>SKEG01000245.1_pt1 | contig 64374 bp, 59 predicted proteins | sample 4826631 | NCBI WGS metagenome assembly SKEG01 (sample SAMN11008815, study PRJNA524170) | human gut metagenome | biome: Human fecal sample; material: Feces; isolation source: fecal sample from pouch patient p26, p34, p50 | host: Homo sapiens | place: Israel: Tel-Aviv | collected 2016-11-02
TGACCAAGAAAAACTATGTGTATATGGGAACATACAAAATATATTTAAAAAAAGCCAATAACAAAAACGGCTTCATTATTACCAATATCAAACAAACTGTAAATAAAAAGAACTCTCTTTAGTCTTTTCATAGAGGGGCAGATTCCTAAATCGGGGATCTGCTCTTTTTTCGGCCTTGTAATTCGTCCTATAATCCGTTTTTATTTTTCAAGCGAACAAATCCTCGTCTTAACGCTTTCAATCCCTTTACAGATCAACTACGTACTCACAGGGCAGCTATATATGCAAGTCCCGGTGAAGATGTGAATACTGGATAAATAACAGATAAACGATATGAAAATTTGGCATAAAAGTTCAGAATAAAAAGTAAAAAAAGGCTCATGACTTGTCCGCAAACTGTACCTCTACAGTCTCGACTTATCATGAGCCTTGAAATTCGTCTCTCATATACTACGACAGATGGGTTATTTGCTGAAAAGGTTCCATCGTATATGTAGGATTTTCTCTACGCCATTTTTTCTTGTTCTTTACGCCATTTTTACCCCATTTTTGTAAAAACTTACGTGAAATTACGGTAACTTACGTGAAGTTATTCGCCCTCGGACTTTTTTGTGTCAAATCTCGGGAAATGGCTCAACCATGCGGGTTTCATATTCCTTAAATTTCCCTGAAATCCGGTGTCCCGTACAGGTCATACGGAGTACTCTGGTATACGTAATAATTCAACCAGTTCGTATACAGGTTGTTGGCATGGGCCCTCCAGGTAAGGAGTGGTTTGTTGTTTGGATCGTCATCTTTGTAATAGTTCTTCGGGATTTCAATAGGCAGACCCTTGGCAAGGTCTCTCTTATATTCGCCATCCAAAGTCACGCGGTCGTATTCCGGATGTCCCATAACAAAGATTTTACGTCCTCCCTCTGCCATTGCAAGGAACAGACCAGCCTCTTCGCTTTCCGCCAGGACCGTAAGGTCTTTGCATGCATGGATATCTGCAATAGGAACTTCTGTGTGTCTGGAATGCGGCGCAAGAAATACATCATCAAAGCCCCGGACCAGAGGGATCTTACGGTTCAGTACCCTGTGCTGGAAAAGTCCGAACATTTTCTTATCCAGAGGTTTTTTCTCCAGGCCATAAAAATGATAAAGACTGGCCTGCGCTGCCCAACAGAGAAAGATCGTGGAAGTCACATGCTTCTCAGTCCAATCCATGATCTCAGTCAGCTCATTCCAGTAATCCACTTCCTCAAAAGGCATCTGCTCCACCGGTGCTCCTGTGATGATCATTCCATCAAATTTACGTTTCTTTATATCGGTGAATGTTTCATAAAACTTGTTCAGATGGCTGAGAGATGTATTCTTGGCTTCATGGCTCTCCACAGCCATAAATGTCACATCCACCTGCAGCGGTGTATTGGAAAGAGAACGCAGAAGCTGCAGCTCTGTTTCTTCTTTCAGCGGCATCAGATTCAGGATCAGAATATGGATCGGACGGATATCCTGGTGCATGGCACGTTTTTCGTCCATTACAAATATATTTTCTCTCTCCAGGATCTCCTTTACCGGAAGATCCCCCTGTGTTTTGATCGGCATTGTTTGCCCTCCTTATATATAAAGCGTCTCTTATAAAGGAGCCGCTCGGCTTTTTTCTTCAGATAAAAAGTATCTCCAGTCTGTACGGCCTTTACTGCACTCCGGCAAGTTTCCGAAAATCTTCTTCTGAAAGGATCGGAATCCCCAGTTCTCTTGCCTTTTTGTTTTTGGATGAATTGGACTGGATGTCGTTATTGATCAGATAATTGGTCTTTTTGGTAACTGAACCGGTAACCTTGCCTCCCAGGGATTCGATCAGCTCTTTGGCCTCACTTCGATTTTCAAAGTGCACCAGACTTCCTGTGATCACAAAATTCATTCCTTCAAAGATCTGTTCCTGTTTGGGACTGTCCTCCTGAATATGAAGAAAGCTCATCAGATGATCCAGGCGGCGATCATTATCCTCATCCCTAAAATAAGCTACCAGATTTCCGGCAATGACCGGCCCGATGGTATCAATATCACTGACCTCTTCCAGACTGGCATGACGTATCCTGTCCAGATCATTGTCAAAATGGCGGCAGATCACTTTTGCATTAGCCAGACCGATATTTGCGATCCCAAGACTGTAGATCACTCTTGGAAGTGTAGTCTCTTTCGCCCGTTCCAGACTTTCCATAAGATTATCATAGGATTTCTGCCCAAAGCCTTCCATTTCCACGATCTCATCTTTATACCGGCTGATCTCAAAAATATCGCCAAAGTCATGGATAAATCCCCTGGCAATAAATTTCTCCAGTGTTGCCTCGGAAAGTCCGTCGATATTCATGGCATCCCTGCTTGTAAAAAGCCCAAAGGATTTGATTTTCTTGGCCGGGCACTCCGGATTGACGCAGAAAAGACATTCCACATCGTTTTCTTTCTTCACTACCGTTTCCTGTCCGCAGGCCGGGCAGGTATGCGGGATCGGTGCATTACCGCTTCCGGTCAGATTTTCCGCGATCTGAGGAATGATCATATTTGCTTTGTATACACGAATGGTATCTCCAATCCCCAGCTTCAGTTCCTTCATGATACTGATGTTATGCACACTGGCCCTGCTCACTGTGGTTCCTTCCAGTTCCACCGGCTCAAAAATTGCTACCGGATTGATCAGTCCGGTCCTGGACGGGCTCCACTCAATCTCCAGAAGTCTCGTATCACGCATCTCATCGGCCCATTTAAATGCCATGGCGTTCCTTGGAAACTTGGCCGTAGTTCCCAGAGATTCTCCGTAAGCAATATCATCATACAATGCCACAAGCCCATCTGACGGAAAATCATTGGTCGTAACTGCTTCCGCAAAGTAATCCATCGCTTCATCCAGAGTTTCAGCTGTGACTTTTCGATATTCCACAACCTCAAAGCCCTGTTCATTCAGCCACCGGAACTGCACCTCCCTGGAATTCCGGAAATCTACGCCTTCCGCACTCACTAAAGAAAAAGCATAAAACCGAACGTTTCTCTTCGCTGTAATTTCGTTATTCAGCTGGCGGACAGAACCACTGCAGAGATTTCTGGGATTTTTGTATTTGGCATCTGCATCTCCGATAGTTTCGTTGATCTTTTCAAAATCCGAATAGGTAATGATGGCTTCTCCGCGAAGTACCAGTCTCCCTTTAAAAGAAATTTTCAGAGGTATGTTCTTAAATACTCTGGCATTATTGGTAATAACCTCTCCCACAATACCATTTCCTCTGGTAACTGCCTTTATAAGCTCTCCGTTTTCATAGGTAAGCACGATCGTTAAGCCATCCAGCTTCCAGGATAAAAGTGTAGGATGTTCCCCGATAAACTCTCTCAAAGCTTCTCTCTCTTTGGTCTTATCCAGAGACAGCATCGGTCTCTCATGTTCCTCCTTGGGGAGCTGCTCCACTGCCTCATATCCTACATTAACGGTTGGACTGTCTGCCAGAACGATCCCTGTTTCTTTCTCCAGTGCGCTCAGAGTGTCGTACAGGGCGTCGTACTCCACGTTGGACATGATCTCCCTGTCTTCCTGATAATAGGCCCTGGACGCTTCCCGGAGCTTTTCTCCCAGCTCCTTCATTTTTTTTATGGATGATTCGTTCATGGCTTCCTCCCGTCCTTTTTTCTGATTTTTCGGAGGAAAGCATCTCCTCCAGTTCTTTTCGTTCTTCCGGCCGGATCTCACGATATTTCCCCTCTTCCAGGCCATTAATATACAGATTCATGATCCGAACACGTTTCAGTGTTACGACTTTATATCCGAAATATTCACACATACGACGGATCTGGCGGTTCAGACCCTGGGTAAGGATGATACGAAAACTGTTTTTCCCTGTTTTTGTAACCTTGCAGGGACGTGTGACCGTATCAAGGATCGGCACTCCGCCGCCCATACCACGGATAAATTCTTCTGTCACCGGTTTATTCACGGTCACCTGATATTCCTTTTCATGGTAGTTCCCCGCCTTCATGATACGGTTCACCAGATCTCCTTCATTGGTAAGGAGAAGCAGTCCTTCGGAATCTTTATCCAGCCGTCCTATGGGATAGATCCGCACCGGATAATCCAGATATTCTGTTACTGTCATCTCATTCCGCTGTTGTCTGGTGCTGCAGACAATACCTTTTGGTTTATGAAAAAGAAGCAGGATCTTTTTTTCCTGTTTTTTTACAGGCTTTCCGTCAATACAGATCTCCGCATCCGGAAGGATCTTCATTCCTGTGGAAACCAGTTCTCCATTAGCAGTAACTCTCCCCGCTTCTGTCAGTCGGTCTGCCTCTCTTCTTGAGCAGACTCCTATATCGCTTAAATATTTATTGATTCTGATTTTTTCGTCCATTGTTCTATTATATATTTTTTCCCACGTGTTCGCAACCGGTTATTTTTCTTGTATTTTCTTTCTCATTATTGTATGATAAACAGAAATATACTTAAATATCAGGAGGAAAAACATGTCAGAGCATACTCCACGTATGAACCGGCTGCTGATCTTTGTCGCTGTTTTCCTGTGTCTGATCTGCGGTATTCTCTTTACCCAGTCATCGGCCGGTCCTTTTGAAAGCAGCAGTACTTCCGTAGTTTCCATAAATACCAGCGATATTTCGACTATTGAACCAAGTTCAGATCGCGATCACCATACAGATGCATCGATATCTTCCGGCGCTCCCTCACCTTCCGCCACACCGTCTCCTGTTTCCACAGAGATTCCCGAAACAGAAAAGGTTTCGCCGGAGGCAGAAAACGGAGTCTGGACACCGGATGGCACCAACTGGAAATTTATGGTTGACGGAACCGCCTATACCGGATGGCTTACCGACACAGATGGTCATCGTTATTATTTCAACAAGGACGGAATCATGCAGACCGGCTGGATCACCCTAGGCAAAAAACGTTATTATCTGGACGAAGACGGAATCATGCAGACCGGAACCATCACCGTAAATGGAAAAAAATACTCATTGGCAGCAGACGGTTCACTCAAAAAATGATCTTTCGTTATATCAGGGCAACAAAAATGCAGGTTCTTCCGGAACCTGCATTTTATTAACCCTTATTATTCTAACAGACCACTATAGACATAACCGGTCTGTCCATCATAATCAACCTGTATCCAGTCGCCTTCCTGCCCTTTCTTTTCAACTTCCGTTCCTGCAGAAAAACCACCGATAACCTCACCCTCTGAATCTGCGGAAGCACGAACATTACAATCCTCTGTAACTGTAAGCATTGTTCCTGCATCTGCGGAAGCACTGGCATCTTCACCAAGGCCCTGAAGGAATTCTGCCAGAGAGGGATCACTCTCCTGCGCAGCTTCATAGTCCGTCTTTACCTTTGTGATAAGCTCCTGCACATCCTTCTCAGATTCCAGTTTTTTCACATAGGCACTGATATCTGCATCGTCATCAGCACCACCTTTGATCTTCAGATTGCCGTCACTGCCCGTCTCCACATAAAACTGGCTCAGTGCCGGAACCGGAGTCTTAATTCCAGTACAGATATAATTAAAGACTACATAAACGACATACGAATCGTCCGTCAGTCCCTTCTTAGCGTAAACATTCTGTACCTCATACCCATCAATATAATCCCTTGAATTAATCTGCGACTCATCAGCCGGCGTAAATCCGTCCTCAATCGTCTTAAGTGTTGCAATGTCTTTTTCCCCAAAAGCTTTATAATAGCTCTGAATCAGCTCGGTTACTTCCGTGCTGGCTTTTTCCATGGTTGTCTCCGCATCCGTATCTGCCGCGGAACTGGCGTCTTTCTTCTCGTCTGTCTCCCCATCATTTGCCGGAGAAGAAGGATCATTTTCCTGGTTACTTTGGGCTGTTGTCTGATCTTTATTGGAATTCCCCTTCTTACCTCCAACACAGGCGCGGACGCCAAAGATCAGAACAAGCACGATCACCAGAATGGCTCCGCCTAACATAAAATAGCGAAGGTTATCTGATAACCATTCTCTGAAATCATCCAAGTTCTTGTCCTCCTTATCATAACAACACGCCGGAACAATTCCCACTGTTCCGGGTAACACACCTGAAGGGAATCGAACCCCCGCACATGGTACCGGAAACCACTGCTCTATCCACTGAGCTACAGGTGCATAATGAAAAACATAACTTCTAAATTCAGGTATGAAATTATCAAAGTAGGTTTACACTGTTTATGATTTTAACACAAATCCATGAAATTGTAAAGATTTTTTTAAACAGTACATATTCATCACACATTTTATGGTTGCTGTTCACTCCGTTCTCCGTATCATTTTACGCACTTTAGTCATTTTTCCAGGCCAGAAGGGCGAACACATTCACCCTTCAAACCTGTATACCACATATTTTTCTGTCTGTGCAATAGGGGTACATCCTGCCTGACGGATATAGTCATGATTTGTAAGATCTACCGGAAGAACGAGATAATCGGTTTCCGTTCTTTTCAATACCTGCCGGAACTTATCGATCCCTACATCCATCTGATAACTGATCACATCCATGATCACTTTCTGGATCTGGTAGGCCTTGCTGTTTTCGTAGTTTCCTACCACAGTACTTCCTGCACGATACAGGATAAAATTACGATCCAGAACAAGAATCAGTGACGGATCATACTGTCTAGCCACCAGATTCAGCTCATTGTCAAAAACAACCTTGGGTTGTTCTTTATCGCAGTCCTGATGGATCACATCGCATACTGAGCGCAGCTCATTCGGGACTTTATAGATGTTTTCCGCCATCACATAATCTTTTGCAATGCCGGGAACAGGTGTCCCCGTAGTGACGATCACTGCCGCAAGGATCAGCGCTGTTACAGCCTTCAGCCATCGAAACCTTACCGCTTCTACGATCCGTACAGCATAATAGGCAGCACCCGGGATCACCGGAAGGATCCAGATAAAGCGATAATATTCACTTTCAAAATGTACCTTTGGTATCACATATTTTACAAGAACCGGATTATATACCGTAAGTGCCAGAAAGACTAGATAATACAGGAATACTCTAGATTCTTTTCTCCTGCGGTAAAAAATATCCCAGAGTATACCTGCCAGAAAAAATACAGGCAGCATACAGCCACTCCAGTAATTTTCCATACAGATCTGCACAAAACGCAGTCCCAGTTCTTCGATCGTTACTCCCGCCATTTTCTTCTCCTATCCATAGTATCTTCCCAGTTTCCTATGATGCCGGAAATGCGATCCATCCAAGCTTCGCCGAAAAATAAACCAGGGCATACAAAAATCCCGGCAGCATACAAAGCGCATAGGGAATCGCGTAGGAAAGCTTTTTCTTCAGCACCATCACCGGAAGGATCGCCGTACTGACTACCGCAGGATAAATAAGGGAGGATCCTGAAAACGTCAACGCACTGACTGCAGCAATGAAAAGCAGCACCCAGCTCTCTTTATTTCTGCCATCTTTGTTGAGCCAGAGCCGTATACTTACCAGAAGCGCTGCCGGGATAGAAATATTTGCCAGCAGGGCCTTCCCTTCATAAACCCGCATAAACGCAAAGGTTCCTGTTGTATAGATAGAAAAAGAAAACAATTGCATCAGACACACAAAAAGAACCATCAGGTCTGCTTTTTTTTCATCTCCACGAAAAAAGCTTTTTCCGATCTGGTAGATCAGAAGATTGATCATCAGCATGTTGATCACAGACATCACGACCTTGGACTGAACGATCGGGTGGATGCCCAGAAGGACACACCACACCGCATTGTTCATCGGATATGCTGAAAGATCATAGCGGAGATTAAAATTTCTCTGGATAACACCGGTAAGCGGACTGTATCGAGCAAGAGTGTCTGTATACACGGAAGTGCTTACTGCGCCAATATAATGTGTTGCATCTGCAGTAACGTCCTGATATGCAGCCACTAGAAAACACTGCAGGATCACTGCCGCAGCGATCAAAAGCAGCAGCAGTGAATGCTTCCGAAATGTTTCTCCTATCCGGTCCAGCTGTCCCTTCCAAAGTTTATGCGAAAACAGACATGCTGCCAGTACACAAGCTGCCATGATCACCATCCACAGATACGAAAAGGTACTCAGTTTTACCCATTTCAGTGTCATAGGAACTGCAAGTATCTCAAAAACCGCAAAATACAAAAGATATCCCAAGACCAGTTCCATGGTTACTTCCGTCTTCATTTTCAGTATCCGTGTCAGCAGACTTCCTGCACAGAAAAATACCAGCAGCTCCAGGATCAGTCCGGCAATTGCCAGTATCAGCTCCTGCATTTCACACCTTCTCTCCGGCTTCTCTGGCAAGGATTCCCATTGCAACCTTCTCCGGAGTGATCGGGAGCTCTCTGACACGTACACCTGTTGCATTATAAACCGCATTGGCAATAGCCGGACAAGGTGTATCGATCACAAGTTCACCAATGGATTTTGCACCGAAAGGACCTGTCTTCTCGTAGCTGCTCTCAAACTCGATCCGCACCTTCGGAATATCCATACGGTTGGGGATCTTATACTGCATAAAAGAATTGTTACGGATCTTTCCCTTATCTGTATACTGCACATCCTCATACAGAACCATTCCGATTCCCTGACCGATACCGCCTTCTGCCTGCACTCTGGCAAGATTTGGATTGATCGGAGTTCCACAGTCGATCACGCCCACATAATCAATGACATCGATCTGTCCGGTCTCTTTATCGACCTCCACTTCAGCGGCACCTACCATAAACGGTGGCGGAGAGATCGGAGAAGAATATTCTTTTACAACCTGAAGCTCACTGCAGACTCCACAGGTCGCTTTTCCTGCGATCTGCTGCAGCGTTACCTCTTTTCCGTCTTCTGTGCGGACTTTTTCTCCGTCAAAATCAGAATCCTCTGCAGATACTCCAAGCATCTGTGCGCCAAAAGCGTGGATTCTCTTTCTGAGTTCTCCGCAGGCCTGGATCACGGCATTTCCAGTTGCATAGGTTGTGGAAGATGCATAAGAACCGGAATCATAGGGAGAAATATCTGTATCCACACTGAATACCACGATATTTTTCATATCTGTATCCAGACAGTCTGCTGCCATCTGAGCAAGAATGGTATCACAGCCGGTTCCCATATCAGAACATCCAAGTGCCAGGGTATAGGAACCATCCTCATTTAATTTAATGTCTGCTCCGCCGACATCGATCCCTGCAATAGATGAGCCCTGCATGGCCATAGCGATACCGACACCCCGTACTTTGCCGTTACCCATATCACGGAACGGATATTTCTCATCCCATCCGATCATTTCCTTTGCACGGGCGAGGCATTTATCCATGGTACAGCTGCCGTTGATCGGTACATCCGGATATCCCGGAAGTGCCTCTCCCTCCATAGGCATGTTCAGCTCGCGGAATTTTACCGGATCCATCCCCATCTTATGAGCCAGCTCATCTGCTGCGGACTCCACAGCAAAAATACCCTGTGTGGCACCATAGCCACGATAAGCGCCAGCTGCCTGCATATTGGTGTAAACAACATCATAGGCAAAACGGTAGGCTTCCGTATGACGATACAGCGCAATGGATTTATGGCCTGAAAGTCCTACGGTTGTAGGCCCATGCTCTCCATAGGCACCGGTGTTGGAAAGAGTATAAAGATCGATTGCCTTTACAATACCGTTTTCGTCTGCACCCATACGGATATGGACTTCCATCTCATGACGCGGAGAAGACGCGATCATAGATTCCTTTCTGGAAAAAACGATCTTGGACGGACGCCCGGTAACCCATGTTACCAGTGCCGGGAAAACCTCACTGACAGAAGACTGTTTTGCACCAAAGCCCCCGCCGATACGAGGCTTGATCACACGAACTTTGGAAGACGGAATGTTCAGCGCATTTCCTACGATCCTTCGGATATGGAACGGGATCTGAGTGGAAGAAACCACCGTCAGTCTCTGAAAATGGTCCATATAACAGTAGGTACGGAAGGTCTCCATCATGGTCTGCTGATTTGCCTTTGTGTGGTAAACCTGATCTACTGTATACGCACATTTTTCCAGCATGGCATCCACATCACCCACTTCTTCTACATTGGAGGAACAGAGATTACGCTTATTATCTCCGCCGGCCGGGATCGGCATATACCAGTCATCCTCCGGGTGCACCAGAATGGGATTATCCTTGGCTGTGTGGATATCCAGAACTGCTTCCTCCACACGATATTTTACCTTAATGCGTTTCAGGGCTTTATCTACTGCCTCTTCTGTCTCACCGGCTACGATGGCAACCGGATCCCCTACAAAACGCACATGCTTATCTATGATATAGCGATCCCATGGACTGATCTCCGGCGCTGTCTGCCCGGCCAGGGTAAATCTTTTGTGGGAAACATCCTCATAGGTCAGAACACAGGCAATCCCCTCGATCTTCTTTGCAGCATCTGTCTTGATCTCTTCCACCCAGGCATTGGCATGAGGACTTCTTAAGAGCTTGACGATCAGACAGTCAGAAGGTGCAAGATCATCGGTATAGACCGGTTTTCCGGTTACCAGCGACATTGCATCTGTTTTTGGCACCGGCTTGTTTACGTATTTCATTTTCCTTCCTCCTGTCCTTTTTTATAGTCGAGAAATTTCAGGATACTTCTGGTCTGTCCCACAAATCCCGAACAACGGCACAGATTTCCGGAAAGATACTCCAGGATATCCTCTTCTGTGGGATCTTCCAGTTCCTTTAACATGGCAAATACATTCATGATAAATCCCGGATTGCAGAATCCGCACTGCTCTGCTCCCTCATTTGCCATAAAAGCGCCGAATTCCTTTGCTTCCTCCTGCATTCCCTCCAGAGTCACGATCCGTTTCCCGTCTGCGCGGGCAGCCAGCATGGAGCAGGACAGTACCGGACGTTCATCCATCAGCACAGTACAGAGACCACAGTTTGCAGTCTCACAGCCACGTTTTACGCTGTAACAGCTGTTTTTCCGCAGGAAATCCAGAAGCAGTTCATCCGGACGTACCTCTGCCTGCCGTTTTACACCATTCAGCCAGAAAGTGATATTCATTCTGCTCTCCCTCCGATCTCTTCCCAGGCTCTTCTTGTAAGGACTTTCACAAGAAGACTTCTGTATTCTTTTGAAGCACGCATGTTCTTGTCTGTAGAAACATGTTCCGCTGCATATGCGGCAAAAGATGCTGCTGCATCCTTTTTCTGCTGTGCATTCATCTGTACAAAATCTTTTAAGATTTCCTCTTCATCTTCCACGATCATTGCTTTTCCGGGTCTGGCCCCAATGACAGTTCTTGCTTTTCCGTCAATAAGAGCGGCCGCACAGGTGAGCACAGGAAAATCTGTGGAATTGTTCCGCTGACTTAAGTACACACTGTTCAGCGGCTGTTTTTTTACAATGATATTTACCAGGATATCGTTATCCTTTTCCATGGATGCAAACTGTGCCAGCGGAATGGTTCCGCCATTGTACAGCTCCACCCAGGTATCCAGTGCCAGAAACATGGTCAGTACATCGGAAAATCCGAATCTTCCGAAAATACTTCCGCCCACTGTGGCACAGTTTCGAAACTGCACACCCACAATGTGCCGTACACTTTCACGGATAGCACTGTTTGTATAGGCATTCAGCTCTTTGTGGGTTTCCAGCGCATGAAGTGGTGTCATACAGCCGATCACAAATGCTTCTTCTGTTTCTGTAATAGTATCCAGCCCAAGACCTGACAGATCAATGGCTGTCATGATGTTCCGGTTTCCCATTTTCAGCCAGACCATACCGCCCAGCACACAGGCTGTTCTTTTCTGGTTCAGTTCATATGCCTGTTCAAGGCTTTCTGCCTTTACGTAATTCTTTATCTTCAGCATACTTTATTCCCTTCTGAATTCTCATTCTCTTTCTTTACGGCTGTTTTTTCAGCCGAACATTTATTTTAACAGACTGTCAGCTAAATAGCTATTGTTTTTTTCTCTGCTGTTCTGACGCCGCATTAGACAGCGGTCTCCAGAACGATAAACTGATACGGTTTCAAAATGATCTCTTTTTCTGTGATCTCCACAGCTTTCTGATTATTCAGAAGCACCTCTTTTACTTCTCCCGGCAAAGATACCTTCTGTGACTGTGCCTGCATATTTCCCAGGATCAGAAGATTTTTCTCACCGTTTCTTGTATATGCGATCAGATTCTTCTGTTCTTCCTGATATGGAGCGAATGTTCCGTATACAAGCGTTTCTTTATATTCCGGAGCTTTTCTCAGTGCAGTCAGCTTTTTGTAGAAAGAAAGGAGGGAATCACTGTCCGTTAACTGGGACTTTACATTGATCTCCTTATAATTGGGATTGACCCCAAGCCACGGCTCTCCTTCTGAAAATCCCGCATTTTTCTCTGCGCTCCACTGTACCGGAGTTCTGGCATTGTCTCTGGAAAATGCGGAAGCAGCATCAAGCGCTTCTTTTTCACTGCATCCGGCACGGAGCGCTACCTGGTATTCATCGATGGTACTGATGTCATCGATCTGATCCATAGAAGTAAACTCCATATTTTCCATACCGATCTCCTGACCCTGATAAATAAACGGAATTCCCTTCAGCAGAAAATAAACACCTGCCAGGAGCTTCCTTGAATCCGGACAGCGGTCTTCCGGAGAAATATAGTGACAGACACCTCTTGGCTCATCATGATTCTCAATAATGTTGGAGATCATGCCGGTATCCCCAATCTTTTTCTGCGTATGGAAAATACACTTCTTGTACTCTTCCGGAGTCAGGTACGGTTTGGATGCATACCAGCCATCCTCGCTCTTTCCGTAACAGGTTTCTTCAAAATCAAACATGGATGAAAAATATCCGTTTTCTCCGATAAAATCTTTGATCTCATCTTCCTTTTCATTGAAGACCTCTCCTACAGTAAAAGCATCATAGGGATGAAAGCACTTCTCAGCCATCTCTCCCAGAAATTCTCCAATCCCTTCTGCCTCCTCCAGCATCCTCCCGACGCTGCAGAGCCCATCTGCACGATCGGCAGGATAATCGGAAAACGGAAGCTTCTTCTTGATATTGATAATGGCATCAATACGGAATCCGCCAAGCCCTTTTTCCATCCACCAGCGGATGTTTTTGTAGACTTCCTCTCTTACTTCAGGATTCTCCCAGTTGAGATCCGGCTGCTTCTTGTGGAATACATGGAGATACTGTTTATCCGGATGTCCCGGAAGCTCTTCCCATACCGGACCACCGAAATAGCTTCTCCAGTTGCAGGGAGCTTTATCATCCTTTTTGTCCCGGATATAAAAGAAATTTCCATACTTTCCGTCCGGATCCTTAATGGCCTGCTGAAACCACTCATGCTCATCGGAGCAGTGATTTACCACCAGATCCATAAGGATGTACATTTCTCTTTTTTTTGCTTCTGCGATCAGACGATCCATATCCTCCATGGTCCCAAACCTCGGATCAATCGCATAATAATCTGCAATGTCATATCCCTGGTCTGCAAGGGGAGATTTATAGATTGGGGAAAGCCAGAGGATATCTGCTCCCAGTTCCTTAAGATAATCAAGCTTGCTGATGATTCCTGGGATGTCTCCGATTCCGTCTCCGTTGGAATCATAAAAGCTCTTGGGGTATATCTGATATACCACTTTGTCATGCCACCATTTTCGTTTCATCGTAATTCCTCCTATGCCTGTTTGATCATGCAGTACTGCTTCAGATCAAATCCTTTTTTCTGTACAATGCCGTATAATTTAAATCCGAATTTCTCATACATGGAAACATTTGCCGGATTATGGGTTTCCAGAGAGATCATCAGCTTATGCCTGTCCGCATAATCGATCACCTCATCCATCAGCTTTTCAGCAAGACCGTGATGCTGCATCTTCGGCGCCACTGCCAGATAGATCACATGAAGCCTTTCTGCTGTATGAAGCTGGGAAGTCCAGCTGGAATTCAGATAGTCTTTTCCCTGGATGAATTTCCGCAGGGTCGCAAGACTTGGATCCTCTTTGATCAGATAGCCATCTGTTTTCAGAAGGGCAAAAAAATCCACCATCAGATTATGTAAGGCTGCTTCATGCTCCGTTCCGTCGGATACTACCAGGATACTGTTCAGCTCACTGCTGTCTGCATAGATCTCGCAGGTCTCAAAAAACTCCGTAAGATCACAGGTAAAAAGCTCCGGCATCAGCCGTTCTCTGGTATCCCTGTCCGGGATCAGTGCATGATACAGAGGATCCTCCGAAAAACATACGGTCAATATCCGGATCAGCTTATCCAGATCTTCTTCTTTCACTCGGTATAAATTATGGCTTTCCATTCTTTCCTCCAGGTATGGTTTTATTCTGTTCCTTTTTCAAACATATCACTGACCTCGCAGATCAGATTCCTGAGCTTTTCCACTGCACGGATCAGATATTCAATATCATCCGCATAATAACGCTTCTGTCTTTCCCAGGCTTCCTTGAGGCTCTGCTTTTCTGCCTCCAGGCTGTCACCCGGCTTCTTTTCCTTCAGGCTTTCCACAAGATCATAAAGGTTCTCATGGTGGATGATCCTGCCCTTTCCCCACATCAGGCGATCCGGGGACTGCTTCAAGATATATTCCGTAAAATGATAAAAGACTTCCCGCTCAAACTGAAAGGCATAACAGTTGTTGTCAATACTGTAAAAAGCCTCCAGCGCAGGTGCGATCTCTCTTTTTTCCAGATATCCCATCGCTTTCTTCAGTGCATAAAGATTGTTCTGCACTGCCTGCTGCGGAAAGATCACATTGTCATCCCAGTCCAGACGTACCAGATAATCCTGGGATTTTCGGAATACACCGAGAAGCTTTTCGGTAATGGCATCGGCTTTTTTCCAGTCACGTTTTTCTTCCGGAAGGCTGTTGAAGCGCCGTACCTGCTCTGCAAGGATGGCAGCCGCTTTTTTTGCCTCTTCTGTTTTTTTCAGAAGGAGTGTACTGTCGGCGCCGGTCTGCATACACAGATCCGTATCCAGGGTCTTAATACTTTGGTCCAGTACCCGCCCGAAATCCATTGGCGGCAGAGCAAGGCTGTCAATAGCCAGAAGAAGTTTCAGATAAAATTCATGATGGAATCTGTATACCTCTTCCTCATAAACATCCTGGTTATCGTATTGGGAATGATAATAATTTTCCATAAAGGGACCACCGCTGAAATCATTGACCATGGACGGGATCCCGGAAATAGCCATGGTAAAATCATCAGACCAGGTTTCAATGGGATACAACGTGGTCATGCCCTCCGGATAAATCCCCTCCGGCATCTGCACAGCATCCACGAAGCTGCGCACAAAATCCGCATACTCATAGGTACATCGTACTGCATCTCTGGTACTGTGTGCATGAGCCGGAAGCTCAAAATTCAGATCTGCGATCACGTGCCCCTGCCACTCCGGTCTCGCCTCAAATACCTGGCGGTAAGCACCTGTGGACCAGTCATATTTTGTGTCGGAAATCCCCCATTCTTCTGCTGCAAGAGCACATACCACAATAGTATGGCGAGGTTTATAGCCACCACGGAGCAGCGCCCTGGCAATTCCAATGATCATGGCCACTGCCGCATTATCATCCTGAAATCCCTCAAAATAGGAATCATAGTGAGCACTTAACAGGATCATGGAATCCGAATCGGTTCCCGGGATTTTGCCAACGATATTGTAGGTATACTGGTCTCTGATCACCTCTGTGTCCGCATCAAATTCCACGGAAAGCTCCGGAACACGATTCCCATTCTCATTTTTTTCCTCCATCAGCCGACGGATCATAAGAAAGTCTGCCCGTGACATGGAAAATGCAGGCGCACAGGAAGGTCCTGCGATATCCTGTGCATTCAAAGCCGTATCATCGATCTGTGCGTATCCTCTGCTCTGTACGGCGATCAGAGCTGCTGCACCCTTCAGGTGTGCCTGATACACCGGGTAGTTGATCCACCATTCTTCTCTCTGATTGATCTCGATAAGAACCAGCTTTCCTTTCACATCGATATCCTTATATTCGTCAGCTGTACCCTTTCCAAGATATACAAGATCAAACCTCTGAAAGCCATTGGTCTTAAAATCCGTCTGATATGCGCCAAGCTGGATCTCCCGGCAGGTTCCCTCTCTGTCATGGCAGCGCATCACAGCTTTTTTAAATTCCCATGCATCCACACGGATCTTGTCTTTATCTACCTGTGTGAGACCGGCTTTTTTCATTTCTTCCAAAAGCATTTCTCCGGTTTTTCGCTCTGCCAGGGAGCCTGCTGTACGGTATCCCAGAACCGGATTTGTTTTTTCCTGTTCCATGCGCCTGGCCAGATCATAAGATTCTTTTATATTCAGGCATGAAACACATTTCTCCACGATGTTCAAATTTACTGTCATCCCTTTCTCGGCAGTTCCCTGCCGGCAGTTCCGTCCTCCCGGCAGAGATATTCCTCTAACTGTTATAGATTATACCTTATCAATGTGCGGATTTCCAGATAAAAAAACGCGATTTGTTCTGATCATCAGAGACATGGTGTTGGTGACACCGGACATGGCTTCCATGATCTCTGACTGATCCACAATGGAAAAAGCGTCTTCGTCCTGCTCAAAGCGTTCCATCAGGAGCTCTGTAAGCGCATTTTCTGCCAGGTCCAGATTACCGGTACTCACAATTGTCTTGGAAAGGTTCCCTTTTTTCGCCTCCGCCGATTGTGTTTTCGCTGCTGTTTTCTGCGCCGGCTTCGTATACGCCACTTTAAAATATCCCACAGTTCCCGCACCTGCCACACAGACAGCCGCCACCGGGATGATCACCATAAGCCTTTTACGCCGTCGTTTCATTTTCCTTAACCTCAAAATATGCTGTGTATGTTCTCTCTGTTTTAAAAATACTTTAAAAGAAAAATGCATAAAGACTTTGTGTGATCTGTGAAAACCCGGTGAAAAAGGCATCCTGTTTTTCATATACAAATACAAATAATTAATTATATTTTCTGTCTGCTGTCATTATTTTTTGTATATATTAAATATTATTTTAAAAATTATATATTATTTTCTGGTATTTTTTACTGAAATATGTTATAAAAGAAGTAAGAAAAACTACCGGAAATCAGATATTCCTGCTTCCGGTCCGAAATAAAGGAGGTATCTTTATGGCAAAACGTATTATCACCATCAATCGTATGTTTGGAAGCAACGGACGCCTTATCGGCAAGACTCTGGCTGAAAACCTGGACATCGGTTTTTATGATAAAGAACTGATCGACATGGCTGCCAAAAAAAACAATATCCCCTTCGACACCCTGGCAAAGGTAGACGAGAAAAAAGCCAGTCAGTGGGTATTTCCCGTTGACAGTGAGCTGCAGTTTACAGATAATTTCTCTTTTGTACCAATGAACGATGTGCTCTATGATCTCCAGAGAAAGATCATCCTGTCTCTTCCGCAGAGAGAGGACTGCGTAATTGTCGGCCGCTGTGCGACCAATATCCTGAAGGATAAATCTCTTAAACTTTTTATCCATGCACCTTTTGAGGAAAGAATTCAGAATGTGATACGCCGTACCGGCAGAGAAGAAGCCAGCGCACGGAAACTGGTCAAAAAAATGGATAAAGAGAGAAAGGCTTACTATGAATACTTTACAGACAGCAAATGGCTGGATATGACACAGTATGATCTCTGTATTGACAGCAGCCGGTTTTCTATGGAGCAGATTATTGAGATTGTAAAGAGATGTCTTTAGGATTCTTTTTTTCTGAAAAATGTTTTTACGCTTTGGAAGCGTAAGTGAAACCGCAGGGGAGGGGAAGCACTCGTAGTTGCGAAAGGCCGTTTCCCCTCCCCTGCACCCCTTCCCTCAGGCCCCGCTAGAAATCGTACGTTTTGGTCATGTTACGTTACTGACAGGGCGATGGATTCTGCGTTTGTTTAAAACGCCAGGCTGTGCCGATCTCATCGGCATAACACCTTTCAACAAGAAGACGTACCCTTCCCACCATTCCAACACATTGAGCAACACCAAAACATTTATTGACCAGACGCTATCCTTCCCACACCTCCAACTGCGGACGCTCAACTCATCAAAACGTAAGGACAGGACACCACGCGTCCGCTTCTACCTCTCCGGCTGAAACGTCAGCCGGGGAAGTGACAGTCTTCCGGGCTGCTACGGAGGAGGGGTGATGATGGGTTAGGTTGCGGGAGACGGCGTTATTGCGGAAGGGCCCAGCTGTTTGAGCCGAAGGCAAGTTCTGGGCCCTTCCGCAATGGTTTTAGCCGGCTCACGGAACCTTAGCAGCATCCCCCGACGGAGTCCGGCCCGGAGGACTGTCACTTCCCCGGCGTCCGTTCGCCAATATACCCCTTCAAAAACTCATATATATCCCCCTCCAACGGCGGACACCCCTCCACATAATTCTGAAACTTACAGGTACAGTGTCCCACACCAAGCACTCCCTTCTTACCACGATACCCCTGTCCGATGCAGATCTTCTCATCCAGCTTCTCAAAAAGCCCCTCTTCCTTCAGCATCTCCAATGCCGGGATCAGATACCCGTAGCAGGCACTGCAGGATTCCACTTCCTCTACGGCATCCGCAAGCTCCACAACCTTTCTGGATATCGGCATCCTCTGATCCGCACCATCCTCCAGAAATCTGACATCTGCTTTGGAAATATCTGAGCAGCCCACGCCAAGCTCACCTGCCAGCTTCACATAAGGAACCTCAGCTACCTCATAATGCATCATCTGACACACATATGCATCCACAAGAACCGGATCACAGGCAGCCATCACCCGGTTCATCACAACAGGATTTCCGCCATCCTCAAAATCCAGATCCCCGCAGATATTATCCACAACAATAAAGTCCTGCTGTATCCCCATATTCAGATGAGCAATGGGTTTATGAAGCCCCAGAGAATGAAACCGTCTCTTTTCCTTATTTGGGATCAACCCCTTCATATTCTTAAGGGCACAGGTGATCTTTGTCTGACAATGGCCTTTCAAAACCGGCACATTGATCAGAAAATCAATCTCCTTTACCCGCTCACAGACATTCAGCTCCATTCCACCGCAGTCCACAGAAATCCCCTTATCCTTCTGCATATCCCAGAACGGCACCTGATACTCTTCCTCAAGCCTGTCAAAGCCACAGGTCTCAAAAGCCTCCCTTGTCTTATCTCCTACCCAGGATCCCTCCAGCATCACCATATCCCGGAAGCCATGCTCCTTCAGATACTCGATAATTCCTGCAACCACTTCCGGATGAGTCGTTGCACCCCAGGAAGCCTCTGAAGGAGAAACCAGATTCGGCTTGATCCCGATCTTTTTCTTTCTGTCCCCGATATGAGACTGAAGATCCGCTTTTTCCAGAAGCTCCTTTGTCATTCTTTTATATTCCGTACCACTGGTAATAAAAATCTGATTTTTATCCATAATTATCAAAATTCCTTTCTTTCTGCAATGTGAATGTTGATCCAGATCCACACCAAAGCCCTGCAAAGCTTTTATCATCAGATGAGCCAGACAAAACAGCCGACAAATACAGCAGTCATCACATGCATCACAATCATAAAAAATACCCTCTCTACCGGTTTCCCGGTAAAAAGGATATTTTATCCGACACAGCAGTCTCGTATTATCTTTCGATCTTTGCCCCGTTCCACCATGGGAATTCTCGGTTCAGCCATTTTCCTGCAAGCTCACTCCATGGTTCACAGGCTCTTGCGATTCCTCTGCCGTTTTCGTTGGCAGTCAGCTCATTTGCCAGGCCGATCCCATGGGGTCCCTGCGGAAAAACATGATACTCCACTGGAATGCCCTTTTTATAGAGTGCCTGAACAAAGAGAAGTGTATTATCCAGCAGCACCGTCTGATCCTCAAAGGTATGCCAGATAAAGGTTCTGGGTGTATCTTCCGTAACCTGAAATTCCAGAGACATCCGATCTTTCAGCTCCTCATAACGATCTCCCAGAAGATTTCGGAAGCTTTCTTCATGACCAGCTACCCCTGAAGTGATCACCGGATAATTCAGGATCATGCCATTGGGACGGATCCGCTCGTTTTCCATTCCCGTGATCCCGGCAAGCTCCTCAGTATTCCAGAACACTCCCAGAGAAGCTGCCAGATGGCCACCTGCCGAAAAACCGGACACAATGATCTTATTCTTTTCAATATGCCACTTATCGCTGTTCTCTCTGAGAAGAGCTACTGTTTTTGCCAGCTGACGGAGAGCCACCGGATATCTGGCAGGTGCCACACTGTAACGAAGCACCACTGCGTGATAGCCCATTCCCATAAACCGGACAGCAATGGCTTCTGCCTCTCTGTCTGAAGTCATGCCATAAGCTCCGCCCGGACAGATCACTATGACCGGACGCTTCTGCCCCGGATAGAGTTCTTCCGACTCCTGCCAGAAATAGGTCTCTATCCATGCCTCATTATAGTCCTTTGTTTTTTCTTCGATCACAATTCTTTCGTTGATCATTCCGACTTTCCCTTCTTCATTTCATTGCTTCTCTGATCGCTGCAAGAAGTTCATCGTACTCTTCGTAAGCAGGAATTTCCGGATGATCTGCACGGATCTGTTCTGTACTGCGGAAGAGGAAGCCTGCTTTGCTTGCCTGGATCATTCCGAGATCATTGTAGGAATCTCCGCTTGCGATAGTCTCAAATCCCATGGACTGCAGTGCCTTCACAGTTGTCAGCTTGGATTTCTCACAGCGCATCTTAAAGCCTGTGATCTCTCCGTTCTCTGCTACTTCCAGGGAATTACAGAAAAGTGTCGGCCGTCCAAGCTTCTCCATCAGCGGAGTTGCAAACTGTGTAAAGGTATCACTGATCAGTATCACCTGGGAAAAAGATCTCAGCTCATCCAGAAATTCCTTTGCTCCCGGAAGGGGATCGATCTTTGCAATAGTCTCCTGGATCTCTTTCAGTCCCAGACCATGTTCTTTCAAAATTCCAAGTCTCCAGTTCATCAGCTTATCATAATCCGGCTCATCACGGGTTGTTCTCTTGAGCTCCGGGATTCCGCTTGCCTCTGCAAATGCGATCCAGATCTCCGGTACCAGTACACCTTCTACGTCCAGACATGTAATATACATCTTTCATATCCTCCTCTTGATCCAACTTACCGTTGATATTTCACAGAGTCTGACTCCTTCCGGCTGTCAGAACTCTTTAATCTTTTAGCGCTTTACCCTGATATTACCATATGCTCTCAAGGTCTGTAAACAGTTTTATTTTTTCTTCTTTTCCGATTCATAGATCTTCAGCTCTTTCAGTGCTTTTTCCCCAAGAGGATACAGCATGAAAATATTAAAGATCGTCATCAGGCCGATTCCTACATCTCCCAGATCCCATACAAACGTGTAAGCCGCGATCCCACCGATAAACAGCATCACCAGTGCCAGCACCTTATATCCTGTCTGTGAACCCCAGTTATCACCAAAAAGATAAGCCACATTGCCTCTTGCATAAAACAGGATTCCCAGAAATGTGGAAAAGCTGAACATAAACAGTGTTGCAGCAATAAAGATCACTCCAAACTGTCCCATATGATAATGCATGGCAGTCTGAAGAAGTTCCATTCCGGAAAGCCCCTGTACCAGATCTTCCGGGGCCAGAAGCATGATCATAGCTGTACAGCTGCAGATCACGATCGTATCCACAAATACACCCAGGGCCTGGACAAATCCGGCTTTTACCGGACTGTCACATTCTGCTGCCGCTGCTGCACAGGGAGCGGAGCCGCTTCCCGCCTCATTGGAAAAAAGGCCTCTTTTTACTCCGTTCATCAGCACGACGCCAAATCCGCCGGCAACAGCCTGACGAAATCCGAAAGCTTCTTCAAAAATCCGTTTAAATACTCCCGGCATACTTCCGAGATTTGTAAATATAATAAACAGCGTGATCACAAAATAAAGCACTGCCATCACCGGCACCAGAAGATCCAGAACTTTAACCGTTGCATTCTTCCGAAGCACGATCACAGCTGCGATCACTACCAGCACGATGGTAGTATACAGCGGCGGAATATCAAAAGCATTTTTGAAAGACGCCGTGACGGAATTGCTGATAACCTGACTGATTCCACACCAGCAGATCAGGCCGGAAATGGCAAACAGAACGGAAAGCAGAACCTTTTTTCGTTTTCTGCCCTGTTTTTCTTCCCAGTAGCGATGGATATAGTAGGCAGGACCGCCCCTGTAGCCACCATAAAGAGGATCCTTTTCTTTATAGAGCTGTGCCAGGGTTGCTTCGATAAAAGCAGTGGAGGAACCGATCAGCGCCGTGATCCACATCCAGAATACCGCTCCTGCACCTCCTGCCGAGATCGCAGCTACCACACCGACCAGGTTTCCCATTCCCACACGGGTAGCTGTAGACACGATCAGCGTCTGAAATGCTGAAAGATTATTTTTGTCACTTTTCTTTTCCGACAGGGCTCGTACCATATCCGGAAAAAGACGGATCGGCAGAAGCTTTGTCCTGATGGTAAAATAGATACCGGTCGGAATCAGAAGCAGGATCAGAAGTGAGATTCCCAGCGTACTTCCTCCCGGAAGCGGGATCTTTATCAGATCTCCCCACAGAAATGTATAGACCTTTTCGATCATTGTTACTATCATGTTACTGTTTCCTTTCCCCAATCACCCCATGTGATCGTTTTGTTCTCTTTTTTCTGCCCGTTGTTTGTATTTATTTCTGCAACGTTTTAAACGGGCAAAGCGTGTCTTTCATTATAATAGCTTTCTGTTTGTATGTAAAGAAAAATCCCGAATCTTTCGATCCGGAATTTTTTTGTATTGGTAACTTTTCTGTTATTCGACAGATTTCTGATATCTGTCTGTTTTTATAAGCATAGCTGCATTTTACTCTCAGCCAGCCAGGTGGAACATCTCGATCAGGAATATCCAGCTCATTCCATAGTATGTTATCACGGCTACAAGGTCATTCATCGTAGTGATCAGAGGACCTGAGGCTACTGCCGGGTCCACACCAACCTTTTTGAAAAACAGCGGTATGCAGGTTCCTACTGCACTGGATACCAGCATGGCCACCAACAGGGATAATCCGATACAGCCGGATACCGCATAGGCAAATACGAGTGTTTTTCCTTTGAATAAGAAAATATACAATCCGATCAGTACAAAAGACAGAATACCGAGCAGACCACCGTTGCAAAGACCGATCCGCATTTCCTTCAGCACAAGCTCTGCTTTCTGTCTGCCCGTCAGCGTCTCATCCATCAGTACACGGATGGTTACAGCCAGGGACTGGGTTCCAACATTTCCTGCCATATCCAGGATCAGAGACTGAAAGCACATGATGATCGGCAGACAGGTAACTACTTTTTCAAACATTCCCACAACAGAAGATACCACCATACCAAGGCCCAGAAGAACGATCAGCCAGGGCATTCTTTTTTTCATGCTTTCAAAAAGAGGTTCTTTCAGATCTTCCTCTGCAGTCAGACCGGCCAGCTTTGCATAATCCTCTCCCATCTCATCGTCTACCAGATCGATGATCCCTGCGGATGTGATCACTCCAAGGAAACGATTGTCATCGTCCAGTACAGGAATGGAATCTTCAGAATAATCCTTCAGCCGTTCCATACAGTCGTCGATCTGCTCAGTACCATACACATATGGATAGGAAGTTACGATCAGCTCTTCCATAGGGTGGTCCTGTCTTGCTGTGATCAGGTCCTTCAGATCCAGCGCTCCATAAAACTCCCCTCTGTCCGTCACTGCAAAGATCGTAGAAATATTATCATTATCTGCCGCCTGGGAAACCAGCTCACTCATAGCCTGCTTTACGGTCAGGTTTTCACGGATCACAATGCAGTTCGTTGTCATTCTGCTTCCGATCTCATCCTCATCAAAGGAGCGGATCATTTCGATATCTTTCCGCACCTGTTCATCCAGAAGCTGGATCAGAAGCTTGCGTTTTTCTTTATCGATCTGCTTTAAAACATCTGCCAGGGCATCGGTTTCCATTTTGGAAAGAATGGCTGCCGCTTTTTTTACATCCATCTCTTCCAGATATTGTACAGTTTCTTCTTCCTCCAGATATTCAAAAACATCTGCCAGCATACCGCTTTCCAGGATACGGTATAGTCTGCTGCGCTCCGCAGTGCTTAATTCTCTTAATACTTCCGCCAGATCGTTTTCGTGGAAATCCTGCAGCTTTTCACTTAAAACTGCCGGAGAAACACTGCTTCGGATCAGACTCAAAATATCTTTTGAAAAATCCTGATTTCTTTTTGTCATTTTCTCATCCTCCTCACATAGTTTCGCACAAAACACGCACACCAAAAACAGACATGTTAAAGCATGTCTATGTGCTGTTTGATTTTCGATTGTGTTTCCTTGGGATTTGAGTATAAAGCGAAATGAATTTATACATGATCGCCTTACTGTAAGATTCTCAGAATGAGAAGAATGAAAAAGATATCTATTATAATCCTGCTGAAATTATAATGTAATAATACCGTACAGATTCTGATGACACCGATACATCCTGTCAAATATATCCTTCTGATATATAGATATAATATTCCCACAGATATTCCGTACACTTAAAACAGAATGGAACAGTCTCATCTCGCTCTGTTCTTTCCATCTTTCACTCTGAGAGCTACAACTTCGCCCATGAGAATCACAACTGTCCATTCTGTTCACCTGCCTTTTTTTCTTAATTTTTTTTATCAACCCGGCCATTATAACGTTCCCGGCCGGGTTTTGTCAACCGGATTTATGGTTAAATTTATTGTAAATCCGGGTAAATTTTTATGCTTCACAGAGGAGGATGTTTATGCAGCAGCATTTGCGTTGATCGTATCAATGACTTTTTTTATTCCAAGCCAAACACCCATATCTGTAAAGATTTCCGAAATGCTCCCACGATCCGTAAACGGAGATTCCAGCAAAACAGAAAGATCCTTCATCATTCCATTATGAACAATATACTCAATGATCTGATTTACAAAATAAATCTGCCTGCTGTCCAGATTTACATCCTCAAGATACTTTGAAAAAGCTTCCTTTGCTGCATTCATATCAAGACCTACCATTTCTCTGACAAATTCTCCCAATGGCTTTCTGCCAAATTCTGCTTCATAATCCTCTTTTGTACCAAGCTCTCTCCAGAGAATTTTTTCCAGTTCATCTACATCTTTTTCTGTAAGTGGCTGATTCTTTTTCAGCTTTGATATCACATAATTATCCTGATGCTGTCGGACATAATATTCTACTCGTACCTTATAATTTTCCAGATCATTGTTTTCCAATTCTGCTTCTTTCCATTCCGTTGAAAGAATTTCGTCTGTAAAATTGGTCATATATTTATTCCTGCTCTTATCCGGAATATACTTCATAAGATCTCTCAGATTTTTCCTGATATTTTCAAATTCATCAATTCCTGCATTTTCCACATAATCTGTATGCAAAATCTGATCGATCAGCTCTGTCTGTGCCTGAATCTCCGGTATATTTGCCACTCCGGCAATTCCGGAAACCTTTTTTAAAAGATCTTTTCGCGCACTTGTATATTTCTTTCCAACCAGAGATGCAAGTTCTATTCCATACATAAGTGCATCAAAACGTACCGCTGTTACTTCATCACTTTCAGGCAAAATCAAGGGTGCAACCTCTTCCCGTACAAGTAAAGTATCTTCATAAGTAAGCATCTGATAGTTCGACTCTTCTGAATATAATTCTACATATTTCAAATGTTGGCGAACTGTAAAACTATCTCTTGGGAGCTCTTTTACTTTTTCAGTCATGTGCTTTACAAGTGCAGTCCTGTACGCAGTTAATTTATCTGTCTGATATTTAATATCCTGAAGCTTGTACGAAATCTCAAACTGAAGATTAAAAACCGCACTTTGCAACGCCATCAGATTTGCACTTGCTTTTCCCTTATTCATTCGGAAAAACTCAAAATTCCCACAGAAATCAAAAATGTAAAACTTTTTCTTATCTTCCCCATCCAGCAATCCCGGGCATAATCTTGTTCCTCGTCCGATCATCTGCCAGAATTTTGCTTTACTCATGACTTTCTTAAAGAATACAAGATTAAGAACTTCAGGTACATCAATTCCGGTATCTAACATATCTACAGAAATTGCGATCTGCGGTAGTTTTTTCGGATCTGAAAACTCATCAATTGCACTCTGTGCATATTTCATTCTGTTATCGATCACCATGGCATAATTCTTTAAATGCGGATATTCCTTATTAAAAATCTCAAGGATTTTTTCCGCATGATCATGATTTTTCGCAAAAATAATTGTTTTTCCAATCTTCTGTCCATATTCAATTTTAATTCCATCTCTCATCAGGACATGAAGAACTTTTTTAATTGTATCTTCGTTAAAAATCCAGGTATTCAATGCAGCCGAATTTATCGCTTCCGGAAGCTTTCCATTTTCGTCTTCAAAAGTATTTTCATAGATTTCTTTATCTGCTTCTGAAAGTTCATCGTATACAATTCCCTGATCAATAAATTTTACCCTGGATTCTACTGACAGATAATCAACCAGATATCCATCTTTAACCGCCTGCGCCAGATCATATCCATAAGTAGGATCTCCGTTTGCCAGTTCAAATACTTCATATGTATTTTTGTCAATCTCATCTTTCGGTGTTGCGGTAAGTCCTACAAGCAGTGCATCAAAATATGTAAAAATATCTTTATACTTATTATAAATAGATCTGTGCGCTTCATCACAAATGATCAGATCAAAATGACCACAGGTAAAAACTTTTCCTTCTTTATCATTTATCACATCAATACAATTTATCATGGTCTGATATGTGGAGAAAACACATCGTGACATACAATTATTCTTTTCTTCAACCAGATTTGTACAGGAAAAATCCTGCATCCAGTTTACAAAATTTCTTTTCGCCTGCGTTACCAATGAATTTCTGTCCGCCAGAAAAAGGATATTCTTTACCCAGCCCGCATCAACCAGTACCTTGCACAAAGCCATTACTGTTCTGGTTTTTCCGGAACCTGTGGCCATAACCAGCAGTGCTTTTCTCCGATTCTTTTCATCAAAGCTCTGGCATACTGCTTTTATCGCGGCTTCCTGATAATAACGTCCTGCAATTTTTTTATCTACAGAAATATCCTGCAGGCTTGTCCGCATACTCAAAAGATTAAACCATTTCTCCAGATCCCGTTTGGAATAAATAACCGAACATTTTCTTTCCGGATATTGTCCGTCTATGATCCGGGTTTCAAAACCATTGGTAAGGAAAATTACCGGGCGTCGTTCATATTTCTTTTCCAGCAGATCTGCGTAAAGTTTCGCTTGCTGCCTGCCCTCGGCAATATCCTTGCAGGTACGTTTTGCTTCTATAATTGCCAGAGGTTTATTCATATCATCATAGAGAACATAATCAATACGTCCAATCCCTGATTTATTCGGCATTCCTGTCACAGTTATCTCATTTAACCAGTCTTTTCCCTGGGTCCATCCTGCATCAATGAGCATGGAATCTATGTAAAGTTTTCTGGTTTCATATTCAGACAGATCCAGAGGTTTCGGAACATATGTCTGCTGCTGTTTCTCGTGACGTGCGGACAGTTCTTCCCTGAGAAAAGTATTTTCTGCCATCAGTTTTTGCAGATCCAACTCCTGTTTGGCAGTCTTTTCCTGTTCTTTTAAAAGTGTTTCCTGCGTTTTTCTGGCTGTTTCTCTGGATGTCCTGGCATTCTCAATTCTGTCATCAATCATCGACCTGTCAAACGAATGCTCCTGATACTGTTCCCCATAACAGTATGCAATATAGTCCAAAAAAATTGACAGATTCTCAAGGCAGAGCAAAGCTGCATCTCTGCCAAGTTTTTTATTGCTATGTGCCACACTGTTTCCACATCTGCGGATATAATCCATCCGTTTCCAAAGATCGGGTCCGACTAACTGTCGGAATTCCTCTGTATTCATCAAAGTATGAAGGTTGTCCTGGTACGGGATTTGTAAACTGTTTTCCACAGAATACAACCATTTCACAGCAAATTCCATAGCCCGCCGGCTGTTAAGAATACTCGCATCCGGATCTGCCAATATGATTTTCTCCGCAGAGATGGCAACATTCGCAAATGCAGAGAATTTTGATTCATTTTTTAAGTAATCAAAGTTTGTTACCATTGTGAAACCTCCCTCTTTAGCGTTTTATTTTATAATTGTACTTATCAACTACAGTTATCAAGGAATCCTTGATAACTGACTTTATTTTTGTCTCAAGATATGCCAACATCTTTCAGCCATTTCGTTTACAACATTCTGTTTTCCCGATACGATTCAAATATATATGACGGATTTTCGTAATATACACTGCTGTTGTAGTCATCAATTTTTGCACTGATGAAGGAATTGTATACTTTTATTAAAGCATCTACGATTCCAATATTTTCATCTGCAGCAACCATTTTTATCAGCCGCTTATATACCTTTCCAATGTCCCAATGTGATGGGATGCTGTATTTACACTCACCTACATTGTCAAAATTTCCTTCTTGTATTCCTGCTTCTTCAATAAAATCATCACTGACTCTGTCAATGTTATCACAATGGTAGACATCTGCGAGGTCATAGATTTTATCAATTCTCTGCTTTCCAAGCTTATTTACAACGTCTGCCCGTGTATTCTTTGTTTTCCGTGCAATGTAATCGATCAGGCTGCATGTGTAAAATAAATCGTTATCTTTTTTGCTTTCCCGTCCTTCTCCTATCACTACCACTTCCCCTTTCTATCCAAAGTACTGTTGCATGAGACTGTCGAATAATTTTTGTGTTTCATCCAGTGCTTTTTGCACTTTAACTTTTGATTTGTCGACTTGTTTGACGAAATCAGAGAATTCATCTTGTTGGTCTCTCTTTGCAATTGGAATTTTAAATGCTTTAATCATACCCAAATTAAGATTCTTCTGACGTACACCTCTCCTCTGCGATAAAAAGTATTCTTTCATCATCTGCAATTCATAATATAACCAAATAATATTTACCTCATCGTTTGGGGTTATACATGCGCACGCCTGATTCGACGCTGAATCCTCCTTCAAAATTCCCATCTTGAATGCTGCAGTATCATACATTCCAATTAGTAAACTTCCTGCTTTAAATAATTTTGTAGCACTCTTTTCAATTGCTTCTTCAGTTATTTTTTCAACAGAACCTTCGAGAAAGAGTGTATTTAATTCGCCTGCTGAATACCAATCTATATTGCCTTCAAAGTACTCTGGTACTGTTCTAGAAGGCGTACCACCACTTGCCCAATTACCTAACTCATTAAGACTTCTAATCGGAAGATCATTCGTATTATAAACTGGATTTCCAAACAGTTCGACAAATCGGGCTTTAACTAATGTATCAAATTTTTTTAATTCTTGTTTTCGATTTTCAATAATATTAACTACTTTCAAGAGTATATCTGCTATTTCTTTCTGTTTTTCAGCTGAAGGAAAAGGAATTTTAATATTATCAAAATCTCTCTTTATAATATGCTTCATGGTAGCCCCATGCATTTTAGCTTCCATCTCTTTCAAATTATACTCAACAGCAAATACGAAATATTGCTCATTCACTTCAATCTTATCAAACGCGACTTTAAAGATATGCTGATTTAAGAGGGCTTTTCCTCGGTTCCAAATATATACTCCGAGACTAGCTGACCAAGAAATCAAGACATCTCCATTATTAATTTCAACTTTTTTAGGGTATTCTCCATTATAAAAACCCACATCATAAGAATTCCCTGTAAGATCTTGAATTCTAATAATGGGAAGTCCTTCAGTACCACGATCTTCTGGCTTAAATGCATATCCATTTATATATGTAGCAATATCACCCAACCGTTTTTGTTCCATCATTTATTCCCACCACAAACCCGAATTTTCGAATCTGCTATCCTTTCTTCTATAATCCCAACAACCGTTCCAACTCATCCATTTCTTTTCCAATCTCCAGCTCCAGTTCCCGGATATTGGCCATGATTTCTGATGTTGGCGGATATTCCACCGGAGTGTATTCGATTTCTTTGTATTTATTGATACTGAGATCATAATCATTCTCCACAATATCTTTTTTCGGTACCATAAATGACTGATCTGTTCGTTTCCGTTCCACTTCTTTATCAAGGTTTTTGAAACGCTCTATAATATCTGGAATGTCATTCTCCGTAACCGGAGTACGTTTATCGTCCAGACTGAAGCCATCTGCTTTCATGTCATAAAACCACACCTGATCGGTTCCGCCATGTTCTGTTTTTGTAAAAATAAGGATTGCTGTGGATACTCCTGCATAAGGTTTAAATACACCGGAAGGCATGGATATTACAGCTTCCAGTCTCTGATTTTCAACAATTTCTTTTCGGATGGATTTATGTGCCCGTGATGATCCAAAAAGTACACCATCTGGTACAATACAAGCGCATCTTCCTCCAATTTTCATAATCCTCAAAAACAAAGCCAGAAATAAAAGTTCTGTTTTCTTTGTCTTACAAATCTTAAGAAGATCTCCAGAAACGGACTCTGCATCCAGGCTTCCTTTAAAAGGTGGGTTTGCCAGCACAAGAGAATACTGATCTTTATCTGCATTCTGATCAGATAAGCTATCCCGATACTCAATATAAGGATTTTCTATTCCGTGAGTCATCATATTCATGGCTCCAATACGAAGCATGGTGCGGTCCATATCGTATCCATGAAACATATGATTCATGTAATGATCTTTTTTCTGCTTATCATAAAAAATTTCTTCTTTTCTTTTTTCCTTCAGATATTCTCCTGCTGCAACCAGAAAACCTGAGGTTCCACATGCCGGATCACAGATAATTTCATCGCTGGACGGGTCCATCATCTCAACCATCATCCGGATAATATGTCTTGGTGTACGGAACTGTCCGTTTCGTCCGGACTGAGCTATTTTTGAAAGAAGATATTCATATACATCTCCTCTGACATCTGCTGTCTGGATTTCATTCATAAGTTTGTAAATTTCATCCAGAGAATCCACCACTTTGGATAAAAGGAGTGGTGTCGGAATCTTAAAGATCGCATCATCCATATATTTGGAATATGCACTGTTTTTATCATTATGAAGATTTTTTATAAACGGGAACACCCATTCCTGCATGATCATATACATTCTGTCTGCCGGAAAGTCATGGAATACGGACCATTTCAGCTGGCTTCCATCAATTGTTCTCTCACCTATTTTTACTTCTCCGGAAAAAATACTCTGAAATGGCAAACCAAGCATTGCACTTTCTCTTGCACGCATATTATCGGAATCATCCAGATCATGAATAAACATCAGGTATGTAATCTGCTCGATTACTTCCAGTGGATTTACCAGTCCTCCTGCCGCAAATATATCCCATAAACCATCTATTTTATTTTTTAATTCACCAGTGATCATTTTTTATCTCCCATCTATCGTTCATTATTCCAGGTATATTTCGTATACCTGCCGCCGCCGATTTTTAAAATTTTTTCTGCTGTCAGTAATTCTGCCAGTGTTCTCTGTATCGTTACCACACTGATATCCGGACACTTTTCTGCGATTTCCTTTTTTGTAATTGTTCCCAGAGTGTTTTTTATAATCTCTTCTATTCGCTCCGGTTTTGATATATTCTGCGTTATCAGCAATCTTATCCTTGAAGAAAACTCTCTGTATGCTCCTACGATAACGCCAAGCATATATTTTACAAATGGTATATAATCATTCTTATTCTCATACCAGTTCTCAGAACTTTCCCTTAAACATTCATAGTATAATTCCTTTGAATTTTCTATCATTCTCTCGATACTGATATATTTTCCCACAATATAGCCGGATCTGTACAAAAGTAACAGTGTAAGTAAACGGCTCATTCTTCCATTGCCGTCATTAAACGGATGTATGCATAGGAAATCCAGAATAAACATTGGAATCAAAAGAAGCGGATCTATTTCTCCTGTTGCCATTGCCTCTTCAAATGCTCTGCATAGTTCTTCCATTGCTTCCGGTGTTTCCCAGGCCGGTACTGGTTTAAACCGTATTTTTTTTATTCCCTGAGAATCTTCTTCCTCAATGACATTATCTGCAATTTTATATTTCCCTCCAATATTGTAGCTTTCAAATTTATACAAATCTCTGTGAAGCTGTAAAATAATCGCAGACTTTGGCGGGATATGGTCATGACTTTCATGAATTGTATTCAATACATCTCTGTATCCGGCAATTTCCTGTTCATTTCTTGTTCTTGGCCTTGTTTTGTCTTTTACCAATTCCCGCAATCTGCTGTCTGATGTATAAATACCTTCTATTTTGTTGGAACTTTCCGTACTTTGAATTTTAGCGATTTCAACTAATTGTGTAAGAGTATCTGCTTTGGCCTCAATAAAAAGAGTTTGTTCTCCCTTAAATTCATGTATCTGTGTCAGATAAGATACAATTTCAGGAGTCAACAGATTTTTCCACTTTTCCTGATAATCAAACCGTCTCATATATTTTCCATCACCTTCTTTATCACTCTTTTTTCGATTTTATTTACTTCAAGTATATAAATCAATTTTATCATTGTCAACTTTAATTTTATCATTTTCGTAAGAATGATTAAATTGAAAGTGAAATAATAAAATTAAAAAGTCCAACAATAAATGCTTCTGCACGGATCTTCAGCATTTACTGTCGGACTTTTATCCTTTTATTCCTTTTTGAAATATATCACAATATCATATTGTAGAGCAAAAGATTATTCTGCGTGCTCTTTCAGGTACTCTGCACGTCCCTCTTCGTAGAGGTTATTTCCCTCGCTGTCAATGATGACTACAAGCGGCATGTCTTCCACATAAAGCTTGCGGAGTGCTTCTGCGCCCAGGTCTTCGTAAGCGATAAGCTCTGCTTTTTTGATGCATTTTGCAAGAAGTGCACCTGCTCCGCCGATGGCTCCGAAATATACGCCGTCATATTTTTTCATTGCATCTACGACTTCCGGAAGGCGGGCACCTTTTCCGATCATTCCTCTGGCGCCTACGGACATCATAGTCGGTGCGTAGGCATCCATACGGCCGCTGGTTGTAGGGCCTGCGGAGCCGATGACTTCACCTGGTTTTGCAGGAGTCGGGCCTACATAGTAAATGGTAGCATCTGTAGGGTCAAAAGGAATCTTTTCTCCTTTTGCAAGTGCCTCACACATTCTCTTGTGACCTGCGTCACGGGATGTATAGATGGTTCCTGTCAGTAAAACCTGGTCGCCTGCATGGAGAGTTCTTGCCAGCTCTCTTGTCAGAGGCAGTGTGATCTTTCTTCTTTCCATATTAAAGCACCTCCGTTTTATGACGTGTCACATGGCAGTTGATGTTAACTGCACATGGCATACCTGCGATATGAGTAGGCATAGTCTCAATGTTCAGACCGATAGCTGTGGTCTTTCCACCAAAGCCCTGGGGACCGATACCAAGCTTGTTGATCTTCTCCAGCATTTCTTTCTCAAGATCTGCATAGTAAGGATCCGGGTTCTCTGTATTCAGAGGACGCATCAGCGCTTTCTTTGCAAGAAGTGCACATTTGTCAAAAGTTCCTCCGATACCAACACCAACTACCATAGGCGGACATGGGTTCGGACCTGCAGTTTCTACAGCCTCAAGAATGAAATCCTTGATTCCCTGAAGGCCTGCAGATGGCTTGAACATACGGATCTGGCTCATATTCTCGCTTCCGAAGCCTTTGGGTCCTACAGTTACTTTCACCTGATCTCCAGGAACGATCTCTGTATAGATCATAGCCGGTGTATTGTCACCTGTGTTTCCACGGCGTACCGGATCCTTGACAACGGATTTTCTCAGGTAACCTTTATCGTATCCGCGGCGTACACCTTCATTGATGGCATCATCTAAATCTCCGCCTGTAAAGTGGACATCCTGACCAATTTCAAGGAATACGCATGCCATTCCGGTATCCTGACAGATCGGAACATTCTCACTGTCTGCGATATCAAAATTCTCGATAATGTTATCAAGGACACCTTTTGCGATCTCACCGTCCTCGCAGGCACGGCAGGTTTTGATAGCATCCTTCACATCTTCCGGGAGATGTTCATTGGCTTCGATACAGAGTTTTTCGATAACCTCTGTAAGTCTGGTTACTTCGATTTCTCTCATAATAGACTCCTTTCGCTTATCTCATATGTTTTTATTATCATAACATATTGTTAACGTTCGTGGCGGGCATATTTCGGCAGAAGCATAGGAGATACGTCTCCTGTATCAACTCCTGCATTTTTCAGTTCCTCTTCATATTTTCTGATATGATCCAGATTCATGGTGCCAAGCTCTACCTCTTTGCATTTGGCAGCTGCTTTTTTACCTGCATTTCGTCCGAATACAATTACGTCAAGAAGAGAATTTCCCATCAGTCGGTTTCTTCCGTGGATTCCGCCTGCTGCCTCTCCTGCAACCAGAAGGTTCGGGATTTCTTTTGTAAAGCCGTCTCCGTTGATCTCAAGTCCGCCGTTCTGATAATGAAGGGTCGGGTAGATCACGATCGGGACTTTTCTCATATCAATGCCGTAATTCATGTACATACGGAACATGGCAGGGATCCTCTTTTCGATAGTTCCCTCACCGCCCAGGATCTCGATCATCGGAGTATCCAGCCATACACCTTTTCGTCCACCTGGAACTTCCACGCCACGGCCTTCCTCACACTCGCGGATAACACCGGAAGCATTTACGTCACGGGTTTCCAGCGGATGGATATAAGCTTCTCCGTTTGCATTTACAAGCTGTGCACCAACGGAACGAACCTTCTCTGTTACCAGGGCACCAAGGATCTGTGACGGATAGATCGCACCTGTTGGATGATACTGGATAGAATCCTGGTAAAGAAGGGAAGCGCCTGCTCTGTATCCAAGCACGAGTCCGTCAGCAGTTGCTCCGTAGTGATTGGAGGTCGGGAATCCCTGATAATGCATTCTTCCTGCACCACCGGTTGCAATTACAACTGTTTTTGCTCTTGCAACGGAATAGTCTCCGGTTTCCATGTTGAGAAGAACTGCACCGGCAGTCTGACCTTTTTCATCCTTCAGAAGTTCTACAGCGGAGGTAAATTCCACTACCGGGATCTTAAGATTTAAGACCTCATCACGGATAGTACGCATGATCTCTGATCCGGAATAATCCTTTGCAGCATGCATTCTCTTTCTGGAGGTACCGCCGCCATGTGTAGTGACCATGGTTCCGTCTTCTGCTTTATCAAACTCAACACCAAGGTCGTTGAGCCATTTGATCGCATCCGGTGCTTCCATTACCAGTCTTTTTACAAGCTCCGGTTTTGCGGCAAAATGTCCGCCTCCAAAGCAGTCCAGATAATGCTGTACCGGGGAATCATTTTCTTTATCTGCTGCCTGGATCCCGCCTTCTGCCATCATGGTGTTGGCATCACCGATACGGAGCTTTGTAACGATCATAACGTTGGCACCTGCGTTGTGGGCCTCGATGGCACAGGAAGAGCCTGCTCCGCCACCGCCGATGATCAGTACATCTACATCATAATCGATTTTTGTAAGATCGATTTTTTCGTTGAGCAGACGGCTTTCTGAATGGAGCATTTTTGTCAGTTCCAGTGGTGCTTTCTGTCCCTTGTTCGGTCCTACCTTGATCTCTGCAAATGCATCCGGGTTATAGTCCGGATGGAATTTTTTGAGAAGAGCATCTTTCTCATCTGCACTCAGACGTCTTGGCTCTGTTGCCATACGCTCCGCTCTTGTAGCCTCTACCTTTTTGATGGATTCCATCATATTTTCTGGATATGGTGCATACATGTTTTACGCCCTCCTACTTCTCGATTTCTCTGCTGTTGTAAAGTTCCTGCATCTCTGTGATCGGCTTCTGCATGATCTTCTCGATCATATCGTCAAATTTGCCCTCGTGGATCTCTTCCACACGTTTCTCCAGATGCTCGCTTTTCGGCGCAATATATTTTCCGGTGAGACGTCTTGCCAGAAGACCTACCATCGGATGGGAAATTCCTGCCGGACATCTTACGGAACAGCAGCCGCAGCTTACACAGTCAAAGGATTCCTCTGCACATTTTTCAAGCTCGCCTCTCTGAGCATATGCAATATACTGCATGACATTTAAGTCCTGTGTACAGGCCTTTGTGCAGGCATTGCATCCGATGCAGCTGTAGATCTCCGGATAAAGCTCCATCATTACCTGCTGGTTCGGCTTAAGATCTTCTATATTATAAAGTCTCTTGTCTGTAGGGAAGAACGGGATACTTGCCACATACATTCCCTCCTGCACCTGTGTCTGACAGGCGAGACAGGTTTTCAGCTCATTCTGTCCCTTGATCCTGTAGATGGTCGCGCAGGCACCGCAGAATCCGTGTCTGCAGCCGCATCCTCTTTTTAATGTATAACCGGCATATTCCATAGCTGTCATAATGGTCAGATCACCGGGAACGCTGTATTTTTTACCGAAAAAATATACGTTTACCATATTATTTTCCATGTTGGTGTCCTTTCTTTTATCCAAATCGTACGCCATGTGGAACAGCCATCTCACACGTGCCCGTCGCAACGCTCTGCTGAACTAAGTACTAACTGTGACTAAGGAGTTCAGGAGAGCCTTCACTCCTAAGTCTTCGTAAGTACTGGATTTCAGCGCCGCTAAAACTGCTCCTAAAATGGGCATCTTAGCGAGATGGCTGTTCCACATGGCTGTGTACTGGCTATAACCAGCGCATATATTTGAAAGTTTCTTAAGGTGCAATCTATAACTTAGTACTCATTAGGTAATTCATCAACCTCATCACATCGGAATACCGGGCCGTCTTTGCAGACGTATTTGTCTCCGATGTTGCAGCGGCCGCATTTTCCGACACCGCATTTCATACGAAGCTCCAGTGTGGTATATACCTGATCTCTGGAGAAGCCCAGCTCTTCCAGTCCTGCCAGAACGAATTTGATCATGATCGGCGGGCCGCAGACCAGAGCGGTCTTATTGGTATCAAAACCAATCTCCTTCAGATAATTCGGAACAAATCCTACATGACCGTCCCAGCCTTCCTGCTCGCGGTCAATGGTAAGATATACATTTACACCTTCTGTTTTCATCCATACTTCCTGGATTTCCTTAAGCTGCACCAGATCATCTGCGGAACGGGAACCATAGAGAATATCTACTGTTCCGTAATCCTCACGGTTATCCAGCACATAATTGATCACGGAACGAAGAGGTGCCAGACCGATTCCACCTGCGATGAACAGGAGATTTTTTCCCTTTAACTTATCTTCCACCGGAAAATGATTTCCGTATGGTCCGCGGACTGCGATCTCATCTCCAACCTGAAGGCTATGGAGATGATCGGTAAGGGATCCGCATTTTTTGATACTGAATTCCTGATAATCCTTTACAGTCGGAGAAGAAGTAATGGAAAACATACCTTCACTGACGCCTGGTGCACAGACCATGGCACACTGTCCTGGCATATGCTCGAAAAGCTTTCCACCCTCCGGAGCTTCCACACGGAAGGTTTTTACATCCGGTGTCTCCTGACGGATATCTGTGATCACGCCAACCTTGGGGATCAGCGTATCCAGTGTATAATTTTTATGACAGGTACATTCACTCATTCTTTTCACCTCCCTGTTTTTCAAAGGCCTTGATGACTTTTACGATATTTAAAGATTCCGGACATTTCTCCACGCAGCGGCCGCAGCCAACACAGGAGAACATGCCGTCATTATTTAACGGATAATAAACAAGCTTATGCATAAATCTCTGACGGAATCTCTGCATCTGGCTGGTACGGTTGTTTCCGTGAGCCATCATGGTAAAATCAGAGTACATGCAGGAATCCCAGCAGCGGTAACGGTGAACACCGTGCCCTGTGTCGTAATCCTTAATGTCATAGCACTGACAGGTCGGACATACGAAGGTACAGGTTCCGCAGGCAAGACAAGGCTTGTACAGTTTCTCCCATACAGGAGAATTGAAACGGTCCATGTATTCTTCCCGCGCCCAGCCTTCCAGTGAAAGATGTGTATATGGAAGAAGCTCGATAATATCACGGATCGCCTTCTTCTCCTCTTCTACCTTTGTCTCATCAGCATCTGCCAAAAGCTCCTTCACAGCTTCTGTCAGAGCATTTCCCTTTTCTGTGAGAGGCTTCCAGAAAAGCTCTCCCTCGATGATCCAGGCTGCAACATCTGCTTCCGGATCTGCAGCATCAATGCCAAATACTTTACAGAAGCAGCTTTCCTCCGGTTCATGACAGGCAAGCGCTACAATAGTTCCATGTTCTCTTCTTGCCTGGTAAAAAGTATCCACCGGATCCCCAAGGAATACCTTGTCGAGAACCTTCACCCCCTGTACATCACAGGCTCTCATTCCGAATACGACAAAATTCTGGTCTTTCAGCGCCTGAGGCTCAATGCTGATATTTTTTCCGTCCTTTTTACAGGTATAGAGATTTTCACTCTGCGGAAAGAAAGCATCCTTCGGTGATTTCACGGTTTTCAGTGTTTCAAGGGAAACTTCTGCATCCTCGCTCCATGCCTTGAAGTTCACCTGTTCACTTACCTTTACCGGTAAATATAATTCCTGGTCTGCGGCAATTTTCCGGAATAATGCCGGCAGATTTTCTACTGCGATCTTATACATACATTATCCCCTTTCTGCCACGATCCCTGGCTCTACATCCTCAAAGGTAAAGCTGGTAAGCGGACCCTTTGACTCCGCATCCTCGCCTGCCTGATACTCACCGTAAAACGCATCAATATCCTTGATAAACTTACGGTTAAACAGATGAAGGGGAATTCCCTGCGGGCAGACTCTGCTACACTCGCCACAGTCCGTACATCTTCCGGCTACATGGAAGGCACGAATCACATGGAACATCTTTTCCTCAAAGGAATCCACATTTGCCTTCTGGGCGCTGTCGAACTTGTTGCTGTCAAAAACGCATTTGCGGCAGCTGCAGGCCGGACATACATTACGGCAGGCATTACAGCGGATACATTTACTCAGCTCGCTCTGCCAGAATGCAAATTTTTCTTCCGGACTCATTGCCTCAATCCGCTCAACTTCTGCGAAACGGTCAGCGTCCTTTGTCTCCTTTGACTCACCGATCAGTTCATCGTAAATTTTATGCTCTTTTCCTTTACATACATGGCAGCGTTCCAGCATGGCATCTTTGTATGCACAGGTTTTTTCTCCGTAAACAGTATCCACAGTCAATGTCTCTGCATCTCCGGTAATCTCTGCTCCGGAAATTCCCCGGATACCCTTGATCCCCATTTTGCGGATCTTTTCAATATCCAGCTTTCCTTTACAGCCAACACCTACGATATAGGCTTTTTCTCTGTCTACACGATGCTCTTTCAAAAGCTGGTTAAAGCTATATGTATCGCAGGGCTTCAGACAGACCATGGTTTTTCCTTCCAGCTTGGAAGCTTCGATCATATATTTGCTTAAATTGGCACCGCAGAATCCATCATAGACAAAATCCTCCAGAGATTCCGGTGTTTCAAAATAGGCTGGTTCCGGATTAAAGGCAAGATCTCCGGCTTTCCACCCAAGAACCCGGACTACCGTGCCATCTGCAAGCAGTTCTTTTGCACGTTTTATCAGCTCCTGCATCTTATATCCTCCAATCTCACGTTTTTACCAAGTGAATGGATCTTCTCAACAAACTCATTCATAGTCTGTGAAAATTTCACGCCTTCTGCGGCAGATACCCATTCCACACGTGTTCTTCCGTTTTCCACCCCAATATAATCCAGCATTGAAAACAGAAGTGTCATACGTCTTCTTGCATAATAGTTTCCGGTACTGTAATGGCAGTCTCCCGGATGACATCCGCACATGATCACACCATCGGCTCCTTTTTCAAAGGCACGGAGGATGAACATGGGATTGACACGGCAGGAACATGGAACACGGATGATCTTTACATCCGCCGGATAGCTCAAACGGCTGCTTCCGGCAAGGTCTGCTCCGGCGTAGCTGCACCAGTTACAGCAGAATGCCACGATCTTTGGTCTGAATTCTTCCTTTGTTTCTATCGACATATTGCATCCACCTCCGCGATAATCTGTCTGTTGGAGAAGCCCTGAAGGTCCATGGCTCCTGACGGGCAGGCTACTGTGCAGGCACCGCAGCCCTGGCAAAGTGCTGTATTGACAACCGCAACTCTTCTTGTCTCACGGATACCGTGATCGTTGATCTGTTTCTCCTCATAGGAAATCGCTCCGTAAGGACATACATTTGCACAGTTAGAGCATCCGTTACAGAGAAGCTCGTCGGATTTTGCCGTACATGGATTGGTTGTCAGCTTGTCCTTTGCAAGAAGTCCTATGGCCTTTACAGCCGCAGCTCCCGCCTGGGCAACTGTCTCCGGGATGTCCTTTGGTCCCTGGCATACACCGGAAAGGAAAATTCCTGCTGTCGGTGATTCTACAGGACGAAGCTTTGCATGGGCTTCTGTAAGGAAATTGTTGGTGTCAATACTTGCAGTAAGCATGGTAGCGATCTTACGTACATCCGGATTCGGTTCAATGGCTGTTGCAAGAACTACCATATCTGCTTTCTTAAAGATCTGCTTATTATCAAGAAGATCCGAGCCCTGAACAAGAAGTGTTCCATCCGGCTGCGGGATTACTTTTCCTACCTGACCTTTGATGTAGTTTACGTTATACTGCTCAACTGCTCTTCTGTAAAACTCATCGAAGTTTTTACCAGGTGTACGGACATCAATATAAAATACCGTCACATTGGTATCCGGATATTTATCACGGATCAGCATGGCATGCTTAGCTGTGTACATACAGCAGATCTTGGAACAGTATGGCTTTCCGCGGTCATCGGAGCAACGGCTTCCAACACACTGGATAAATACGATCTCTTTCGGTGCTTTTCCATCGGAAAGGCGCTCAAGATGTCCTTTTGTAGGTCCTGCAGCATTCATGATACGCTCCAGCTCCAGAGATGTGATCACATCCTTGCTCTGGCTGTATGCGTATTCATCGTATTTGTCAAGCTTGATGGTATCAAATCCGGTTGCCACCACGATCGCTCCGTATTTCTGTGTTACGATCTCATCCTGCTGATCGTAATCAATGGCTCCTGCCTGGCATACTTTGGAGCAGACACCACATTTGCCTGTCTTAAATTTCAGGCAATGCTCTCTGTCGATCACAGGAACATTTGGAATCGCCTGTGCAAACGGAGTATAAATAGCTGACCGGTTGTTCAGCCCTCTGTTGAACTCATTTGGAATCTTTTTGGAAGGACATTTTTCCTGGCAGACTCCACAGCCTGTACATTTGTCCATGTTGACACTTCGCGCTTTTTTGCGGATATCAACAGTAAAATCTCCTACAAAACCTGCAACTTTTTCTACTTCACTGTATGTATAGATATTGATCTTTTCGTGAGCTGCAGCCTCCACCATTTTTGGAGTAAGGATACATGCGGAGCAATCCAGAGTAGGGAAGGTTTTGTCAAGCTGTGACATTCTTCCGCCGATACTTGGTGTTTTTTCCACAATATCAACTTCATAGCCTGCATCGGCAATATCAAGAGCCGTCTGGATTCCGGCGATACCGCCTCCGATGATCAGGGCTCTCTTTGTAACCTGGCTTTCTCCCGGCTGAAGAGGAGCATTTAAATTGACTTTTGCTACTGCTGCTCTTGCAAGGATCACGGCCTTCTCAGTAGCCTCCTGCATATCCTTGTGGATCCAAGAACAGTGCTCACGGATATTTGCGATCTCCACCATATATGGATTCAGGCCGGCCTTTTCCGCTGCTTTACGGAAAGTTGCCTCATGCATACGCGGAGAACAGGAACAGACAACCACTCCTGTGAGATTTTTTTCACGGATGGCTTCCTGGATCCTGGACTGTCCTGCTTCAGAACACATATACTGATAATCTTCTGCATGGACAACTCCTGGCTCTTTTGCAATGATCTCCACAACCTTTTTCACGTCTACCGTAGCGGCAATATTACTTCCGCAATGACAGACAAATACACCGATTCTCTGCACTTTCTCACCTCCTGTATCTTCTGAACGCACTTACAAGCAGCTGCTGAGGAAGCTCCGGATCAAGAAGCTCCGGAATTTCATTTGGTGAAAGATAGTCTCCGCCTTTTTCCCGAACAACCAGCTGTCTTGCCCCGTCAATGATCTTTCCGGGTTTTACGTCTCGCGGACAGCGCTCCACACAGGCAAAACAGGAAAGACATTTCCACAGGGATGCTGAATTTACAAGTGCTTCAATATTTTCATTGATCACGTAGGACACAAACTGATGAGGCTTGATATCCATCTCGTCAAAGGATGGGCAGGTAGCAGAGCATTTGCCACACTTCATACATTTCAGAGGATTGGTCCCGCTGATCTCCTTTATTTTTTCCGCAGCAGAATGGTTATCTCTCATTTTGCCACCTCCTCTTTGACGCCAAGGGCTTCTGCCAGAAGCTCTGTAAAATAGTAAACCGGCATTTTATTTCCGGAATTTTTATTCAGATTGTATTTGCAGAGCGGACAGGCAGTGATCAGCATATCTGCGCCAAAGCCTGCTGCGCTTTCTTCAATCTTTTCACACATATTCTGTGACATTTCTTTTTCTTTCAGGGATATATATCCTCCACAGCATTCATTTCTGTAAGGATAGATCACAGGCTCAGCGCCAAGGGCACGGATAAAATCCTCCATGATCCTTGGATTTTCCGGATCATCAAATGCCATGATCTTTCCAGGTCTCAGAAGCAGACATCCGTAATAGGCTCCGATCTTCTTTCCGGTAAAAGGATTTACTACTTTTTCTTTCAGTTTATCAAAACCGACTCTGTCCCGGAGAACTTCCAGATAATGGAGAACGGTTGTCTCTCCTTCATAGGGAGCTTCCAGCTGCATATAATTGTTGGCTCTGGTCCGGATATCTTCCACATTTTTCATATCATCATTGACACGCTTGATCACATGATGACAGGCTGAACAGATCGTCACCAGATCCTGGCCTTTTTCTTTTGCCTGGTTTAACGCACGGACGGAAGAAAGCTTTGTGGCGATCTCGTCTGTGCCAAGCGGATAAACACCACCACAACACTGCCAGTCCTCGATCTCCTCAAGCTCAAACCCAAGGGCTGCGGCACTGGCTCTGGCATACTCATCCAGATCTTTGGCCTTTGTTCTCAGGGTGCAACCCGGATAATAACTGTACTTCATACCTTTCATTATCCTTTCTTAGTCTAAAATCTGACGTTTATAGTAGATATTCTTGTTCATATATTGTCTTTTTTTTAACGATACATGAATAAAAAAATGAAATCTCAACTAACACTTATTTGAGTTTTTTTATCAATTTGCACCCAAATAAAAGAGAAAAACACTCTTCCTCCGCAATTAAGAAGTGTATTAGCTCGATTTCCGAAATCATCATATCACGTTATTTCTGTTTCGACAAGGCTTTTTCGATATTTTTTTGTGTTTTTTTTAACGTACTTTTGAAAAACCTTATCATTTACGACCCTGCTTCCATGATAATTTTCATTTTCGGGCATAAAAAAAGCTCCGGATCTCTCCGAAGCTTTTTTGCTCCTATCAGTAAATAATGATCGGATAACCTGCATCAATAGTGTTATAGATCAGTGCTGCCTGATCCTTAGGCAGATTGATGCAACCGTGGCTTCCGTTGGTTTTATAACGGTTCCCGCCAAAGGATGACTGCCAGGACGCATCATGAAGTCCCTGTCCGTAGACAAAAGGCATCCAGTAATTAACCTTTACATCGTAACCATATTCATTGCTGGTAAGGTTAAAGGGACTCGCCTTGTAGGCAATCGGCCATGCACCACGATATGTTTCACGCCCCTTCACCGGCTTACCGCTGACAATATCTGTTTCCGTCACAAGGCATCCGTCCTTATACAGCCACAAATGCTGCGCATCCAGACTGACCTCTATGTAACTGCCTGCCAGATCGTCTGTTCCGTTTCTCTGGTATCCTTTTTTGCTGTAAACAGGATCTCTTGTTACAGCAGTACCACTTTTCAGGTCTTCCAGAAGCTGAGCATATTCTCCGTCCTGATCGATCCGGTAGCCGTACTCATTTCCATCAATGGTCACATCCGTTCCCGCAGATGTATGAAAGGTGCGGGGAACATAAATGGTATTGTATTTGTTGGCAAGCTCACTGATGTAGGCTTTAATGGCTTTTTCATCCAAAGTCAGCGTCTCCCCTTCAGCCTTCAGCCAGGATGTGATCGTATCGGAATCCAGAACAGCCGTTTCACTTCCGAATGTATAAGTTACTGTACTGCTGCGGTATTTCTTCAGCTGGCTGTTCAGGTCTGTAACCTTATTTTTCATATCCTCTGTTGCAGTGACAGTCGGACTTACATACACATGCTTGTTGATCGGTACTGTAATGATATCTCCAAGAAGAGCCGTATCAAATGCTACGTTCAGATTTGTGTCCACAGTAGTCTCCAGCTTATCCGGATCGATCTCCGTCCCCTGTACCTGTTTCACAAGGGTGAATTCTTTTTTCTCCTTATCGTACTGAATGGCTGCATCAACAGAAGCTTTTCTTTCTTCCGTACCGAAATTTGAAAGATCAAGAGCCTGCTTTTCCTGCTCCTCATCTTCCTCGATCTGACATTCCGGTTCTATATTTTCTTCCTTTGGAAAAATCTTCCGGCTCTCTTCCCGCTGTTTCTGAATTTCTGTAAGCTTACTCAGAAGGGCTTCTTCATTGAGACTGTAGCCCAGCTCTTTCAAAGTAGTACTGTAAACTTCCTGATCATTTTCCTGAAAGGATACCGGACGATCTGCAAATTCCGCAGTGATCTTTTCTTCTGCCTGCTTTGCATCCAGTCCGGAAACATCCACTCCCCATATGGAAATCTTCCGTCCCAGCGTATTGTGATCTGCCAAGTATGTATAGACAAATAACCCTGCCACTGCCAGGATCGTTACGCCAATGCAGATTCCAAGTATGATCTTCAGTGTCTTTTTACTGATGGTTGATCTTTTCTCCATACCCTTATCCCTCGAGTCTTATGTAATATATGTTATGTTGTCACACTGGCTGTTATTATAATACAATAAATCCCATTTTCTGTAAAAATGACTTATCCCGGATCCTTCTGATCCGGTAAAAAAAGACAGACTGACGCCTCTGCGAAAATCTGTCTTTCTCATACGTTTCTTTATCTGTTTCTTCCGGCAATATTTCTCCAGGGATCTTCTGCTTCTTATTCCGGCATTACGATCTTGCCTGCAACGGCACAGGCTGCTGCTGTTTTCGGAGATGCCAGATAGATCTGAACCTTGGAAGTTCCCATACGTCCCAGGAAATTACGATTGTTGGTTGCCACAACCTTTTCACCGTCTGTCAGGATTCCGCCGGTCCTTCCGCAGCAAAGTCCGCAGCCCGGATGTGTAATGATAGCCCCTGCTTCCGCAAGAGTATCCAGAATGCCAAGCTCAATAGCCTGACGGTAAATTTTGCGGCTGGCAGGAGTCACGATCAGCTTTACAAAGTCTGCAACCTTTTTGCCCTTCAGCACCTCTGCTGCCGCCATAAGGTCCTCCAGACGTCCGTTGGTACAGGAACCGATGAATACCTGGTCGATGGTCTCACCCTGAAGCTCACTGACATCACGGATCTTGTCCACCTGAGACGGACATGCCATTACCGGCACAAAATCCTCTGCTTTATAAGTTATGGTCTTCATGTAGACAGCATCCTCATCTCCCACAAGACTCTTCTGATAATCATCAAGCTCTACGCTGCAGTAAGCAGCTGTCTTCTCATCCGGTGTGAAAAGTGCACATTTCGCACCGGCCTCAATTGCCATATTCGCCATAGTCATACGGCTTGCCACAGACATATTTTCAATGGTGCTTCCGCAAAATTCCAGAGCACGGTAAGTAGCTCCATCTGCACGAAGGTCACCGATCAGGCGGAGGATGATATCCTTGGACATGACATTCTCCGGAAGTTCTCCGTCGATCACAACCTTTATGGTTTCCGGAACCTTGATCCACATGGTTCCTGTTCCCAGGATGCTGGCCATCTCTGTGTAACCGATGCCGGAAGAAAACGCACCGACACATCCATAAGTCGTGGTATGGCTGTCTGTGCCAAATACAATATTACCGGGTTTAACATAACCAGCCTCAGTCATAAGCTGATGACAGATACCGTCACTTCTGTGTACGTTTTTCATGCCATATTTAGCTGCAAAAGCATCTCCCACATGGAAATGTCTGGTATCATCCTGCTGACTTGCCGGTACAAGATGGTCATAGATCAGAACAACCTTATCCGGATCCCACAGTTTCTGAAAGCCCATCTCCTCAAATTTTTCCGCTACAAACGGAATAAAGATATCATGGATCATCACTCTGTCCACATTGACCGTCACGATATCACCAGGCTTTACTGCCTTGCCTGTATTATGTCTGATAATTTTTTCAATGATCGTCTCGCCCATTATTTCTCTCCTCTCCGTTTTTTAGTCCAGACCGTTCAGCTTACGCATGGCTTTTACCAGTCCGCCAGCCTGGATGATATCCATCAGATTCTCTGGAAGAGAAGCGATCAGGTACTGTTTTCCATTGTGCTCTACATGCTCATTCATTACTACCGTAACCTGATCTCCCTCTTTTACATTGTCATGAAGATCCGGCTGCTCAATAAGAAGAAGGCCGTTGTTAATGGAGTTGCGGAAAAAGATCCGGGCAAAAGATTTCGCAATGACACACTGCACACCCAGTGCCTTGATGATCTCCGGTGCCTGCTCTCTGGAGGATCCGCATCCGAAGTTCTTTCCTGCTACAATAATGTCGCCCTTTTGGATCTGTCCGGCCAGCTCCGGACGAAGGGGACTGAATCCGTACTGTTTCATATCGTCAATGGTTTTCAGTGCAAGGTACTCCGTCGGGATAATGATATCCGTATCAATATCATCACCAAGTACCCACACTTTTCCTGTAAATGCTTCCATATGTATATCTCCTGTTTATTCCGTTCCGTATCATCAGGCAAATGTTTTCTGTCTGCCCTGTTATAAGAACCCACGCCGAAACGGATCATCCTCTGATAATTTCTGAATATATTATTTAAATCTTTTCTGAAACTCTTATACTCTGTCAGCAATTGCGATCTCACCTGCAACGGCAGATGCAGTAACTGTTGCCGCAGATCCCAGGTAAACCTTGGAGCTTGGATGCCCTGCACGTCCCTTGAAATTACGGGTTCCTGTGCTGATCAGGACCTCATTCTCGCCGATAACACCCTGGCAGCTTCCCCAGCATACACTGCAGTTCGGGTTCATAACAATAGCCCCTGCTTCCATGAAGATATCGATAAGCCCCTCCTTTAATGCCTGACGATAGATGGTCTGGCTTGCAGGAACAACCAGGAAACGAACTCCCTCTGCAACTTTTTTGCCTTTGATCACCTCTGCGCCTACACGGAGGTCTTCAATACGGCCGTTATTGCAGGAGCCAAGGAACGCTTCGTTGATCTTGATGCCGCAGGTTTCCTCAGCCGGAACCACATTGTCAACAAAGTCTGGCTTCGCTACAACCGGACGGACTTTTGAAAGATCAAAGGTATACTCTCTTGCGTAAACGGCATCCGGATCGCTGTGATATACCGCTTTTGGCTCACGTCCATGCTCTTTCAGATATTCCAGAGCTTTATCATCAGCCTCAAAGATTCCTGTCTTCGCACCAGCCTCAACAGCCATGTTGCAAAGTGCCATACGGTCGCTGATGCTTAAGGTTCTGGCGCCCTCACCGGTAAACTCCATTGCCTGATAGTTGCAGCCGTTTGCCCCGATCTCACCGATAATGGTAAGGATCAGATCTCTTGCGTAAACACCCTCAGGAAGCTTCCCTGTCAGGTTAAATTTTACGGTTTCCGGAACCATGACCCAGGAAGTTCCGGTTACCATTCCGTAAAGGAAATCTGTACATCCTACACCGGTACCGAAAGCACCAAGTGCTCCGTAGGAACAGGTATGGCTGTCAGCACCGAAGATCAACTGTCCCGGACGGACATAATTCTCGATCATGATCTGGTGGCAGACACCCTTTCCTTCCCAGAAATCAATATTATTTTCTCTTGCAAAATCTCTCATCTTTTTCTGGGATGCCGCTGTTTTCGGGCTGTCAGACGGTACGTTATGGTCTACGATAAATACCAGCTTCTTTGTATCTGCAATATGAGGATTTTTTAATTTATTGTTGTACATATCAACAGTCAGATGTGTGGTTCCGTCATTGCTCATCAGATGATCCAGTGAAACCGTATAGATATCTCCGGGTTTTACACTGTCCACTCCAGCCGCTGCCGCGATGATTTTTTCTGCGATCGTCATTCCCATCTCTTATTCCTCCTCACGGTTCAGAGAAGCGATAAGGCCGCCCTGATTCAGTATATTCTGCATGTATTCCGGCAGTTTTGTGCAGGAATAAGTCTTACCATTGGCAACAGCAGTTCCCTCGGACATATGAAGCTCCAGGGTATCTCCTGTCTTCACAGCATCCGGAAGATCCTTACAGACAATTGCCGGAAGTCCGATATTAATGGCATTGCGGAAAAAAATACGGGCAAAAGATTTCGCAATAACTGCCTTTACTCCAAGTGCCTTAAGAACACCCGGTGCCTGCTCTCTGGAGGATCCGCATCCGAAGTTCTCTCCTCCAACTACAAAATCTCCCGGTTTAACCTTTTTGGAAAAATCTGGATCCAGTGATTCAAATGTGTGGCCCTTCATTTCATCCAGATTCGGCAGAAGCAGATACTGGGATGCAATGATCTGATCGGTATCAAGGTCATTATGAAATTTAAAAATTGTTCCCTTATCCATAAAACAAGTTCCTTTCTGATTGTTATCCATTTCCGGGTTAACATTCCTCTGTTACCCTTTTCGTCCTATATTCTAACACAAAACATCATATAATTAAAATGTATATTTTTAATACTTAATATAACTTTAAGTTATAAAGTCATTTCCCTGTGATCAGCGCAAAATATCCCCACTCCCACAGAAGCTCTTCAAAACTGTTCTCAAGATATTCCCGGATATCGTCTTCCTCATATCCGGTCATTCTGGAGATCACTACCATATAATCCCGGAGTGTTTCGTAGGGAAGAGATCCCCGTCCATCTTTCTGCCACCGAAGAAAAACAGCCTGGCGGATGGTGGCATATTCCATACCGATCCACTGCATATGGACCAGGGCATCTTCCAGATCTCCCTCCGGTGTCAGAAGATCTGAATATACTTCGTTGGCAAGAAAGCTCCGGAGAAGGTCTTCATATACACGAAATTTCCGATAAAAATCCTCCCGGGCTTCCACCAGTTCCTCTTCCTCATATTCTTCGGACAATTCCTCCGCAAGTTCCATCACCGGCTCCAGATATTTCCGGTAAAGTCCCTCTTTCCGGTAATTTACAGCCAGGTCCTGCAAAAGTTCATTGCATTCGTCCATGGTATCCAGAACAGGCAGCTCTATTTCATTAATAGCATGTTCCAGTTGGCGAATCGTTTTCTCTGAAAAATAATCTTCCACAAGCTCTGTGGTAAGCGGCATGTTCCAGTGAAGTTCCTTCAGAACATAAAAACTTTCAAGAAGGATTTCCTCCGGTGTTTTTTCAGGATCCATTATAAGATCCATAACCTTCCGGCGCACAAGAAAAAGCGGCTGTTCCTTTTCTTTTGGAGTTTCCGGAAAAGCGATTCTTTTCTTCTCCTTCCAGATGTCCAGGACAGCCGGGCAACAGGGCATCATGGTCGCTTCCTTATGATCCTGAAATTCATGGATCTCCCTTGGAAAAATCTGGCAGGTCTCTGAAAGCATCGAATCCCCATAAGCACTTACCAGATAGCACAGTCTGTTCTTTGCAAGAAAAGGACAGTCGTGCTCTTCCGTCATCTTCATGATCCGGCTGCCGTCCTTTTTCATGGTATAGGCCTGCAGGCAGCTTCTGTGTCCGGGCACCTCTGACGGCGGCTGGATGGTTTTCCAGTTTCTGTAGGTTTCATCATCTATGTTGATCTTCCATTCCCTGCAGCAGCTGATGGTGCATTTGTCTGCAATACAGGTAAATTCGTCGTAATAATCAGGTTTTAATAATTCCATGTTTCCTCCATATTCTTTATTTTCCAGCTCCAATGTCTCCTGTTTGCAAAATGGACATGAGTTGACCTGTTTTATTTTCCCCGTAAACACAGAAAAGCGGAATTCTATCCGCTTTTTCTGATATTCTGTGTATTCGTTTTTATTCTGCAGTCTCTCCCAGAAGCTGCCTGTGAACTTTCCGCCTTACAAACCAGAAACAGGTCACCTGCATGATGATCGTAAGGATCCAGGATGCCGGATAAGAAATAAACAGTACTTTCAGTGATCTGTGAGCCGGGAAAATTCCGAAAATCCACACAATTCGAAGGCCGACCGTTCCGATAATAGACAGGATCATCGGCACACCAGAGCGTCCCATTCCGCGCAGTGCTCCCGGAAACAGATCCATCTGTCCGCAGAGGAAATAGGTAACTGTGGTATAGGCAAGAATCTCCATTCCGCATTGGATAACCTTAGGGTCTTCCGTATAGATCTTCAGAAGCTGCGGACCGAAAAAGTATGCACCACAGCCCATGGCAAAGGATACGACAAAGGACAGGATCATACAGTCAACAAGTACCCGGTCCATACGTTTCGGTTTTCGCACACCATAATTCTGACTGGTAAAGCTCATGCAGGCCTGGGTAACTGAATTTACAGACACATACAGAAATCCGAAGATATTGTTTGCTGCCGTATATCCTGCCATTGCGATGGAGCCAAAAGAATTTACAGAGGACTGGAGCAGCACATTGGAAAAATTGATCACTGTACTCTGGATCCCTGCAGGAAGTCCTACCTGAAAGATCTGTTTCAGATATTCCATATTTATGGACAGACTCGAAAAACGCAGCTGATAGCTTCCCTCTGTCTGATACAGGCATCGGAGAACAAGGATACAGGAGATCAGCTGAGAAATCACGGTTCCGATTCCGACACCTGCCACACTTAAATGACAAATGATCACAAAAAACAGGTTCAGAAGCGCATTGGCGCAACCGGAAATGATCAAAAAGACCAACGGCCGCTTGGTATCTCCCACTGCACGCAGAATTGCTGCACCATAGTTATACAGCATAAAAAACGGCATTCCCAGGAAATAAATACGCATATAAAGAGTAGAAAGATCGATCACATCGTCCGGTGTATCCATCAGTTCCAGGCAGATCCTGGCAAAGATCACTCCCAGAACTGCCATGATGATCCCGCTGATCAGAGCCAGCAGGATCGATGTATGTACTGTTTCTGACATTTCTTCATCCTTACCGGCAGCATAAAATCTGGCTGCCAGCACATTGGCACCAAGAGAGATCCCGATAAAAAGGTTGGTAAACACATTGATCAGTGCGGTAGTGGAGCCTACTGCCGCCAGTGCCTCACTTCCGCTGAAACGTCCCACTACCACGATATCCACTGCATTGAACATCAGCTGCAGGATACCGGACAGCATCAGCGGCAGTGAAAACGAAATCAGCTTGTCCATGATCGACCCATTACACATATCGATCTCATACTTGTTTTTTTTCACGATTTCATCCCCCATGTTCATACTTACATAAGAATATTATAGCACCTTTCGTCGGAAAGCTACAATGAAATATTTTTATGGAGAATATGCAGCGGCTGCATAAAATACGCAGCCGCACAGTAACGTGTGTTTATCATTTCACTATCTTTCCAGGAGTCCTGCATCACGAAGGTTTGCAAGAAGTGCATTAAAATCCTCCACAATATCATCTACCGTTGTTGCATTTCCAACAGCAGCTGCCGGGGTTACTGTTCCGGCAGGGCCGGTGGCTCCGGCTGCTCCTGCAGGACCAGTGGCTCCTGTTGCTCCTGTTGGACCTGCTGGACCGGTGGCTCCGATCGCACCAGCCGGACCTGTTACCCCCGTCGTTCCCGCTGGACCAGTGGCTCCTGTTGCTCCTGTCGCTCCCATTGCTCCCATTGCTCCCGCTGGACCCGTGGCTCCCGTCGGACCTGTTACTCCTGCAGGACCGGTGGCTCCTGTTGCTCCCGTCGGACCGATGACTCCCGCTGGACCCGTTGCTCCAGCCGGACCAGTGGCTCCCGTATATCCCTGTATTCCCGGTTCCCCCTGCGGTCCCTGAGGACCCATAGGACCCGGAACTCCCGGACAGCCTCTGGGACCGGTTGGTCCTGTAGGTCCCACAGGGCCTGGGCAGCCTCTTGTTCCACATCTGTCACATCCACAGGAACTATGATTTCCATAACAGGACATACAGGACAAATCCTCATGACTGTCCTGCTGCATTTCCATTTCCTTACGTTTTCGATGCCTGAACAGCATTCTTCGATCACCTCATAGGAAAATAACTTTCCCTACAGTATATGACAACAGCTTTTACCTGTGCATAGGATCCCCGCAAGCTTGTACCCTGCCAGAAAAATATAATAAAGATATCTTTTCTTTTATGCCAGACCATATTTTTCCCGGAAATATTTCTGGTCATACAATACTCCCGGATCTTCCGGCTTCAGTTCCATCGCTTTCTTATGAAAAAAGAATGCCTGCTCCGGGCATCCCATTTTATCATAACAAACGCAAAGCTGCATATATGGCACAAACCCATGATACTCAGCCATAAAAAATCCACCCTTTTTCTTATCTGAAGGCACAGTGAGCGCCTGCCCGTACCAGTAGGCAGCCTGTCTGGGCAGCTCTCTTTCCAGAAAGATCTTACCGACCTCACAGCAGATTTCCGCCCTCGGCACATCCATAGTCAGACTGTACAGAAAAGCTTCCAGTGCGTACTTTTTTTCTCCCATTTTCCGGTAGCACTGTCCAAGTACAAAACAGGCATCGATCTTATTTTCCAGCCATCCGGACGGATTTTTCAGGAACTCCACCAACACAGTCTCTGTCTCCGGATAACGCTGATGATAATACAGTTCTCTCCCATAATAAAGCTGATGTCTGGGTTCCAGCGTTTCTCCTCCTGCCAGCATTTTTTCATAAATGCGAAGATTACGGTCCGGATCACCTTTTCCACATTTCCGGTGCCGGATCACCACATCTGAATAAATGATATTTCCCTCCGGAATCACAGTTTCATGAACTGCCCCATTCCATCTGAAATTTCTGGATGTTTTCATTATCCGCTCCCGAAAATAAGAAAATGTTGTTCTCCCGCTCTGGTCAAACCCTGCCGCATATTCCATCATTACAACATCTGTTCCGGGATCCAGAGTTTCTTTAAGACTCTTCAGTTTTTCCAGATTTTCTTCATCTAGGACATCATCCGCATCCAGCCACATCCAGTAATCGGTGCGGACTTTTTCCAGAAGAAAATTACGCGGAGCAGAAAAATCATCACACCAGGGAAAATCAAACACCTGCGACGTATACTGCTCCGCGATCTCTTTTGTTCTGTCTGAAGAACCGGTATCTGCGATCAGGATCGCATCCATCACCTGAGAAACCGGCTTCAAGATCCTCTCAAGAACTGCTTCTTCATTTTTTACGATCATACATAGACTGAGGGAAATCATATTTTAGGATCCTTCGGATTTTTATAATATTTATGCCGTTCCCGTCAGTCCTATGCCTTCTGTCAGTGTACAGCTTCTACTTTCGGATAAAGCTGAACTCATCCTCATATCACCAACTGTGGTATATCCTCTATATGTTCCGCAAGACGATCTGCTCCGTTCAGCTCCCCGCTCTCACCATATCCATACAGGCATCCTATAAATGGGCTTTTGCAGGCTCTGGCACATTCCAGATCCTGCCTCCTATCTCCGACCACCAGATAAGGGCCTGTATATTCCCGGATGATTTCCTGCACAATTTCTGTCTTTGGACGGAATCCATACGATTCGCAGTCATAAAAATGATCGAACCATCGTTCCATCCCAAATTCCTTCCAATGCGCCTCACGATAGGAAGCTTTACAGTTACTTAAGATCACAAGATGATATCCCCGGTTCTTCAAGGCTGTAAGCATCTCCTCTGCTCCCGGATACCACACTGCCTTATGCTTCCTGATCTGTCTGACCATCAGTTCTCCTACCATCCTGCTCGCCTGCTCTTTATAGCTCTGATCCAGCTCCGGCAAAAATGTATTCCACATCTCCTTACTGTTAAATCCCAGCCAGCCGGCAATTTCCGCCGAGCCTATCTCCCGTTCTTCTGCAGCCTTCTGTTCTGTCAGCCACTGATAGGTTTCGCGAAATGCCGGTTCATAGATTCCAAGGGTATGATGGATCGTTCCATCATAATCGAATATGATCGTTTTTGTCATCATTTATTTCCCTATCTATTAGAGCTGCTTCATCAGATTGACCATCTCGATCGCAGATAACGCACAGTCATAGCCTTTATTTCCCGCTTTGCTTCCTGCTCGCGCAATAGCCTGCTCGATATTCTCAGTCGTGATCACTCCGAATAAGACCGGAATCCCTGTTGCAAGTTCAACCTGTGCGATCCCCTTGGCAGATTCATTGCACACCAGATCATAATGTGAAGTATCTCCACGGATGACAGCTCCCACGCAGATAACTGCATCATATTTTCCGGACTGTGCCATTTTCTGTGCTGTAAGCGGAATCTCAAATGCTCCCGGCACCCATGCTGCAGTAATATTCTCTTCTTCTACTCCATGTCTTACCAGTCCGTCGACTGCCCCTCCCAATAATTTATTCACAATGATCTCATTGAATCTCGCTGCCACGATACCAACTTTCATTCCCTCCGGTGCTACTACTTTTCCTTCTACTAAATTGATCTGTCTCATTTTTTCTTCCTCCTGCTATTTGCTGTTTTTTATAAATTTATTTCTTTAAAAATATGACCCATCTTTTCCTGCTTCGTCTTCATATACTTCCGGTCATACTTTTGTACCGGAATCTCCAATGGTACTCTCTCATTGATCTTCAGCCCAAATTCACCAAGCCCATAGACTTTATCCGGGTTATTGGTCAGTAATCTTAATGATTTCACACCAAGGTCTGACAGTATCTGCGCCCCAACCCAGTACTCTCTGAGATCCGGTGCAAACCCTAACTTCACATTAGCCTCCACGGTATCATATCCCTGTTCCTGAAGCGCATAGGCTTTGATCTTATTGATCAGTCCGATCCCTCTGCCTTCCTGTCTCATATACAGAATGATCCCTCTGCCTTCCGCCTCTACCTGGCGCATCGCTGTCTGCAGCTGCAGGCCGCAGTCACATCTGAGCGATCCGAATGCATCTCCTGTCAGGCACTCCGAATGTACACGGCAAAGCACATCCTCACCATCTCCTAGATCACCTTTTACCAGTGCCAGATGATGCTCTCCTGTAATGTCATTGATATAGCCATACATTTTAAAATCACCGTACTGCGTTGGGAGGTTTGCAGCTGCTTCCTCCTTTACATGCTTTTCATGTATTCTTATATAATCCTGCAGATCACGAATCGTAATAAATGTAAGGTTATGCTCTTTTGCCATTTCCCATAGCTGTGATGTACGCATCATAGTGCCATCTTCTTTCATAACTTCACAGCACACGCCGCATTCTTTCAGTCCGGCAAGTCTCATAAGATCTGTTGTTGCCTCCGTATGGCCATTTCGTACCAGAACCCCGCCTTTTCTGGAAATAAGCGGAAATACATGTCCCGGTCTTCTGAAATCCTCCGGTTTTGACTGATCATCCACACACTTCATAATGGTATAGGAGCGTTCTGCCGCAGAGATACCGGTGGTTGTATCTGCGTGATCCACTGCCACGGTAAATGCTGTACTGTGATTGTCCGTGTTCTCAGCAACCATCGGCGGAAAGTTCAATCTCGCCGCAATTTCTGCACTCATCGGTGTACAGATAAGACCCTTTGCATAAGTCGCCATGAAATTAATATTTTCCCGGGTCGCAAACTCTGCCGCACATATCAGATCTCCCTCATTTTCTCTGTCCGGATCATCTGTGACCAGAACTATTTTTCCTTCCTTAAGATCCCTAAGTGCCTCTTCAATTGTGTTGTACTGATAATTTTGTGACATAGTGTATATCCTCCTGTTCTAAAACCCGAATTCTTCAAGAAACTCCATCGTAATTCCGGATTCTTTTTTCTCTTCTTCGTTTTTTCTGATGCCAAGCAATTTTTCTACATATTTTCCGATCACATCATTTTCCAGATTAACCAGATCCCCCGGCACCTTTTCCAAAAGGGTGGTTTCTTCTCCTGTATGTGGAATGACCGACACCTGAAAACCAGCTTCATCAACCCTTGCAACTGTCAGGCTGATCCCATCAATACAAACGGATCCTTTTTCCACGATCAGATGCAAGATCTGTGGCGATGTCTCAATCGATACCCAGATGGCATTTTCTTCCCGGAGCATGGAACGTATCACTCCAGTCCCATCAATATGGCCGCTTACTATGTGTCCCCCGAACCTGCCATCTGCAGCCATTGCACGTTCCAGGTTTACCTGGCTTCCAGCTTTACAACTGCCAAGACTGCTTCTTCTGATCGTCTCTGCCATCACATCAGCAGTAAATCCGTCCGGCTGGATCGACGTAACTGTCAGACACACACCATTCACAGCAATACTGTCACCGATCCTTGTCCCTTCCAGGACTTTCCGGGCTTTCACTGCCAGGATCCCTGATTCTCCTGTCAGCTGTATATAACGGACTTTTCCTTTCTCTTCTACGATTCCTGTAAACATGATTCCTCCTGTTTTTTCTCACACACCTGACATCTTATCCGGATGTCCTCACCGATCTGGCAGATATCTGTATATTTCAGTTCTACTGCTTCAGACGGGAATTCAACTCCGATACCTTCTACCGGTGTCTTCCCGGCCACACCACCAAACAGCTTTGGTGCCACAAAAGCCTGTACTTCCTTTACAATTCCGGCTCGCAGGGCACTGTCATTTAACGTACCGCCTCCCTCCAGGAGGATGCTGTCAATACCCCTGTTTCCAAGATCTGTCATCAGCTTCTTAAGGTCTATCTGATTCTTTTCATCCGGACAGTAAATGGTCTCAACTCCCATAGTATGTAATATTTTTATTTTTTCTTCTGTATTTTTCTGATCTGCATAAGCCACGATCGTCCGGTACTTTTCCGCACTTTTTACAATCTGACTGTCCGGCGGAATCCTGAGCTTACTGTCGCACACAATCCTGACAGGACTTTTCCAGCCTTCTACCCGGACGTTCAACATCGGATCATCTGCAAGCACAGTTCCAATACCTGCCATGATCCCCATGTACTGATGCCGCATATGCTGTACTTCTTTTCTTGCCGCTTCTCCGGTGATCCATTTTGATGCTCCTGTCTTCGTTGCGATCTTCCCATCCAGTGTCATGGCATATTTCATCACCACGTATGGGGTTTTCGTAGTAATATAATGGAAAAACACCGGATTCAGCTGATCACATTCTTCTCTCATAAAATCTTCAACTACTGTTACACCAGCTTCCCTTAACATCTGTACACCTTTTCCTGCCACTTTCGGATTCGGATCTCGGGAACCGATCACCACTTTTCTGATCTTCTGTTCAATGATCGCTTCCGTACATGGAGGTGTTTTTCCATGATGACAACAAGGCTCCAGCGTAACATAAATCACCGCACCTTCTGCTGGTTCTGTAAGAGAAGCAATAGCATTACGTTCTGCGTGAAGTTCTCCATACTTTTTATGATAGCCTTCCCCGATAATCCTTCCGTCTTTTACGATCACTGCCCCTACCATCGGATTGGGATTCGTCCAGCCTTCTCCTTTTTGGGCCAGCTGAATCGCCCGAAGCATATATTCCTGATCCGTCATTTCTATTCCTTCTTTCTTATTCCTGTTCTTTGTCTGGTACACCGAGACTTTTAACCCTGTGCAATCGGATTCACCGACAAGTGAATGGTATAGTTATTTCGAAAACGATATACCAGATACAAAAAAAGCCTGCAGAAATATCTGCAGGGTGGAATTGATCTGTTACATATGATCGATAAATGAATGTCTGATTATTTCCTACATAAAAAGCTCTGAAATGGATCACCATCTCAGAGCTCTGATACTACATTCATTCATACAAAAATCAACTGTACTATCATCTTCTTCCATCCAGACTGTACTGTCGGCCCCGGAATCTCACCGGATCATGCCTTTCGGCTCGCGGGCTCTACCGCCGGTAGGGAATCACACCCTGCCCTGAAGATATCTTTTTGTTTATTTTAATACTTTATCTGTTATTTGTAAAGCGGAATTTTTATTTTACTCATTCCATGCGGAATATTATCAGTGAACGGTAACGAAACTAATCACTAATCCGCATACTATACTCATCTTTTTTTGTATATAACCAATTCAGGATTTTCACCGTCTTTCTCATATGTACATATCATAATAAAATCCATATTTGCCAGAATACCGAAGTATCTGTCCCCTCCGAATTCAGATTCCATTTGATTTCCCAGATAAGTTTTCTGGTCATCCAGAAATTTCACTTTTTGTCCATTTGGCAGTGCATATTCCAGATTTACATATTTACCTACAAGTGCATTCAGTCTGTCTACCCTTGGAAGTCCATCTATATGTAAATCATTTATTTCATTTATCAATTGCATTTTAAACTCTTCAAACTGCCCATTGTCACTAAGTTCCTCATACCTTTTCCAGTAATCTAACTTTGGAAGCATTTCTTTCAGATAAGAACGTGCCTGTTCTTCGGTAAAGTTTTCATTTACCATATTCTTTACACAAACATCAATCAATTCATCCATATCATTATATGTGTATGTTCCATCTGCATAGCACCACTTACAATACTCCTCATTTAATGTGCCATCCTTATCACGTCCCAATATGGAATCATCATCAATTGGCATCCCGCAGCACTGGCAGATCAGCTTTCTGGGTTCTCCCAAAAGCGTATTGATCGATACATCAAATTCTTTCGATAAGAGCTTAAGTGTATCAGTATTCGGAACGGTATCTCCATTTTCCCAACGTGATACTGCCTGCCTTGTTACCATGATTTTATCTGCCAGCTCGTCTTGTGACATTCCTCTTTCCGTTCTAAGTTTTAAGATTACATTTTTTGTTTCCATAGCCGTCACCTCCATTATCCTATTATAAAGATAGATCCATGTTCTGAAAAGCAACTTCCTGTTACTATAGTCTATCCATATTTTATAATGTAGTATATGAAGTGGATAATATAAGAAAAACCCTTGAAAATACTGGATTTTCAAGGGTTTTATGGATCTTATTAAAGATATGCAGATAACAGATTATTTACCCATCTGCGATGCGATATTTTCGACTTACATTCCAGCCTGCTATGCAAAGTTTTAAGTCTTACATTCCTACCTGCTATGCGAATAATCCAGTTAAAATCAGCATTTTCCGCTATGCGGATCTTTCTGTTTTATATTACTTTAACAATCAATCTAAAAACGTTTCAACAACCTCATTACGTAACTAATTGAGTAATTCTATTGCCTACATAATACCAAGAAGCTCGTCCTGCACAACTCTTTGTGCTGCTTTCGTATTATCCAGAAAGTCCCCCAAACGTTCTGCTTCTTTTAGTTTTATATCGTCCAATACATGTGTATATGACACCGTTGTATTATAATTTGAGTGTCCCATAATCTCCTGTACTGTCCGAGGGGTCATTCCTTTTTCAAAACATCTTGTTGCAAAAGTATGTCTCAAAGCATGTGGATGGACTCTTTCAAATTTCTTCGGAATTGTTCCCGAATATTCCGCTTCTATTCGAAGCGTCTCATTTATCTGTTTTGTAATGTTTCTCATATCATTTTCAATCGTATAACGACCTATTGGAGTTCCTAATGATGTAGTGAATATCAGATCGTCCATATCTTTGGGCTGTTTCCATTTCTTTCCCATGTCAGCTCGCTTGGCTTTCTGTTTTTCAAACTGCCTCATTAGTATATCTTTTGTCTCTCCAAAAAAAGGAATTTTTCTGACAGAATTTTCTGTCTTGGGTGATGTAAAAAACATAGTTTTCACGCCATCCTCATATTGATATGACAGAGATCTTTTTATACTGATAAATCGATTCGTAAAATCAATATCTCTCCACTGAAGTCCACCAACCTCCCCGATACGCATTCCTGTAAGCAACATCAGCTTATACATTTCTTCATACCAGCTTTTTGTTCTTTCCAAATGTTCTATAAAAATTTCCTGCTCTTCTACTGTCAGTACTCTTCTTTCAACTTTATCACACTTTGGAATAACAACTCCTATAGTCGGATTAATAGAAGTTAAACCATTCGCCATAGCTGCCTCAATACAGTTCTGTAAAATACCAGTCGCTTCTCTGACCGACTTCGATGATCTCCCAGCTTCGAGCATATCAGCAATCGCTGTCTGAACATGTAATTGGCGAATATCTTTCAGATTTTTTGATCCAATTCTCACACCATAATAGTTTACAAATTTACGCCTATACTGAGCTGATCCTCCATTTTTCAATGTCGGAGCCTTATATTTTTCGTACCATTCCTCAAACCATTCATTTAATGTAAGAGTATCAGTTTCATAGCCTAACCATATTGAACCTTTTCTGGCTTCTTCCACTGCTTCAGCAAATTCTTTTTTAAGAGTCCTCAATTTCCAACCATATAATAAAACGCTTTTTCCTGCAACCTGCGCTCTCGCCATATAGCGTCCATCAGGTCTCTGTGTTAAACCTCTGCCAAGTTCTTTTCCTTTTAAGTCTTTTCCCATAATTTTCACCTTCATAATTGTTGCTTGCAATTTCAAAAGTAAAAACTATCGGCGGTCTATCAGATCACTCGGAAATGGGATGCTCTTTTTCTTCTGCCCTATCAGAATACTTGCCTTTTTTAAATTTCACATTTCCATAAAAGTCACTCATACCAGAGTTTTTTTCAAAAGTTTCCAAACTCATGATTACCATGTCTCCATAGCCATTCTTCGTTATAAAAACTGGTGCTTCTGACTCATGGCACATTTCTGACATTCTATTCGTATCTCTTAGTTCTCTAATAGGAATTATTCTGGGCATCTTTTCATCTCCTTTCTTCCATATTGTAGCATAATTGTGCATCAACATCAAGTGTCTATTACCGCCTTTTTTACTTTTGTTGAACATTACATTTTCAGTTGAAACTTAGCACTTTTCTTCAATTCAGCATCTAAAAGCTCCTTATGAATCAACACTCGTCGTCCGACTCGAACTACATACTTACAACTAGGATTAGAAAGCAGTTCTCTCGCTTTCGTTTTTCCAATTCCCATATATGTACAGAATTCCTCTACAGACAACAAAGTCTTTTCAAGTTCCAAATTGTCACCCCCTCTTTTTATGCCCGCTGATAAAAAAACACTTCATAGTTAAAATGTTCTTTTATCAACAGGCACTTTATCAAAAACCTGCAGGCAGCCACCAGGTATGACCTCATTGGATTTGCACCATCTTTTCAGACCGAATCTTTATCGGAAGTATCATTATCAAAAACAGTTTCCTCGCTACAAAGTTCCTAAGCTCTGTTGGTAGCAATATATTTCTCGCTCGTACCTTTCCTTCAATGCCAAAATCAGCACTTCCTCAGTTTTCACTTCTGTACTTCTCGACAATTTGTCGGGAAGTTAAAAAGCAGATAGTCTCCGCGTATTTGCTACATAGCTCCACTATTTCACACGTTCCTGCAAGTTAACTATATTTAATTTTCAAGGTACAGTTACACTACCCACGGATTTCTAAAGGGGATCAGAAATCTTTAGCAGTTTTTTTATATAAATACTCCCTTTACTGATTACTTTTCCTTACATATGATTTCGTATCAAATCCCAAGGTCTTAGTAATCAGTTTTGCTTCCAGGCGTTGACGCAGAGTTTCATCTACACAGTAATGCACCTGTCCAAATTCGTCAAACATTTTTCTGGTAGCCAAAACTGTTATGTACCCTTCATAATGCTTCAACACTGCCTGGATTGCCTCAGTATCACCAGTTGATGCTGCCTCAATAACATGGAATGGCAGCAAATCAAATGCGCATTTCTGTTTTTTACTTTTTTTCATTTGCAGATTCCTCCATATTTTTTCTCATCAGTTCCAGTGATCGTCTACGATGCTCATTAATTGTGCTGCGTACAAGATTCATTTCTCTGGCAATGTCTGCATCACTCATATCCATAAAATATGATAATAACACAACATTCCTTTTCTTTTCAGTAAGTGTCTGCAGTGCTTCAGCAATCAATGCATCTTTGACTTCTATGTCGTAACCCAGGACCTGAAAACGATGTGTTTCCATTTCATGCTCATCCATTATAAAAAGTCTGCTCAACTCCTTTTCTGATAATTCTGACAACATCACTTCATACTTCTGGCGATATGCCATATGCTTTTCATAATTAATAACTTCACTTTTCAATGCCAGCTTGCACAGAGAATCAAACTGATGTCTGACTGTCTGCTCATCTTGAAAAGAGGATTGCTCCATAAGAGTTCACCTCCTTCCCCGCCGGTAGGCAATAAGCAAAGTTCTTGCTTCCCCTTCACACATATCCCAAACGGATGAGTGCATTTGTCGGGGTGTGGGAAGAAATTTTTAAAAAATTTCTTAATAAATACGAGAAAATTGTTTTTCCTGTATTTTGAGGTATATAAAAAACGTCCTAATGGGTAGTTTTTAGCCCATCGGACGCTATTTATATCAAAAGATAATATTTTGCCATCATTTTTTGTGGCATATAATTCACTTTTTGAGGTAAAGAAATTTATTTGCTTTTTTGAACTATTTATCTATTTCATCCGTCACGTAATGACGGATATGATACCAGACAATAAAATTCTTAATCTTTCCTATACCTCCGGATCTGTTTTACGGAAATTCAGAATTTTATATGTCTTTTAAAAAGTGAAATATCACCCTCTTTTTTAGTGAAATATTAGTTCATTTTCTTTCAAGAAAGGGAACTATACACTAAACATGGAGGTGTATCATATGCCAAAACAAACAGATAAAGAACTGGGATTGTTTTTTAAGAACGCCCGACACGAGCAAAAATTGACTTATGAAGAATTAGCTGAAAAAGCAGAAATGTCCAGCCGATATTTAAAGGAAATTGAAAATGGGGGCCGAGTTCCCAGTTTTCATAAAATCAGAAAACTGGTACGCGCTTTAAATGTTCCTCCTGAACCATTGTTTTATCCAAACAATCATACAGATAATCTTGATTATCAACGCCTGCTCATGTACCTGTCAAAATGCAACGATGAGCAAATTACCGCTATCCTTGCCATCGTAGAAGCATACCTGCGCACATACAAAATTCCTACAGACCACGATAAACAAGATCCCTGAAATTCATTTGAATTCTATCTGAATTATTCTGAAGAAGCGGTATGGTTTCCCATACCGCCACTCTTAACGTGCATATTTTTCTATCATTCTCTTAACATTCGTGGATTTCTTTATTGCCCCTATATTAATAAGAAACTCAACTACATCCATCATTCCCTGGTAATACGCCCTCTGTTCTTCTTCATAATGAAAATGCTCTAACTGATCCAGATATTTATTCCAAAAATTCTGCTCACGCTCTGGGATTTTTTCCAGATGTAGTGGCAGCTTCTTTTGTATTTGTTTCAAATTCTTCTCTGCTTCTTTCCATTCTTCCGGCTGTACTGTATATTCTCTTTCTCCGGAGTCACAGCGCAATTCCTCAAATAAATTCGATACTGCTTCATAAAATTCATTCATCTTCTTTCCACCTCTCACTAGAATTATTTCTCATTACAGGCAGCATTATCATTTTCTTATTTCAAAAATCAAATAAACTTTCCAAAACTTCATCTTTAGAAGTATAGTAACAATATTTTTCCTTAAAATCAATAATAATACTTCATCTTTAGAAACTTTTGAGGATCAGAACGATTATTTATTGGGATAAAAAAACGAACAGCAAAAACAGAATAGAACAACGGGTAAAAGAATTACGAAAGGCTCATAATCTTACTCAGAAAACGCTCGCTGCCAAATTACAACTTGCAGGATATGATTTTAATGATCTGGCAATCCTGCGAATTGAACAAGGCACACGTTTCGTTCCCGACTACGAAGTTGTCGCACTGGCCGAAGTATTTAATGTTTCCTGCGAATATCTTCTTGGTCTGACGGACGCTCCTGCAAAATAATTCAATTGTATTGCTGCCCATTCTATGCTAAACTATGGATAGATACTTCTGAACAACATACACTATTTATAAACCGTATGATTGGAGTGATTTCATGGAA
>SKEG01000246.1_pt1 | contig 64366 bp, 66 predicted proteins | sample 4826631 | NCBI WGS metagenome assembly SKEG01 (sample SAMN11008815, study PRJNA524170) | human gut metagenome | biome: Human fecal sample; material: Feces; isolation source: fecal sample from pouch patient p26, p34, p50 | host: Homo sapiens | place: Israel: Tel-Aviv | collected 2016-11-02
CCATGGAGAACACTTTATCAGCCGGGAAATAATGCGGGCAACGGTGTTTAATTATATCGAATGTGATTACAATCGGTGGCGGCGGCACAGTTGGTGTGGCGGCCTCAGTCCGGAACAATTTGAAAACAAGAACCTCGCTTAGGCCTGTGTCCATATTACGTGGGTAGGATCAATGACCCATCTCCTACATTTTATTAACGCAAAAGAATAAGTGATTTTGCGCGAGAGCTTCAATCAGTTTATCCCCGCAGTGGCAAAGTGTTCGCTTTTGCCGACTGGACAGTGGCAGTGCCTGTCTCTACTGCGCCATCGCTGAACAGTGCAGAATTAGCAACGTTTGCTTTTGGCACAAAGCATACGCCCATTCTCACGCGAATGCTTTGCCCTTGACTTGCCAACAACCGAATTGCTTGCTCTGCAGCTATGTTTTTTTATTAGAATATTCGCCACTAAATAAATTATAATAAGTTGATTTTATTAGATATCTATCAGAATCTATATGGTCAGCACGAGTTGCATGCTCTAATGTTTCAAATGCCAGGGTATGTGCGGCTTCAGCAAATATCTCAGGCCAACCTTTACTCAGCATCGACAGTCCTTTAAGGACTCTTATCTGAATCTCCCTCATACTGGCACCATCGCGCGCGACAGGTGAGAAAAAGTCTTCCAGTAGATCGTTATTCTGAAGTGGTGCAACATGTACTGAAGGATATTTCACTTCTATTTCATCAGATTTATTCTGCGCGTAAGTGGAAAGTATACGAACACCTCTGCCAATGACATCAATGGCGGTTCCAGGATCGTTCACTGCAGGGGAAAGGGCCCGGCAGGCTATTTCGGCCATGACGCTAAGACAAAATCGAGGATCCTGAGCAAATGAACGTGCATCCGAGACAATAATCGTCTCAAGTAAATCGGTGTTGATTGACGACTCCTGGCCCTGACTCAGGTACAAAACTGGCATGGACGGATGTATGAAACTGCCTGGCTGCGCCACGAGGTATACATGACGGGGATCATTGGTCAGCAGCTTGCTAAGTTTCACCATATCAATATATTCAACATAGCCAATCTTCTTCGGATAAACTGCAACCGTTCCTTTCGGCTGTTCATTGTTCTCAAGCCATGGATATCCACCGAGACAGGGATTTCTTGCTCTCGCAATAAATGTTTCGATGGCCGCCTGTTCTACTTGTGCCGTTGTCTCACCAACCCTCCCCAGAGAGGTCAAATGCTGTATCCAGCGAAGCAATGTGATGAGGATTAAGGCAATGACAACCAGTGTGACAATGAATAAAATGACTCTCCCCCTTTCTCCATAAGCTCCCATATTGAGGGCAATAATCCCTACCAGACTGAAGAGAAAAGAACCGATGAAGGTGGCCAGTACATTTTGTGTGGTGACGTCTTCAACAACTAAACGCGTAGCTCTGGGAGTCACATTAGTAGTGGCTGAACCGTAGGCTGTGACCATGATACTCAGCGAAAATGTGGTCACTGCCAGCATACTCGATGCCAGTATGTTCAGAATGTTATCGACTGCTTCCGCACCAACCTTCACGGAAACCGACTCAGGTATCATTGATTTAAAAAGAATTGATAAAAGGGCCGTTATTATCGCGACAATTGCGAATAACGTTGCCCTGAACCATAGTTTTTTAATTGTCTGCTTCAGCATCCATTTCCAGCGTGAAATCATTCTGCATTCCCTCATATTGCGGCCGGGATAATAATTGCCGCCCCCAGGACGGCATGTTGCTATTAACGAACCAGGTGCAGGAAGTGCAGGTGTTTTTCGTACTGGTCCAGTATGTCATTAATCAGCTGTTCCTGGTTCCAGCCCATCACATCATAATTTTGACCGCCTTCTTTGAGATAAACCTCAGCGCGATAATATCGATGTTGTTCAGTCTGCTGCTCATCATTATCCATTGCGGCGAGCGCGAAGGTCGGTGAGATATACCCGCGAAGCCTCACTTCATATATAAAATTCAGCTCGTTGCCCAAATCGACTTCAAGACGAATACGATCGTCGACTGCATCACTAATGTGGCTTATCGTCCCCTGCTTGTTCAGTTCCTCCTGAACCAGCGTCATGGCAGGCTGGATAACGTCGTCCATAAAACGTTTCACAAGAGATCGCTTCGGCAGATACGCGATATTGCGTAACCTTCTCTGCCAAGGAATTGGGTTACGTGCAGCCGTAGGAGCAATTGTCGCCATGCTCAGGCTTTCACGCTTGGTCAAATCCCGGCGCAAAGCTTTTAAAAGTCCGTATATAGATATTAGTAAGATCACTGAGAAGGGCAATGCACTCGCTATTGTCACCGTTTGCAGCGCACTTAGCCCTCCGGCAAGGAGAAGCGCAATTGCAACAATGCCCATGAGCGAGGCCCAGAATATTCGCTGCCAGACGGGTGTGTTTGCCACTCCACCTGATGCCAGAGTATCCACAACCATTGCCCCCGAATCAGCAGACGTTACAAAGAAGACGATGACCATCGCCATTGCAATGAATGACAGCACAGAAGAGAACGGGAAATGCTCCAGGAAATTAAACAGGGCCAGCGCCACATCCTGCTGAACAGTATTGGCGAGGTCTGTGGCCCCCTGGTTCATAATGAGATAGATCGCGCTGTTACCAAACACCGTCATCCACATTAGCGTAAAACCCGCGGGAACAAACAGCACGCCGGTGACAAACTCGCGAATGGTTCGCCCGCGGGAGACCCGTGCGATGAACATCCCCACAAACGGCGACCATGAAAGCCACCATCCCCAGTACAGTAATGTCCAGCCCCCCAGCCAGTTGCTCGACTTGGGCTCATACGCGTAAAGGTTGAACGTTTTACTCACCAGTTCCGAAAGATAACCGCCCGTATTTTCCACAAATGACTTCAGCAGAAGCACGGTTGGTCCCAGACACAGGACCAGCGCCAGGAGCAACAAAGCCAGACCCAGATTGAGTTCAGACAGGATACGTATTCCCTTATCCAGACCGGACACCACTGAAATCGTCGCTAACCCCGTGATGACCACGATCAGAATTACCTGCACCGTTTCATTGATGGGCACCCCGAAAAGATGGTTCAAACCGGCATTCACCTGCAAAACACCGTAACCCAGTGATGTCGCAACGCCAAAGACCGTGCCTATAACAGCGAAAATATCAACCGCATGTCCTACAGGTCCGTATATGCGATCGCCAATAATGGGATAGAGTGCGGAGCGCAGAGTTAAAGGCAGACCGTGACGGTAACTGAAGAACGCCAGAATCAGCGCCACAATGGCATAAATTGCCCATGCGTGCAGTCCCCAGTGGAAAAAGGTCAGACGCATTGCTTCCTTAGCTGCCGCAACGGTTTCTGGAGTGCCAACGGGTGGCGAAAGATAATGCATTACAGGTTCGGCAACGCCAAAGAACATCAGGCCGATCCCCATCCCTGCCGAAAAAAGCATCGCAAACCAGGAGTGGTAGCTGAAATCAGGCTGCGCATGGTCCGGGCCCAGCTTGATATCACCGTAGCGTGAGAGTCCAAGGAACGTGACACTCAGTAAAATCAGGGCCACAGCAAGGATGTAGAACCAGCTGGCATTCGTGAAGATTTGTTGCTGAAGTAGTTTAAAATTTTTGTCGGCGACATCCGGGAATACGGCGGCAAAGGCGACAAGAAGGAAAATTAGCAAAGCAGATGTAAAGAATACCGCTTTGTTAATCTGACTTGTAGACTTCTTTGGGATTGTATCATTTTCACTCATAATCATTTATTCCATTAATTAAATTCGCACTGGATAGAAGGTACTACCTCTCACAAAGTAGCAAAGTTCAACTGGCTATGCGGCGTTAATCGTAATGCATGGTGGAATGTTGAGGTGTACTGGCAATAGCGGACACTACCATTTGTTCTTTTTTTAAGCAGTCATCTGATGATATTTTTCCCTGAAGGCTGCCGGGGAGATATTCCCCAGACGAGAGTGACGACGCTGACGATTGTAGAAAATCTCAATGTATTCCCGTATTACTGAGATGGCTTCATCCCGGTTATTAAAACGATAGTGGCTCAGGCTCTCATTTTTCAGCGTTCCCCAGAAGCTTTCCATCGGAGCGTTGTCGTAACAGTTACCTTTACGCGACATTGATGTTTTCAGACCAAACTGCTCCTGTATGACCCGGTAATCGTATGCGCAGTACTGTGAACCTCGGTCAGAGTGGTGGATTAGCCCGGCAGGTGGGCGCTGGCTCCTGAGCGCCATAAACAGGGCTTTACCTGTCAGCTCTTTTGTCATGCGCTCTCCCATGGCGTAGCCGACAATTTCGCACGTATAAACATCTTTGATGCCAGCGAGGTACAACCATCCCTCCTGTGTGGCAACATACGTCAGGTCCGCCACCCAGACCTGATTTGGTGCTGTAGGAGCGAACGTCTGGTTCAGCAGATTTGGCGCAACTGGCAGATTGTGGTTCGAGTTCGTAGTCGCTCTGAACTTGCGTTTCTGCTTACAGCGTAGCCTTAGCTCCTTACGAAGACGTGCCAGTCGGTCACGACCAACGATGATGCCATTCTCTGCCAGCTCCGTCTGGAGCCGCCGGGTTCCATATGTTTCGCGAGTGCGGATATGTGCCACCTTAATCTCCAGTTTTAGCCGCTCATCACTTTGTTTTCTGTCTGAGGGTTCATGCTGTACCCAGTTGTAATAACCGCTCCTGGATACACCAAATACCTGACACATCGCTTCAATGGGAAATTGTTGTCGCCATTGTTCGATTAACGCGTATTTTTCAGCGACTCCTGTGCAATTTAATATATCTCGCTCAAGGCGAGCTTCATTTAACGCCTTACGCAGTTGCAGAATTTCAGATTCCAGTTCAGCCACCGTGCGGGAACCAGGAGTACCGAGCCCTTTTCTGGCGGCGGTAACCCATTGTCCTAAAGTGCCTTCAGGAAGAGATAATCGGGAAGCGCCTTCACTGATCGAAAGTTGATTTTCAAGAACCGTTCTGACAGCTTCGGCTTTGAACTCTTTAGAGTAACGTTGGGTTTTTCTGCTCATTATTAGCTCCTTCTGATGCCATTCTATTTCAGGAAGGAGTGTCCGTTAAACTCAGGCTACCTCAGAGGTCGTTACCGGAAGACGCCGCGAAACACGCCCTTCGTTCTGCCAGAGCCTGAGCCATTTGAAAATAACATTATCATTGACGCCATTTTCACGTGCAATCTGTGCAACACAAGCTCCAGGTTGTGATGCCAGTTCCACCATACGAAGTTTGAATTCATTCGAATAGTTTTTACGAGGTTCTTTTCGCCAGTCCTGTAATTCCATACTTAGATGTCCGTCTACATCAGATGGGCGTCTAAGTTACCAATTCTCGTCTGATGGCTACATACGGCGGTCAGTTTACGCTTACCGACAGGTAACTTCATAACGAATAATAATCTCTCCCTACAACTCAAGGAAGCTTTTTACAGGAACCACGACATCCTTGTTTTATCCTGACTTTTCCCGAGTCCAGTTTACCATCACATTGAGTGGATGTTTTTTTCATATTATCCTGAAGGTGATAAAGATATTTTACACTATATCTGCAAAGAAGGTTTTTCTCCATTGCATGATAGATGTGGCTATAGACTGTTTTATTACTTATATTTAATTTATTAGCAATATACTTTGTGCTATGACTATGAAAAATATGACTAAACAGAACCACCATTTCCCTCATACTGAGGGAGCAAAACGAATCACCATAACAATAAACCCCCCTACGAATGTGCGTTATTATATCAGAGATGGATTTCACTTTATTTGTTGATATTATAGAAAAATGGCGACCACAAAAAATACAGCTCATCAATCTTATAAACTGCTCGTCACAGAAAATAATGAAATTGTCATTATTCAATATATCTCTTTTATTGTCGAGTGTAAACAAATCACGGCCCATAATTACATTAACATTACCCATTAGGGTGATGAAGCCAGCTTCAAGAAATTTATCTTTTGTAACAAGTATAATAAGCATAAACTCTTACCATCAGGTTAATTTATATCAATTGCATTCTCTTATCTTTGTTAAGAACGGTTATATCCTTAGAATATGCTTTATTTCTGTTATATGTAATTTACTATGAAAGCATAAATTATTCTTTATGCTAGATTTAACGCAAACACAACAAAGTAGTGTGCTGATATAAATAACCATTATATATCCTCATATTCGAGAAAAACAGGCAGTATATTCAATGGCCACTTCAAAATATTTTAATTCAACTGCCTGCCTGAAATGTCAGGGAAATCAGACAACAATGACACAACTATGAGTGATGTTGTCAAGTGATGTATTTATTAGCGATATATTAATATCACCAAAATTAACATCAATATTTGAATTAACTTGTTTTAAACATGATATGAATTCATCTGCGCTGGACACAATTTCTCTTGAAAGAAATAATTTGTCCATCTCTCCTTTGTTTTTATTGAAATCCATAATAACAGTATTTCCGCCACAAGATGAGTCTAAAATAAACACATCATTACCGGTACCACCATACAGATAATCATTACCTCCCCCACCATATAACCAGTCGTTACCTTCTGCTCCGTACAACTCATCATTACCAGAAGCCCCATGAAGATAATCATTCCCGCGACCTCCGTGTAAAAGACTTACTCCTTCTCCCCCGGCACTATGTAATATATCATTTCCGTCAAGACCAAAAATAATATTTCCGAACAGACTATCATCTCCGTTTGTACCTTCTGTATGTTTTCCGTAATCAACATTTTTATTACGCCACTTCAGAAGATACCTGTGGTCTGTAATCTGCTCTTCTTCTATCTGATAAGGGCTTAGTTTACTCCTCCAGTCACCAGAAAAAGAGATACCTTCAATACCTGTTGCCTCAGTCAGACCGGCTCCCCGTTCTGAGTGGAAAAACAGCTTCCCATCACTGACCCTGTATATATTCCAGTCATCCATTACATCGCTAAGAAGCAGCGTGTCATACCCACTGCCACCATCAACCCTGTTTGCTCCCTTACCTGGTTCAATCTTATCATTCCCTCCCCCTCCCTCTATATAGTCGCCACCCTTCCCGCCTGCCAGCAGATTATTGCCATCATTACCGATGATGAATACAGGTCTTTCACGACTCTCATCCCCCTTGTCATGAACCCATGAATACCAGGATGTCCAGCTACTTTGCTCATCCACAATAACTGTACTGTCCGGTGACATGTAGTTGTAAAACTGAGATCCCCAAATTCTTGCGAAGGCGTCAGTCTTTGAACCCGCAAAATGCGCATTCCAGCTTCCCAGCGGCAGAGCAAGCACTGAAAAGGGCACAACATTCCAGAGAAATGAACCATAAAGGTCTGTGTATAAAACAATATTATCTGTAGCAGAATCATATTCGCGATCCGGGGTTGTCAATCCTGGCCCCATGGCTTTAACAGCCTCCCAGAACCCGGACTCATCTCCCAGCACACGAAATACCGGATCGTTTTCAAAGCCGATATTTAATACTCTTCCATCTCCGTCAAATACCAGCGGGGAAGCCCATGCAATATAATCAGAATTAACATAAAATCCATCAACCAGAGATTCACTGAGCCTGGCCATAATGTTAGTCAACCCGCCGCCCAGACTATAGCCAGTAACAATGATATCTTCACCACTCAAACCGTTATTGACTGCGAAGTCTCTGATACTTTTAAGCAGGTTTTCTGCTTCAGATAGTGCTTTTCCATTATTGAGCTGTGTATAATCAACAATATCGCAGATATCATTTGTTCCACAGAATGATATTGCAATTTTCTGTAGATTCTGTTGTGTATCAAACAACCCAACCACTTTCAACTGAGGACCAAATCCTGATGAAGGGTTTCCTGTAACCGGACTGGGAAAATGATAAAACCCTCTTGAATCGACATATTCCGAAGATAACCCGAGCTCCTCCACTGTAATATCACGCCAGCCTTCATTAAGGACATCAGGAGAATAATCAATTCTGTCTGGGTGTTTTGAAAATAGCCGGAAAGCAAGAAAACTTCCTAATCCCAGAACCTTTCCTTTATTGGAATATACTGCAATATTATAAGACGAGGCGACCAGTTCTGTTATTTTTGCTTGATGATAATCTTTATAATCAAAGAGTCCCATGACTATTTCCTTATTTAAGGAACAGCCCCATGCTGAGGCTGTTCTTTAAGGTTATATATTATCGGATGTCAATGCCATCCTGAACCCATAAAGACAAGTCAGGATATTCGGCACTTATATATGTCGTATAGCTTACTCCATCCTCCTCTATACGTCCTAGTCTACCTTGTTGCCAGTTAAAATCTTGAATGTTGACTGAAGAACCAGTCTCTCCAGTAACTTTTAAAATCCCCCCAATATCATGATTACTAAAATCTTTACTATGCAAGACTAAGTGGCCTGATGACATTAGTTCTATTTTTTCAAATCCAGTGAAAGACTCACTGGATATAGTGCCATTGCTAATTATTAATGTATCAAAACCAGCACCACCATCTATTTTAGAGGCCTCAATGGTTCCGTTAACTTGCATAGTGTCATTGCCAGATCCCAGTTCTATAATTGAGTTCTGCACAGCATTACCACCATCACTCCATCCTAAGGCTAATATCGTATCATCTCCATTCCCCATCTTAATGGTAGTCGAAGATATCACACCTCCACTATCAGAATCATAGTCACCAGATACATTGATTATCTCTCCTGAGGTGAAATAATCCCCTTTTTTAATAGCGCGAAGACTACCATCTGCACGTAGATTGATTTGAACATTTTCATTGGATAAACCGACGAACAGGATATCATTACCATCCCCCATATCTGTTAGATACTTCTTATCAGTGTATCCAGTACTATACGAACGTCCTATATCCTGACCTACAGCAATAATATCATCACCTTCACCAGTAAGAATATCCATATCATTACGGGTTGTCATTGCTCTACCAGTACCGCCTATTGAATATTTGGTAGAAATAATATCAGTGTCATTTAAACCATTATATATATATTTAAATTCTCCTACCGCATTTCTAGCGGATGAAAAATAGGCACCGTTATTTTTATTCAGGACAGGCTTCCAAAGAGTAGTGCTTCCATCCACATTCCCTGCTGGTTTGTTGAAAGACGCAGCATATTTAGCATAAAGATCATCATTTGTCTGATAGACAGTATTTAGTGCCTTTTCTACATGAACTTTTGCATTCTCAAATGCTTCCTGTGCATCCTGATCATCCGGCTTGCCGTTGCCGTCCTGGTCATTCACCGCCGGTACCTTGATCCCGTCCAGTTTATCCAGACGCTCACTGAAGCCCGTCTTGACCGGACCATCCTGCAGACCATCCACCGCCTGCTGGGCATCGGCTTTCGCCGCTGTCACCGCAGCATTCAGCTCCGTCAGACGCTCGGCTTCAGCTTTACCCACCACGCCGTCCTGGTTCACTTTCACCAGTTCATCTTCCGCGGCTTTCTCTGCAGACTCTGCGGCAGCCACTTTTGCTTCAACCTCTCCAGTCTCCTGACCGCCTTCAGGCTGAACCGGCTTCTGCTCACCTTCAGCTGTACGCTTATGACGACTGCTTCCACTACCGCCTCCGGCAGCCAGTGCAATAGCAGCCAGCCCTGTACCAAAAGCAATCCCCCCCCAGATAATCCCGTTATTGATACCTCCAGCTAATGTGCCACTTTGCCCTGCAGTAAAATTCTCCAGTACAGGGCCATCCTGGGTCAGGACAGCTTCAGTTACCTGGCCATTTTCACCCACAACATTAAATACTGCTGTACACTGTGTTTCACCCGGCTGGCATTCTTCCCAGAATCCTTCAATCCGGACTTCTGTACTATCTTCCTTTTTACGTAGAATTAAATCATCGCCTGAACGGTCAGCTTCCATCCCATCCGGAACCAGACCTGTCACCTCATCAACCAGTCCATACTGTTCCCCGGCCTGTGCCTTTACGGTATGACGGGCTCCGGCTGCCAGTACTGTTTTTTCTCCACTGACCTTGCCAGTGAAAATCATTTTCATATAAGTATCCTCAGGTTAATAAAACCAGTATGCTCTTATGTTTTATCCGCTAAAGGGAGTCATTAAATAAAAACGGATCTAGTTACACATAATTAATTTGACGCTTTCTAAGCCTCCTCAATCATTATGTTTTTCAGTTTTATTTTCCCCTGACAGGAAAACATCTTGTGTTATCTTTAGCTACAGTTCACATACAGCATGTGCAATAACCCTAGCAGAATAAAAGTGAAATTATTCCGCTCATTTAAAACACCTTCCCTGTAAGTGATTTTTATTATCTTTCCTGAAGTGCCTGCTTCATTCTGGTTATCGGTTTAATCAGATACTGGAATACTGTTTTACGCCCGGTTTTTATATCTACGCTGGCTATCATTCCGGGAATAACTGGTAATTTTTTTCCATTCCTGTCTGTAAGATAATTATTACTGGTGGTAACCAATACCCGATAATAAGCTTCATTAGGGTCCAGTTTTAAATCTCCCGGACGTTTCTGATCACGTAAAGTATCCGGACTTACCAGTGTTACCACTCCGTCAAGACCACCATAAATGGCATAGTCATAAGCAGTCAATTTTACAAGTGCTGGCATCCCTGTTCTGACATAGGCAACATCCCGTGGATTTATATAAGCTTCAATCAGTAACTGATCTTCCAGCGGAATAATTTCCATTATGTCCTGTCCTGCGGAAACCACCCCTCCCAGTGTGTTTACCCGTATATTTTTTACGATACCTCTCAGAGGAGCCCTGAGACGTGAACGCTCAACCGGGTCGGCTCTGCCAGCCATATTCTCTTTTGCCTGAGCAAGGTCTGTTTCTGTCTTCACCAGCTCAGAACCGGCTTCCGTCAGGTATTTATTCTGTTTCTCGTCTATCTGCAACTGCAGTTCAGCTGACTGGCGCTGCATACGTAACAGTTCGACTTCTGACATCGCCCCTTCACGTACAATTGGTCGTGTCATTGCTATTTCCCTGTCCAGCAGAGCCTTACTCTGCTTAAGGCCGGCGATGCTCTGCGCCAGCTCCGTCTTCCGGAGAAAATAGACCGTACTTTCCCGCTCCCGCAAATCCTCAGGAACGTTATCCGGAAATGTCAGTGATTCAGAATAAGCTTCTGCACGGAGTCTTGCCCTGACGGCCTCCAGGTTATTCACCCGGGCTTCACTTTCCCTCAACATGGCTGAGCTTCGGGTATCATCCAGTGTCAGCAGCACCTGACCTTTATCAACAATATCGCCTTCCCTGACCTCAAGTGTTTTCAGAATCCCCGGGTCAAGAGTCTGTATAACCTGCTCCCTACTACCGGGAATAATACTTCCCTGACCACGGGTCACTTCATCCAGAGGGCTGTTCCATGCCCAGATAATAAACGTCACTACCAGTACCAGCAGAAAAATCACCATCAGGAAAAGGGCATGATGTTTTTCCTGCTGAAGGGCTGCCTGTACATCTGTCAACAGCGCCAGGTCTGACTGCCTAACCACTTCTGACGACGCTTTATTCCGTTCCATTTTTTCTGTCATATCCCTGCGGTCCACAAACTGTTAAACATATCTGCTCTTTTTTCTTATCCGGTTGAGGTTCAGGAAGCTGCCGGTCTGTTCCCATCATTCTGCTGTTTCCCTGACAGTTTTTTCAGTATTTCATCACGGGAACCGTCCATCATTACCCGCCCTTCATTCATCACGACAATACGGTCAACAATATTCAGAACCTGCAGACGATGTGTCACCACCACCATTGTGCGTCCCCGGGTCCAGTGGCTCAGACCTTTCAGAACAACAGACTCAGTCTGCAGATCAAGGCCTGTCGTGGGCTCATCAAGCAGTACCACCCGGGGAGAACTCAGTACCATTCTCGTCAGGGCAACCATCTGCCTCTGTCCTCCTGACAGCCCCAGACCACCTTCCCCTATCTGCATATCAAGTCCGCGAGGATGATGTCGGATAAAACGGTCAAACCCGAAACGTCCGGCTGCATTAATCATATCCACATCCGACAGGCTTCCCGGTAGACGCGAAAGCTGCAGATTTTCACGCAGAGTTCCCAGAAAAAGCCGGGGATTCTGTTCAAGAAGAAATACTTTGTCTCGGACAAAACTGGGATCCAGTTGCTGCAGGGCAACACCGTCAAGAGTAATTTGTCCCCTGTTCTGACGGTACAGTCCCACCATCATTTTCAGTAGCGTCGATTTGCCACACCCTATTGAGCCAATAATACCCACCCGCTCTCCAGGTCGGATACTGAGTGACAGACCGGACAATGCCTCGGGTAATCCGGACTTATAAGAAAAGGAGACATCACTGAAACGAAACTCTCCCTGGATATCCTTCACTGTCAGATAATGTGTCTGACGTTCCCGCTCCACCGGACGGCGGACAATTTCATTCACCCCCTGCATGGCCAAGCGGGCCTGCTGAAAACGGGTGGCCAGTGATGCAATCTGACCAAGTGGTGCCAGCGCACGACCGGAAAGAATAACCGCGGCAATCAGTGCCCCCATGGTGATTCGGTTATGTGGGTCATCATTATGAATAAGATAAGTTCCCAGAATAACCAGCAGAACAGTATTCAGTTGCTGAACTGCTATGGAAAAACAGATAATGACATTACTGGTATTTTTTACCCGGATGGACGAGCGGGCGACACTGGCAGTATATCCATCCCAGCGACGCTGGACCCAGTTAACCGCATTATTCAGCTTCAGAGTTTCTATTCCGTCCAGTGCCTCCACAAGTAATCCCTGGCGCTGCGATGATTCCCGCATGGAGGCATTTATATGACGGGAAAGCGGTCGCTGCAGTAATATCCCTGCCAGAATCACCAGTGGAACCAGTGTAAGAGGAACAACAGCAAGCCAGCCCCCCACAAGTCCGATGACACCGATGAAAAGCAGGATAAAAGGCAAATCCACAAAAGCCAGCAACGTGGCACTGGTCATAAACTCCCTAACAGACTCATATTCCCGCAAATTGCTGGCGTATGAACCGGAGGATGCTGGTCTGTCCGACATTTTCACCGCCATCACCCGGCGTAGCAGGGCAGAGCTGATAATCAGGTCTGCCTTCTTACCCGCAATATCCGTCAGATAGCTCCGAATTAATTTTGCAGCACATTCAAACAGAATGGCTGCAATCACTCCGATACTCAGCATCCATAACGTTTCCCAGGATCGATTAGGTATGACCCGGTCATAAACGTTCATTACATATAAGGAGCTAACCAGTGCAAGAAAATTAATGATAAAACTTGCAAGAATAACCTGTCCGTAATATGGCCTGAAGCGCCACAGAACCCGCCAGAACCATCCCCCGCTCATGTCATACTCCGGCAGGTCCGAACGACGATCCTGTGTTGCCTGTGGCTGAACAAACCAGCAGTAACCAGAATAAACAGCCATTAACGCTTCATGAGACAGTTTATTACGGAGCCCACCGGGCTGAAGCACATGATACTCCCGAGTCAGACCTGTACCCCTAATACGTACAACAACAATTGCTTCCTGAGCATTCAGTAAAAGAAGCACTGGAACCGCAAGTGAAGGAATATCCTCCAGAGCCCGCCTGGAAAGATGATTATCAAACCCTTCGCTACGGAGAAATTCGCCAACAGAACGAAAATCAATCCCCGATACATCTGTCCGGACAGTACTGGCAGCCAAAGCCTCAGCAGATACAGGTGTACCCAGTAATGCCGTTACCTGTGATAATCCTTCAAAAATACTCTTCACTTATTTACCTGCCCTTCAGCCCCGTTATTTTTTGCATCAGAAAGATTCACTCCGCTCCATTTCAGGAGCATTCCCTGGGAATAGAGATAATCCAGCATTCCGTGGAGCATCTGATCCTCTGTCTGAACCCGGGAAAGCCCGACACTGTACAGTTCATTTTCTGCATTAAGTAATTCAATCAGTGTTTTTCTTGCCACACGAAACTGAAGACGATAAAAGTCTACAACTTTGGCAGAGGCCTGTTCCTGACGTCTGAGCGTTTCCATTTCCACCCGACTTTCTCTGACCGTTATCAGAGATAATCGCCCGGTTTCATCAATCAGTCGGGCAACAGAGTCCCGTCGGCCCGTAGCTGCGGCTATCTGCGCAGCTTTTTCACTGACACCGTAACTGGCATTACGGTTAAAAAGGTCCCAAGACAGATTGACACCTATCTGCCGGTCATCTTGGGTTACAGAGCCCGTTAAATCTATCCGGGGATACCGGGCAAGTTCCTGAGCTCTCAGCGCCGCCTTTTTACTCTCAACATCAGCCTGACTAGCAAGCCACGATGGATTTCCTGTCTGAGGTGCCTGTGTAAAATCAGTTAACAATCTGGACTCTGTCATCAGAGAAAAAGGATTTTCAAGATCGGCTTCGGTTACCGGATTTATTGTCCAAGTCGAAAGTTTTCCCAGTGTACTTTTAAGCACTCTGTTCCGAGTATTAAGCTGCTGCCGGATCATTAATCTGCGTGCATCTGCCTGTACAAATTCAGATTCCCGCCCTGTATCGTGAATACTGATTGTATTAAGATCATTAAGTATCGAGTTATGTCGGGAAAGACTCTGTTTAAGTACCTCAATGGATTGTTTTTCCCTGAGTGCATCAAGATATAGAGATACAAAGGAACGAATTCTTTCTTCCCCTGTTTCTTTCACTTTATAATAATAATACTCTGCTTCTGATTCACTCCGACGTACATCCGCCTCAATTGCTCCTGAAGCGAAAATATTCACTTCACCACGAATACCAGGCAAAATATCTTCAGAGTCATAATCATAAGAATAACGGTGACTCTGTGAAAGGAGTTTACTTCCCGTAGCAGTGATAACCGGCCAATGTGCAGAACGAGCCTGCTCTGTGCGGGATTGTGCAGAATTTAACTCGGCTCGGGCCTCCATAACAGCTGGATCATTCATTACGGCCTCCCTAACCAAAGAATAAAACGGTGCACTAATTGTTGAACATGAAAGTAACAACAACGAGAACAATAAATTTTTCATCTCTTATGTTCTTGTTAACACTCTAGATAGTTAGCGTAATTACTAGAATGAACTGCGCTAGAAATCACCATGATAATATTCACTAAGTAATGCTGAGATATTATTTATATAAGATAGTTTCTTTAAGGTGACAGAAAAATAGCTGAGTGACACACTGTTCTTTTCGCACGCTTCTTTTTTGGAAAAACCATCAACCAAATAGTCTTTTAAAGACATGATGATTTTTTCACTGCGAACACCTGATAATTCTATTAGCAACCAAAAGTGCTCATTACAAATATTAGCCGCAGTTAATTTAACACTACATCTATAACAGGAGAGCGTGTGCCGTAATATATGCTCATCGAGTTTCATAAACATACCATTAAAAATGTCAATATTTAGTGGTTTATTGATTTATATTATAAATACGTATTAATTTGTATCAATTTATTTTTGCTATTAATCAAAAACACCAACACTAGGGAAAATCACAATAAAAACCAAAAAAACAACATAAAAAACCAAAAAAAACAACAAAAACAACCTTATAACCTTTAATAACAAAAAAAACAAAATATAAAACTAATAAAAACAATTATTGAAAGTGAGTTTTTTTTGTTAAAAGTCAATTTTTAGTGTAGAAATTATCTATATAATAGATAATTTAAAAATCACATCAGGAAATTTTTGTCATATTCATGTTCCTATTTTATTATATTTTTGTTAAGAAATATCGGTGATCACCTGACGATATGATTCAATTCATTGAGCAATGCGAGGTGGCTTTCGCTTTCATTTTTATCTTCGATTGGTTAACTGCTTCCGCCAGTGTCATTACGCTTATGATTCCTACCAATGATCCTACCCGCCAATAGTGGACACGGGACTAAGTGAGTACACTTTCAATCAGAGGTGACTCATGACTAAACCAGTATCAGCCAGCAAAAAGCCCCGTAAGCAACACTCGCCTGAATTTCGCAATGAAGCCCTGAAGCTTGCAGAACGCATCGGTGTTGCTGCCGCTGCACGCGAGCTCAACCTGTATTAATCTCAGCTTTATGCCTGGCGTAGCAAGCTGAAAAATTCACATTCCTCTTGCAAACGTGAGCAAGACATGTCTGTTGAAATTGCCCGTCTTAAGCGACAACTGGCGGAACGGGACGAGGAATTGGCCTCCCTCCAAAAGGCCGCGACATACTTCGCGAAGCGCCTGAAATGAAGTATGTCTTTATCGAAAAACATCGGGCTGAGTTCAGCGTCAAAGCCATGTGCCGTGTACTTCGGGTTGCCCGCAGCCGCTGGTATGCCGAGCTCCTGCGTCGCCATCAAATAAGCCCGCGCCAGCAGTTCCGGCTCATCTGTGATGCTGCTGTCCGTAAAGCATTCACTGAGGCAAAACAACGTTATGGTGCGCCTCGTCTTGCTGACGAATTGCCGGAATACAACATCAAAACAATTGCTGCCAGCCTGCGTCGTCAGGGACTACGAGCGAAAGCGACCCGCAAGTTCTGTCCGGTCAGTTACCGTGAGCACGGCTTGCCCGTGTCAGAGAATCTGCAGAAACAGGATTTTTACGCCAGCGGCCAAACCAGAAGTGGACAGGTGACATCACCTACTTACGTACGGATGAAGGCTGGCTGTATCTGGCGGTGATGCTTGATCTGTGGTCGCGAGCCGTCATTGGCTGGTCGATGTCGCCGCGTATGACGGCACAACTTGCCTGCGATGCACTGCAAATGGCGCTCTGGCGGCGTAAACATCCGGAAGATGTCATTGTTCACTCCGGACGTAGTGGCCAGTACTGTTCAGCGGATTATCAGACCTTGCTGAAACGTAATAATCTGCGGGGGAGCATGAGTGCAAAGGGCTGCTGCTATGACAATGACTGTGTGGAAAGATTCTTTTACTCGTTGAAAGTGGACTGTATCCACGGAGAACGCTTTGCCAGCCGAGAAATAATGCGGACGACAGTGTTAATTATATCGAGTGTGATTACAATCGCTGGCGTCGCCACAATGCGTGCGGCGGTCTCAGCCCGGAACAATTTGAAAACCAGAATCTCACTTAGCACTGTGTCCACATTCCGTGGGTAAGATCAATTTTTCAACTGTCGCAACTACTGGCCGCAGTGGTTTGGGTAAAGTGACTCCAGCAGTGATTCATGCTTGGCTCAATGTTGTAAAGCAACTTAGTCGGAAATACGAATAAAAGATAATAATCACCAGCAATAAATCCAATCAGCAAAAAGTTATTAGGCAGTCCCTATACCATGTTATCGGAGAGCTGCCCACATATGGTTATCGTCGGATATGGGCGCTGCTTCGCAGACAGGCCGAACTTGATGGTATGCCTGCGATCAATGCCAAACGTATTTACCGGATCATGCGCCAGAATGCGCTGTTGCTTGAGCGAAAAACCGCTGTACCGCCATCGAAACGGGCACATACTGGCAAAGTGGCCGTGAAAGAAAGCAATCAACGATGGTGCTCTGACGGGTTCGAGTTCCGCTGTGATAACGGAGAAAAACTGCGAGTCACGTTCGCGCTGGACTGCTGTGATCGTGAGGCACTGCACTGGGCGGTCACTACGGGCGGCTTCGACAGTGAAACAGTACAGGACGTAATGCTGGGAGCGGTGGAACGCCGCTTCGGCAACGAGCTTCCGGCGTCTCCAGTAGAGTGGCTGACGGATAATGGTTCATGCTACCGGGCTAATGAAACACGGCAGTTTGCCCGGATGTTGGGGCTTGAACCGAAGAACACGGCGATGCGGAGTCCGGAGAGTAACGGCATAGCAGAGAGCTTCGTGAAAACGATAAAGCGTGACTACATCAGTATCATGCCCAAACCAGACGGGTTAACGGCAGCAAAGAACCTTGCAGAGGCGTTCGAGCATTATAACGAATGGCATCCGCATAGTGCGCTGGGTTATCGCTCGCCACGGGAATATCTGCGGCAGCGGGCCAGTAATGGGTTAAGTGATGACAGGTGTCTGGAAATATAGGGGCAAATCCATATACTGTTCAGGACACCAAATTCCGGATGCAGACCAACATCCGGAATGATATTAATTTCGACCCCATCCAGCCCCAGTTCACTGGTTTTATCAATGAAGTCGAAAATATCCATCATTCCCTGCTGAAAGAACAGATGATATGACTCAGTCTCAAGGCCTAGTTTCATGGCGAACCTCCATAGTATTTGAGACTGATTGTAGTTTTTTATACATTTGTAAAATGTGATCAAAGTAGAATAATTTCTCACTTAGTGAATAAATTTACTACTTGGTGTTATTTTGAGCCACTTTGGTGGACTCTGTTCTGCATCTGGTATAGCATTCAGATGTACTTTGTTCATGAGGTTATTATATGAAATCTATTGTTAATCATGAGTTTACTGAGGATGACAGGCAGCTTTTGCTCTCATATATTCCATTCATCGACAGTCTTGGTCAGTTCTTGGGTGAGTATTGCGAGATCGTCCTGCATAGTTTTGAGGACTTGCATCATTCCGTTATTCATATCGTTAACGGGCATGTGACGGGGAGAGAGAAGGGGGCACCTGTAACAAATATAGCACTGGAAAAACTGGCAGAATTTAACTCAACAAACGATATGTGGGATGTCTATTTCAACCATAAAGGCGTTCGCCCTTTTAAATCATCGTCATCACTTATTCTGAATAAAAATAAAGAACCAGTAGGTATGATATGTATGAACTTTGCTCTGGATATGCCTCTTAATGCATTTATTGAAAACTTTGCAAAATCGTCAAACTGTAAAAACGAAAATTTCACTCAGGATATCAATAATCTTGTGCTTAGTCACCTTGAACCTGTTAAAAATATGGTTTACTCCAATAAGAATATACCAAGTAAAAACAAGAACTTTGAAATAGTAAAAGAACTTAATTCTATTGGGTTGTTTAAGTTCCCGGTTACAACAAAAATTGTTTCATCGGTTCTTGGTATCAGTGCTAACACTATTTATAAACATCTCAGGGTATTAAATAATAAGGGGAAGGAGAATTAAGGTGTCTGTATTCTGAACTTATAAGTAAGTTGTTTGTCTGAAGCGTATTGATATTTATTTTTCGGTTAGAGCAACTTTCTAGGGAAACAGATCGCGTATCCAGTTTGCCTGTCATTCCTAGATATGTTCAATGACGTAACGCAGCCATTTTTCTGGAGCCATATTGTTCAGACGGCATGTACCAATCCGCAGGTACAGCATCGCCGCATCCTCAAGTAATGCCGGTAATTTGGGGCGTAATTCTGTTGCGCTTTTACTGAACACAATGCCGTATTCAGTAAGAAGTCCAAGAACATGATCTATCAGTTGTGTCCTTCCATCGAGATCAACCGATGCATTTTCAAAAAAGCCTGGACGTTCTGTAGGTCCAGACTTTTTATTGGTACCAGTCGTATAGTTCTATATTGATAGGTTTCAGCTATTGCTGTGCGTTGTTATAATCATTTTTCTGACGCCATTGATAAGATTTAACATGTTGTGCTGGATGCAATATTACATCATAGTTGAGTTCCCTTATTTCCTGTGGGCAGTGATGGGATGTCCCGCAAGCCTTCATCGCAACGGTCATTTTGGCTGTTATACCAGCCAGTTAAGCAGTTGGTTGTGAGAAAGTTTGATCTTTCCCGCGTGATTGCCACGAGCATTGATACTGAAAAGATAAAAGTTCGTTTTAGCCTGAGCGATGTCGGTAATTTTCTGTTCAATCATGGCCTTTCTCTTACTTTTGTGGTTAAAATTTATTCGCTATGGCGCAATTGAAAGCGGTCGTGAAGGTGGGGGAAGACTATCTCATCACTTACCATATTTCCGACATATTCTCACAACAAAATACCACGTAACTATTGATGAATATTGTTCTCTCCTGAGCAGCGTTTATGCTTTAATTGCTAAATCGATTTAATTAGTTTAGCAATTAGTATATTGGAGCCTTTATGAGCACAAGAGTATGGGTACTTGGTGATGCGGTTGTTGATTTATTACCCGAAAGCCAGGGGAGACTACTACAGTGTCCTGGCGGGGCGCCTGCTAATGTTGCAGTCGGTATCGCAAGGCTGGGGGGGAAAAGTGCCTTTATTGGCAAAGTTGGCGATGATCCTTTCGGTCGCTTTATGTATCAGACACTGAGTACAGAAAATGTTGATACACGTTATATGTCTCTTGATCCTCAACATCGCACCTCAATTGTGGCTGTAGGACTTGATGAGCAAGGAGAAAGAAACTTTACCTTTATGGTACGCCCAAGTGCCGATCTTTTTTTACAACCTGATGGCCTTCCTGCATTTGGGCCGGGTGAATGGCTCCATCTTTGTTCCATTGCGCTCAGTGCAGAACCTTCCCGAAGTACCGCATTTCTGGCTATGGAGAAAATACGTCAGGCTGGCGGAAACATCAGTTTTGATCCCAATATCCGCAGCGATCTCTGGCAGAGTGAAGCGCTATTAAGGAAATACCTTGATCGCGCACTTTCGCTGGCGAATATCGCTAAATTGTCCGAAGAAGAGTTGCTATTCATCAGTGGCGAAAGCCAGGTTCAGCAAGGCGCATATTCATTAGTACAACGTTATTCGTTGACTTTATTGCTTATCACACAAGGAAAAAATGGCGTACTTGTGTATTTTCAGGGGCAGTTTATCCACTATCCCGCCAAACCTGTTTCTGTCGTCGATACGACCGGGGCAGGAGATGCTTTTGTCGCTGGATTACTTGCCGGTCTGGCTGATTCTGGAATACCAACAAATACCAGACAGCTTGAACGAATCATTGTACAAGCTCAGATTTGTGGTGCTCTGGCGACCACGGCTAAAGGCGCGATGACCGCCTTACCCCGACAACACGATCTCCCTTCACAATAGTGATCCTGCTGTTGTATCTGTAACCCGATTTGTCGTGCCTGTCACATTTACTAAATCGGTTTAGCGAAAATAATTGCTTTGGCTAAAAAGTCAGCTTTATTATCAACACCTAAACCGGTTTAGCATTTTAGCAATTTTTATAATTCTCTGATGGGACGCGACAAATTATGTATAAAAAAACAACTTTGGCAGTGTTAATTGCTTTGCTGACCGGTGCTACAACGGTACATGCGCAAACGGATATTAGCAGTATCGAATCTCGACTGGCGGCGTTGGAACAACGTTTAAAAAATGCGGAATCCCGCGCCCAGGCGGCAGAAGCAAGGGCCAAAACAGCTGAATTACAGGTTCAGAAACTGGCTGAAACACAACAACAAAATCAGCTAACAACTCAAGAAGTAGCACAGAGAACAGTTCAGCTCGAACAGAAATCCGCAGAAAACAGTGGTTTTGAGTTTCATGGCTATGCCCGTTCCGGGTTACTGATGAATGATGCCGCTTCCAGTAGCAAAAGTGGGCCGTATCTGACTCCCGCAGGTGAAACTGGTGGAGCTGTTGGCCGTCTGGGAAATGAAGCCGATACCTATGTCGAGTTAAATGTAGAACATAAACAAACACTGGATAACGGTGCGACCACACGCTTTAAAGCAATGTTGGCTGACGGACAAAGAGATTACAACGACTGGACTGGCGGCTCCAGTAACCTGAATATCCGACAGGCTTTTGCCGAACTGGGCGCATTACCAAGTTTTACCGGAGCATTCAAAGACAGTACTGTCTGGGCTGGTAAACGCTTTGATCGCGACAATTTTGATATTCACTGGTTAGACTCCGATGTCGTATTTTTAGCGGGAACGGGCGGCGGTATCTATGACGTAAAATGGAACGATACATTCCGCAGTAACTTTTCTCTCTACGGACGTAATTTCGGCGATCTTGATGATATCGACAATAACGTTCAGAACTACATCCTCACCATGAATCATTATGCAGGCCCCTTCCAGTTGATGGTTAGCGGATTACGGGCAAAAGATAATGATGATCGAAAAGATGCCAATGGTGATCTCATTCAAACTGATGCTGCAAATACTGGCGTACATGCGTTAGTTGGTCTGCACAATGACACTTTCTATGGCCTGCGTGAAGGGACGGCAAAAACAGCACTGCTATATGGCCATGGCCTGGGTGCGGAAGTCAAAGGGATTGGCTCCGATGGCGCTCTGCTGTCTGAGGCGAATACCTGGCGCTTCGCATCTTACGGCACAACACCTCTGGGAAGCGGTTGGTATGTTGCGCCAGCAATTCTCGCACAAAGCAGTAAAGATCGTTACGTCAAAGGCGATAGCTACGAATGGGTGACCTTCAATACACGTCTGATCAAAGAGGTAACACAGAATTTTGCTCTGGCCTTTGAGGGTAGCTATCAATATATGGATCTGAAGCCAAAGGGGTATCAAAACCACAACGCCGTAAACGGCAGCTTCTATAAACTCACCTTTGCTCCAACTCTAAAAGCTAACGATATCAATAATTTCTTTAGCCGTCCGGAGCTTCGCCTGTTTGCCACCTGGATGGACTGGAGCAGCAAACTTGATGATTTTGCCAGCAATGACGCTTTCGGCAGCAGTGGTTTCAATACTGGCGGAGAGTGGAATTTTGGTGTCCAAATGGAAACCTGGTTTTAATACCAGACAGCCTCACGGATGTGAGGCTTTTACTGAAATAACAATGAATTAGAGGGTTATATGGATTTCGATAAAATCGCCCAATCGTTGCTTCCTTTATTAGGTGGTAAGGAGAACATCGCCAGTGCAGCACATTGCGCCACTCGCCTACGGCTGGTACTGGTTGACGACACACTTGCCGATCAACATGCCATTGGCCAGATTGATGGAGTGAAAGGTTGTTTTCGTAATTCAGGGCAAATGCAAATTATCTTTGGCACCGGCGTGGTTAATAAAGTCTATGCTGCCTTTATTCAGGTTGCAGGTATTAGCGAATCCAGTAAAGCAGATATCGCTCGACTCGCCGCTCAAAAACTCAATCCTTTTCAGCGAATAGCACGGCTACTTTCTAATATTTTTGTCCCCATCATTCCAGCCATTGTTGCTTCTGGTTTATTAATGGGGCTTCTGGGAATGGTGAAAACATATGGCTGGGTGAATACCGATAATGCGATTTATATCCTGCTGGATATGTGCAGTTCAGCCGCATTTATTATTCTCCCCATCCTTATTGGCTTTACTGCTGCTCGTGAATTTGGTGGAAATCCTTATCTTGGCGCGACATTAGGAGGGATTCTGACTCACCCGGCACTCACAAATGCCTGGGGCGTTGCTGCGGGATTTCAGACAATGAACTTCTTCGGTTTTGAAATCGCCATGATTGGCTATCAGGGAACGGTTTTCCCCGTGCTTCTGGCAGTATGGTTTATGAGCATAGTGGAAAAACAGTTACGCAGGTTTATCCCTGATGCTCTGGATCTCATTCTGACGCCATTTCTGACTGTCGTCATTTCTGGCTTTATCGCTCTTTTGATTATTGGTCCGGCAGGACGAGCGTTAGGTGACGGTATCTCTTTCGTTCTCAGCACGCTGATTGCACACGCAGGCTGGTTAGCAGGGTTGTTATTCGGCGGGCTATATTCAGCGATTGTTATTACGGGTATTCATCATAGCTTCCACGCAATTGAAGCAGGACTTTTAGGTAACCCTGCAATCGGTGTTAATTTCCTGCTGCCTATTTGGGCAATGGCAAACGTTGCGCAAGGCGGTGCATGTCTGGCGGTATGGTTTAAAACCAAAGATACAAAAATTAAAGCAATCACCCTACCCTCGGCCTTTTCCGCAATGTTAGGGATTACTGAAGCCGCTATTTTTGGTATCAACCTTCGTTTTGTTAAACCTTTTATTGCGGCCTTAATTGGTGGCGCTGCCGGCGGTGCCTGGGTTGTCTCTGTTCACGTTTATATGACTGCCGTTGGTCTGACCGCAATACCCGGCATGGCAATCGTTCAGCCAACATCGTTGGTTAATTATATTATTGGAATGGTGATTGCTTTCGCTGTCGCTTTTAGCCTCTCTTTATTATTCAAATACAAAACGGACGAGGAGTAATGTCGATGCCTTCACAAATGCCCGCGATTTTACAGGCAGTGATGAAAGGTCAGTCCAAAGCACTGGCAGATGCCCACTATCCTTGTTGGCATCTCGCTCCCGTCACCGGACTAATGAACGATCCAAATGGCTTTTGCTGGTCTGGAGGCCGCTATCATCTGTTTTATCAGTGGAATCCACTGGCTTGTGATCATAAGTACAAATGTTGGGGGCACTGGAGTTCGACGGATTTATTGCACTGGCAGCATGAACCATTAGCGCTAATGCCCGATAAAGAGTACGACCGTAATGGTTGTTACTCAGGAAGCGCGGTTAATAATCAGGGCGTTCTCACACTTTGCTATACCGGTAATGTTAAGTTTGATGATGGCAGCAGAACGGCATGGCAATGTCTGGCCACCGAAAATAACCAGGGCGGGTTTGATAAACTAGGCCCTGTCATATCGTTACCTGATGGTTACACCGGACATGTTCGTGATCCAAAAGTCTGGAAGCACAACAGCCAATGGTACATGGTGCTTGGCGCGCAAGATAAAGAGAAACGGGGGAAAGTGCTGCTGTATTCCTCTGTCGATCTGAATACCTGGTCTTTTCATGGAGAAATTGCTGGTAACGGTCTGAATGAAATAGATAACGCAGGATACATGTGGGAATGTCCTGATCTTTTCGCCCTTGATGGTGAATACATTCTCCTCTGTTGCCCCCAGGGAATGGTGCGCGAACATGAGCGCTATCTGAATACTTATCCCTGCGCCTGGCTACATGGACAGTTTGATTACGAGACAGGCAAATTTACGCATGGCGCTTTCTCAGAGCTGGATGCGGGATTTGAATTCTATGCACCACAGACGATGGAAGCCCCGGACGGGCGACGATTGCTGGTCGGCTGGATGGGGGTTCCTGATGGCGAAGAGATGTTGCAGCCAACCAGAAAGCATCATTGGCAGCATCAAATGACCTGTTTTCGCGAACTCTCATTCCAGAAGGGAAAATTGTTTCAGATGCCAATCAGGGAACTCGCGCAACTGCGTGAAGCTGAACACTTCTGGCAAGGAAAAGCGGATCATGCGCCGCATGTCGAAATTGAACGCCTGGAAATGGACATCATTCCGTCGGGTGAGCTGTATCTGAATTTTGGCAATGCGCTGGCACTGCATCTTAATGACGATGGTATTCAACTACAGAGGAGAAGCCTTGCAGGGCAAGAGAAACTAACTCGTTACTGGCGAGGAAGCGTAACGTCACTGAAGATTCTCTGTGACAGTTCCAGCGTAGAGATATTCATCAATAATGGTGAAGGTGTAATGAGTAATCGTTATTTTCCCCATCATCCAGCTTCGCTGATATTACAGGGTGAGTCTGACGTCACGTTACGCTACTGGTCGCTACGCGCCTGCATGGTAGAATGAGGGTTTTGAATTACGGATCCTCGTCGTGAGAAAAACCAAACGCGTTACTATTAAAGACATTGCTGAACTGGCGGGAGTGTCGAAAGCAACCGCCAGTCTGGTTCTCAATGGTCGTGGCAAAGAGTTACGTGTTGCGCAGGAAACGCGTGAGCGTGTGCTGAGTATTGCCCAACAGCAGCATTATCAGCCCAGCATTCATGCCCGCTCATTACGGGACAACCGCAGTCATACCATTGGTCTCGTCGTTCCTGAAATCACTAACTACGGATTTGCAGTATTTTCCCATGAACTGGAAACATTGTGTCGGGAAGCGGGCGTCCAACTCCTCATATCCTGTACTGATGAAAATCCTTCACAGGAAACAATGGTGGTGAACAATATGATTGCCCGCCAGGTTGATGGGTTAATCGTCGCATCCAGTATGCTGCATGATAATGACTATCAAAAACTTAGCGAGCAATTACCTGTTGTGTTGTTCGATCGCCACATGAACGGCAGCACATTGCCATTGGTCATTACTGACTCTGTTTCTCCCACCGCCGCTCTGGTGGCAGATATTGCACGGAGTCACCCGGATGAATTCTATTTTCTGGGGGGACAACCCCGTTTGTCACCGACTCGCGATCGACTGGAAGGATTTACACAAGGCTTGCAGCAAGCCGGAGTAACGCTACAACCTGAATGGATTATTCACGGTAATTATCATCCGAGCTCAGGCTATGAAATGTTTGCCGCGCTATGCGCTCGTTTAGGACGTCCTCCTAAAGCCTTATTCACTGCCGCTTGTGGATTACTGGAAGGCGTTCTGCGCTATATGAGCCAATATAATTTACTCGACAGTACAATCCACCTGGCGAGTTTTGATGATCATTATTTGTATGATTCACTTTCGGTAAGAATCGACACAATACAACAGGATAATCGCCAACTTGCTTTTCACTGCTTTGAGCTTATTTCGCAACTGATTGAAGGTGAAACGCCATCCCCATTACAGCGTTATCTTCCTGCCAGTTTACAAAAACGCTATAGATAATTTATTAATTATCTTATGTAGCTGAGTATTAGGTGACAAATGATCAGTCTTTCCCACGACAATTGTATCGTTCTGATGAACTCATATTGACGCATTTTTCGGGCGTATCAGCCCCCGGTGTTACGAATGGTGCATACGAACGATCGCAGTTTGACGATGGTTGATTTATTTTGTTGCGCAGGGGCAATCGCCTGCTAGGTACCGAAGGCTGGCTCTGAAGTACTGAGTCGGGTGATCGCGTCTGGCCGCTGGCTGCGAATTACTGACACGGGATTGGTGGCAGGTGATGAAATCCTGTCCCGGAAATGGCTCCGGATTGATTCAAGTTCTGACCCGCTGTCAGCCCGCGTGGTTGCTGCTCTGGCTCATTTCCTGTCGTCAGTTTTCTCATGCCCGGCTGCGGGTTTTCGGACTGAATGATAATATCTGACGACAGGAGTCGCTCATCTATCGAAGGTAAATCTCCCTGAAAGTAATAGTTCTGGCAGGGGGAACAGAACTGTAATCATTGTGCCGTAATTTGAGTTGGCTACCTTTGCTACATGAAAACTTTATTCACTTTGTTCATGTTGATTGGGTTTTTCAATGAGGAAAGTTTCCAGGGTACAATCTCCATTAACCTGTTTCCGCAAAGCAAGTGGCATTTTACCGTTACCAGACCACGTCCTGGTTTCGCCGTTCTCATCCTCAAAGATATATTTCGCTTTTCTCACACCGCCTTTGGGTTTTCGTTTGGTTTCCGTTGTCCCTGCAATAGCAGAAACTGGACCCTGCCATTCTTCCGGGTCAAGCCCCACAGAAACGATGTACTCAAATACCTGTTGACATTTAGTTTCCAGTTCCTTACGTTCAGCCGCTTTTCGTTCAGCATCTTCACGGCGTTCTTCAATAACAGTGTTGAGCTTTTCCTGCATGTCGAGTAATTGCTCAAAATCAAGTTCGCGTACATACGTGCGTAGTGAACGAATATTCGTCATTGTCCGACTGATGATGCTGTATTCTTCTTCTTTAGTCAGTTTGCACATAATTCCCCTCTCTTTTGCAATAAACGTGTTTTCTCTGGTGGGTTGATTACCCAGTCTTTTTTACTGTGTCTGACATTTTGTACTGTGGTGCAGTTGTAATGCAAACCTTCCGGGCTTCTGGGACACAGCATTTCAGTCCGGGCCCCATCATTACCATTTTGTTGATTCGAAACGAAAACCCTCACCAATATCGATCGATTTTACCGATCGATATGATCACATCGATCGGTTGTAACCATTTTACCCTGTCTTTTGCATGGTTTTAAAATAGGCAACCCTCTTTGTCGGGTAGGGCAAGAACCAACGGAGATGATTGAAATGAAAAAGGTTATTGCGGTTTCAGCGCTTGCAATGGCAGGCATGTTTTCGGCCCAGACTCTGGCTGATGAGAGCAAAACAGGCTTTTATGTGACCGGTAAAGCAGGTGCTTCTGTTATGTCACTTTCAGAGCAACGTTTCGTTGATGGTGAAGGGGCATGGGCGGATAAATATAAAGGCGGTGACAAAAGTGATACGGTTTTTGGCGCAGGCCTTGCGGTGGGATACGATTTTTATCAGCACTACAATGTGCCGGTGCGTACTGAAGTGGAGTTTTATGGCCGCGGTAACGCTGAATCAAAATATCGTCTGAGTTATTGGGAAAGTGTCGGTGGTGCCGAGTTTGATGATGCACAGAACAAGCTCAGTGTAAACACGCTGATGCTGAATGCGTATTATGATTTCAGAAACAGCAGTGCATTCACGCCATGGATATCTGCTGGTCTGGGTTATGCTCGGGTTCATCATAAAACTTCGTACATATATACCGATAACAGTCCGGCAGGCAGTGAAGTATATTCAGCTTCAGCGTCAAAATACGAAAATAACCTGGCATGGAGCCTTGGTGTCGGTGTTAAATACGATGTGACGCAGGATTTCAGCCTTGACCTCAGTTACCGGTATCTGGATGCAGGGGATTCCACTCTGACTTATAAAGATGAGGATGGCGCTAAATATAAATCCTCTGTTGATGTCAGAAGTAATGAGTTTATGTTAGGTGCAACATATAACTTCTGATGGCCATTTCTGCCTGCGCTTTGGAGCACAGTAAAGTGCAGGTATGACAAATCAATAACAGATATCCTGATGATATTCTCCCTCTGGCAACTAATAATTTCAGATGAATGAAATATAAATAGAGCAAAAATATTACTCTCGTTGATTTTTTACAGGGGGCAGGTAGCGCGCAGTATGGTTGTCAGTCTGTTAAATGAAAAAGGACTGTTGTTGGGACACGTTGTTTTTTGTCATATCAGCCCTTCCGGAAACAATAAACCGTATTACGAAGGAGGCTCCCGGACATCTGGTTTAAAGTTTGAACATAATCAAATAAAAATCTGTTGCCGGAGGGCGTAGTTTTGTGGAACTGACAAATGATGTCAGGAGTATTTATATAATTCACTTACACAAGAGTAATACTACAGGTGCAGTGATTTATGGCTGACTCAACGAGAAATCGCTCAGCGGAGCGTTTGATTGATATCCTTGTTGAATTACAGAATTATGGCGTGGTCAGTCGTCATAATTTGATGAAAAAATACAACATCACTGAGCGAACAGCATATCGTGATCTGAATATGCTTTCTCCCTTTATTGAAGCCTGTGGCGATGGAAAATACCGGCTTATTTCAGCAAGAGCAGGAAACCAGAGCAAAGGATCACTGCACAAATCTCTGGCCAGGTTACTGGATACTGATGCGATTTTTCCTGAACGGGATGAAGGTTTCTGGCAGAAATTAGAAAACAGGGCAACCGAAAAGCATATTCGTGTTCAGTTTCATAACCCTGAGCACACTATCAGGGATGATTTAAGAAAATATCTTGATGTTCTTGAAAAAGCGATCCGCAACAGTAATATTTGTCAGATTGCATATGCCGGTAAGACCAGAATCGTTCATCCCTATAAATTAACTAATCAGAGAAGTATATGGTATTTGCTGGCTACTGAAGAGAACAAGTTAAAGTCGTTTTCATTAGCTAAAATAAAATGGCTGGATATAAAAAAAGAAAAGTTTGCAAAGAGTGAGGAAATACAGTCACTGATAAGTGAGTCATGTGACCCGTGGGTGAGCGACAAAACATTTGATGTAGTGTTGTTCATTCACAGTAATATCGCCCATTATTTTTTGCGACGGGACTTACTTCCTTACCAGCAATTGCTACACAGACATGATAATGGCATTACGCTGTCATGCAAGGCTGCACATAAAAATCAAATTATCCCGTTGATTTTATACTGGCTACCGAATGTTGAAATTATTGAACCAGTATGGTTGAAAGAAGCCGTGTTAACAATGTTAGGAAAATACCTCACCGCTGAGAATGTTTCCTGAAATATTTCAGTTGACTGATGATAAAGCAACCTGTACAGGAGGAAAAGAATGGCGTTACCTTTCATTATTTTGGGTGTGGCTGCCGGCGCTGCGGCATTCGGCGGAAAAAAAGCTTACGATGGATATCAAAAAAAGTCAGAAGCAGAGGATGTGCTCGAAAAAGCAAAAGAGCGTTACGAGGAGCATAAAGGAAAATTTGAGCAGGCTGAAGCTCAGACATCATCAAAATTAACAACGCTCGGAAATAAAGAGCTTGAGATTGGTAAAGATTTCAGTGAGTTCGACAGGATTGCTGCTGAGCTCCTGGCGCGTCTGGAAAAAGAGGGCAATAAAGACCTGAAACTGAGTGTCCCGCAACATAACATCAATAAGATTCATAACCTGGCCATTTCAGCAACAGAATATCTCAGTACGGTCGTAGCTGCCGGAGTTTCCGGGGCTGCTGCGGGTTTTGCTGTGTATAGCGGAGTGATGGCATTTGCTGCGGCTTCCACAGGTACACCCATTGCAGCGCTTTCTGGTGCCGCGGCTTATAACGCGACGATGGCGGCAATTGGAGGGGGCTCTCTCGCGGCAGGGGGCATGGGAATGGCCGGCGGCGCAATGGTATTAGGCACCGCAGTGGCTGCACCGTTGATTGCCATTGCGGGCTGGGCTTACGACAGACACGCGACGAAAGCTCTTGAAAATGCCCATCAGTGTGCCTGCAAAGTTGAACGGGCAGTTAAGAAAATGAATCTGGCCCGGGAGCATTTTGCAAAAGTTAATCAATACGTTGATGAAATTCTCGCTGCGCTGAACAGAATGCATGCTGTATTTATTAAACACTATTTTGAGCCGCTTAAATCCATGCATTCTGTTATTACAGAACAACAGGATATCAATGTATCAGATGAAATCATTATGCTTATTGACCATGGATATTCACTGGCCGCTATTATGACGGATATTATTACAACGCCACTGTTTAAACCGCGGAAACAGGAAAATGGTGAGGCTGTGATAAAAGATAACGTTATTGAAATGGAAAAGGATGATAATGGAATGAATGTTATTAATAAGGAAGAGCTGGATGATGTACTGGCCAGTTCGGTTGTGAAATTTGATGATTTTTCATCCCGGAGTTAATGATTTACCGGGCGTTAAAGCCCGGCTTTACAAGAAGTGAAATAACATGAATGTGGAAAAATTTGACTGGGCAGAAGAGTTACATCAGACCATGGTGAAGAGCCTGGTTGCATCATTCGGGCTGGATTTTCTGTTGCTAAATGATCGTAAGGGTGGTGATGTTGACACTATCCATAATGTGCGTAATGGCATTTATGCCACGGAGGCTGAGCGACAGCGGTATGAAGGTCGTGGCGACTATGATTCTCATCATTACCACAGCCATGAGAACTACATCGCGACGAACCGGAAAGGAAAGCGTGCACATCAGTCAGGGACTCTTACTGATGCATATACAGGCGAAGTGTTTGCTTCAGACGATAAAAAAAATCTGGATCATATTATTTCCGCTAAAGAAATTCATGATGATCCGGGGAGAATTCTTGCTGAACGGGATGGTGCAGAACTGGCAAATGACGCTTCAAATCTGGCATTCACTCATGAGTCGCTCAATAAATCAAAGAAAGCAGACTCAATGGATGCGTTTATTTGCACGCTGCAGAAAAACAGAGAAGATACGTTAAGGCAGATAGCAGAGCTTGAATCTCAGGCAACACTGACAGAAAAAGAAAAGAAACGTCTGATAAGTCTGAGAAAAAAAGCTGATGCAGATACTGAGCGTATGGAAAGGGCTGATAAATATGCCCGGGAAAAATACGAGACCACGATTAATCAGAGCTATTACCTGAGTAGTAAGTTTGCTACTGCTGTCGCCAGTGCTTCACTTAATTCCGGTTTTCGTATGGGGACGCGACAGATGCTGGGGCTTATTCTTGCCGAGATCTGGTTCGAACTGAGGGAACGAATCCCGCATATTATCAGACAGCAACGGAACTCATTCTGCGCCGGCAAATGCCTGTCCGAAATAACGTCAGCATTACGTGCCTGCCAGGAACGAGTACAGGAAAAATTCAGTTCTTTTTTAATTGCCTTTAAAGATGGTGTCATCGGAGGGATACTGTCAGGTATTACCACAACGCTGTTAAATATATTCCTGACGACGGAAAGAATGATTGTCCGGCTTATCAGGGAAATGTGGAACAACCTCGTTCAGGCCTTTAAAGTCCTGGTATTTAACCCGGAGGGATTATCGCCGGGGCAGTTAGCCAAAGCGGTCACTAAACTGATAGCAGCAGGTGTGGCTGTTGCCGGTGGGGTGATGATAAATGAGGCGATGGCGCAGATCCTTATTTTTCCATTTGGTTCAGAGCTTGCTGCCTTTTGTGGTGCGCTGACGACAGGTATTCTCGGGCTGGTGATGAATTATTATCTCGAATATAGCGAGGTTATGCAGCGGGTATGGGCATTTCTGGACAAATTTAAGGACAAATTCCAGCGGTCACTGGAATACTTTCAGGCAGTCAATGCTGAACTTGATCGCTATCTTGTGGAACTTACTGCACTGGAATTTTCTGTTGATGCTGCCGCGTTAAATCATTTTTCACTTCATCTGGATAGCGTAAACAGTGAGATAGAGCGCGGACTTCTGCTGAGAGAAGAAGTCAGCCGACGAGGGATTGCGTTGCCGTTTGAGTCAGGAAATGTGGCTTCTGTTCGTGACTGGTTAAATAAGCGATGAAATTACACCCTCCATTTCCCTGTAACCAGTGTGGGGCCTGTTGTCGTCATGTCAACAGGGCGGGTGAAACGCAATGTCTGGATCGTGGTGACGGTATTTGCCGTCACTATCAGACTGATTCTCATTTGTGTGCAATTTATGATAAACGCCCACAGATTTGCCGGGTTGAAGACCAGTATTTACTGAATTATCAGTCTCAGTACAGCTGGCAGGAGTTTATTGCATTAAACCGGGCCGCCTGCCTTATTCTGAATAAACTGTAATGCCATTAATGGCGGCGTCAGGATAGAAACTGAGAGAACATAAAACAGTAAAATGTCATTCCGTTCAGCAGCCAGCGTTGCTTTCTCCGGCTGCTGTTATTGTAAGGCATTTTCGTTAAGAACGCAGAAGGAGAGGATCGTGAGATTGCTGTTAAAAGGGCTCGTCGGAATGGCGCTGGTCTGGCTTGTTATTGGTTTCGGGATGGAGTTATTTTTTCTCGCCGATCGGGTTCATCCGGCATTAAGAGTAATCGTTGGCCTGGGGATGTTATTCCTGATGATAATGATTGCGGGCGGTATGTGCCGTTCTCTTCTGTCACGAAAGAAAACATCATGACGCTCCTGTTTACGCCGCTACATTTGTGGCGGCTTTATGATTATTCAAAATAATGAATTCACCTGTCACGGCATGTTCAGCGACCAGTGCCGGACAGAAATATCGCTTTTACACAATTATTATGAAAATTAATCTTCCGTTCATACACTGGCCGCGGATTTGCAATGATAAGTGCCTCGTGTTATCTGTGGGGTCTTTACTCTTTCTAATCTCCTGGTATCCTCAGGAGCACATCTGATCTACCGGGTGTTATTCTTTATCCTGGCAATTCTTATTATTAAGGCGATGAAATCGCTTACGCTGCGTTTTATTCTGGCCTTTCCGTTCACATTACTGACCGCGGCAGATATCAGTATCAGCCTGTATTCATGGTGTACATTTGACACCACATTCAATGATGGTTTTGCAATCAGTATCCTACAGACAGATCCTGATGAAGCAATAAGAATGTTCAGGATGTATGTTGTTTATGTTATCGCATTTATTATCCTCTTTTTATTGTTCTTCTGTTCAGCAATAAATAAAACGTCCTCATTGCCATCGGAAAAGGTCACGGTAATTACATTTTTATTGTTAATTACAGTAACGTTATATTCTTCCTTCCAGTTTGCGTTGAAGAAACAGTATCAAATAAATGAAGTTGATCCTTACATAGTCGCTTCCCGGTTTGCCACATATACCCCTTTCTTTAATCTGAACTATTTTGCACTGGCCGCAAAGGAGCATCAGAGATTAATGACGATTGCTGATACCATACCTCACTACGATCTGGTGATTACGGATAACAACACTGACGTATTTGTTCTGGTGATTGGTGAATCTGCAAGGACTGATAACATGTCCATTTACGGGTATTCGCGCCCTACCACACCAGAGCTTCAGAAACAGAAATCACGACTGAAACTGTTCACTCAGGCAATCAGTGGCGCACCTTACACCGCGCTGGCTGTTCCACTGGCGTTATCTGCCGATAGTGTACTGCATCATGATATCCGTAATTACCCTGATAACATTATCAACATGGCGAATCAGGCGGGGTTCGATACCTGGTGGCTCAGTGCGCAGTCCGCTTTCCGACAGAACGGAACGGCTGTGGCCAGTATCGCCATGCGGGCCAGAAACAGAATTTATGTCAGAGGCTATGATGAATTACTGCTCCCACACCTGGCTGAAGCACTGAACAGTAATCCGGGGAGCAGGAAACTGATTGTTCTGCATCTGACGGGCAGCCATGAGCCAGTCTGCAGTAACTGGCCCAGAGATAAAGCCGTGTTTAAACCGCTGGATACAGAAGAAGTCTGCTACGATAATTCCATTCATTATACCGACAGTTTGTTGGGACAGGTTTTCACCATGCTGGAAACGCGTCAGGCATCCGTCATGTATTTTTCAGATCACGGTCTGGAGTATGACCCGACAAAAGAACATGCCTATTTTCATGGTGGAATAAAACCCAGTCAGCAGGCTTATCATGTTCCGATGTTTATCTGGTACAGCCCGACACTGGGAGAGCATGTCGATCGCCAGACGGTGAACAGCGTTTTTTCCACTGCGTATAATGATTATCTGATTAATGCATGGATGGGCGTAACCAGACCGGCTCAACCGAAAACGCCGGAGGAGGTGATTACCCGCTGGCAGGGGAAATCCGTGGTTTTTGATGCCAGTCATAACGTGTTTGACTACAAAGTATTACGAAAGAACTTTAATGAACTCCAGGAATAATTCGTTAAAGTAATTTACGACTCTATTCTTTTTTAAAGGAAACTTTCAGAAAATGCCCCCAGGGCGATAACCTGGGGAAGGGGGACTGTGTTATTACTGGTGGATAAATTATTACTTGTTTGAAAGATACACTAATGCAATATCTATTGATGCTGGATGCTTGAGTGTTTCATTCCTGCTGCTGAAAACGGCAATATCCAGGGCCAGACATATTCACCGTTAATATTTCTGCATTTCTGTACAATTTCCTCAGAAAGTGTCTCATCAATTCTTTCCCGCAACAGCTTCTGCTGTCTTAAAATGCTTTCGCATATTTCGAAATCATCTTCCTGCATCAGCATTTCGGCGCATTTAATGATTTCTGCTCGTTCATGCAGCACAGAGGAATGGTTATAGAGCCAGTTTACAAACAGCAATGCTTCCGGATATTGTCCCCATAATGGTGAGTATGTTGCATAGTAATCTTCTGCCGTATCCTGCAAAATGGCATCTGAATCGATCGCAGTTTGGCATTCGAATCGATCATGATTTGGCATCCATCTCCGATCACAGTTTGGCATCACAATCGATCACGATTTGGCATGCTTCCGATCATTGATTGGCATCCTGCCAGTCACTCCGGGAATTAACTCTTTTCACCACAGTCTCCATTGCCGTGTTTAAACCAGTGGAGACGTCAATGTCCAGAAAGAGAAAATCCAGGAGCACTATGGAAACCTGTTTTAAGATTCTTCAGCTCAAGTTCGACAAGAAGCTGACTAACCGTTGTATCGGACTGACGTTACACATCAGCGCCTCAACCGTTTTTGAGGTTCTTGCCCGCTTCAAAGCCTCTTCTCTGTCATGGCCATTACCTGCTGATATATCCCATGACACGCTGGAGAAACTCATTTTTCCGCCCAAAGACACCTTTGCATCAGAGCTTGTAATGCCTGACATGTTGTACCTCGATACGGAAATGAGAAAACCAGGTGTGACGCGGCAACTGTTGTGGATGGAATACAAGGCACAGGCGGGTAACAAAGCGATGGGATACTCGCACTTCTGCCGTTGCTACCGGGAGTGGAAAAAAACGCGACGTCTCTCCATGCGCCAGGAGCATCGTGCCGGCGAAAAGCTTTTTATCGACTTCTGTGGTCCTACGGTTCCTGTTATTAATCCGGACACCGGTGAGATACGCCGCGTGGCAATCTTCGTGGCCGTAATGGGGGCGTCCAACTATACCTACGTTGAAGCGTGCGAAGGTCAGGACATGATGTCATGGTTAAATGCCCACAGCCGTTGCCTGACCTTCCTGGGCGGCGTACCGAAGCTGCTCATCCCCGATAACCTCAGAAGCGCAGTGAAAAAGGCCGATCGATATGAGCCTGTCATCAACGACAGTTATCAGGCACTGGCTGAGCACTATGGCACGGTTATCATCCCGGCCCGACCACGCAAACCTAAAGATAAACCAAAAGCAGAAAACGGCGTCCTCATCGTCGAACGATGGCTTCTTGCCCGCATCCGTAATGAAACCTTCCACACGCTCAGGGCGCTGAATGCGCGCCTTAGGGAGTTACTGACAGACATGAATAACCGGCCAATGAAGGGGTACGGCAATCAAACCCGTGCAGAACGCTTCCGCATACTGGATGCGCCAGCACTCTCTCCGCTGCCTCTGGCACCTTATGAATACACGGAATACAAAGCTGTGAAGGTTGGCCCTGACTACCACGTTGAATATGCCCGTCACTGGTACTCCGTTCCACACGAACTGGTCGGTCAGCGTCTGTCACTGAAGGCGGGGCAGTCGGTGGTACAGCTCTGGCACAAGGGGCAGTGTGTGGCGCAACATCCGCGCAGCACACATGAATATAAACACACAACCAATCCGCTTCACATGCCAGAGCGCCACCGGCAGCACGGGACATGGACACCGGAACGCCTGATCGAGCAGGGAAAACGTACGGGCCCGTCCACAGGCCGGGTGGTTGAATCCATGCTGAAGGCAAAACCCCATCCGGAACTGGCTTATCGTGCAGTTCTGGGGCTGCTGGCACTTCAGAAAAAATACGGCCCGGAACGGCTGGAAAAGGCCTGTTACGTTGCCCTGCACTATAACGCCCCTGACAGACGCTTTATCGACAATCTGCTGCGTCACCATCGGGAGAACCTGGAGCTTCCATTATCCCGCCAGGGCGAACAACATCCGGCATATGCTTCAGAGCATGAAAACCTGCGTGGTCCGGGCTACTACCACTGACAGAAGGAACAACAGTATGAGTGATAACCTGTTAAACAAACTGACCCAACTGAAACTCCCGGCGATGGCCGGGAGCCTGATACGGCAGCGGGAAACGCCTCAGACCTACGACGAACTGTCGTTCGAGGAAAGGCTGACGCTGCTGGTTGATGACGAGCTTCTGAGCAGGGAAAACAGCCGTGTGGCACGGTTGAGAAAAAATGCCGGCCTGAAATACCAGGCAACACCGGAAGGGCTGCGCTATCCGGCCTCAAGAGGTCTGCGGGCTGAACAGATGAGAGAACTGCTGAACGGCCACTACATAACCCACAGGAAAAACCTGCTGATAACCGGTCCGACAGGATGTGGCAAGAGCTGGATAGCCAATGCGCTGGGCGAACAGGCATGTCGACAGAAACACAGCGTCCGGTACTGTAGAACCGGGCGATTACTGGAACAACTGGCTCAGGGACGTGTTGATGGCAGCTGGCTGAAATATCTGAAACAGTTGCAAAAAATACAGGTTCTAATCCTGGACGATCTGGGGCTGGAACAGTTAAGTAACGCCCAGTGTAATGACCTTCTGGAGCTCATAGAGGATCGTTACGGACAAAGCAGCACGATAGTGGTAAGCCAGTTCCCGGTAGATAAATGGCATGGTCTGATGGAGAACCCAACAACAGCAGATGCCATCCTGGACAGACTGGTACATAACTCACACCGGGTGGTCCTTCAGGGAGAGTCACTGAGGAAAAATCCCCCGGTAGTGGAAAGCAGCGAAAAAACGCGTTAAAAAGCGGTAGAAAAAGTTAAGTTCCCGGTTGATCGAATGGATGCGAATCGCTGATCGGACTTCGATGCCAATCCGTGATCGAATAGAGCGGAATACGCAGTATCCAGAGAGCCGGAGAAGTTATGCCGCACAGCAAGTGGAAATGGATGCAAATTTCCGCACAGCATTTCCGCGATGTAAGTGTTTGTAGCAAAGCCATGACGAAAAGCTGTGGCAGCCTTAACATGCTCCCCATTCAGAAAATGCAGAAGACCAAGTTCATACCAGTAAGGTGAAAATTCATCAGCATGCTCTTTCAGTACACTGAAGGCTTGCTTATGATCGCCTGTTCGTAACAGTTCTGAGCCCAACAACCAGCGGGCACCCTGATTATCTTCAGGATTGTATGCCAGTATTTTATCAGTAAGCATAACCGCATCCTGATGACGCTGTAAGTGCACATTTGCGAGAATTGCTGCATAAAGTGCGCGCAGATAAGGCCGGTTTTCGGGATGCATCCAGATGATTTCACCACTGAAACTTTCCGGGATGAGACGATTACCTGCCGCCAGTCCTTTAAGAGCGGCGTTCAGTGCCTTACGCGGGGCATTCTGCTCCAGAAATGCATATGCCAGATGAGCGTGTATATCAATAAAGTCAGGCTCCTGTTGAGCAAGGCGTCTGAGTTTGTTGATATAACCCGTCTCACTGATTTCATCAGTGTCGTATGCATCAAGCACTTCTTCAAACTCCCCCAGTAATGGGCCAAACCAGGTATCCGGAAATACGAAACGACCCTGGTTATTGTTCACTTCAAAGCGGGTGATGCTGCCAACTTACTGATTTAGTGTATGATGGTGTTTTTGAGGTGCTCCAGTGGCTTCTGTTTCTATCAGCTGTCCCTCCTGTTCAGCTACTGACGGGGTGGTGCGTAACGGCAAAAGCACCGCCGGACATCAGCGCTATCTCTGCTCTCACTGCCGTAAAACATGGCAACTGCAGTTCACTTACACCGCTTCTCAACCCGGTACGCACCAGAAAATCATAGATATGGCCATGAATGGCGTTGGATGCCGGGCAACAGCCCGCATTATGGGCGTTGGCCTCAACACGATTTTACGTCACTTAAAAAACTCAGGCCGCAGTCGGTAACCTCGCGCATACAGCCGGGCAGTGACGTCATCGTCTGCGCGGAAATGGACGAACAGTGGGGCTATGTCGGGGCTAAATCGCGCCAGTTCGCCCGGATGTTGGGACTTGAACCGAAGAACACGGCGGTGCGGAGTCCGGAGAGTAACGGCATAGCAGAGAGCTTCGTGAAAACGATAAAGCGTGATTACATCAGTATCATGCCCAAACCAGACGGGTTAATGGCAGCAAAGAACCTTGCAGAGGCGTTCGAGCATTATAACGAATGGCATCCGCATAGTGCACTGGGTTATCGCTCGCCACGGGAATATCTACGGCAGCGGGCCAGTAATGGGTTAAGTGATAACAGGTGTCTGGAAATATAGGGGCAAATCCACTGCATGACAAAGTCATCGGGCATTATCTGAACATAAAACACTATCAATAAGTTGGAGTCATTACCGACGAAGCGATAGCGATAATGACTGAAAGCGGAAAAATAAAAACAAATTGAATAATGTGTTTGGTAATGAATTTATCGGGGGGAATTGGGCATATCTACCGCTTACGTCGAGCCGCTCACACCCGGTCAATGACCTGACAATCTCCCGGCAAGTCCCGACGTCGGGACTTGCGCCCCTGACACCGAAAAATAGCAGGAACCCGCTCGCTACGGGTCCTCAGCTCAGTGCAAACCTGACTCAGCTCCTGCATTGCATCCCCGAAATTACCACACTCAGTACTTCATCACCTGCCACCAATACCCGTGTCAGTCCTTCGTGACCTGACGCAATTACCCGACTCAGAGCTTCAGAGTCAGCCGCCGGTACCTGCCCGGTGCTCGCCCCTGCGCAACCAAGATAAATCGACCATTGGCAGACTGCGATCATTCGTATGCATCGCTGATGACGCGCCCGAAAAACGCGTTAATGTAAGTGTGGAACAATACTTTGTTACTATGCATCAAAAAAAGTATTTGAAACGTAATCGGGCACCGTAACGATCATCGGTAATGTCACAATTACTATATCTACAGTTACTATCCAGAATTGAGTAATAAGCCCCGAGGTAAATATTAAAGTTCTCCATATCCATCACATTAGCAAACTGATAAGATGCATGAATGGTGTGAATGTTGTATATTCCTTCACCATCAATCCAGCAACCATTATTACACACGACACCACTAAATTCATCAATCTTATTATGTGCGTAGATATAACCCAGTTCGAAACGTTTCCACAGAGCATTAATACTGGCAGTGAAATCTTTCTCATTACTGGCATCCAAATAGGCGGTATTAAGAGTAACCACGATGCCATTTTCCGGATCTGTTTTCAGACCGTTCCATGTCATGCTAATACCATAACCGGAACGATTGGACTGATCGACAAAATTCCCCTTATTATCGGTATAGCCATAAGCATTTTTTACCACGTTCGCTTCCATCGCTGCGGAGACTGTGAATTCTTCCGTTGGCGACCAGGCAATTACCGGGCGCAGATAAGCGACATTTTTCTGCTGCTCCATATATCGTCCATGATAATTACCGTTATTATATAAAGATGTTCCGTCTTCAAGTAACGTGTTTAACTCAAAATACCAGTTATCGAGTTGTTTACTGATGAGGAAATTACCACCAGCGTCAGAACGACCGCGTCCCTCTTTCATCATATAGATATAACCACGGCCATCAGCATAAATATCATTAGCTGTATTACCGGAATACTCAATGAAAGTATCCTGATTTAGAGGGAACATATCGTAAGCTTCAAAACGACCGACTTTCACTTTCCACTCGTCATCTTTTCCAAAAAAGAATAATGCATCATCAATATTCACTGAACCGTGCATATCCGCCAGTGGTTGTGCTGAAAATCCAGCGAAATAACCATTATCAAGCTTACGGGTACCGTCAAAACCTAATAGAATACGGCCATTAAGGTCCCACCGTTCATTCACTGACTCACTGTTCGCCCCGGAACTTATCATTACTAACTGACCGGGTTTACTGGCAGCATCTATATTAAACTCCACATCACCATAAAACTTCAAATCATTGTAACCAGAGAGCAGAAAACCTGGAGAAGATGTTTTTTCTTTTGTTGACTCAACTACTGCATAGCTGTTAGCATCTTTTTTATTCTGCTCTGAACTAATTTGACGTATTTCAGAATGTTGTTCTATATCAAAACTCTTTAACATTCTTTCTGCTTTTTCCGCCCTTTTTTCTGCAGCTTCCAGGCGTTCTTCCAGCAATGCCATTCTTTGTTCAAGCGTTAGCCCCCCTGTTTTTGCTGCACACGCATTGTATTCCAGTAATAAAAAAAGAGATAAACCCAAAAGTAACTTATTCATTTTACCCCCTTAAATAAAAACAAATGTGGGTACTCTTATATTCTCTGTATCAACACAAAATACCATTCATATTCTTCACCAGACTGGTATATATAATCGCAACACATTACCAAAAGCACACAGCAAAGATAATTAATGTGTACTGGCAAAGTAATGACAGATAATGTCAGAAAAAATACTGATATCGATATGTCTCAGGTCAGCATCCATAAAGTGCCATCAGTTAATATCGCATCGCCATGAGCGGCATATAACGATAATTGTCTCGAGTCCGCTTGCGGATAAATACGACTTGATAAGGTTGCCTCACCATCGTTAACAAACACTTCAACAGATGAACGATCCAAGAAAATACGAAGAGTCAGATATTCTGTATCAGGAAGTTCAACACTGCGGTAACCATCCAACCCTTCCTCAGGGTAATAGCGCCACAGTACCAATCGCCCGGCCTGATTATCCACATAAAGTCGCAGACCGTCTCCAAGGCGGACGCCATAGTGCTCCGCATGACTGTCAACCGTATGCCACGTCACCAATAATTCTGCGGCCTGTACATTTTCGGTCAGTAATTGCAAACCCTGTAACCTTACAGGGGATAATGGCTGGCATTTTTTGCGCAGAGATTCGACTTCACGCACAGGTCGCTGGCACAGCCGGCCATCGCGCTCAAAAACCTCTCTGGGCAGCGTCAGACATCCTGCCCAGGCTTCACTGCGGGTGGGCACGGGTGAATCCCACATATTCATCCATGCCATAATGATACGCCTGCCGTCCTCAGCCAGCATGGACTGTGGAGCATAAAAGTCATGACCATAATCCAGCTCTTCAAATCCCCCTTTCAGCGCAAAGACAGAACCAGGCTTCCAGCTCCCTGCCAACACACCGCTCTGAAAAAGGTTACGGAACCGATAACCGGAAGGGGGCATCCCCTGTGGTGAGAACATCAGCCAGTGAAAATTACCACACCTGAAGAAATCGGGGCATTCCCACATATAACTTTTTCCGGCTGCGGAATGAGCAAGAACATGCTCCAGATGCCAGTCCCGCAAAGATGTCCCGCGATACAACAGAACTTGCCCATTGTCAGAAGCGTCCCGGGCACCAATGACCATCCACCAGGAGCCGTCTTCGTGCCAGACTTTGGGATCACGGAAATGCATTATACCTTCCGGAGGTGTCAGCACACAGCCCTGCTTCTCAAAGTGAATACCATCATGACTTGTAGCCAGACACTGTACTTCACGGATAATGCTGTCATTACCACGATCATCGAGACAAATATGACCAGTATAAATAAGTGATAGCACGCCATCATCATCCACGGCACTCCCTGAAAAACAGCCATCACGATCATATTTATCTCCGGGTGCCAGCGCGATAGGTTCGTGTTGCCAGTGCAACATGTCGGTACTGGTGGCATGCCCCCAGTGCATTGGCCCCTGATATGCGCTTGCAGGATGATGCTGGAAGAACGCATGGTAACGCCCATTGAAGTAAATAAGGCCATTTGGATCATTCATCCAGCCGGCAGGTGGAGCCAGATGAAAAATCGGGTACCAGGCATTACCACGACGTGCGCAAAGTTTTTCAAGGGCAGACTGTGCCAAAGCAAGACGCTGTTTCATCAGTTAATCTCCGAATGCGCTGCAGGGGCTTTTTCTACAGAAGGGTGTACGCTCCCGCGGGAAGAACTCAGCGTGAAAACTGATATCACGGTAACAGTCAGAGCAATCATCCCGAGCACAAAATACGTATTCTGGAATCCCATACGATCATACAGGTGGCCGGCAAAGGTAGAGAGAAGTATTGCAGCAAGTTGTTTGGAAAACTGAAAACCTATTAAATAAACGGTCGCTGACAGTCGGGTGTCAAACACTGCCGTAATATATTTGAACGCCCCAACCAGCAAAAATGGAACTTCAAGAGCGTGAAGCATTTTCAGAATCACCACTTCTGTCGCGGTGGTGGCAAAAGCAGAACCGGTAATGCGGATGGTCATAATTCCCCCCGCAACAAGCAGGGTATTTTTGGCACCAATGCGATGAATTATCCATGGTGTACAGAACATGATAATGGCATTACAAATCTCCCCCGCAGTGGTAGCAAATCCGAATGCTTTTATTCCTGCCTGAGGAGTGTCAAAGAATGAACGAAAAAATGTGGCAAACTGCTGATCAAATACATCATAGACACAGGCCACACCAATCGTGTAGAGAACAAACATCCACATCTGACGCATGCGAAACAGGCTGAAGACCATTCTGGTCGAAATCAGGGAAGAATTGGCACCCAGTGTATTCATAACCATTGCCGTCTGGCTGGTACTGGGGCGCGCCAGAAACAACAGAAGAAGCAACAATAATGCGCTTCCTGACCCCATCCAGAAAACCAGAGAAGGATCGACATTAAAAAGCATTCCAGCCATAGCCGCACATAACGCCCAGCCCAGACACCCGAACATCCTCGCTTTACCGTATTCAAATCCACGACTGCGACTGACCCGCTCTATATAAGCTTCAATAGCTCCGGCACCTGCAGAAAACACAAAACCAATAAAGACACCGCCAGTCAGTGCGCCTGCCCAGATATTGAAGCGCAGCAGGGGCGCAAATACATATAAAAAAAAGGGGGCGAAAAATACAAGTAACAGGCTGATACTCCAGATCAGGTTTTTTTTCAGTCCCAGGCGATCTGATATGACCCCAAGCAATGGCTGGAAACTGATGGCAAACAGAGAAAGACATGAAAAGACTATACCTGTATCCGTTTTACTCAGTCCGACCACATCGGACAGCCATACAGGCAAAAACGGAAAACAGGTTGCCATGATGAAAAAGTAGAGAAAGAAGAACAGACCGAAAATCCAGAAATCGGGATTTTTATGCGTACTTGCAGAATTCATTATTCTTACCCTCACGGGATAATATTGAGAAACAGGACGGAGCTGAGGCTCCGTACCTCTCTTCACACAGCTCTTTCAAGTGCTATCAAAATCGCACTCTCCGGATCCAGTACGGGGAGCTGAATCCCTCCCTGTGCCAGCCATTCACCACTGGCCTCAAGGCTCTGATTCATCCAGACAGGTAATTTGCGCATGGTATGACCGCCTTCACCAACCACCTGGAGGTCCGGGTGATCAATAACCCGAAGCCGGTAACGCACTTCCGCCGCCAGACCGGGAAAACGAAGTATGCCTGGTAAGGTGTAATCCGGCATTGCAAGCTGGCTGATCATAAAAAGTGCCTGAGACTGATCAGGGCTGACGACTCCCTGAACCTGTATCGAAGGATCTGGCATATCCACACGCCAGAGAACTCCTGTATGAATCAGTTGTCGCCATTCTTTATAGAGCAAGGCATACCGGCGATAACCGTCAGATTCCTTCGCATCTGCGGCCACCGGATCCAGCTCCAGCCCCATATGGCCGAACAATGCCGTCAGCCCACGAAAAGCGATGCTGTGCTGCCGGAAAGTTGCATGGCAGCGGCGATGGCCAATATGCGCCCCCATCACCTCAGGAGGGAAAAAGTAACTCATGCCACGTTGTATGGTGCAGCGCTCCAGGGCATCATTATTGTCAGATGCCCAGAACCGGTGTGTGCGTTTCAGGACTTCGAAGTCAATACGCCCCCCACCGGAAGCACAGGACTCAAACTCAACATGTGGAAAACGTTCACGGAGGAGATCAAGCAATCGATAGAACTGACGGGTCTGTGCATCTGCTGCCGCACGGCCTTCATGCCCTGCCTGTACAAGCTCACGATTCATGTCCCATTTCACATAATCAACCGGATGTTCTCCCAGTAACCATAAGAAACGTTCATAAATGTAAGCAAAGGCCTCTGGAATATTCAGGTTAAGAACATACTGATATCTTCCGGTTGGCTGGGAATATCCAGGCATTGACAATACCCAGTCAGGATGAAGACGAAACAGGTCAGAATCCGGGTTAATCATTTCCGGCTCAACCCATATGCCAAATTCCATACCGAGAGATTTCACATGTTTAATAACCGGCATCAGCCCGTTCGGGTATTTCTGTTCATCGGTATACCAGTCGCCCAGAGCCGCGCGGTCATCGTTACGTCCTTTAAACCAGCCATCATCAATAATGAAACGTTCAACGCCCAGTGCTGCTGCACGCTCAGCCATCTGCATGATGTAATCAGGATTGTGATTGAAATAAATACCTTCCCAGGTATTGAGATGTACAGGGCGGGGTTTTTGCTCAGGGAAACGGATAATTTCATCACGCAAAAAACGATGGTATTGCTGACTCATTCCATTCAGGCCATCCGCAGAGTGGCAGGCATATAGCCACGGGGTGTACAGGGTTTCATTCTTCCTGAGAGCCTTCTCACCCGGCATCCACAGAGCCTCAGCCTGAACGTAACGCCTGCCGTCAGTTTTTGCCTCACATCTCATGCGGTGATTTCCACTCCACCCCAGATGCACAGCCCACACCTCTCCCTGTTGTTCCGAGAAGCCTGGCGTGCCGACAATCAGCGCCGGAAAATGCTCATGAGATGTCCGCCCTCTGCGATTTTCCAGAACAAAAGCATCATGAGTGAGACGTACCCTGTGCGGCTGAAATTCACGAGTCCAGCGTCCGTGAAAAGCCATGACTTCTTCCGCACGTTCCGCTAAAGGTAAAGTGATGGCGAAACGATTTATCTGCCAGTCCCCCTCTCTGAGGTTGGTCAGTGCATGACGAACTTTCAGAATTCCTGATGGCGTCATCACCAGCTCGCTGACCAGACGCAGGCCGGCTACCGAATCTTCACTGGTAAGTCTCAGAGTGTTTTCGGTATGTTCCACGTCAACTGTATAAAAAACAGGAGATGCATCCAGCCCATTCCTGTGTCCTTCCAGTCCCGGAGAGCTAAAAAGTCCCAGGGCATTTTCAGCCATCAGTGTTAGTGGCGTATCAATATCCAGACGACCATTCGCAACCGGTCTTTCCAGGCTGGCACAGTCATCCGGTGAGAAATGTTTCAGTGCAGAGCCCCACCAGATAATTTCTGCATGTGGACGGGTTTTAATAATTAAATCAGAGCGAGGACTGCTCAGTCTGCAGTACTTTGAAACCATAAGACATTCTCCTTTCTCAGGGATGCCTTACTGTTGATCCGAAACGTTTCGGGTATCAACCAAAACGTTTCGGATATGTGAGCTGGATAAAAAAATCAGGAGCAAGGAGGATGAATCGTCTTTCCCGGATAAAATACCGGGTTCCAGACAACCTGTAGTGGTTTTGATGATGAATCAGTAATTATCTGATATATCATCTCGGAAATCTGGCGACCAACGAGGCTTCGTGTTGACTGAATAACTGCAGCCACATCCAGCTCAATAATACTGTCCTGTGGCAAACCATCATATACAACCAGAGATACCGCATCTTTTCCTGAAAGACGACCGCTCAACTGCAGTGCCATGGCAGCACCATCTCCACTCAGGTCATTGTCAGTAATAATAGCTGTTGGTGGTATCGGTAGTGACATTAACTCCATCACGGCCTGATATCCTGCTCGCCGTGTGGGAGAAACCAGCCGCAGCCATGTATCTTCCAGTTCATGCTCATTCAGTGCATCAAGCCATCCCTGACGTCTTGCAACAACATAGCTATGTGAAGTGTCTTCACTCAACAATGCAATACGTTTATGTCCCAAAGCAATCAGTTTCTGGGTTGCCTGTCCAGTCCCGGCATGATTATCAAAGTCAAACCACGCACAGGGCAGACCAGATGGTACCCGACCAAGAGCCAGAAATGGAATACCTGCTTTATGAAGGTGTGTGATACGGGGATCGTCATCCAGAGTGTGTGCAATGATGAGAGCATCAACCCTGCGACTTTCAACAAGCCGCATATAGCTGTGGCAATCGGCATGCTCATCATCAGCTATCAGTAGTAAGTCAATATCATGGTGAGCAAGTTCCCGGCTGATGCAACTGACCATATCCATAAAAACACCACTGTTAAATGGCACATCACGTCCAGGATAAACCAGACCGACAGCATCGGTTTTACCGGTTTTGAGTCTTCTTGCCTGAGTATTAGGACGGTAACCGCGTCGACGAGCTTCAGCTTCCACCCGTGCACGGGTGGAAGCTGACACATCTGCATAGCCTCCAAGAGCCCGACTGACAGTGGTGACAGAAACTCCGAGTGCAGTGGCAATCGCCTTAAGTGACATATTATCTCCTGCTAATTATTATAGTAGACCGTCCCCCTAAATCTCCAGACAACCAATATCACTTATTGTAAGTTAACGGAATCCCTCTGATCTGTAAGATCAGAGGGAAAGGTTATTGATTGTGAGAATAATTTCAGGACAAAGTGTAATTAACTCTCCTGGATGGAAAGTGAATCAATGTAGTCAGCGTACCATTGCATCATTTCACGGCGACCATCGAGATACAGGGCATGATTATAGGTACCCCTGATGGAATTTTTATCCACATGAGCTAACTGCATTTCAATCCAGGCAGAATTAAAGCCCTGTTCGTGCAGAATGGTACTCATGGTGTGACGAAAACCATGACCGGTTGCCCTGCCATCGTAACCGATACGTTTGAGCACCATATTGATGCTGGCTTCGCTCATTGGCTTGTTGATATCACAACGTCCCGGAAAAACCAGCCGGTATTGCCCGGAGAAAGTTTTGAGCTGCAGCAGAATGTCAGTGGCCTGTCGTGACAGTGGTACGACATGTTTACGTCGCATTTTCATGCGGCTTTCAGGGATTGTCCACAGTGCATTATCAAAATCAATTTCTGACCATTCAGCGGACCGTAGCTCAATGGTTCTGAGACCTGTCAGAAGCAGCAGATTTGTCGCCATGCGGGTAACAGGACTGCCATGATACTCAGCGAGCTTCCGGAGAAAAACAGGGAGCTCATCTGCTCTCAGGTGGGGGAAATGTGCAGCTTTTGGCGCCGCCAGCGTACTGGTCAGTTCAGATGCCGGATTGACAGTGGCTCGTCCGGTGGCGATGGCATAACGAAAAATCTGATTACAGTATTGACGCACCTTACGAAGTTTTTCCAGCGAGCCACGTTTTTCTATGCGGCGCAGAATTTCCAGCATTTCCAGCGGGAGGATATCCGTAACGCTTCGTTTGCCCAGATACGGGAAAATATCTTTATCCAGCGCTTCCAGTACGCTTCTGGCGTAACTTTCAGACCATGACAAAGATTTATGCTGGTGCCATTCCGTAGCGAGGGCATGGAACGTATTGGTGGCAGAGATTTTCTGAGTGAGTTTTTCCTTTCGCTTCTTTTCGCCCGGGTCACCACCTTCGGAGATGATTTTTCGGGCATCGTCGCGTTTGATTCTGGCCTCAGCAAGGGAGACGTCGGGATAGACGCCGAGGGCCAGTTTTTTCTCTTTTCCTGCTATCCGGTATTTAAGCCGCCAGTAGCGGGCACCCGTGGTTTTTACCAGCAGATATAAACCACGTTCGTCAGAGAGTTTATAGTCTTTTTCTTTAGGTCTGGCTGTTTCGACCTGTCTGGCTGTAAGTGCCATATGGGGGCTCCTGAAACTGACTGAACACAATGAGCCCCCACCGGGGCCCCCAATGAACGCTTGATTGAGAGAGAGTTCAGTAGAGTCTGGTGGAGTTCAGAATGTTCAGATTGCTTGTAACGATGTGATTATACTTGAGTTTCGTGGAGTTCGGGAGATGAATCTGGAAGTGAAAGTGGTGCCCGGACTCGGAATCGAACCAAGGACACGGGGATTTTCAATCCCCATGTCATAAAATTCAGATAGTTACGGGCATGTCAAGTTGTTGTCGAAGTCTTTCATGCGCATCCGATCACATAACTGTCGATAGGACGCAGATATGAAAATACTTCCCGTTGTCTCAACAAAAGGTGGCGAAGGTAAATCAACACAATCCGCTAACCTGGCTGGTTTTCTCGCCGATGCAGGTATCCGTACCCTGCTGATTGACGGAGATCATGCTCAGCCCACGGCAAGCAACATCTTTCCGCTGACATATGAAGCGTCAGCCGGTCTTTTTGAGTTGCTGATGCGCACGGCTGACCTCAGTTATCCCGATAACATCATTTCCCGCACAGCTATCGACGGACTCGATCTGATAGTCTCCAATGACCCTCATGAGCAGTTAAAAACTGCGATGCTTCACGCCCCGGATGGTCGTCTGCGCCTCCGGAATGTCCTGCAGCATCCGCTTTTTCTGAACAACTACGATGTCATTATAGTTGATTCTCAGGGTGCGCGTTCTGTCATGCTCGAAATGATTGTGCTGTCGGCCACTGATTCGGTTGTCGGGATGGTCAATCCGGTACTCCCTGATGTGCGCGAGTTTATTCGCGGCACTGTCAACGTTATGGAGAACCTGCTGCCTTACCGGGAACTGGGGATACCCCTGCCGAAAGTACGCACGCTGGTTAACTGCATGGATTATACGGCACTGGCCAGGAAGACGCTGGATGAGCTGGCCGGAATTATTCAGACCGGTCGTTACAGCAGGCAGTTACCTGAAGGTGCGGTTTCCCTTCTTTCCACACAGATTTACGACCTGAATATTTACAAGCAGGGGCATGCGGCTGGTCAACCCGTACATCGTCTCGAAAAAGAATCCACACGTCGCAGTGATTCCGCGCTTGTCACGATGCACAGCCTGGCCTGTGAACTATTTCCTGAGTGGAAACAGGCGTTTGACGGGCTACTGGCTAACGGGGGAATACGTCAGTGATTCAGGTTAAGCGAGAACCATGCAGCTCCGTTACCCTGGCTTATGGACGTTATCAATACCGGACAATATGACGTGAAGGATTAACCCTATGAATAACAGCAGCAATACCACAACCCGTAATACGCTTTCACCCGTTGAGTCAGCCTGTCATGCCTTACTGGATTTTATTGCCCGGGAAGTTTTTGAGAATAAAGCACCGGAAGAGGACGTCAGGGAACGTTGCAAAGTATTTACAGCGCTGCTTAACGAAGGATTTAAAGCCCTGCTTGATGAGGCAGGGCTGAATCTGTCAAACCTTCGTAAACAGTGTGAGGAACTGGAATCTCAGATAACCAGACTTGATTCTCAGTCCGATGCTATTTGTCGCAGAGGTGCTCAAATTGAACGCTTCATTGGTCACCATTTACCTTTTTTCGATTTGAACAAAGTTTTTGATACTGCCAGTCAGTCATGTGAACCAGCGCCTTCTCCGGCTCAGTCGGCTGTGTCCAGTAGTCAGCCCAGTAATCTGTCAGAGCAAGGGACATCTCAGCGGGTGTCATCTGTTCAACCGTTGCAGGGAGCCAGTGATGTTGATGAATAAGAGCAAACTTAACGGCTTGTTGAACGCTGATACTGTTATCGTCCAGAAAAAACCAGCGGCGGCTGTTAATCAGCCAGTGTCCGAGCCAGCAAAGTCGGTAAGCGAGCTTCCGGTCAGCTCCGGGAAAGATTTCTGTTCCCTGGTCAAAGAAGGTTTTGCACCGTTCCACATCGTCGGTGCTCATACCTCCGACTTTCCAGTTTTCATAATATTTTGCCATGTTGCCATCCTCATCATGGTTGTTATCAATGCCGGACGGCAGTTGCTGATGATTTGTGTTCATAAGGTATTTCTCTTCGTAAACATGTTGATTATGAGCGCAAATATGCTGTACGTACCTTCTGACCGGGGTCGGCAAACTTACCGGTCGGAAAATGTACAGAAAGTTATGGGCCTTTTATGCCCTGCAACTGTTCGTCCGGCACCCGTTTTCGTTTTTTTGCATGGTGGGTTTGCTGTGAAACAGGCTCCGTTTGCCCGGGAGGTGGCGTATGTCTGAACGCTATATTCCACGCTCCGTTGATGCAGAGCAGGCCGTGCTGGGCGGCCTGATGCTCGATAATGAACGCTGGGATGAGGTGGTACTGATGCTCCGGGGGGAGGATTTTTCTCTGGCCGCACACCGGGTGATATTCCGCACCATGTCAGAGCTGGCAACCAGCGGTCAGCCGTTCGACCTCATCACGCTGAGTGAGCATATTGAGAAAACAAACAATATTGAGGCACTGGGTGGTTTCGCTTATCTGGCTGAACTCAGCAAAAATACGCCTTCTGCAGCCAATATTATCGCTTATGCCCGTATTGTTGCTGAAAAGAGCATGCTGCGTCAGTTGCAGGAGACGGGGAATGCGCTGATTACGGATGTGGCCGCACCGGATGCGACACCACGCACTGTTCTTGAATCCGCTGAACGTCGGCTCTTTTCACTTTCACAGACTGGCATGTTGCATGAGCGATGTGAAGTCAGTCTCACCTCGGCTATGGAGCTGGCGCTGCGTCAACTGGAAGAGGGACTGAACGCCGGCGGGATGACGGGCACGCCCACGGGATTTGATGAACTGGATGAGATGACCTGTGGTCTGCAGCCCGGCGACCTCATTCTTCTGGCTGCACGCCCGTCTATGGGGAAAACAGCGCTGGGCCTTACCTTCTGTCTTAATGCCCTGTGTAACCGGACCGATGAAACGGTATTTCTTTTCAGTATCGAAATGTCCCGGGAGCAGCTGATTCTGCGTGTCCTGTCAATGCTCTCCAGGGTGGAGCTGACACGTCTTCGCAGCAGCATGATGGATGATGAAGAGTGGGCGAGAGTCACGGCAACCATGGGACGCTTCATGAATGAAGCGTCATTCATCGGAGATGGAAACCGCCTGATAATTGATGACACCTCCTTCCAGACGCCGTCATCGCTGCGTGCCAGCGCCCGTCGTTATGTCCGTCTGTATGGCAGACCTTCCCTGATAATGGTTGATTACCTCCAGCTGATTCGTTCTCCGGACCAGGAGAACCGAACGCAGGAAATTGCGGAAATATCCCGCGCGCTTAAGGCGTTAGGTAAAGAGCTGGGATGCCCGGTACTGGCACTGTCTCAGCTTAACCGTCAGGTGGAGCAGCGGGCGGATAAACGCCCCAATAACGGTGACCTGCGTGATTCCGGGGCGCTGGAGCAGGATGCTGACCTCATTATGTTTATTTACCGTGACGAGGTTTATAACTCCGGCACGCTGGATAAGGGCGTTGCTGAAATCATTGTGAGCAAACAGCGGCAGGGACCAACCGGAACGATACGGGTGAACTTCGACGGCCGCTACACCCTGTTTTCACCGTTTGAACGTGGATGGAATTTTGACCGTGCCGGAGGAAATGCGTATGTCAATTAAACGAAATCATTCCGTTGATCTGGGGGCTGCCATCATGCAACCGGGCCGTCAGGCCAGCACGGCAGGTAACGTGGTGGCGCTGGGGGAAACACCGATGATTCTGACGCTGGATCAACTGCGCCCCAACCCGGATAACCCGAGGACCACGCGTAATCCACGGTACGACGATATTAAAAGTTCAATTTTCTCCCGTGGACTGGATACGGTGCCCAAAGTCACCCGGATACCTGAGAGTGAGCCGGATATCTATATTTTCAGCGATGGCGGTAACACGCGATATCAGATCCTGAAAGAGCTGTGGGAAGAGACCGGTGATCAGCGTTTCTACCGTATTCATGTGCTTTTCAAGCCATGGCCGGGACGGCTTCAGTGCGTCATTGGTCACCTGGCGGAGAATGAAGTCAGGGGCGAACTGACGTTTATTGAAAAGGCCCGGGGTATCCATAAAGCACGGATGATTTATGAAGAGCAGTTAAGCAAAAGTGTGTCCATGCGAGAGTTGTCATCCCTTTTGACTGAGCAGGGATTACCGGTGGATGCATCCAGTATCAGCCGTATGGAGAACACCCTGAAATACCTGTATCCGTGGATCCCCGAACTTCTGGAATCAGGAATGGGGAGTCCTCAGGTCAGGGCTTTACTGTCTCTCCGGCAGGATGCGGAACGTATCTGGGGACAGTTTGCGGTGGCAACAGAGAACGGGGGGGATTTTGACCGCGTGTTTGGTGAATGCTGCAGCAAATTCAATTCACCGGAGCTCTGGTCACTGGAGATGTTCCGGGATGAGCTGATTGGTGATCTGCTGAAAGCGTTACCACATCCGGTGCTGGATTATGACCGCTGGCTGCTTGAACTGGATCCGCGGGAACGTAACCGACGTCATCATTTTGGTGAACCTGAACCGGTGCTCATTCCCGCAGACAGTGATGCGATGCCAGAGCCTGTGACTCACGGTACGTCGGCAGTGACGGTGGAGAAGGACAGCGGAAGGGAGCAGTCTGTGATTTCCGCACCGGCTGACCATGACACAGTCATGAATACGGAGCAATCCCCTGTTGGAAAGGCGGAGAGTTCAGTTACTGAACAACGCGAAGAACGCCGCAGAAAGGAAGTCCAGCCGGATATGTATGGTGGTGAAGAAACATACAGCGGCGATTACGAAGAGGATGGCGATACCCGTGATGCTGCGGATCTGCCGGTAACGTCACCGGAAGAGGGTGCTCAGCAGAGCAGCGGTGAAATTTTCAGTGAGCCGGAATTCAGTGTTGGTGAACTGGATGATATCGAATATCTGCAGAATGAGGCATTTCACCTGGCATGGGAGCTGGCGTCACACACAGGCTGTGTCGATGAACTGGCTATGGACAGGGAAAGCGAACTGTCTGCGGGATTCGGCGCGGCAGAGGCGAATTGTTCTCCGGTCATGGCATTTCTTGTCAGGCTGACCGGTGAGGAGGTTCTGCGGGTTAATCCGGTTTCTCTTGATGCACTGATGATTGGTGGCAGTACTGAAGAAGAGCCACCACTGCTGGATGATGAGCATGCCGGGAAGTTACTCCGTCTGCTTGGGGTGTTGCGTCGTCTGCGGGGGCTGCAGCGCCAGGTGGAAGAAGAGAACGTGGAGGGGCGTGATGAATAATGATGCAGCACGTCAGGAGCAACTGATTAAACGGATAAGAAAACTGCTGGCGCTGAGCCGGAATAACAGTAATCCCCATGAGGCAGGTCAGGCTCTTTCCCGCGCACAGGCGCTGATGCGGAAGCATGGTATCACCGAACTGGATGCTGATATTTCGGTGATAAAAACCTCATCATCAAAGGGAGCACCGTCAGAAGCGGAAAAAGTTCCGGTATGGATGGGGCGTCTTATGAATGTTGTTGCAGGGGCATTCGGATGCCATACATACCTGGATTGGCGTATCACAACCGGAGGATACTGGCGGCGGATTGTCACATTTTATGGTTTTGGGGAGCGTCCGGTTGTGGCTGCGTATGCCTTTGATGTTCTCTGCCGGCAGATGCAAAAGGCGACAAAAGAGTATCTCTCAACCCAGAGCCGGAAATTAAAACACTCAACCCGTCGTGCAAGAGCTGCGATGTTTCGTGACGGCTGGGTTTATGGGGTGCGTGATGTGGTGGATGCATTCCGGCTCACGGAAGATGAGACGCGTGTAATGAATACGTGGCTGCAGAACCAGCAATTTGAGGGAATGGTCGTCTTCCGGGAGGTAAAGGACTGCCATGGCGGTGACCATGCACGCTGGCAGGGATACAACGAGGGGAAAAAGGCAACGCTGAATCACGGTGTTGGTTCCCGGGATCTGAGACCGGAAAGCCTGATATCAGGCGGAGGTGAGGTATGAGTAATAACTTGTCACAGGCCACCAACGGACTGTTGATGCAGCTGGTGATGGATCTCAAAAGTGGCTATCTGCGCCGCTGTGAAGCGCTGGGGCTTTCCCGGGAAGAAATGCAGATGCTGCAGGGGCTGAGTATTGAGGAAATTCACTATCTGTCAAATTCAGAGGTGTCAGTGCTGCGGCTGGATATTAACCACAATAACCTTGTACGCATGCTGCAGCAGGCCAGGACTGAACAGAAACGCCTGCAGCGAATCGATCGCGCTCTTGCACTGGGGGGATCGATTGAACTCATGGCGTTTTATTTTGGCCTTTCCAGTGTGGACGTTGCAGCACGGCGCCGTATTTCAGGAATTGATGTGCGCCCGGGGCGGGGTATCACACTCAGCGATGATGAAAACTCTGAACTCTGGAGACTGTGGCAGAAAGCAGGGATTAACGATGTGGAGAGCGCTGACGGGCTGGACGTCATGATGCTCTGTGCAGAGCAGATGAATATCCCGCTCACGGCCGTCTGGCATGCTGTCAGGGGGTGGCATACAGCCGGAAGCCCTGAACAGGTAAGGAATGCGTCATGAAGATGAAAGAGCTGGTTCCCGGTCTGCTGAGCTGTCCCGGGGTACCGCCAGCCTGCCAGCGGAAGGCGGTGGACCTCGTTAACCGGTTTCGTCGCGGGGAGAGGAATTACCATGAACTGAAGGAAAAGGGATTCGGGTATATCAAGATTAATGTTGGTCCGGACTGGCGGTTACTGAGCAGGAACCGGGGACAAACCTGGGCGCTGTTGAGTCACGAGCGATACAACAATATGAGACTGAGGTAGAGCAAAATGACTGATTTTGGTTCAACTAAATATAACGCCAGTTTTGAAGAATGGCATGAAGTGTTAATGGACTATGCCGGGTTACGTGGTGGAAGTGCCGCCGATGCCGAAGCATGGCGCGATGACTATGAAGCTGGAAAAACGCCTGTCGAAGCATATTGCGATGAGTGGGGTGATGAATGAGCAAAATTGACTATCAGGAGCTGCGTGAGGCGGCAGAAAAGGCAATGCATGACGACTGGGGATTTGACACGGACCTTTTCTATGAGCTGGTAGAACCATCGATTGTGCTGGCTCTGCTGGATGAATGCGAGACGCTGGCAACTGAGAATGCGAAGCTGAAGACAGCACACCCTCAACTGTTCGGGAAAGCTGAAGGAGCGACAAAATGAGCAAGCCAACCGACGAAGAAATAGTTCGGGTGTTGGAAGAACACGGGCGCTGTATGACTTACGTCGTGACCAACTGGCTTAGGGATAAATATCGCACACTCAAAACGGCATACGTTTTGCGTCGTCTAAAGAAACTGGAGTTCGACGGGAAAGTAAAGCGCGTTAACAGTTCTTATATAAGACAAATTTGCTGGGAGGCAACCAGTGAGCGAGATTGATTATCAGGCGCTACGGGAACGTTATTCACCTAAGCCAGTACCTGAATGCTCTGTTTGTGGCGAGGAAATGTCAATACAGCGCATATCTGGAGCACATGTTGTTTATGCCTGTTCCGGTGAGGGTGATGACGGATATTTTAAGATAGGGCGTACTTTTGCAGACGAACATTATGAAGAATCACGCGTAACAGTAGTTGATGATAGTGATCCCGATGTGATTGCACTACTGGACGAACTGGAGGCAGCAAAATCAAAACTCAACGAGCAGCGTGAATATTACGAGGGAGTAATCGCGGATGGGAGTAAGCGTATTGCAGAACTGGAAGCACGGGAAATAAAACCAGCCAAAGGCGAAGTTCTTGTCGTTGTATCTGGTTTTACTGGTTGCGGAAAAAGCGCCATTGCCGGGGAAATAGAAATCGCGATGAAGGCTATTGGTGTGCCGGTTCTATGGACTAATGGCGATGCGGAAAAGCGCATGACAGGAGCTGACTGGCTGACAGCGATTGAGATGTACAAACCAAATGTGCGCATCGTGGAAGTTAATGTGCCACGCGTCGCTGGCATTCGCACCAAAGGAGAGTGATATGGCGTTAACACACCGCGAACTCTGTCAGATTGCGTACAAGTTCCTTAAGCGCAACGGGTTCAAGGTTTGTTTTCATGACCGCTTTATAGCTGTAACCAGTACCGGAGAACAGCCAGATGCTATGGGATTCAGAAATTCAGCATCATGCCTGATAGAGGCGAAATGTTCTCGTGCTGACTTGTTGGCAGATAGAAAAAAGCGTTTTCGTAAAAATCCGTCTCTTGGAATGGGCGACTGGCGATTCTTTATTAGTGAGCCGGGAATTATTTCAATTGAGGATTTACCACCTGGCTGGGGATTACTTCACGTTGTTAACGGAAGAGTACGGAAAGTACATGGGTGGCCCAGGGGTAATTGCTGTTGGGGTAATCCTGACGATAAGCCATTTACTGGAAATAAGCAGGTTGAATGCGATTACATGTTATCTGCATTAAGGCGCATGGAGTTGAGAGGGCACCTTAATGAAATATATGACGGTGTAATTGTTAATAAGAAAGAAGGAAACGCAGCATGATCACTATTACCAAAGAGCGACTGCTGACAATCCAGCAGTGGCGCGAAACATACGGACCTGGTAGCAACGTTGTATTGCCAGCAGAAGAAGCGGAAGAACTGGCACGAATTGCACTGGCATTGCTGGAAGCAGAACCGCTGGTGCCCGTCATGTATAAAGGAATGAAACTGTTAACAAAAGAGGGGCTTGAGCTTATTCGTGACGGTATTGCTGAGGCTACAGGACTGGAAGCAATGTGTATGGCTGAGGCTTTGCTGTCTGGGGCGTCAGTGCCGTCAGTGCCAGAAGAAATGTATTGGCAGGATGCGCCTGTTGGAGGCAGTAGCAAAGCAGCTGCATACGCGACAGGCTGGAATGCCTGTCGCGCCGCAATGCTTCAGGGAAAAGGAAAGTGATATGGCTAACTCGTTACTTGAAACCTGCAACAACTGGCAGATTCAGAGGGCGGAGATTTTATCTCGCAATCCAGATATGGCAATGACAATTGATAATCTGGACACGCTAATTGAACGGACCGTGCGTTCTGCAATTGATATAGCACATCGAGTGGATTGGGATTTCAGAGAAGCGGAGCGGCTTGCTAAAGAGCAGGAGAAAGCAGCGGGTAAAGGAGACTGATATGGATAAAAACACCACTGCTTACTGGAATCTGTCACTTGATACCGAATGCCCAAAATGCGGTCACAATTTCGATCTGCTTTGTGATCCAGATTTCTGGGAATTTTCTGGAGCAAAACAGGCATGTGAAGAAATAAAAGGTTACGAAACATGCTGTCCAGAATGTAACCATGAATTTAAAACAGATTTTGTGTATTGAGGCATAACAAATGACCACTATAACCAAAGAGCGACTGCTGACAATCAAGCAGTGGCGCGAAACATACGGACCGGGTAGCAACGTTGTACTGCCAGCAGAAGAAGCGGAAGAACTGGCACGGATTGTACTGGCATCGCTGGAAGCGGAACCGGTGGCGTGGATGTGTGATGACGAAGATGGTCGTGAATATAACGGTCATAACGAGTTTTCTTATGGAAGACGCGGGATTCCCCTTTACGCCGTCCCGCCAGCGCCGAATGGATTGGTTAAAGCCGTAGCTTTCTATGAGCAGGTTAAACGTGAAAATCCGCCAGTTGAAACGGGAGCATGGAAAGACGCCGTTGACTGGGTGCTTAAACAAGCTTGTCAGGCTGTAAACACTGGCATCAATGAAAGAAGAACAATTGAAGAAAATGATGATTGAGCCGGAAGCAGCAAAAAAGCGCATTGCAGAACTGGAGGAGCGCCGGTCATGAGAAAAATCAGTGGAATGTTGAACCTGGAGAAGGCCAGGATGCAGTTGCGTGTTTTGTTATCAGGACCGGTTCCTGCGATCACTCCGATGTCGCATGCCGTGGCAATTAAAGTTGTGCCTGATGCTCCGGATGCGAGTGAGCGGAGGGTGGCTGAACTGGAACAGGCCTGCGCTGCCGCGGGCATTCGTATCAAAGGGGAACAAGTGAAATGAAACTGAAGATGCAGGCAATGGACGGCCCGGTGATTATAGAGAGTAGTGATGTGACACAGTTTTACCCTGACCATGAAAGTGGCGGGGAACTCACCGCTGTTGAGTACCTTGCTGACGGGGGAAGAATCACCGCGAGGGTGAGGCACTCTTTTTATCAGGTTGCTGCGGCACTTGCCGGGGCATGGCGTGCGGATGATGCATCAAAAAGCGGTGGGTGAGGACTGTGCCGGAATGATTGTCTGTTCCGAAGCTGCTGAACCGCGACATAAATTTTTTATGTTGCGGTGAAGCAGCCGGCAAACGAAGAGCGTCAGCGTATCAACAGTTAAGGAAAATATCTTCTGAAGCCGGACGCGACAGTCAGTCCGGTGGTGCTCGTGTGGTGAAGTGTTTAGCCTGCATCTTTGACAGGGTTCAGTTATAAGCATTTCGGAAACCGTTCCCCGGCGCAGTCTGCCGGGATTTAAGGAGTTTATTTATGGCGCTACCTGCAGAAAGCCTTATTGCGCATACGCTCAGAAAAATGAAGGCCAGCATGGCAGAGAAAGCCAGTCGTGAGGACGGGAGGATACGCAGTGGGCTGTTGTTTACCGGCAATGTTCACGATTCGTATCCCCGCAGGCTGTTGCTGGATACGCGCCTTTCTCCCCTTGATAAAACTGCGTGGATGATGATTCGTCTGCATGCCCTGAATAATGAGGGCGCAGTATTTCCGACGTACGATGAACTGCAGTTACAACTGGCATCTCCCGGGTGCGGGAAGGCGTCCCGTGAAACAGTGAGCCGGGTGCTGACAATGCTGCGGCTTACGGGCTGGCTGAGTCTGTGTAAGCGGGTCAGGGATGAAAAAGGGCGGGTCCGGGGGAATATTTACGCCCTGCATGATGAGCCACTGACCTGCTGTGATGCAGAAAAGTTTGACCCACGATACCTGGATATGGTTCTGGATACTGTGAGCAGGAGCCGGAACAAGACAATCCGGCACACAGCCAGTGAAGTGCTCAGTGATATCAAAAATGAGCCCGGTATGCGGCATTACCACAGCCATATCACTCTGTTTGAATCGCGTATGGGGGCAGCACAGACACCTGGTCAGCTGGCGGCGCGTCAGCGGGTGAACCCGATGGTGAATGAAAACACAGGCAGAGAGAGTGGTTCGGATTCCGTACATACCCCTGCACCTGTCGTGCAGGTAACCGAACTCAGTGCTCCGTTAACCGAACTCAGTGAAAAACAGGAAATGAGCCCACTCAGTTCGGATTCCGTACCGCCTGAAAAATCAGTAACTTATCACTCGGTTCGGAAACCGAACAATTACGTACGTAATATCACACACAGTGTGATTAAAAATACGTACGTATTGCCTGAGTCGGTGAAATCGCAAATCAGCACAGAAGACACGGACATGCTGACAAAACAACTGCAGGCGTTGCCGGAAGAACTGGCAGGTAGTGTGCTGAGCAGCCTGTCACAGATGCTCAGCAAAAACACGCTCCAGAATCCGGTTGGCTGGATGCTGGCTGTGATGAAACGTGCGCGTGAGGGAAGTTTTAATACGCCGGATATGTCCGTGCATGAATCCCGGTCGCCAGCCCGTGCACCATATCAGCCTGTGTACAACCGTGATGAACGTGAACGTCGTCGCAGGAAAGTGGCGTCACCTGAAACGGTGAGCAACATTGTCGCAGAATTCCGTGCCAGCCTGAAACGTGCAAATGCTGCCCGTCTGGCGGCGCGTGTTTGATGGTTAAAAATCGTACGGTGTTGGCAGTGCCAACAGTGGTTAAAAATTGCGCGGTGTTGGCAGTGGCAACAGTGGTTAAAAAGTGTACGGCGTTGGCAGTGCCAACAGTGATTTAAAAATGTACGGTGTTGGCAGTGCCAACAGTGGTTAAAAAATGTACGGTGTTGGCAGTGCCAACAGTGATTAAAAAATGTACGGTGTTGCCAGTGGCAACAGTGGTTAAAAAGTGTCCGGCGTTGCCAGTGGCAACAGTGTTTGAAAATTGTACTGAGTTGGCACTGCCAACATGACGTAATTTCAGTCATTCCTTTTTTTATTTTTGATTGTCAGATCTCCGTCTGCAGGCTGACTATTTCAGCCCGATATCCTTTTCTTTTGCCGGAGATATAACATGTCTGAAGAACAAATGAAGGAACCCGCATCCCGTCGTGTAGGTGCGCTTACTTCACCAGTGAATATCGAGTTGCACTCCCGTTATGCAATCATGCTGTGGGAAGGGAGACGAGGCACGAAAAGTAAAAGTGCTGAAGATCGCAGGGCAGCGAAAATAATGAGTATGCCGGAAGCTATTAAGATGACTGGCGGCCTCTACAGAGATTCTCTTGCTGATAATCCCTATGCGGATGAAACGATGTGGAAAGTTGAAAATGCGATTGTTGAGGCAACCGATAAAATTAATGCTGAAGTTCGTGTACTTGAAGGGATCCTCAGAAATATTCCGTCAGTGATCACTGTCCGGGATGCTCTTTCTCGTTCTCCTGTCGATATTGGGGTTTTCAGCCGCTCTCCTCTGGGCTACCGCTGTGTATGGCTTCTTGTCGGGTATGATCAGCTTGCATTAAAAACGTTTCAGGCAGCACATCTGGGGCTTATTTCACGAAACAGGCGTGATGAGTTGTTGTCTTCTGGTGCGCATCTTATCCGCAAAATTTACGGTATTCTGCAGGGGTATCGCACTATGGCGGTAACTCGGGATGATATTGAGAATAAAACAGAAAAGGCAGAGAAAGCTATTGCCCGTTATGGTATGCCTCATGATGATATTCTATCCGGTAAGCTCAGATCTTCATTTTCTCCGCCCCTGAACCGTAAGTCCCGTGATGCATCCCGGCAATGACAGGTGAGGAGAATTCATGCGTCTCTTTTTGTGTGAGAAACCTTCACAGGCCGGTGATATAGCCAGAGTACTTGGGGCTGCCAGACGTGTTGATGGTGCGATTGAAGGTAAGGACTTTGTTGTGACCTGGGCCTTTGGTCACTTGCTGGAGCAGGCGCCACCGGAGGCGTATGGTGAGCAGTTTGGCAGTCCCTGGAAAATTGACGTTTTGCCGGTCTTTCCTGAACAGTGGCAGATGGTGGTGAAGGATAATGTCGGGAAGCAGTTTAATGTGATCAGCCGCCTTCTCCGTAAGGCTGATGAAGTGGTGATTGCCACTGACGCCGATCGTGAAGGCGAAATTATCGCAAGGGAACTGCTGGATTATTGTGGTTATACCGGCGTTGTGCGCCGTCTCTGGCTGTCCGCACTGGATGAGAGCAGTATCAGGGAGGCGCTGGGCAGGATACTGCCCGGAGAGGAGACCGAGAAGTTATATGAAGCCGGTAAGGGACGCAGCCGGGCTGACTGGCTGACGGGGATCAACCTGACGCGTCTGTATACCCTGAAAGCCAGGGAGTGTGGTGTGTCCGGCGTCCTCTCTGTTGGCAGGGTGCAGACGCCCACGCTTGCGATGGTGGTCAGACGGGATGCAGAAATCAAAAATTTTATTCCGGTACCTTACTGGCAACTGTATCTCTGGCTGGAGAAGGACAATGTGCGTTTTCGTACCTCCTGGATTGCGGCAGCGCAGTACTGCGATACTGAAAAACGGTGTGTGAATGTGCAGGCGGCAACAGCCGTCCTGTCACAGTGTCGTCAGGCCGGTGTTGCTGTTGTCAGGGATGTCAGCAGCAGACGGGAGAAAAAGCAGCCTCCGCTGTGTTTTTCGCTCGGAACGCTGCAGGAGGTCTGTTCGCGCAAATTTGGCCTCGGCGCGCAGGCCGTTCTTGATATAGCCCAGTCGCTGTACGAAAAGCATAAGGCGACAACATATCCGCGTACAGATTGCGGTTATCTGCCTGTGTCGATGTACAAAGAAGTGCCTGACGTACTGGCAGCGCTGGAAAAAACCGATCCGGATATTGCCCCGGAGCTGGCAAAACTCAGTCCTGATATTGTGTCGGGGATCTGGAACGACAGGAAGATCACCGCGCATCATGCGATAATCCCCACCCGTCAGCCGTTTAATATTGGGGCGCTGAGTGATAATGAGCTTAAGGTGTACCGGTTAATTCGTCAGCATTATCTGGCTCAGTTTTTACCCGTTCAGGAGCTGGATGTCACAGAGGCCACTTTTCTTGTTGCGGGGCAGTTGTTTGGAACGCGGGGGCGAGTGGAGGTTGTCAGGGGATGGCGTGCGCTTTTTGTGTCAGATTCGGCGGGAGAGGAAGAGGATGTTGCAGACGATGAGCAGGCGATGCCCCTTCCCGTACTGGCAAAAGGCGATGAATGTCGTCCTGCTGAAGCTGAACTCAAAGAGATGCAGACCACGCCACCGCGTCATTATACGGAAGGCACGCTGATTGCGGCGATGAAAAACGCTGCGGGGATGGTGAGTGATCCGGCACTGAAAAAAGTGTTACGCGAAAATGCGGGGCTGGGCACTGAAGCGACCCGCGCAGAAATACTGGAAACGTTGTTCACCCGCAAATATATCGAGAAGCAGGGTAAGCATATCCGTGCCACGCAACTGGGGGCGGAGCTGATAGCGGGATTGCCGGAGGCGCTGACCAGTCCGGGGACAACGGCGCTGTGGGAACAGGCTCTGGATGATATTGCACAGGGTAAACTGTCACTGTCGTCATTTATGGAAAAGCAGAAACAGTGGCTTAACCACCTGGTGGCCGGTGCAAGGCAGCAGCAACTGCAGATCACGGCACCGGTTACGCCGGCATGCCCTCTTTGTGGGAGCAGAATGCGGAAAGTGAAGATGAAAAGCGGGAAAGGGGAATTCTGGAGCTGCCAGCGTTATCCGGAGTGTAAGGGAGTGATTTCAGAGCAGAAACCGACATCCGGGAAACGGGGCGGCAGAAAAATTAAAAAGCATGGATGATGATTACATGCTTTTTTTTATTTGTTAAAGTACATACGCTTTGATGTATACCCCCGTTATCAGCGGGAAACAGAGTGGCGATTAAACAACGGCGTTGCTCTGTTTCTGATACAGCAACGACCACTGCGTCCGGTTGTGTTGCAAGGCGCACGAACTCCGTGAAAACCGCGTCGGGAGTGATCCCCGGAGAAAAGTGAGATAACCTCAGGGCTGGTAACCCGTGACGGCGCTGAATTTTCAGCGCCGTTTTTTATTGGTGTTTTCTGCTTGACTTTATTTATGGCTGTTTTAAAAATGAGCATGCTAAATAGCTGCTTTGCAGCCAACCAATCTCCCGGTGGTCTGAGAGGGAGGCTTACGCGACCACACTGTCATCTTCGGATGACCAGCCAATGTTCCAGCAGTCTGAGAGGAGCGCCTTCGGGTGACTGCCAGCCAATGTT
>SKEG01000262.1_pt1 | contig 61953 bp, 56 predicted proteins | sample 4826631 | NCBI WGS metagenome assembly SKEG01 (sample SAMN11008815, study PRJNA524170) | human gut metagenome | biome: Human fecal sample; material: Feces; isolation source: fecal sample from pouch patient p26, p34, p50 | host: Homo sapiens | place: Israel: Tel-Aviv | collected 2016-11-02
AAGCCCAAGGCTCTGTCCGGTGGTCAGCGTCAGCGTGTTGCTCTGGGCCGTGCAATGGTTCGTAACCCGGCAGTCTTCCTGCTGGACGAGCCTCTGTCCAACCTGGATGCTAAGCTGCGTACCTCCATGCGCACCGAGATCATCAAGCTGCACAAGAAGCTGGCTACCACCTTCATCTACGTTACCCACGACCAGACCGAGGCTATGACCATGGGCGACCGTATCGTGGTTATGAAGGACGGCATCATCCAGCAGGTCGATACCCCGCAGAACCTGTACGATATGCCCTGCAATATGTTCGTTGCAGGCTTCATCGGCAGCCCCCAGATGAACTTCCTGGACGGCACCCTGATCAAGAAGGGCGACCTGTACGGTATTGACCTGGGCGGCGACGTGATCCCCCTGCCCAAGGAGAAGACCGCCGACGGCAAGCTGGATTCCTACGTTGGCAAGAAGATCAAGATGGGCATCCGTCCCGAGGATATCGACGACGAGCCCGAGTTTATGGCAAAGCACACCGACTGCCAGCTGGATGCTAAGGTCGATGTTTCCGAAATGATGGGCGCTGAGATCTACCTGTACCTGGAGTACAAGGGCAACAAGATGACTGCTCGTGTTGCTCCCACCTCCAAGGCTCGCAACGGAGACACCGTCCGCGTTGCATTCGATCCCCATAAGGTGCACCTGTTCGACATCGAGACCGAGCAGACCATCCTGAACTAAGACTTAGCAAAGATCATTTTTGATCCTCCTATCATACGAAAGACCGCCGAAGGAAAACCTTCGGCGGTTTTTCGTTTTGGAAAACCCTCCCGTGAAAATGGGGTTCAGAAACGCCTACAGGCGTTTCTGAACCCCGAAATAAAAATAATTTTTCCGCTAAATATGCCCAAAGCAACGCAGCGGGCATTCCCAATCATTTTGTCTGTGCGCCCTGCCGCACCAGCTCGATGAATACGTTCATCTGCGGGGTCACCCATTTATCCCGGTGGTAGAACAGCTGCCGGTGCATCATGACGGTGCAGTCCGGTACGTTCAGCCGCACCAGACGCCCTTCGGCCAGCGCGCTGCGCACGATGTACTCCGGCAAAAAGGAAAGCCCCATGCCCTGCTCCACCATCTGGCACAGCAGCGCGGCGCTGCCCAGCTCCAGATAGGGGTGGATGGCAAGGCCGTGCGCCGCCATGCACTGGTCCAGCGCGTCCCGGTAGCTCATGCCCCGCTCGGTGAGCAGAAACTCCTGCCGGGGCAGAATGTCCAGCGGGAGCGCGCTTTCCTGCGCCAGCGGATGCTGCGGCGATGCAATGAAGCACACCGGCTCCGGTACATCTGCCGCCAGCACCAACGCAGGCTGCAAAAGGGGCTGGTCCAGCGTGTAGACAAGGTCTACCTGATTGGTGCTCAGCAATTGCAGCATCTCGTCCGTGGAAGCGGTGTGCAGCACCAGCTCTACCTGCGGGCAGCGGGCATGATAGCGCTGCAACAGCCCCGGTAAAAAGGTGCTGCACACGGAATCCGCCAGCGCGATGCGCAGACTGCCCCGCACCTGCTGGGCGGGCTGCAAGGCGGCCTGTGCCTGCTGGGCAGTTTCCAGCAGGGTGCGGGCGTAGCCTAAAAAGGTCTGCCCGGCATCGGTCAGGCGCACCGTTTTACCCACACGGTCAAACAGCGGGGTGCCCAGTTCGGCTTCCAACTGTGCGATTTGGGAGGACACCGCCGACTGCGAGTAGCCCAGCTGCCGCGCGGTGCGGGAAAAGCTGTGCAGCTCGGCGATGTGCAAAAAGGTATTGACAGTCCGCAGTTCCATGAACGGCTCCTTTTATAACAGGGTGATGTCTCGCACGGTGAGCTGAGCACCGTCCACGGTAAAATGCACTTCCAGCCCGGCAAACTCCATCCCGTACACCCGCTGCGGGTCGTGCTGGTAGGAGGGGCGGGGGTCACTGGCCAGCACGCCCTGCAAAGCGGCGCGGTCGGCCTCCGGTACGGTTTGCCACAGCGCTTCCGGGCAGGACACTTCCAGATGGTGGGTGCGGGTCTGCCCGGTAAAGCCCTCGGCGGCGTCCGGGTGGCAGTCCGCATAGGGAATGTAGGGCTTGATATCGTAGATGGGGGTGCCGTCCATCAGGTCGGCCCCGCGCACGATGAGCACCGGCCCCACGTCCGGGCGCTGCTCAATAGCTTCCAGCTTTACGCTGGAAAGCCCCAGAGGGTTCGGTCGGAAGGGGGAGCGGGTGGCAAACACGCCCACCCGGGTGTTGCCGCCAAGGCGCGGCGGGCGCACGGTGGGAGACCAGCTTTCCCGCACCGCGCCGGAAAACTGCCACACCAGCCAGATATGGCTGAAATCCTCCAGCCCGCGCAGGGCGTCGGGGTTGCGGTATTCCGGGGTGAAAACGATCTCGCCCCGCAGCTCTTCCACCAGTCCGCTCTGGCGCGGGATGCCGAACTTGGTGGGAAAGGCGGTATGGATATGGGCAATGACCTTCAGGGTCATAGCTTCGGGTGCCTGCTGCATGATGAACTCCTTGCTCAATAGATCTTTTCAATGGGGCAGTCGGCGGGGATGCCGTACCGGCTGCGGAAGGCCTGCAATTCCTGCGGGCTGCGAATCAGCTGTACCTCGGTAAAATGGCCGGTGTGCAGATCCTGAAACCCGGCCACCTGCTCCCCGGTGCAGATGCTGCACCGCAGCACCGGCTTCTGGGCGGCGGGGTCGTAAGCGGGGGATGCTTTCTTTTTGCCGAACACAGGCTGCTCCTTTCTCCTTATCTTATAGGCCGCGGCAAAGCCCCACGGCCTTGCCCTCGATGTGCAGCTCCGAAAGCTGCTCTCCGGCGTAGAACATGGGCGGGCAGACGGCGGCGTTATCGGCCAGCAGCATCACGGCATCGCCCTGCCGGTGGAAGTGCTTGAGGGTGGCTTCCTCGCCCACCCGCACGGCAGCAATCTCGCCCTGCTCCACCTCGGGCTGGCAGCGGATGCATACGATGTCTCCGTTGCATATCGTGGGAGACATACTGTCGCCGTGGCAGGTCAGGGCAAAATCCGCGTGCCACGCGGCGGGCACCCCGATATAGCACTCGATGTTCTGCTCGGCGGTGATGGGCGTGCCGCAGGCGATGGAGCCGATCAGCGGCACCTGCACCATGGTGGGCAGCGGCTCAAAGCCCGGGGGACAGGCGCAGGGCGCGTCCAGCCCCAGCAGAGCGGCGGGAGTGGTCTCCAGCGCCTGCGCCAGCTCCTCCACTTTGGACTGGGGCAGATCGTTGATGCCTTTTTCCAGCTTAGTGATGGAGGAACGGGAGCGGTAGCCCATGCGCCGGGCAAGCTCCTCCTGCGAAAGACCCAGCTGCTCCCGGCGCAGACGGACACGGGTGGACAGATCAGACATGACGGTTCTCCTGAAAACTATGTGTTGTGGTGTGCGATACAGTGTTCTGTCTTGAGTATAGCAGAAAATTTCCTGAAAATCAACAATTGCGGTGCGTTTTGGAAATAATAGGTTGACAGTCAATCAACAGTGGGGTATAATACAACCAATGATTGTTTCAAACGCAGCGAACTACAAAAAGGAGCGAAGCCATGGCAAACACGAATCTGATCTACACTTACATTCAGGACAGCGGCTACAAGCTGCAATATGTGGCCAGTGTGCTGCACATCAGCAGTAACACCCTGCGGCACAAGCTGCTGGGCGAGACCCAGTTCAAGCTGGACGAGGCCGAGCGGCTTTCCACCATGCTGGGCCTGACGATGGCCGAGCGGGACGCCTGCTTTTTCGATGCCGAGAACCGGTTCTCGCGCAGTGCAACACTGGAGCTGCCCAAAAGGGGGAAGCGCCAGTGACACCGGAGCAGCGCGATGTGACCCGGAACGCCCTGCGCAAGTACGGCGAGCGGCACTGGGCGCGCACGCCGGAAAACCGCCGCTGGCAAAGCGCCATTGATGAGGGCCTCGACTACTATCAGGCACACGACCCCATGCGGGCAGACCTGCTGCGGATGCGCTTTTTTGAGCAGCGCCCGGAGGACGAGATCTTGGAGCAGCTGCACATCGGCCGCACCACCTACCAGAAGGCGTTGCAGGACCTTTTGAGCACCATCGCTGTCTACGCCGCCCAGCGCGGCGCGTTCTGAGCAAACAGCCGTGAAAAGCAACTATAAAACAGGGCTGCTGCACCGTGTTTCGTGCAGCAGCCCTGTTTTGGTTATTTCTTCTTGGTGTCCGGGTCCTCGCAATGGCTGTGGCAGGAGGCACAGTTGCCGTTGCAGCCTTCACCCTTCCAGCCGCCCTGTCTGGAGATCCAGACCACAGCCAGCGCAAACAGCACAGCCAATATTACCAGCGTGATGATCCCGCGAAGTGTCATATTCATCCCTCGATTTCTTTTGTACGGCTTTCTGCCCCAAGTATACACGATTTGCAGGCAAAGAGCAACAGCCTGCCGCACATTTTTTGTGCAGGGTGCAGTCGATGCGGCTGCCCGGCGGTAATGTTGCACGCCCGGCGGTCAGCGCACCATTTTTGCAGCCGGAGAAAGTGTTTCGGGAAAAGTAAAATAATTTTAAATTAGGGCTTGCATTTCTGCAAAGGCCGTGCTATAATAATCACGTTCCAGTTCGGAGCGCACAACACAAGCAAATATGGAGGATTAGCTCAGCTGGTTAGAGCACCTGCATCACACGCAGGGGGTCTGGGGTTCGAGTCCCTAATTCTCCACCAAATGGAAAGCCGTTTACCTTTTCAGGTAAGCGGCTTTTTCTTGTATCTACGTGCTTTTTGATATGCAAAAATGAAGCGGATTCACTTTTGCATATTGATAATGAAACGTGTAGGAGGCCCCCTTTTCAGTCGTTTGTAGCAAGTTTGTAGCAGATCTGTAGCAAAATTCGGAGAGGAACGGCAAAATGGCTCCGTAAACCCGATTTTTGCAAATTTTTTGGTGTAAAATTTTATCCTTGAATTTTGTGCAGAATGATGGCGGTGCTTTTCATTCGGATTCTGATGCCGTATAATAAAGAAAAAGATCATGGATGAAAGGAGAAGTCGCTGTGCGCTACACCATCCGGCATTTTGATTTGCCGCTGCTTACCTTTGAAGCAAACATGGACAGTGCAGATACTGACCTCCATATTATAAATGTCTACGAAGAAAACCGTTCCTTTTTACCTTTGAACCTGACTGTATCAGAAGATGGTGTAGAACGCTGGCTGCGGCATCGCACAATTCCGAAGAACCGAGCGTATGTAGATGCTCTGCTCTCTAAGGTGGGGCTTTCTTTGAATCGACCGCTTGGAATTATTGCAGCCAATAAAGGTCTTTCGCTCAATGATTGCTTTTGGGTAGATGCAGAGGGTTCCGGTGACACCTTTGAAAAAGTAAATCTTTACGATAACCGATTCAGTCAGGTGCTGGCAGCAATCGCCTTTACAGGATATGGCAGCAGCATACGAACTTCGCTTGCGTCCTGCCCGGAGTTCTCGACCAACGGGATGCTGCCAAAATGCTGGCGCAGACAAAACGGAAAAATCTATCTTTATAAAGGTGGCACGTCAGGGTTCAGCAATTTTGGATTTGAACCGTACTCGGAACTGTATGCTTATCAAGTTGCACAGGTGATGGGCGTGAATGCGATTCGCTACACTCTGACGAAAGACCTGAAAAAGACGCTTTGTTCCAAGTGTGAGCTGTTTACCAGCAAAGAGTATTCTTATATTCCCATCGGACAGCTTGTGTCCAAAGGCGGAATAAAAGCGATTTTAGTGTATTATCAGACGTTAGGGCAGAACTTTGTGGATGCACTGGAAGATATGCTGGTCTTTGATGCGATCATCTGCAATACAGACCGCAACTATGGAAACTTTGGTGTGCTGGTAGATAATAAGACCAACACGATTGCGGCACCCGCACCGCTGTTTGACCACGGAAACTCGCTATTCAGTCTCGGCGGAACGGATCTTTGGGACAACCAGAAAGCATTTGATGAATATGCCCGCACACTGCTTCCGCTTGCATACGATGATTTTTTTGCAGCTGCAAAGAGTGCAATGAAACCTCGTCACCGTACAATGCTCCATAAGCTGCTGGATTTCCATTTTGACCGCAGAGCGACACGTTATAATCTACCGCCAAATCGCTTGAAGATGATCGAAAAAGAGGTACAGCGCAGAGCAAGAGTACTTTTAGGGTAAAAAAGAAAACCGTCAAACGTGAGAGATTTCTCTCATGCGTTGACGGTTTTTCTTGTCAGTGGAGGGGATGGCTTTCCTTGAAAGTGGCGAAAAATTTTATTGAAAGACTCCAAAGAGAAACAACGAGTTAGATGTGGAAACGGCTACTTTTGAATTTTCTCGATGAGACACTCGTGTTTTTTGGTGGCTTTATCATAGTTGATGCCCACTAGCAGAATGTTCCCTTGATAATCTTTCAAGGCGTTTCCATAGTGTTTCTCCTTGATTTGAGCAAGTGCACCAGATGCACTCTTGTTCCATTTCAGTTCGATTACTACTGCAGGCTTGTCTAGATGCATCCTGTGAGGAATCATACACACATCGGCAAAGCCTTTACCTGCAGGCAACTCCCGCACTATCGTGTAATACTCTCGTGCAAAATAGAAAGCCAGATTGATGATACAACTCAACGAATTTTCATCGTTATATTGAAGAACTGACACTTCTTCATGTGCTTTGTCAACTCCGGCGGCTACAGCATCCGCATCCATCGCCCATAGTGCTTCCAGCAGCCTGCGAGACGCTTCTATGGAATCCATTACACCGTGCCAGTTCATCGTGCTGAGGGCATTGACATATTCCTGCGAGACTTCCTTGTTGGGAATAGTCACGGATTCATCTATGCTATTGTAGGTCAGATAACCCAAATGCACCAGCAGGGTCAGAACATCGTCTTTGCTGGCAAAGGTGGTCATGTCATTGCTGAAAGTGCCCGTGTTGATTTTTATGGCTTCGCCTGCCAGCATTCGGACAACCGCATTCTGCAAGCCATCCATATCCATCTGGATATAAATTTTCAAGGCTTCATAGGTTTCGGTTTGATTCCAATAGGTGCCGAATTTGTGCCGCAGCATCGCATCCACAACAGATTTAGGGCTGTACATGGAATAATGCTCATCTCCGGACCGCCGATGCGCAATCAGGTCATAGCCATCATACCATGCTTTGGCCTCCTCAAAGCTCATCTGATACTTTTCGCAAAGAGCAGACACTTCTGATTCGGTAAAGCCAAAATACTCTGCCAGTTCACCGGGATCGGTCATGGAATACTCAGTAAACATATTTAGTGCAGAGTGGGAGCCGTACTTTTTAATGGGTAAGATGCCTGTCATGTAGGCCAATGCAACGTAATCCTTGTCTTTGAGCCAAGCTCGCAGAAAGTCAAGATATTTCTTCTGCGCATCCTGATTTTGCTGGTATTCCCGAAACAGGCAATCCCATTCGTCAATCAAAATCACGAAAGAACGATTTGTTTTTGCATAAATGTCTTTCATGACCTGAATGAGGTTGTTTTCGTCCCGAAAACGGACATTTTGAAAATGGTCCGTTAAATCAAATACAAGATATTTTTGCAGCATTGTTAGCATTTCATCCATGCTATGCGTCATGCTGAGAAATTCCTGCATGTTGACTTTGATTACGTCATATTGGTTGAGGTGCTGCTGATAAGATGACACATAGTGGATTTTCAAGGAACTGAACAACGATGCGGAATTCTCACCACGGTCATAGTAAGCGGCTAGCATATCGGCAGCCATCGACTTGCCGAAACGGCGAGGACGACTGACACAGATGAACTTCTGTCTGGTGTTCAAAACGGCATTGGTCTTTTCGATCAATCCGGTCTTATCTACATAGATTTCGGAGTTTAGGCTTTCCTGAAAGCCCTTGCTGCCCGGATTCAGATAGCTTCCCATATGATGCCTCCTATCCTGAAAATATCATTGTATTCATTATACTCTAATCCATCAGGAAGCACAAGAACGGGTTGATCAAAGCGAAAAGAAAACATCTTGTGTTGCGCATAGCGTAATTCTCATATAAAGCTCTTGCGCGCATACTCCTGCGGGAGTATAATTAGAGCGAGGAGGTGGTTCTGTGGAAAAAACAATTTATCACGGTTCGGATCATATTATTGAAAAGCCAAAGTTCAGCTATGGCAAGCCCTACAATGACTATGGCATCGGCTTTTACTGCACTCAGAACCCCAACATGGCCAAAGAGTGGGGCGTTGGCATCGACCACAATGGCTACGCTAACCGGTATAAAATCGAATGCGACGGTTTGACCATTCTGGATTTGAACGCTCCCGGTTACACGATGCTGCAGTGGCTGACGATTCTTTTGGAGAACCGCGAATTCGATACTTCTGCCCCGCTGGCCGCAGAAGCCAAAGAATACCTGATGAACACTTTTCACCTCGACTATAAGTCTGCAGATATCATCATTGGCTACAGGGCAGATGACAGCTATTTTTCCTTTGCATCCGATTTTATCAACGGTGCAATCTCTTACCGCCAGTTGTGCAATGCCATGCGCTTGGGCAAGCTGGGGCAGCAGTTCGTGCTGAAAAGCAAAGCGGCCTTTGAACAGCTGGAATTTCTCGGCTATGAGACCGCAGACTCTAAAGAATGGTATAAGAAAAAGGCCTTCCGTGACCAGACAGCCCGCCGCCAATATTTTGACGTGGAGCGCAACCGCCGTCAGAGGGGAGACCTTTATATTACCACGATTCTCGACGAGGAGATGAAGCCCAATGATCCACGCTTACGATAAAAGCTATCTTTCTGCTGCACAGAAAAATCTTGCCCGGATGTTGGATTATCTTGTCAACGATCTGCATTATCCGTTGGAGACGGCATGGCAGTGGTTTGTGACCAGTGAACTGTCTGCCCGGTTCGAGCAGGGGGATTGTTCTGTGTTGGTGGGCTTGTCCGGTGTAGAACTTGCCCGCGCTGTACTGGAGCAGGCGGGCGAAGCCGTGCCCATGAAGAAACCCTCGTATGCCTACGACCGCAGCCCGGAATACTGGACAGGCTGGGCTCTTGCCTATTACCAGTGGCTGACCAGTCTGCGCTTTGCGGAGATTGAACAGGCAGTGTCTATCACGAAAGTGCGGCTGCTGTATACGCCCTACCACGAGATGGATGTACGGCAGTTTGCAGACAAGATGAACGAGTTGTACCGTGCGGCAAAGCCGGAAACAAACCTGAAAGCCATGCGCACATTGGCCGGATTGAGCCAATCGGAACTGGCAGTACAGGCTGATGTGCCTGTGCGTACCATCCAGCAGTACGAACAGCGACAGAAGGACATCAACAAAGCACAAGCAGAAACGCTGCTTCGCCTTGCGCGTGCGCTGAATTGCAACGTGGAGGATCTGATGGAGAAAGTTCCACCGCTGAATTTTAAATAAGAATGAAGCGATGAGACCTGACACAGATTGTGCAAACAAAAAAAGAAAGCTGCCATCCATGAGAGAAAAATTCTCACAGATCGGCAGCTTTTCTCTTTGAAGTTGTTATGCCTTCGTTGTGGTCAGAACTTCATCATTGACCAGCTGATTGGCCTTATCAAAGGCTTCGATCATCTGGGTCGCTTTCGGATGGAGATAGACTTCATCCAGCGTTTTGGATTTGGGCGTGTGCCCGACAGCACGTTTCAGGATATCTTTGTTGACACCCGCACGGTCACAAAGGCTGGCGTATGTATGCCGGGTGGTGTAGGGCGTATAAGTGGCGAGCTTCCCGGCAAACTCCGGTTTACGTTTGCCGTTTTCGTCGTAAGGATTTGGCTGGATGCCGATTTCCTCCAAGAACGGATAGAATTTGCGGTTACGCCAGTTCTTCTCATTCCAGAAACCGCCTTTTCCATTGGGAAAGAGCGGACCATTTTCCACAGAGGTGGCATACGCATGTTCAAAAATCGGGATTCCGAAGTCAAGAATGGGAATGATACGGTTGCGTCCGGCCTCAGTCTTGCAGCCGCCGATCAGATAAGCACCGGATTCCGTGCGGTGAAAATCTTCGTGTTTGAAGTGCAGCAGCTCATAGATACGCACTCCACAGGCCAGAAGAGCAATTACCATCTGTCCGGTGGGAGTGTTCTTTTGGTTCAGGATCAGCGTCACCTGTTCGTCCGTGAAGATTTCGCGTTCCGGCGATTTACGCCCCTCAACTTTCAGGACAGATGCAAGGTTGGCATCCACGACACGCCAGCCAATGGCTGTGCGATACAGCTTGCTGATAAGAGTACGCTCTTTTTCCAACATGCTCTGAGACAGGCCATCATCGGCCATTTTATCAAGGATGTTTTGGAAGTCCTGTGCATAAAGGGCTGCAATTTTGTAATACCAAAGTGGTTTTAGGTATTTCCATGCCAGATCATACAGTTCACGGGCCTTATCAGAACGGCCTTTGTACTCACGAGATTCCAGAAAGATCTCGTGAATTTTTGCTAAGGTGGAATCTTGATATGGTGTAGCAGGGCGTTTCATCATTTCAGCACGAACCGCTTCGGCTTCTTCACGGGTGACATAAGTGCCGACAGTTTTTACAACTGTAATACCTGTGTGAGGGTCAGGGATTGGCATACGGAGCAGCCACGGCTTACGGCGTATCCCGGACATTCTAGAGATGCTTCCATTACCAGACGATGCTTTCAGCCGGGGCGATTCTCGCTTGGCTGGAACAGTAGGCGGTGCTCCTACACCGGGGGATGGTGCTGTGCCAACAGGATGACCGCAGGCAGAGCAGAATTTGGCGGTATCGGAGATTTGATGACCGCAATTTTCACAGAACATAGATTTGAACCTCCAATTGATCTAAATTTGCTTCAAAAAATGCCCTCGGCATCTAGGATACCGAGGGCGGACTGTTGGATTAGCTTCGACTACGGGAAAGCTGATATGCTCGACTTTGTTCGGCAGTCACACCGTTCTTTATCAGATTGGCTACGTTTGGATAGTATACTAAAATATGGCTACCATTGGGCACGTGTGGAATGAATCCTTCGGCGACAAACCTCCGCAGGCAGGAATAGCTGAGTTCCAGCCCTTCGCTTCGAGCGCGGCGGACGGCTGCGGTCAGACTGATAAAATCGCTGTTGTTGTTTTTCATAGGTGTTTCCTCCTGAAAATATTTGTAGTTTGAAGCGTTCAACGCTTCATAGTAATTATACTTGTTTGAATTGACGTAAAATTTTTATGGTTTGATATTTGGAGTGAAGACGAAGCGTTTGTCGTCTTTTCGTACAAGGGAGCTAAAATCTGCGTGGCTAAAATCAAATTCCACACAGGAACTATCAATGGGTTGCGTTTGTGGCCATGCAGGACTATAATAATCATAACAAGAACGAGGCCGGTTCGATGAAGCGATGGATGCGATAATTTGCTCAGATGTGGGCAAGTCTTGCTTTGGTGGCTCGGAGACCTCTTTACTGGGCGATATTGAGGCAGAGGAAAGCTCACAAGATGAACTTGGCAAGGGAGGATAGACATCCTCTGTGACTGGCTCAAACTCATTGTTTTGAGTGGAATCTTCATCATTGCAATCGTCGCAACCGTCAAGTTCATCCAGTGGTGGAAGAAAATCGATCTGTGCTGGTGGGAGAATTGGCTCGGTGTCAGAAGGCATCGGAATCGTCGGTGAATCACTGGCAGGAACGACATCCTCTGGTGGCTTACTATGGACGACCAGCGGCTTGGTGGTCGGTGTGTCAGAATCGCCTACATAAACCGGGCCGGAGACTAGGAACTCGCCAACCTGAAGACTCTTTAGCATGGAAGTCAACTTGGTTCCACCTGACGAACTAATGAAACGGGCACACATACGAATCTCATCATCAGCAGGTTGGAAATACATAGCATACTTGCACTGCTGAAGCAAAATCCGTTGCCCAGCCTTAAAATTACAGATGCTCTGGGCAACCAGCAAGCAGTACAAACCATATTTGCGACCCTCGTTGAGAATTTTTCCCAGTGCACTTGTTTGGTGCAATGGGAAGTTACTCAATTCATCCAAGTACAGGAAAGTGGGTGGGAAATCCTCGCGAGTGGCTTCTCGTAACAGTGCTGCAAAAACCACCTCTTCAACGATGTGTTGCGTGGATGGCGGAAACGAATCTAATTCCAGCAAGGTGATGCCGGAGAAAATCTCGAAATCGCCATTCTCGAAAAACTTCTGTCCCCATAAAGGAGTCAAGGCTTTTTCCAAACCGGGTGCAGCGAGTGACCGGGAATTCTGGATTTCTAGGTGTAATCGTTCCAATGCCTCATTCGGGGCAGGTGAATCACGGAGAACCTTTTCTAGTAGGGATAGCAGTAACGGCTTTTGCCCATCTGATAGCCTGATGACGGATGCAACCGTATCAACGAAAGATGCAGAGGCATCTGCGGGATTTGCTGATGTTCCAAACAAATGCAGCTTGAGTGGCTTTTGAGACACGTCCTGACGATGCACATAAGGCTCTAAGTCTGCTGGCAGAGACACAGCGTGACGATGATCTATGACTACGATTCGAACACCTGACTCTAATAAATTCCTTATAATGATATCGGAAGAAAGGGTGGTCTTACCGGTTCCGCTTTTTCCACAGATAAAAATGGAAGCGTTCCCCTCCTTGAGTTTTTCGATGATTGTAACAGCCTTTTGGTAAGTAGAGCCTATTTTTAACCTCATGGTTCCGTCCCTCCTGTTTTAATCAGAATCTTCATATTCGGTCAAGCAACTGCGTTTCAAGGTCAGAAGTCGAGCATCTACATAGGTTCCGTTGTCAATACGAATCTTTTTGGCAGTGCTGAACTCAGAGAGCAAATGCTCACTTTGCAAATTCGAAATAATGGCAGATGCACTATAGCCCTGTGCATATTCGCAAATCAGATATTTTAGTAAGGAACCTTTCAACAGAAAGTCACCTCCTTTTTGTACGATATCCCGGTCAGGATCATAGCTAGAATCGACCTCTCCATAGCGGAGAAGACGAATGTCCCCGGCTTCTTGTGCGGAATAGAGTACCCTGCGTAAAATCTCTTTGGCGTTGCAATCCAGAGAGCTGTCCCACTCGGATAAACAATTATTTATGTATGCCTGACAGACCTCGTGTGCTGTTTGTGCTAAATCCGGTTGTTTAAGGAGCTTTAATGCCCAGCAAAGAACGGCAGAAGAAATGCTCAGAAGCCCAATCTCGTGCCGGAAAGCGCACTCTTCATCCAAGGAATCTAAGGCAGCAGTATAAGTCCGCTCAACGATACGTTCAAACGCATCTGGGTTGTGCTCAACAAGGGCACACAGCTTGCTAAAGATTTCGGACAGCGGCAGTGCGGCTGTATGATCTTCCTCACGAGGCAAGAATAGACAGTACTTCCGCTGCAAGTCGGTAATGCCGTTCGTAGATACGATAAGGCACAGTGGAAACCAGGGTTCTGTCATAGTCCTTGTAAGCAGAGTGGCAAAATTTGTCGTTGAACGGTAGTTACCAACGGTAGCGGCAATTCCTGGATTGTCACCGTAGACTGATAGTAAGACATCCGGGCCGTGCTGATCGAGCATTTGATTGAAGTGCTTTGGTATGTCGTCAACCGTCATTCTTGTTGAAGTAGAAACATCATTGTCTAAAAGAGCAAAGAAACGATGAACGCCCTCAAATTTATCAGAAATTCTAGTTTTGATGATCCCTAAAATCCTGACCAAAGCCAAGGGCAACTTCTCTAAGTCAGTGGTGTTCAACAACGAGGTAGCCAAGGTGTCCTTCATTTGCGGCGTATAGAGCCAGCGACCATCCTCTAGTTGATACCATCCAACAGGAGGCAGCAAGTATGGGTGTTCAGTGTCCAAAATTGCACTGATGAAAGCCGCCAACAAATCAGCCCACCGTTTACTGTCCTCGGTATAATGGATCTGGCCACCCGCAGCCATGAACTTCTTCAGCAACGTCTTCGGACTAAAATCGCCTTTCTCCAGCCAGAATGCTCCGGACGGTTTGTTGGGAATACGGAACGATACATAAATCCATTCGGTTGTTTTGTCGCGCTCTATCTTCCTTACAACAATAGCCTTGAAATCATAGCAAGATGTGAATGACCGCCGGATTGGTCGAGAGTCGTTCGGGGCCCGCTTCTTAATGATCCAAGGGCGTTTGTAAATATCTACATCGAATCCAAAATTATCGAAGTGATTAAACTCGGCCAGGAACGCTTTTAGTTCAGCTTTTTGGGCAGGATCACTCTGTTGCCGAACTAGTCGATTGTGTACTTCTTGTCGGTAGGCCGCATCTCTGGCATCTATATCCATTTGATGCGTTTCCATATCAATGAACTCCTGACCACTGCTGTTGATAAAGGTACAGGCAGGTACAGAAGTAAAATCTCTGGGTGGATCGTGAACTCGATTTGAGACTATGAATTTGCTACTCATGGTAAAAACCTCCTTTTGCAAATATGTTTTTTGTGGGCAGTCTGACCGTTCCATTGGCGTATGCTACCCACTATGAAATTCTCAATGTGCGATGCAGTGGGCGGTTACCCGTGAGAGGTGTCCGTCACTGTGATGCGAAGTATACCAAAAAACCAAAATTCGCAGAACAAAAAAGATGTCACAAAATTACGTTTTTGTGACATCTTAAAATGTGACGATATGACGGAGAAAATCAAATGATTGGACTGGAACGTTTTTCACTGTACCAAAATGAGGATGAACTTAAAGCGGACTTAGAGCAGACAAATTTAGTAAATTGCCTAAGTTGGAATTTTTTGATACAGAGGGACAGAAAGGGCGAGGATGGAAAGCTCACAGACAAGTTTATGAATGAGATGCTTTTCTATGCCGTAAAAGAAGAAGAGCCGTGGGAAGGATTAAATTGCTTCATATACGATTATAGACCTGTTTTTTATAGCAATGCGCTTGCATGTGCATTGTTGACGCTCAAATACTTATCAGCAGAAGAAGTACCTTTTAAGGAATTGATGTGTGACAAGCAAAAAGGTGAGACCACAAAAAACAATCACGGAATAGATGCAGACGTACAGAGATTGAAAGAAAAACTCGATAGTTTTTTGAAGTATGAAAATGAAATCCTCATGAGTGAGGGCAAGGAAAATGGATATATCCAAACGATGTATCCGTGCAGATATATTCCATCAATAAATCAAGAAAGCGTAAAAGATTTTTTAGCACCAGTGATTAGAAAAATAGCAAAAGATATGATAGAAGATGAGGGTGGAGAAGAAGACGAATACATCGAGATCAACCGAACGATGGCATTAATAAAAAATCAATTAAATGTATATCAGATAAATAGAAAAAAGAATAAAAAGAACGAAAAACATGAAGTGGATTCCGAGTATGACATAATAGATGATGAAAATGAAAGCACTGACCAAAGACAACGAAAAACTCGGTTGAAAAAGTTGTATAAGAGTTTTTTCAATGAATTGCTTGAAATCGAGAAAAGTGATTATGCTGAAGCAAGCTGGAGCGAACGTGTCATGAATCAGTTTGTTAAGGAAATGATTTATCATTGTAGAGAAGTCATAGAATTGGAAAACTATTTGTCAATAATTAAATTTATTCCGAAAGGGACGAGCAAAGAAAGAAAACGATTGATAGAGGAAGAAATCAATATGAGACTATTTGATTTCACAGAAAAACGCTGTGTTCCGATTGTGTTTTATTCAGATAAACTGATTATTAGACCGGGAACATTGAGCAACAAAAACTATATTTGTTTTTTGAAAAAGGTGACAATGATTCTTTATATGTATGCGGGGATGGATGCAAAGAGCGCATACAAAAGACTTAGCGATTATGTAAATCAAAAACCGTATTTGATAAATAAAGATGATGGCGAAAGGATGAATCTTTTTGAATTTAAACCCATTGAATATATAGGAGATCAAGAAGAAAGAAAATCGTTCTTGATTTCTACAATGAGCCATATTATGAGAGCGTTTTATGATAGAGAGCCTTATGAGCCAACGGGCGAACCACAGAGTTTTTGGGCAAGTGTCATAGATTCAACTGTGCTAAGCACACAGTAGGACGGATTGGTCAATCATCTGATTTCGACACTTTCAGAAAAAACTGAACCTAAAAAGAGCTAAAACTCCAGACAAAAGCAGAATTTCAAAGCGGATTTTTTCAAAACTGTCGAAAATGGCATAGAAGGAAAGCGCATAAGACATAGTCTAAGGGCAATCACGCAAGTGGTTGCCCTTTCTCTGTATCTGGTATGATTTGACATTCGGCAACAGTATAGTAACCCATCAAAGGAGGATTGGCCGTTATGTTTGATTATTACGACACCCTGATAACCCCGGAAGAAGTTGCTGATATGCTGAACTGCGGTATGAACACCACCTATAAACTTTTGAAGACAGGAAAAATCAAGGCGATGCGAATTGGAAGAGTATGGAAAATTCCAAAGAGAGCAGTACAAGAATATATTGTGCAGGAAGCTCATATGAAAGCTGCTGGATGGTAATACGAAAAATGCCCACATGGATAATGACTCCATGTGGGTTTTCTGTTGCTTGAAAATAATGCTTGATAATGAGGTGTACATAAAAATAATCTTGGTGTTAATGCTGGATAATGTGTGGAGAGGAAAGAAGGTGAAATTTAATCTTTATTAACAGCACTAACATTAAGATAAATAGCTGAATGACAGTAGGCTATTTCGGGTCGAGCGAATGATGTGGGACACACACACATTTTGCCACACCTGTTGGGAGCGGAGCTCCCTTTGTTTTATAAGATAAGATAATATAAATACAAGATATTATTATTAAAAATAATATAATTATTATTAACATTAGATAATAGTATATATTGTTTGAAAATGGCTGAAAGCTGCACCGATGTTATGATTCTTAATAGGTATTCTTGTGTGAAAATTATCTTATCTATCTGAAAATTGTATCAATAGAAAGGAGCACTTGAAAGTGGAAAAAAGGCATAGAGTAACCGTATATCTTTCAGAAGAAGAATATGAATTATTAGTAGAACGTGAAAACGAAAGCGGAAAGCCGAGATCAAAAATTCTAAAAGAGAGCTTGTACAGAGAGCAGAATATAATGGATGCTAAGTTCTCTGACAGCATTTTTAAGATAGCATGTTGGATTGATCAAAAAGAATACGATAAAATCAGAGAAGAGGTAAAAAAATATGCCGATTATCAAATTCGTGAACGAAAGTGAGAAGATTGAATATTCTACGGAGCAAGACGTTTGCAGTCTTCTTTGTTATGCGTTTGATCCTCAAAAGACAATAATGAACGACAATCAATTTGTTGGGTGTAAACCTTTCGGTTTTCCATTTTGGTATATGAGAAATCCTTTGGCAGTACATCAATTTATGGAATTCAATCATAAGAGACAATTCAAGCATTGGAAAGATTTAGCAAAACATAGAGTGATCTCATTTTCTAAAGAAGAGAATTCTTTAGTAGCGACATTAAAGATAATTGCTGAACGGATAGTGTCTTTTTATGCTAACAATGGTTATATTGCTGCGTATGCAATTCATTTCGGCACAGAAAACCCACATATCCATGTTATCGTAGATACTATTTCCTATCAGAATCTAAATAAGTTCCACATGAGCCGTAGGTATGAGTGGAATCAAATCCATGAAATACTGAATGATTATAGTGTGCAGTATATCACAAGGTCTGTATCGAAAAGAGTGCGCTGCGAAAACCGGGAATATTCGGTTGCTGTATATCTTCCGAAAAAACCGAGAGAGCGGATGGAAGTCTTAGGTATCGAATATGACGAATGTCCAGATTATTAAACGATGAACCAAAGGAGGTCTATAACAATGGACAAGTTTGATGAAAAAATCATCGGATATGAATCTACTAAAAACATCCTACGTCAGATATTGGATGCTCTGAAAAGGCCAGAACTCTATAAAAGCAAAGGAGCTTCTATCCCCAGAGGACTTCTGATGGAATCCGACCCCGGCCTTGGCAAAAGTTTGCTGGCAACCGTCTTTATAAAAGAAGCAGGCCGCAAGTCTCTCGTCTTTCGGAAAACCAGTCAGGAGAACAGTTTTCTGGATGAATTGAGGGCTGCTTTCTTGGCCGCAAAAGAGGCCGCACCTAGTATACTGCTCCTAGAGGATTTGAACCTCTACGTAGAAAGTAATTCTCCCTATGCGCCAGAATGGGCTTGCTTACAAGCCTGTATTGACGATGCAAAGAGCACAGACCTTTTTGTGATTGCCACAACGAATGACACAAAGTATATGCCGCCATCGCTGCTGAGGCCCGGCAGATTCGACTACACGCTCTATCTCGAACCTCCGACGGGAAAGACTGCTGAGAAAATCGTCAGCTACTATCTCCGGGACAAGGATTTGGCAGAAGATATTCTTATCTCGGATATTGTTAAAGCTATGCCCAAGGTGAGCTGTGCTACCCTTGAAACGGTAATGAACCTTGCTGCGCTGAATAGCACCTACCAAGGACACGAGCATATTTACAAAGATGATGTAACAGATGCCTTGCTTCAGGTAGTTTATAAGCTCCAAAAGGCAGATAAAGAAACTGACTCCATAGAGTTGCAGAAGATCGCATTACATGAAGCCGCTCACGCAGTTGTAGGAGAGATTCTGAATCCTGACAGTATCGGCATCGTTTCAATCCGAGGAAATCAAAGCTGCATCGGTGGCTTAGAAAATGGTCATTCCACTTACCTGAAAAGCGAAGAAGAACTTCTGGACGATATAACGAAGGCTTTGGCTGGAAAAGCAGGGGTGGCTTTGGTTTATGGAACAATGGATATAAATGCAAGTGGTGACATTCAGAATGCCAATCGTCTGCTTGATCTTTGGATGACATCCCTCGCAGGTGCTGGTTTCTCAGAGGTCGAATCGGCGAATAATAGAATGTCAGAGACAAGACTTTTCAGTAGCGAAGCTATAAAAGCAGCTAAGATGGAAGAGTTATACCGCAGAGCCTACAAAATCCTCTATGATAACAGAGATTTCCTACTTGCTGTCCAAAAAGAGCTTCTGGAACATGAAACGCTGCTGAACAGTGATCTGGCAAAAATCCGGGAATCCTGTACCTAAACCCTATTATTCAAAAGGATAAAGCGGTCAAGCTTTTTGAGGCTTGGCCGCTTTTATCTGGCAATATGCAGTTGAAACTCAGGGTTCTTCCTCTATATATAGGAAAGCACACAGCATTTTAGTAACTGCCTCTCTTTGAACAGGAGAGAGCTTAGCCCAGAGATCAAGAAGCTTCTTTTGCTCCTTCGTCAGATAAACTGAGTCTTCCTCCTGAAAGAACTGAGAGAGGGTAATGCCGAAGCCTGCACAGATTTTCTCGATAGAAGCAACATTTGGCTGAAGATTTCTTCTTCTCCATGTTGAGATGGTGGATTGGGTCAGCCCGGAGTTTTCTGCAAGGGCATACTCGGACCAGCCCCGAGCAAGGCGCTCCTGCTCAATGCGCCCTAAAATGTCAAATGTAGGCTTCTCTCGTTCCATGGTTGACCTCCTTGTAAAAATCGTAGTGATTACTTACGATTTTATTGTTCCAAGGCTTGACCGTTAATTGCATTAGTCGTATACTTTCAATAGTATATATCGTAGCAAGTAAGTCTTTTTTAGAAATCAATCACAGATTTTAGAAACAAAAACTTTTTAGTCAGCAAAAGAGAAGATAGACAATGCCTGTCCACCACGGTTGCTATAATGGGGCTGAACCGAAGAGGAGGGCAAACCAATGACAGCAGACACCTTAAAAACGACCCGTGTATTGGAACTTTATCAGGATTTCCTTTCTGGCAAGCTCATCAACAAGCAGAAAGCAGCGGAGCAGTACCATGTAAACGTCCGCTCCATCCAGAGAGATATTGACAGCATCCGGGATTTTCTTTCGGAACAGTGTGCCAAAGAAGGCATTGTACGGAAGATCGAGTACGACAAAAAGGAAAACAGCTACCGTCTGGTCACGCAGGAGGTTGAGCAGCTTTCCAAAGGTGAGGTGCTGGCCCTGTGCAAGATTCTGCTGGAGAGCCGTGCTTTTACCAAAGAACAAGTTGAAAAGCAGCTGCAAATCATCCTGAACCTTTGTGTATCTCAGAAAGAAAAGAGCGACATTGAGTGGTTTATCAGTAATGAACTGTTCAACTATCACGACCCGGCTCATGCAGCCGTTGACCCGGACAGTCTGTGGATGGTGGCACAGGCCATCCGAAATCAGTCGGTGCTGGAAATCGAATATCAAAAGCTGAAAGACCGTCAGATCGTAAAACGGACTGTTGATCCAGTAGGGTTGATGTTCTCAGAGTATTATTTCTATCTCATGGGTGTTATCACAGATCACTCCACCAGAGAGGCTTTCCATAAAAAGAACGATCCTTATCCCACCATTTATCGGCTTGATAGAATCCACTCCATCAAGGAAACCGGTGAAAAGTTCTCTGTTCCCTATAAAGACCGCTTCAAAGAGGGCGAATACAAGAACCGGACGCAGTTCATGTTCGGCGGCGAGCCGCAGAAGATCAGTTTCAACTACTATGGCTCATCGGTGGAAGCTGTACTGGACAAGTTCCCGATGGCAAAAGTCGTAGACGAAAAAGAGGGTGTGTGCTCCATTGAAGCCGAAGTCTTTGGCACAGGCGTGAAAATGTGGCTGCTCAGTCAGGGCAGTAAAGTTAAGGTGACTGCACCGGAAACGCTGGTGCAGGAGATGAAGCAGGAAATCGAATGGATGGATGCACAGTATGAACAGATGGGAGGTAAAACAAATGGATGAACAGTTCGTACATGAAGACCAAATGCGCAATGCCCGAACACAGGGTGTAGGTTCCATGGTGTCAGAGCAGAACCGCCAGAACGCTTTAGAGCTGATGCAGAAGATGCATAAAATCGACACTCAGAATGCAGCGGCTAAGGCGAGGATCGAAAACAATCTGGACAAAGCACTTCAATGCGTTGATAATGTCCGGGATTTCGTGGGTTCTCCAGAACATATTTTAGGAAATCCCAAAACAAAGCATGGCGAAATTGCAGAGAATGTGGATGTCTGGTTTCATAATGCAGACCAAATTATGCGCAACCGAAAAGCAGATGCAACCTTTGAGGGCGTAGGACGAACCGTTGCGACAGATTATAAGGTGCACGGTGTTGATGTTCAGTCTAAATATATCAATGGAGCGAACAATTCGTTGAGCCATGTGCTGAAGCATATGGAGGATTATATAGGCAATTATGAGGCATTTGGAAAAGATGGATACTACGTTATTCCAAAGGATCAATATGAATTGATTCAGCGCGTGCTGAAAGATGATAAGGAAATCAGTAGTAAAACGGCTAGGGCAATCAACGAAAAATTAGAGAAGATCAAAGAATTATCAGGCAATCGTGAATTGGGAGATATTATACGGCCCGGAGAAGTGGATTATGCTGCTGTGCAGCAGGGAAAGATTCACGAAACATTGGATAAGAAAACCGACCAGTTGAACCAGACTGCCGATAGCCAGAAGCAGCGTGCTGATGAACGCAGCGATAAAAAACGAGAACAAGCACAGCAGGAAGCAGCACCATCCTTGCAAAAGGCCGGAAAAGCTGCTGCGGAGGCCGCTTTTATTTCGGGTGGATTCCAGTTGGCGATTGGCATTTACAGCAAGTGCAAAGAGGGCAAGAAAATCAACGAATTTACGGTGGATGACTGGAAAGACATTGGCATAGATACGGCAAAAGCAGCCGCAGAGGGCGGTATCAGTGGCTTTGCGATTTACAGCATCACTAACTTTACAAGCATTTCGGCTGGCCCTGCGGCCGCAGGTGTCTCGCTGGCATTCTCGGTATCTGAGCTGGCATATCGTAAGAGCACCGGGGCAATATCTGACGAAGAATTCAAAGAGAGCTGCCAAATGGCTGCACTGAACGCTGCTGTAAGTGCCGTTGGTGCTGCAATCGGACAAGAACTGATCCCGATTCCTTTGCTGGGTGCTTGGATCGGCTCCTTTATTGCAACCCAAGGTTTGGAGCGGCTCTGTGACGAGGGCTTCCACAATGCTCTTACGATGTCTGCTTACGAAGTGCGGAAAATGACCCAACGGCTGGAATATGGAACTGCGCGCATTGCGTACAGCTCTGCTTATACAAATCAGGCAATTTCTCAAGCTCAGAACCTCCATGAAGAGACCCAAACGCTTCTGGATGATTTCAACAGAAAGAAAAGGTGATTTTTATGACAAAGGAACAATGCAGCTTACAACCGAATTATTACGGCAGTTCTTGTGATTTTCAGGATTTGCAGTCTGCGGTGCAGCAGTTGACGACCAAATCCGATGCACAGTTTGAGGAACTGAAAAACGAGAAGTGGTTCCATCGTATTTTCAATATGGTGATCTGTCCCAGAAAAAACAATATCCGCATGGCAGAGCAGATCACTTCTTTGGCACAGGCACAGGGAATCCTGATTGAAATTCTGGTTCGTCTGGCCGATCAGGATGCCAATATCGCCGGGATGGTCATGCAGTCCCAAAGCGACATCCGGGCACTGGCTCAGAACAGTGCTTATCTTCAGGAGCGGCTTTATCTGCTGGAAGACAAGAGTTATGGCATCAAGGAAAACGAAAATCTGAAGGATTTGAACAGCCAGCAGCGGAATATTCTGTCCGGCTGTTTGAACGAAGCATCCAAGCTGTATGTAATGCCCTCCAACGAGCAACGTTTGTATGCCAACGAACTGCTGAACTACCTGAATGCTGATGTACAGGTGGCGAATCTGGAAGATGCTCTGGATGATCTGGAAGATAACGCAAAGCGGAAAATCCTGAGCTGCGTTATCACCTATATGTATCTGTACGACCATACTGCGGAGTCGATGGAACAGGATGAACAGGAAGACTTCATCGACCTGTTTGACCTTGGTCGCAAGACCATCAAATCCTTGAAGCAGCAGACCGTGGACACCTATCGTCTGCGTGGTGTGGACGGCTGCATTGACCGCTATATCACTGCACCTATTGAAATCACCGAAGAAACCCCGTTTGAAGTGGAGCTGCCGGAGCCGAAGGCCGCAGAGGGAGCCTCTGAAGCTCAGACCGAAGAAAATGGTGAGGAAGCCATTGACACGAATGCGCCCCGTGAAAAGTTGGTGCTTTCCGGTTCGATTCAAAATGACGGGGAAACAATCTACAAGGATAAAGACATTCACTTCTCCTCGGCTATTATGAACTGTAAAGGCACAGTCAGGTTCATCAACTGTACCATCCATTACAATGAGGATGAAAGCCGCATTTATCTGAATAGTGGTACAGCTTTGGAGGTCGCATCGTCTACAGTGATTTGCCATGGGAATTGTAAATCAGGAGACTATTTTATTCGGACGGTAGAGGATCGCGTAGGGAATGCCGTCAAGTCAAGAACCGCTGGAAGCTGTACGGTGAAGAATAGCGACTTCGTTGCTTGCGTTGGCTTTCTCAAAGGTTCTTATGAGTCTTTCCTGTTTGACAAGAATAAGGTCATTGGTTCCTGCTCTGATTTCTTATATTTGAGCATCGAAAATAAAGCCAGAATTTCGGGCAGCCGATTCTTCCTGCCAGACAAACCAACTTTTGAAGCAAAAGATGAAAACAATCGACCGGGAGATGCATTTATTCATTGCAGGGGTAAAAAGGTTCTTTTTATCAATAATGTTTTCAAAGGGGAAAAGCTCAGCGAAAACTCCTATATGGAAGAACATTATATTTATGCAATTTTGGGTAGTGCATGGCTCTCCTTCGAGGATGAGTGGGAAAATGGTATGGTTGCATACTGCACGTTCCAACAGATGAGCCGGTGTGTGTATAATATAGGAAATGTCAGGAGCTGCGTCTTTGAAAAGTGCAGAGAAGCGATTAAAGAGTGCACGTCTGAAATTTCGGAAAGCCGATTTGAGGAATGTGAAAAAGCAATCGTAGATGTGTGTGCAAAGGCGGTCGTATCCAATTGCCAGTTTATACACTGTAAAAGCGAAAAACTTCTTACAACGAGAGGAAACTCGCAGGTGACGATTCAGGATTGTGAATTCTCCAACATCAGATGGGAGGAACAGGAGTTTAGGTCTTATACATGGCAATCGATGATCGTCATTGGTTTGGCGGAAAAGAATTTTGCCAATGCCGACCGCCCCAGCAGAATCAACCGATGCATCTTCAATGGAATCTGCATTGTTCCCAATGAACCGGGGAAGGTACAGAAAAAGGAAAATTCAGCCTATCTGATTGCGGTTAATATTGAAAACTATGCAAAATTCAAATATCCAAGAGCGGAAGTTACGGATTGCACGTTTGTCAATTGCGCTGCAGAGCACGCTGTTATCAATAAGGAACCATATGATTCCGTGTTTGGCTCCTCGCACAATTATACAGCGATTCGGGCGTACACACGCAACAACACGGGTCTTGACCAGATTGGAAATCCCGCAACATTTGCCGAATCCCAAAATGTAAAACGGAAAGAAACGGATGCCGCTAGCAGAAAAATCGGCGACAGCTTGCCCGTGGAATAAAATGCTTCTGGATACATTTGGCATGATAATTTAAAACCATAGCAAAACTCTAAAAAATAAATCCGGGACGGCTTTTGGGGGCTGCCCCGGATTATTTTTAGGTAAAGGATTTGAGCACTTCTTTCAGTGCTTCACGCTGTTCAGGGGACAGACGGGCCAGAATTTCTAAAAACTCTTGCTGTTCCTCCAAAGTGAGCCGGTTCTCCGGCTCAGAATAATTTTGGTGGTTCATAAAAGATACTTGCTCCTTTCGGCAAATCCTGTTCAGCCATCAGTTCGGCACGAATCTGACGTTTGTACTTATAATAGGTATTCCGGGCAAGACCTGTGAGTTTCATGCACTCGGCATCGTCAAGTGTGCCGCCAAAGGTCTTGCAGTGGGTGCGGATGATCTGCTTGGCTTCTCTGGCTTTTTTCGTTTCAAATCCAACACCCTTTTTGCGGCCAACCTGCTTGCCGTTCAACCGGGCGGTCAAAAGGCCCTCACGGGTACGCTGGTGCAGATCGGCAACTTCTTTTTCGGATTGCTCAAAGGCCAGTTTGATCTGCTCTTTTGCCAAGGCCATCAGATATTCGTTGATGCCCTTTAAGATGAAGTCCACATTTGTCCCTGTCATGGCAATGCTGCCGGAGAGAGCTTTTTTGTAGGTCTCGGTGTCGATGTGGTGCTCTTTCAAGAACACCAGTTGGATGCCCTTGCGGTAAAGGTCTTCGTACAGAGCAAAACCCTCCTCTGCATTTCTGGACATCCGGGATACTGAGTCGAACACCACTGCATCTCCTGCTTTCAGAACTCGGTAGAGCTTCAGCCACTCCGGGCGAAAGATAGATGTACCAGTGTAGGCTTCCTGCACGATATGGGCAGCCGGGTACTCGGCCTTGATGTTGCGGATCTGACGGTCAATGCTCTGCTTTGCCGTAGAGATGCGGCAATAGCCATAGATGTTCATGGGGTTCCTTTCTGGCTCAAAGATAACGAGCGACATTTTTAAGACTGTGTTTTGCACCTTGAAATGGTCTGAAAACGGCTGATTTTAATACAAAACAGAATATACGGTATTTTTAATACAGTTTTAGTGGGCATAGGCAGTCATAAAATCAGAAATGGTAGTGCACGGTTTGTGATTGGCGGTGTCCTCGCCATCCAAAGGAGCGTAGTTCCAGTCGGTGTCCTCGTCAATATATCGCCGCCCATCATCCGGCAGTTCCAGCGGTTCCGCAAGAATAATGGTGCCCCAGTGGTTGACCATCACAAAGGGCGCAATCTCACAAGGGATGCCCCGGCACTCGTCATCATGCCGAACATCGTAGGCGTACAGACCATCCGGAATGGTATCTCTCTTGATGCGGATGCTGGTGAACAGCGCAGGCTTTCTGCAAACCGTAATCTCCTCGTAGTGTTCGGTCATTGCATTAAAGGTCATAAGGCGTTCCTCCTTAAATTTCAATGATAAAAGCTCTAAACTTCTCTTTGTAGAAATCCATTGCACTCTGCGGCAGGGAAGTCAGATTCCCTTCGTTGTCACATCCGGCCAGAAATCCCGGCCCGGCAAGAACATCGGCTCCATCCCACAGCGGACGATTGAGCGGCAGGCCAAGCAGCTTGCCTTCATCATTGCAGACCAGTGTGACCGCTGAACCGGTGTCACTCAATGTGATGCATTCGATCAGCCCGCCTACAAATTTCTGCATGGCTTCAAGCGTGTTGTCCAGCTCGATTTCCTTTGGCAGCTCCATTGGCAGGAGCGCAAGGACTTTGATTTTTTCTTCTTTCATTGTATGCCTCCAAATAAAAACAGGACAATCCAAATGGATTGTCCTGTAAAAAGTGAAAGGGAGCATCCGAAGATACTCCCCAGTAGATAATTATTTTTTTCTTACCATGCAACGTTTTTTGAAGAATGCGATGCCATAACAGAGGATGTCATCATAGTCATCCCGGAAGTCCGCCGCATACATCCGGTCATTGATCTGCTGAATGGCAGTATCACAGGCATCTGGCAGAGCATCCAGAGTTTTGGCATACTTGGCTTCAAAAATTGCCACGCGGCCATTGCGGATATCCTTTACAATGACATCGCTGCGCCCCTCGCCATGCTCTTTGTTAGATTCTACCACATAGCCAGCACCAGTAAAGATGCCTGCAAGGAAAGCGTGGTAAAAATCCTCCCGGTAGTCGTGGTAGCTGATGGTCATACGCAGCAGCTTGGTCATCTCTTTTGTCAGAGCTTCGTTGTTTCCGCTCCAGACTGCATCAAACAACGGGCTGCGGTTCCATGCCTTTGCACTGTCATCAAACCATTTGCTTACAGTGGTTTCAAAAATTTCCCGAATCTCTGCATTGGGAATCATCAACGCAGAGCAGCCATCCGGCAGCGAATCCGTCAGATCCTTATCCCGCACCTTGGTCAGATAGCCTGTCAGATACAGCACACTCCAAAGATTTTCCTCAGAGGAGTGCAGATAATCGTAGGTCAGGTTTTCTTCAATATGCTGAACAATAGAGCCGCCAGCCATCAGCGTTTCGAGCTTCGTGGTGATATTGTCACCTGCATAGTCGATGAAAGAACGGATGATGGCGTTATCACTGGTGTTTTTCCAATAGCTTTTCGGTTTCTGTGCTACACCATATTGGAAATCCCGCAGGTAGCTGATAACATCCCACGGACAATAAATGTCTGCATCGCCAAAATGATAACCGTCGTACCATGCCTTGATTTCAGCAGACTGCGATTCAAGACCGGCATCTTTCAGCATTTGATCTACATCTGCCTGTGTGAAACCAAAGGATTCGCTCAACCGGGGAGAAAGAATCGTATCCGAGACAAAATTGTTCGTCCCGGTAAAGATGCTTTCTTTTGCAATTTTCAGGCAGCCGGTAATAACAGCAAAGTCAAGCGAAGTATTGTCTTTGAGCGTGGTGCTCATCATAGCCCGCATCACGTCCAGCATCTGCGAATAATATCCGTTGCTGCTGGCTTTGGCAATGGGAACATCATACTCATCCAGGATGACGACCGCCGACTTTTTGAAATGGATTTCCAGCATCCGGGTCAACAGCAAAAAGCAGCTTTTGGTTTCATCCATGGATGCAGTGCGTCCCAGAATCCGCTTAAAGATGCCTTTGTCATCGTCGGAAATAGCATCGTCATCCAAAAGAAACTGATAATCCTGAAATGCAAATGCCAGTTTCATGCACAGCATTCCATAGGCACTTTCAAAGGTTAGACCGTCCGTGTCCTTGAAAGAGAAAAATACCACAGGACACTGGTTCATCCATTTTTGGCAAAGTTCTGTGTTTTGGGAAATCGCCAATCCCTCAAACATCTGCTTGCTGTCTTTGCGGATGTCAAGAAAATTTGCGAGAGTGCTCATACCGAGAGATTTTCCGAAACGGCGAGGACGAGTGATCAAGTTGACTTTAGGAATGCCGCCATCCAGAATCTCTGCAATCAGATTGGTCTTATCAATATAATAATATCCTTTGGTACGAATCTCTGAGAAATTTGAGATCCCAACAGGAAACTGCAAATCTGCCATGCAATGCTCCTTTCCGCTCACAGAGGAGAGCTTTCAGAACTCACTACTGTAAGTGTACCATGAAATATAGAATCATACAAGAATCAAGTGACATCGAAATAGAGCAGTTTTATTATGCTACGTTCAATCTGGTGGCTTTGTAGCAGTCTGCGCACATCCCCTCATGGGTGGCGGCAAACTCTGCCGCCTGCATGATGGAACCATCCTTCAGCTTGACCCTCTTGATGGGCTGGTTGCAGCGGGCGCAGATGCAGGGCACAGGCGGCTGTTCCTGCTTCTGGCTGGTGGATTTCGGTTTCGGCTGCTTTTGCGGTTCTGCCTCCGGCTGCGGTGCAGCATCTTCCGGCAAATCCTCTCCGGCATAAACGTACAGGCCCAGCCCAAACATAGCGAGGTTCTTCACCAAGCACCGCATGATAGCCTTATTCACATCGAACATAGAGGCTGCTTCTACGGTGCGCTCTTCCATGCCGACCTTTTCACGGCGGCGGGTCTGCGGATTGTAGTCCCATTTCGGGGTGGAGTAGGTGTAAGGCACAGCTTTCATGGCTTTGTTTGCGCCATCCAGTACAGGCAGCCACATTTCATGCGAAACGCCCTCAATCGTGACCGAGGTATACACCATGAAGCCGGTTATGGGGTCATAAACATAGGGCAGACCGTTGAATTTCTTGACCTCATAGCTGGCAGCGGGATACAGCTTCTTCACCTCTGCCCAAGCATACGCCCAGCTCACATACTTCAGCTCGGTATTGCCGGACTTTTTGACTTCCAGATGATCTTTGAAGTCAATAGCAAATAATTTTACGAATGGATTTTCCATGATAGCATCCTTTCTGATAAAAACCCGGCGCAACAAATGAATTGCTGCGCCGGGTTTTGTATTGCTGTACTAAACAAAGTTAGAGAAACGGGCAATTTTGTATTGCCGTACTAAACAAAATTGGAAAAACAGGCAATTTTGTATGCCAGCAGACATACAAAAATCATGCTGCATGGATAATGGTAAACCTGCGGCTGCTCACATTCTTGCTGTACCGATTGAAAATATCGGGCTGTTCTTTCTTCAAACGCTGGGAATCCACACGCTTGCTTTCGGAGGATACCCACGATACCTTATAACCCGGTGCTGTGCCATAAGCGGCATCCTGCATTTGCAGCTTGACCTGTTGCTCGATAGCCGTTTTCTCCTGTTCCATCTGCTCGATTTGATTAGAAAGCTCCTGCCGCTTGTCCAACAGATTACGGATGGGATTTAGATCGGCAGTTTTGTTTCGATCATCTGCAGAGTATAGCTGATTGATCTGCTGTGTATCCCCCTCGCTTCCGGTAGGTACAGGTGGAATTTCGGGCATTACGTTGTATTTCCAGAAGTGCTCTTCCTTTGCAATGAGGTTGTTCAGAACTTCTTTGTCGGTTGTGATCTTGTGAATCACCAGTTCTTTCCCGAAAATCAGAGCAGCAATGTACCAGCAGTCAAAACCGCTGACAGCCAGATAGTGATTGACCTGAGCCATGTAATGTGCAGGGATTTTTCCATCCGCCCACTTGTCCGCAGAAAACGGCGAAACCGTTTTGCACTCTAATCCAGCTTTTTGCCCAACGATCAGGCGGTCAAAATCTGCCAGAAGCAGCGGATGTTCCTCGCTCTGGTAAATGGCATTTGCACGGCGTACCTTCAGACCGGTTGCTTCGGTGAAGCGCTGCGCCACATAATCCTCCAAGTCACGTCCCTGCCGCATGGCTTCGTTGTCGATATTCTCAGTGGTATCGCTGATTTTATCGTGGTACACCTGAAATGCAGAACGGTAGGGATTCAGTCCAAGGATAGCCCCGGCATCCGTGCCGGTAATGCCGCATTTGCGGTAACGGAGCCAATCCTCTTTGGACAGGTTCAAAGTTGAAATCAACCTTTTCATGCACTTTGCATCCTTTCTCTCATAATTGATTCGGTAATGATGAAGTCGTATTCCACCAAGTCTTTCATGATTGTGGAAAAGTCACTGGCCAATGAATGGCAAGAGCCAACCCACAGGTCATAAAGAAAATCCAGAATATTATTTTGCACCCTGAGATGGTTCCAGTAGCGCTCCTCCAGTCTGCCCTCGGATTCCAAAACAATAATGGCGGTGCTGATGGTACTTTTCATCGTGATCTCATAAGCCGTGGTAACGCTGATTTCAGAAGCACTCTTCTCAACGTTGTCAAAAAATTCCGTGAATTCCCTGAAAATGCGGTTGTTTACATCATTCATGGCTTGCTCCTTTATGCTGCTGCCAGCACCATCTTGTAAGCCTTGTCGATCATGGGGTTACCCTCTGCGGTGCGCAGGAACAGGTTCTCGTTATAGTTTTTGGTCTTGCGGAGAGGATCTGCGTGGGTAGCAAAATCAGAGACTGCGTTGATAAAGCGCCAACCGTTCTTGCCGACCCATTCCAGATCCGGTGCGTTGTAGTAGCGAGTCTTCAGCTCTTCCTGCAGGCGCAGATTATTCTTCCGCTGGCAATCGGACAGGTCCTCAGAAATCGGGAAAAACTCATTGATGAACTCCTGCACCTTGTGATCGGATAAATCGATGTGAGCCATCTCTTCGCCACGGTTGCCGAGTTCAATCATATAGTTGCTGGCCAGCTGCAGGGTTTCACGGGCATCCTGCACGCGGAGCAGAACATTTTCGGTGTGGCGTGCAGTCCAGCTGCGCTTTGCGGTATTCAGCGCGAGGTTCAGCGTGTTCTGGCAGACTACACGGATCGGAGTCATGGCCACTTTCACACCAGAACTTCCGTCATGACTGTTGAAGATTACAAGATATGGTACTACTTGATCTCCAGCGATAAGATATTTCCTCGGAAGCCTTGCCAGCATCCAGACCTTCTTGCCGCCCTGCAAGGAACCGGCAGTTTCGTAAGTAACACCCTCACCCAGCAGGTCATCCGTGAACTGAAATGCTTCTTCGTTCTGCACAATGCGGTAGCGGTCGGATACCACACCCAGAACAGCATCATCAGTGCTGCGGACATTTGCGCGATAGCCGGGGATCATAGAACCCGTGCCGGAATAGATATTACGGCTTTCCACCTGCCAATCCAGACCGGCCAGTTCCAAGGCTTCACGGCTTGCAGGGGCATCCATGATGATACGGCCAAGGCCGTGCCAAGGGGTCTCACGGACAGAGAACATCGTTTCAACATTTGCGGGCATAGTAAAATCTCCTTTTCAGTGTATTTTGCTCAATCGTTGTTTTCCATTTCTTCAGCGATGCGGACGAGGACTTCCACCAGGACGGTGCCGACCTCTTTGACGATTTCGGACCAAAAGTTCATAATGCTTTCTCCTTTCTGCGCAGCTGCGCTTTAAAATACGATGGTAATAATGATAGTGATGGTGCGGAATAACAAAATGCTCACCTCCAGACATAAAAAAGCCCCTGAGTCTTTCGACTCAGAGGCTTTGGATCATGATTATTATATCTGGGTGAAATTAGGAGCTTATGAAAAAAGTAGTCAATACTCTTTCGTTCCAAGAATCATTTGAATTTGAACAAGGTGTATTCAGGCGGTGATATCACTTCAGGTCCAATGAAAGCTCCTGTTGAACCTGAAATAGAGTCATTTGCAGATAACCTCATTCTCTCGAGTATCTTAATCAAGTTCTGTTAGATTTGACTTGTTCGAGAACAAGTCAAAATGACGAAATCAAAGCTAAAATCTTTTAGTTGCAATGCCTAGGAGATTGAAGTATTATTATATGTATATAGAAAATTATCTTCAGTTAGCTGAGTTACGTGGCAAAAAGCAAGAAAATCTTTAGTCTATCATACAAGGAGCCTGTACAAAACCATTTTCAACAGACACTAGGCATTTGTATATATATGAACGATTACTATGGGCTAGTGCAGTAGATACCTAAAAGAAAGAATACAACAATGTGGTGTAAAAACTGTAATATAGAAACAAATGATGAAATCTGTCCGATTTGCGGCAGTAAAACGGTGGAAGATATTCCTGTTGAAGTGTATTGGTGCCCGGAATGCAAAGTCCCCATCATCAATACGACTACGCAAGCGGATAAAGGTTCTTGCCCGCTTTGTGGACATAAAACTAAATATATGTCGGCTGATTTGCGTCCGGTCTTTCCAGAAGAGCGGCTTTTGTTGGAGCTGTTGCTTGAGAAGAAGCCTCACGAATATGTTCAAAAATCCGTATGGGCGGCGAACAGCAGCTACTATATTGATGGAAAGCGTGTAGCACTTCCGACGAAACTCTTCGAAAAGGCTGATACAGACGACTTATCAAAGAAAATCGAGGAGTATAAAGGCAGCAATACCTACGAATACTTTAATATTTATGCCAAGCGATTCTGTGAAGCTAATAGAAACCGGCTCAACTACCTCGTGGATGAAGCCTCTGGGTTTGTGCGGAATGCAGCGTCAAAGTTTGATGAAGACCGACTTGTGGTATCCTTTTCGGGTGGTAAAGATTCAACAGTTACGGCTGATTTGACGATCAACGCATTGGGTACATCGAGTATTGTTCATATCTTCGGCAACACTACACTGGAATTTCCGACTACGGGCGAATATGCAGAACGCTATCGTCACAATCATCCTCATGCAATTTTCATGGTCGCAAAAAATGAAGAGCAGAACTTCATGGATGTTTGCGATGATATTGGACCACCGGCACGAATGATGCGTTGGTGCTGCTCGATGTTTAAGACGGGGCCTATTACCCGGACACTGAATAGTTTGTTCCGCAATGAGCAAATTCTGACGTTCTATGGAATCCGCAAGGCAGAGTCTGTCAGCCGCAGCAAGTACAATCGTATTGAGGATGATGCCGAATCCGTCAAAATCCAGAAGCAGACTGTGGCATCGCCAATCTTTTTCTGGAAGGATATTGACATTTGGCTGTATATTCTGAGCAAAGAAATCGACTTTAACTATGCCTATCGGCTGGGCTATGATCGTGTCGGCTGCTGGTGCTGCCCGAATAACAATCAGCGCGCACAGTTCCTATCTCGAATCTATATGCCGGAAAAATCAAAGGCATGGCGCGAATTCCTGATTGGCTTTGCAAGAAAAATCGGAAAGCCTGACGCTGAAGAGTATGTTGATTCTGGCAAATGGAAGGCTCGTCAAGGCGGCAATGGTCTGGCAACAGCTAACGATGTAAAAATCAAATTCACAAATTGCACAGCCGAGGACCACGCGAAAATCTATCGTCTTGTGCGACCGTATGATGACGAACTGATTGGGATGTTCGTTCCTTTTGGCCGTATCGCGCCGGAGTACGGACAGAAAATTCTGAACGAAACCGTAATTCTCGATGCCAGAACGAATGTCCCTATTCTTTCCATTCAGCCTTTTACCCATGATGGGTACGAACACGCGGTAAAGGTTCGGACGATGAATGTTGCAGACCACGATGATCTACAACGAATGGTCGGATACCAAATCCGAAAATTCAATGCCTGCCGCAAGTGCTTGAAGTGCGAATCACTTTGCCGTGCGGGGGCAATCTCAATTATTGGAGACTACTACTACATCAATCCTGCTAAATGCGTTCATTGTAAGATGTGCGTTACTCCTAAATACCTCGATGGCGGGTGCATGATGAACAAATATTTGAAAACGAAATGATAAGGCGGGAAATTTTCCATGAAATTTAGAGCACATGATACCTTCTTCATCCGAAAGGGATGGCTGAGCAAGGGTATGAAAGCGGTTCATTCTAAGCCGGATGTCTTTGTTGCTAAAGATGAAAATCCAATGGATGTATTAGGCATCGGCTCTAATATGGTAAAGTCACTCCGCTACTGGCTAGTTGCTACGAATCTTACGGAAGAAGCCCTTCAAAATAAACACCGCGTTCAGAAGTTCACGGGATTTGGAAATCAAGTATTCAAGAATGATCGCTTTATGGAGGAGTACGGAACACTCTACCTCCTGCATTATATGCTATCAAAAAATGAAGAAGATGCGACAGCATGGTATTTCTTCTTCAATGAATTCAATATGTCCGAATTTGTGCGGGAAGATTTTGTCACAGCCTTGCAGAACTATGTTTCCATGAGGGGCGAAACTGTTGCAATTCGCTCGATGTCGGATGATTTTGCTTGTATTCTCAATACGTACTTGCCCCGATACAAAACAAATCCTACACGTGTAAATCCTGAAAACAACATTGATTGCCCGCTTGGTGAATTGGGTCTTATTGATATTCTGGATAAAAACAAAAAGACATACCGAAAAGCCATTCCCGCACCAGAAACCATTCATCCGTGGGTGTTGATGGCGGTCATGTGTGATCAGTCGAATGACCGCATGGAAATTGGATTAAATGAGCTGCTCACTGCAAAATGCAACATCGGAAAAACATTCAATCTGGATGCCATTACAATGCTGGATGTGCTGCATCAGGTGGAAAAACTTGGGCTTGTTAAAATTATTCGGACAGCGGGTCTGGATGTTATTCAGCTAAAGCAGAATTATTCTTTTGAGGAATGCGTGGATAATTACTACGAGTGCATTTCCAAGATTGATTAAGGGGAAAGTTTAATGAGTGAAATGATTTCAGTTGCAGAAGGTTTTCAGTATTCTGTGAACATTGCCTATGACCTTCATGCTGATGATAAGTTAAAGAGTTATATACCGACTCAGTCTGCACTCCAGTTGATGGAAGATATTTTGCAGAGTACTCTGCCTACCGCAACTGACCGTTCGCGCGTTTTGATTGGTGCTTACGGCAAGGGAAAATCACACATTGTGCTGACGATTCTTGCGCTCTTGATGAAACGCGACCTTGACTTGTTTGAAAAACTGCTTCCGGCTATTCAGAAGCGCGATAAATTGAACCGTCTGATTCAAAACTACTATGCAAGCGACAACAAGCTGTTGCCAGTCATTATTACCGGCAGCAATACAAGTCTGACGCAGGCATTCCTTCTGGCTCTTCAGCAAACATTGAAAGAAAATGATTTGCTGAATATTATGCCGGACACGAACTATAAAGCTGCTGTGTCAGTTATTGAACGTTGGAAAAACGATTTTCCTGATACGTATCAGCAGTTCAAGAATAAAATTACAGATTCTATCAGTTCGTTTGTTTCTCGTTTGGAAGATTATGACATTAAGGCTTACGAAGAATTTGAACGTATTTACCCTAGCCTGACAGCAGGTAGTACGTTTAATCCCTTTGTAGGCTTTGATGTCGTGCAGCTCTATGAAAGCGTTGTTCAGGCATTAAAACCTCATGGCTACACTGGCATTTATGTCATCTACGATGAGTTCAGCAAGTATCTGGAAGCAAACATTTCGGAGGCATCTGTAAGCGATACTAAGATGCTTCAGGACTTTGCAGAAAAATGCAATCGAAGCGGAAAAAATCAGATGCACTTGATGCTGATTTCCCATAAGGAAATCGCAAACTATATCGACCGTCTGCCTAAGCAGAAGGTCGATGGCTGGCGTGGTGTTTCTGAACGATTCACTCATATCCACCTGAACAATAACTTTACGCAGACCTACGAGATTATTGCGACGGTCATCCAGAAAAATCAAAAGCTCTGGAATCTGTTCTGCACTGAGCATAAAAAGGAATTCAATGCGCTGGCAAGACGCTACGAGACACATCGGATTTTTTCGGATATGCAGGCTGATGGTGTAGAACATACAATAGCGGCTTGCTATCCTCTTCACCCGGTTTCTACGTTTATCCTGCCCCGGCTGTCCGAGCGTGTGGCTCAGAATGAACGGACACTTTTTACCTTTTTGTCAGCTAATGGACAGGCAACTCTTCCGTCCTTCTTGAAGCAGTATCACGATAGCGAGTTCTCGGTTGTTACGCCCGATTTGATTTACGATTATTTCGAGCCGCTGTTCAAAAAGGAGATTTCAAACGGAACACTCCATGACATTTACTTCTTGACCAGCACTATCTTAAATCAGCTTGACGATGATTCTTTAGAGGAAAAACTAGTAAAGACATTGTCCTTGATTTATATGTTGGAGCAGTTTGAAAAGCTCAAACCGACAAAGGATGAGCTGATTGGAATCTACTCTATTCAGTATTCAGTGCCGGAAATTGAAAAGGCATTAAATAACCTTATTGACGATGAGTATGTCATTTACCTCAAGCGCAGCAACGATTTCCTTCAGCTGAAAGAAAGTTCTGGCGTTGATGTTGAAGCTAAAATCCGTGACACGATTGCATCCCAGCAGAGCAGCGCAGTTGTGAAAAAAATTCTGAATGCATCAAACTTTGATAGCTGCATCTATCCTTTCCGCTATAACGATGAGAAGGAAGTCACACGGTACTTTGATTTTACCTTTATTGATGAATCGGAAGTTACCGAGGATGTCAACTGGAAAACAAAGCAGCAGGGTACGGAAGCGGATGGCACTGTATATGCTATCATTCCGCATAGCAAGGATTCGATTGCACAGATTGTGGATGTGGTGAAGAAAACCAGTACCTACTGTTCAAACTGCGTCTTTGTTATCCCACATAAATTTGTTCCTATTGATTTTACGGTTCGAGAGTATAAGGCTGTCGAGACGCTGAAAGATCTTGCTGTTTCCGATAAAGTTTTGTTTGATGAGTATGAGGTGATCTATGAAGATCTTCGGGAGATCATCAACCACTATATCAGCGACTATACCCATCCTGAAAAGAGAGCATCTACCTATATTTATAAGGGAGAAGAAAAACAGATCGTTCGTAAAGCTGCTTTGACTGACCTTTTATCTACCATCTGTGAGAAAACGTATTTCAAGACCCCGGTTATTGTCAACGAGGCAGTCAACAAAAACCACCTGACAGCAAATTCGGTAAACAGCCGAAGCAAAATTGTTATTGGACTGCTGCGCTCTGAACTGGAGCCGAATCTTGGACTGGCTGGTGCCGGACAAGAAGTCTCGATTCTCCGCAGTACGCTGATCCGAACGGGGATACTAGATACCAAAAACGGTGTGCCTAAAGTCAACCTGCACCCGCATGATTACCTTATGGCAAATCTGCTGGGCGAGATTGAGAAATTTGTCCAAGAAGCGCGCGAGCAGAAAATGAGCTTTGCAGAGCTGTATGCTCGGTTGACTACCGATAAATGCTATATCGGCTTGCGGAGAGGACTTGTTCCTATCTATGTTGCTGCTGTATTCCACGAATACAAAAAAGAAATCATCATCTACGATAAATTCTCTCAAGTTCCGCTGAACAACGATACCTTGCTCCAAATCGAAGCAGCACCACAAGACTTTGCATTACAGTGCTTGGATTGGAACAATGAAAAAGACGAGTATGTTGACGCCCTTGCAGATGTTTTCAAGGATTATGTTGTTGAAGCCGAAAAAGCAGCTTCGGGTTACAATTATGTTGTAGCTGCCATGCACCGTTGGTATATGGAGCTGCCCAAGTACGCCAAGGAAGCCAAATATGATCCCAAAGGACAGCAGATTGACAAGCTCAAGCGTCAGTTTATTCGGATGCTCAAGCAAAACATTGGCACCCATACCTTGTTATTTGAGAAGCTTCCCACTCTTATTACTGGAGGAACAGAATGCAGTTTGGAAACTGTAAAGGCGGTTTCTGAGATTAAATTCTTCTACGATCAGATGCTTGGTCAGTTAGAACTTGCATTTTGTGATGAAGTCAAGAAACTTTTCGGTGAGGGGCAGGACGAAGCAATTCTAAGCAGAAAATCTTTGCCGAGCGTAGTTGTTGAATGGGCAAATCGCCTTGACCCGTCCATTCACGAACAATTATTTGCTGACGGAACCGATAGAATGCTGCAATTATTCTATGCGAATAGCGAGGCAAGTGAGCATATCCTAACCTTAAATCTTGCAAAGCTCGCAACGGATTTGAACCTGAGCGATTGGGATGCAAATACGCAGACTGCAGCTTTAGAGAGCATCAAGCAGTACAAAACGACCGCCGAGGGATTCCGTAAGGAAACACCCAAAGCAGAAACAAAATCCATCAATGGTTATCAGTTGACTTATGAGGATGAAGCGGGCTGCACGGTAACAAAACGCTTTGATAAAGTGGAAACGAGCAAGCGAGGGAAGCTGCTTTACAATGCGATTGAGTCTGCGATTAGCGGCATGGGACAGGCTGTCTCTGAACAGGAAAAACGCCAAATCCTGATGGACGTGTTAAGAGAGCTGTGCTAAAACCTCAAAGGAGAAAACGTTATGGCATACTTTGATAATGCAGCTACCACATATCCAAAGCCTGACGATGTTTATTCCTTTATGAATGAATTCTATCGTCAGTGCGGAGGAAATGTTGGTCGTGGCGATTATGGCATTGCCAAATCTGCTGGCGCACTTGTAGCAGACACAAGATCGCGGCTGCAAGAGCTTTTACACTGCCCTGCAAAGCAGGTGATTTTTACACCGACCGCCACGATTGCGCTGAACATTATCCTGCAAGGATTATGTGAGATGGGCATGAAAAACTTCTATATCAGCCCTTTTGAACATAACGCCGTTACCCGAACACTGCATCACTTTGAAAATTTGGGGCGCATCAAAGTTCACCAGCTCTCTGTAACACCGGAACTGAAATACGATCTGGAAAAAATTCGCTATCAGTTTGATGACTGCAAGCCTGATGTTGTTGTCGTAAGCCATGCCAGCAATGTGATTGGCCTGATTGCCCCCGCCGCAGAAATTTTTGATTTGGCGAAGGCATATAGCAGTTATACGGTGCTGGATATGTCGCAAACTGCAGGTCTTGTCGATTGCGATGTTGGACGCAGCACATTCGACTTTGCAGTATTTGCAGGCCACAAGACATTATATGGTCCGACCGGAATATCTGGCTTTATAATGAAGCCAGATATAAAGCTTCCTCCTGTTCTTTTTGGCGGCACAGGCTATGATTCTGCAAATCAGGATATGCCGGATAGTCTGCCTGAGAAGTACGAGATGGGCACCTCTAATATTGCGGGCATTGCAGGCTTGAATGCTGCATTGCAATGGAGCCAGGAGATTGGAATTCAGAACATCTACCGGCATGAACAAGAGAACAGACGAAAGTTACTCGAAATATTATCGCAGTATGATTTCATCACTATTGTCGGAAATGCACCTGAACAGCAGTATGTTGGCATTGTCTCTTGCCTTTTTGATGGCATCAGCAGTGATATTGCGGGCAATCTCTTAAACGAGCATGGGGTATCCGTTCGGACGGGATTGCAATGTGCCCCTCTCGCCCATAAGTTCTTGGGTACTTATCCGGCAGGTACGATTCGATTTAGTATCGGGTATTTCACAAGTGATGATGATTTTAGGCTATTAGATGATGCGTTGCGCTATATTGACGACCAGCTCTGATTTTGTCGCAAATCAAAAAATCGTGCAAATCTATGAACACTATTTGCAGTACATAATCAAATAGTGCTGCTGTAGCGTGAAAAATAGGACAGATGTTGCAACTGAGGTGAGAGACATGGAAAATAATGGATTCGTGGATTATCTTAACACCTTGCATAATGAACAGGCAAACAACGAAAACGCGCTTGCTGAAGCACAGCAGAACAATCCATATTTTAAAAAAGTTAAAGTTGAACGTCCTGAAGCTCAATACATAGCCAACCGTATTGAAACCGGTGAAAACGCGTGTTTGATGATTCTCACAGGACATGCGGGTGATGGAAAAACCACGCTGTTGTTTCAAGTTTTGGAAAAAATTGCTCGGAATATTTCTGATATTAAAGTTGTACCCAGCGGAGAACTTTTAACGAACCAAAACAAAAAAGTTCGATACATAAAAGACTTTAGTGAATTAACAAAGGATGAACGGCGTTTGTCTTTTAAAAAAGCATTAGATGATGCTGAAATTGGAATTTATACGATTCTTGTTGCGAACACCGGACCCTTGATTGATACATTTAAAGACGTTTTTCCTGATCAAGATGATGCTGAAAGTACAATTATTGAGCAGATGGATTCGTCGCAAGCAAAAGAAACCGACTTGTATGGTCATCGCATTATAACGATGAATATCGCTCGCATTGATAACACGACTTTTGTCAGTGAGTTTGGACAAAAAATCGTAGACGAATCCAATTGGGAGCACTGCTCAACCTGTGACAAACGGGATTTATGCCCAATCGCATTTAATGCACAATTGGTGCGACAGAACAAATCTGCTCTTCATTTTTTGAAGTCGTTTTACATTTGGGAGCAGAATTTAGATAATCGCGCAACTATTCGTCAGATTACAGCGCATCTAGCATTTGCTCTTACAGGAGGCTTGAACTGTACACGCGTTCATCAACGCGTTAAGCCCAGCTGGAAAGCAAAATATTTATTCTCAAACCTTTTATTTGGAGGAACGCAAAGCGGGGGCAGCGCAGCTTTTCAAATAAAGGGTGTTCAAATGCTATCCCAGTCCAGAATTGATGTAAAAAATACCAGTAAAGACTATGAAGTGCTTGTTCAACGAAATTATCGGGATTTATTTGAACCAGCGCTTGTTTCGTTATGCAATGACTTGGAAAAGATTCCGAATCAAAGCCTCGACGTAAAACGTGTCCTGAAACGAATGTTGATCGTTTTCCCCTTAGGTGATGATCTAAGATACGAAATATATAAAGATGTTTTTTCAACGTATTATCCGGATTTCCTTGAGTGCGCAGAAGGTAAATCTCCGAATCGTAAGATGAAAAAAATGATTTTACGCGCATTGCGTATCATGTTCACTGGAGAAGATATCGATCTGAATGAATCGATTTTAATTACACTGCGCCGTAGCGGAGAACAAATTCAAAATGTCCAGATGCTCATTGGACGTATTGCGGAGACCGATATCCATATTGAATTGCAAAAAATTCCTAGTGTAAGCGATGAAAATCAAAAATATAAGCTCGTGCTGCGATGTGCTGAAAATGAAGCAATTACAATCAATATGCCTCTTTTGGATTATTTTTCTAAAATATCAAGCGGTTTAATTGTGGCAGATATTGACCCAATGCTTTCGCATGGTATTGAAAGCTTGAAAGCTAAATTGATTGCATACTGTAAACCAATAACAACTGATCCCAATGAGGTTTCTCTTTTAGTCAGAGAAGAAGATTCCTGGAAAATTGTGCGTATGTGTTTTGAAGATACTTCGATTGAATCGAATTGAGCCACTATTTTTGTGAGGTGGATTATGGACACTGTTTTTCCTGTGATGTCTACAAAAGAAAAAGACTCTTTGTCTATACGCTTGTTTGGAAATCGCCTTCAGGGAGATCAAACCCTCGGAGAATATCTCCTTGAGTTCCTTCTGGTTTTTTCGTCTGCTAAAAAGGATGATGGTAGTGGAAATTTTGAATTTCACACTATGGATCAGATAAATCAGGCTCAAACAGCAGGGGCGCTTTCATATTACACTGTCCCACGAAATGGGTTAAAAAGATTTATTTTTTACGACAGAAGCAAACAGGAAAGCCGTTCTGCAATTGATACATTAGCATACAAAAATATGCTATCGATGCTGCAGAAAAAGAGTGAAGACCCAGACTGGCCATATATTTTGCAAGATCTCCTATATGGGTACGCTTTGATTATCCGAAAGCGTGGCTGGTATGCACAATCGCTCATGCCGATCGCACCAGAACTTCTATTTCCTGAAACGCTTGGCATCAAAGCGCGAAAAAATAAACCACTTGATACGCCTAACATTGAAGTGGAGACCGTGTTTGAATATGGACAACATGATTTTTTGGCGCGTGGTGGAGAAATGTATTATCTGCAGCTGTTAGAAGGCATCTATAAAAATCAGGATGATCCAAAATTTCTACAGTATAAAAAAGATATCGAACGCGGAATTTCCTATATGTTAAAAGAGAAAAGCGCTGGATTCTCTACGATTGCAACACATCTTCAAAATTGGTGGTTAGAGGACCAAAATCTTAATGATGAGTCCATATATGCGACTAAACTAACCCGAAAAATGTCTTTGGGCTACTTGCAGCCAGGATTTGATCGTAGGGCAAAACAGAGCTTGCAGGAACTAGCATGTTTTTTGAGCAATGAGATTCATCCAATCACACGAATCGATTTGATGTCAAAAGGCATAGTTTTAGCTCTTTTACGCAGTATGCATCTTCAAGCATTTTACTGTGTGCATCCGGATGCACAGCAGCCACCAGCATGGATAATAGATATGCATACAGGATCTGCAACATCCAATATAGCAAAATTGGCGGCAGCTAGTTATAGAACAGCGTATTCGGAGTTTGGAAATGCGTTGAACATAATATATGCTAACAGCAACGGTGAAAAGGAAGCTTTTGATGTTGTATCGAAAGAACTTTCAGATTCTGCCGATATTTTCAAAAAAATGGGAAAAGAACTTCAAATCGTTATTCCTAGAAAGGGTGCGTATGAAAGATTCTCGCTGTCGGAGGATATCGTTCGCTACATGGTGCTTTCATTGGTGCGCCCGGGGAAAAAGATGACGTTTGATTCGTTCCTGCAGGTCCTATACGATCACTATGGCATCGTGATCGGTGCAGCTCAGTATGCACAATTGAAAGAAAACGTTGAGCCTGGCATGGGCGGCTATTTTGATGAAAATCAGATACAATTTCAGATGTTCTTGAAGAATTGCGGACTCTTGAGAGACCTTTCGGATGCAACATCGATTGTTGAAAATCCGTATGCGGAGGTGAAGTTCGAGTGAAAAGTTTGGCTGTTTTTTTAGTAAATAATATTAAACGCGAAATTCAGCAAGCAGCGAATGATTCCAAGAATATTATTTGCATCAAAGGTATCAATAGTGCAGAAGTCTATTGTGATATTTGCACACAGCTAAATCTTTATGCTTCCAATAACGATATCAGTTTTGTAGCAAAGCTTTCTAACGGAAAATATCAGGATTTTCTTGCAAACGATGCTGATTGTGCTGCGACGAAACTGATGTTCAATCACCAGTGGGTAGATACAGAAGACAAAATGACTTCTTATCGTAACAAACCGGCTGTAGCTGGTGAAAAGTTATTGATCCTCATGATGGGAACCGAATCTGTTCCGGATCGTGGTGGTCTTTCGGACTTCTTCACCCTTAGTCCGCAGCAGATTGAGCAGCAAATAAAAAATGACTATCATCGGCTGATTCCGGATGATTTTCACCAGAGATTAGATTCCGTTGCTGTCTTCGACTACGCTTTTGATAAATTCTACGGAACACTTTTTGATAGTGTAGAAAAAGACATTTTAAAATTGTGTGAGCAAATCGATATCTGGCGAAAAAAGTCTATGTCAGCAGATGAAATTTGGCAGGATATGTTTAGTTCACTGCCTGATGTTTGGAAAGTCGCTCCAATTTTAGACAGTGTTTGCTCTATGACATCTGTTGCAAATGCAAAAGATGATAAGATCCGCATCTTGGCAGAGGACTGTGCGTTCATTTCAAGACGTAGTTATTCTAAAATATCAAAATCTGAGCGAAAGAAAATCATAGATCAATTTGAACAGTATGTTCAGAAATTCGGAAAGTATAGCGAAGATTTTCCGAGTGATCAAGGGTTTTCTTCGTTTGAGGAATTTAAAACAGGTGTTATTGACTTTGTCAGTAATATCGATACAGAACAGAACTGTAAAAAACTTTTAAAAACAGATTATTCCATTGTTGGCCAGATTCTCCAAACAAAACTTCCCAAAAAACCTAGACGCTCGACAGCAATAAAGCTTACGGGAAATCCGTTGGTTGCTTTTCTGACAGCATATCTAAAAACTGTTTCTGATCCTGCGTTCGGAAATCTCCAGTATGACAATGTCACTTATGAAATTAAAAATGTTGCGGTTGGTATAAAAGGGGCGGATGACAAAGAGACCTCGAGAAAAGAGCAATGGGTTCGGATTTGTCGTTTCGCAGGAGGAGTTTTCGACTTTATTCAACAAGAAGACTGGAAAACTTCTGACGATACAGCAATTGAATTCTGCTGTACTGATAAAGACATATTTGAACCTCAGAATGTGGAAATAGCTGTTTCTGAAGGTCGCCTCAAATGGCTTAATACCGATAATACAAAAATTTCGTTTAGTGTGAAAATCTCTAATGGCAGCGCTTTGCTTTTTGAAACAGAGTATGAGTGGAATATCCGCCCGGATGAAGATTGGCTAGCTGCGTTTGACACATTGGAAATTATGTTCCAAGAGGATGACTATAATGCGTGCCTGCCATTTATAACGTGGAAAAATATTAACGAGATCTTCCGCGCAAAGAGCACCGAGGAATTTGTCCAGATTTTAAGCCAGGAAATTCATAAAGACGATTTTGAAGTTAGAAATCTACTTCGAGCCGTTGGAAAAGTTGATCCTAAGCAGTATACAAAGGAGGTGTATTCTTTCAATGCGTTAGGGGCAGCCTTCTTTACATTTGGCCAAGAAATCTTGCAAAATGGATTCTATTTTGCAATTTCAAGGAGTGTTGTCAACTTGATTGACAAATACAAGAAGGCCGCCTCAGTTCTGACTTGGAATCAGAATGTCTTGAGCGATCCGGAATTGTTACGGTGCTTTGTTAATGCTTTTGTAATCGTAAAAAACAATACTCCCATTCAGTCAGAACTCTCCATAGAGCAGTGTGTGGTTTTACCCTATCATCCGGCCATGTTAGAGAAAATTGCTGACCAGATGGTTTTTATTCGTACTGGAATGAGGGAATGGTACGAAAAAAATATGGAATCTACCATTGAAAAAATGGACAACGCATTGGATAGATTACTGAATCTGAGTTATATTCACTCGAGTATCGACGCAATTTACGATGATCGTGACCTGCAGGGAGTTGAAAAGACTTTTGGATATTTTACTTTATATGGGAGATATCTAAAGGAAAATCACTTTGTGCGAATGGGAACTGTTCTTGAAAAAGAAGCAATCTACGATGACGATTTTAATGTTCGTTCCTTTAATCAGGCAAACGCTGAAGCGAAAATGATCATTAATGTGATTCGTCATTATCGGAAAACCTATGGAAAAAACACAGACTGTCTGACCCTTGCCTTTATCAATCCGTCAGACTTACAGGTCGTTGTATCTGCAATCACCGGCTATGTTGCTTCCGTAAAGAAACTTGATATCCCAATTTATATTGTTGCAACCATTATTCTTCCGGAAAAGAACAAAGGTGGAAGAAATTATCTCTCCTATTGGTTGGATAATTTAGTAGATGCAGATGCTGGCGTCCATATTGAAAGCTATCTGGAATACTGGAACGAGTATAAAGATATCCATAATAAAATACGAAGCAATACAGATATCGCATTTTTTATGGATGTTCTGCAGGAACCCGGACAAACGGTTCTTGGATATCAAACAGCGGACTGGCCGACTACAATGAAGCCGTTAGAGTGCAGATATCCAATGGTTTTCAAGCCGAATATTGATTATATTTCAAACGTCAGCAGATCTGTTGACATTAGCCAGCCTCAATTTCCTGCAGCGACAGCGCATACACAGGTATTATTGTATGCAGCACATCCGGATATTACGCAAATCAATAAAATTTACCGTCGGGACAAGATGAATGATGCTCTTCGAGCAGAAATTCGCTCGGCTCATAATCAGGCGATATGGGTAGTTTGCGTGGATGAAGCCATCGATAAGGAATGCATTCGTGGCATCTGCAAAGGCGAAGAATACCCTGAGGAGTATCCGGTTATTGGATTTTCAACAGGAGATGGCTCTTACGGACAGCTTAACCTGACAATTACAACACGGCAAACTGTTAAGACGGACATTCAGCAGCGGTGCAAAAGAAGGTTGAAGTCGATTTTCTATACGTGGGATGACGCCTCGTTGAATACGGCAAGTCAGACCTGTATTGATCGAGCACCTCGTCTAGATGGTGTTAGCGTTTTGCTCGCTCTAAATCCCAATGCGTATGAGATCAACAACTTTCTGGCATACTTGATGCTGGATAAAATCTATGAGGATACCGGGAAAAACTACTGCCTGATCCATCTTGATTCTTACCGGCATTGGTTCGATGCGAAAAATCCGGATGAGGAGCAGAAAATTCCTGACTTCCTCGTTGTTGCTGTTGATTCTGACGCGGCGGGGAAAACTGTGCTGCACGCAACCGTTGCTGAATGCAAAATTGCGAAATGTATTCATAAAGACGAGCACATTCAAAAAGCTAAATCTCAGGTTGAAAATGGAATCAGTGTTTTAAAGGCGCATTTCTCTCCGGATTCAAAATCTATAGAGCGTCGTTATTGGTATGCACAGCTTTATCGCGCATTAGCATTTACGAGGACGGATTCCAGAACGAGCAAATTGTTAGACGCTATTATCGATGGGGAATTCGATATTGATTGGTCTGGAGAAATTTATGGATTCTGGTTTGATTCTGATGATGAACAGGATACGCTGTATACTGACTACAGTGGCGCACAGGATATTATCGTACATAACATTTGTCAAAAAACAATTCAGCGCGTGTTGCTGAAAAAGACTCCCTCGGAGGAAGTGGAGTTTATCCGAGAAATTGGTGCGTTAGAGCAGGAGGATGAACCTGCAAATGAAGAATTCGATGCATTAGATGATGACTTTTCTGAAACGGTCCATGAAGACGACGCTATAACTATGCCGGATACGCAGGAAGATATGGATACTCCAACAAATCTTCCGGAAATATTGGAAGAAGACAAAAAATCTGTTGCAGTGCTGGCGTCCCCAAAGGCAGAAGAAACGATTCAGCCGGAGATCCCGGTTGAACCGGCTGCAGAAATTGCTTTGACTTCCGAAACAGCTGATTTGGATAAAACATCCCCCGTTGAAGAAACGCCTTTAGAAGACGTCCGCTTGCTTATCGGTAAGGAGAAACGAGGCACAGATGTTTTTTGGGAATTTGGACACCCGAAGCTAAGCAACCGGCATCTTTTGATCACAGGAACTTCTGGTCAAGGAAAAACATACTGCATTCAGACACTTTTGTTGGAACTTGCTAGGCAGGGCATCTCAAGCGTGATTTTTGACTATACAGATGGTTTTTTGCCCAACAAATTAGAGCCTGAATTTCAGGAAGCGCTCGGCGAAAAAATTGAACAGAAAGTTGCGGTTATAAATCGAATTCCAGTGAACCCATTCGTCCTTCAGAGCGTTGAGATTCCGTCCATAGGTAGTGTTTCTGAAAAAGCCTCTGACGTGGCAGGAAGAATTTCAGATATTCTGACACATGTTTATGGATTTGGCGACCAACAGAGAGCCGCTATTTACAAAGCATGTAAGGAAGGCATTGACCGTTACGGTGCGCAAATGAGTTTTGCTCGGTTGCAAGAGCTGCTCGAAGAAAGTAAGATAAAAGAGGCAAAAACTGTCTCTTCTAAGATGATGCAGTTCTTTGACAATGATTTGTTTGACACATCCAACTCGTTTGACTGGAAGGATATTCTCAATAACAACGGAAAAGTTACAGTAATCCAATTGACGAATCTTGATCGAACCTTACAGACAATCATTACTGAAATCACACTTTGGGATGCCTGGTATAGTCTGACAAAGTTCGGAAACAAGGATACTCCGTTTGTTGTTGTTTTGGATGAAGCGCAAAATTTGTCGTTTAAGAGCGGGTCCCCGGCTGAAAAAATCCTGCGTGAAGGACGAAAGTACGGATGGTCTGCTTGGTTTGCAACGCAGTTTTTAAAGGGTGCACTTGATTCTGGCGAGATTTCAAACTTGCAACAAGCTGCTGAGCGCCTTTACTTCAAACCGTCTGGAGAAGAAATGAATTATATCGCTGGACAAATTGCAAGTGAACGAACCGAAATACAGGATTGGTATAACAGGCTTAAAAATATGCAAAAGGGTCAATGTATAGTTCAGGGAGACAGAATCAAACCAAATGGAGAATTTGGTTCGATTCAGCCCGCGCTCGTTAATGTGACCAGTTTTGGAGAACGAAAATGAGTGAGAATGTTAATTTTCATATGACGTTTCCTCCGACGCCTGCATATATAGGTCGTCTTCTGAAAATAGCAGATGGTCGTGTTCGCACTGTGGCTGAAGTCGCGGAAGAAACAGGCATTCCAGAAGGCGCATCTTCTGGAAAAGTCCGTCCACATATTCAGTATGCAAGTTACATGGGGTTGCTTAATTCTTCGGATTTTACGCGAACTCCTCTTGGTAAAATCGTATATCTAGAAGACTGTATAAACAATGGAAGAAAAAGTATCTGGAGCAAAATTTTCCAAGGTTGACTGTGGAACAGTTGAAAAACTGGAAAGAAGAAGTTGTACGGATGCCGGGATATCTGACTTCTGAAACCATTGCACAGATTGAATCAACGGCAGCCACAGTTAATGCACTATTGATTAGGAAGAAAGTTGATTATATTGTTTCGCTGATCAATGATCTTAATGCTGAAGAACGAAAAGAATTGCTAAAAAGTCTTTCTCAAAACTAAAATGGCGTTGCTACTATAAGGTGCAAAGCAAGCCGAAAAACAAATGTAGAACAGAGGCACTGAGTTGAACTTAGTGCCTCTGTTTTGTATATGTCTTATTTTACAAAACAATTATCTTTTGTGTCTTGCTTTGAATAGAAAAAGACGATACAATAATGGAAAAGAAAACGTGCATCAGTCAAATAAGGTGGTGGAGGCGATGGGCAAGGCAACAGTCTACTGCATTATGCACACGGAAAGATGTGTGGCACAGGTAAGTACGGCTGGTGAGTGTAAAATTTATTTTGAAGATTTCATGCCCTATGGTCTGGTGCTGAAAAAATCGAATGACTTTGATACTCGAATCAATAATGTGATCAATTTCTATTCTTGGTGTGCATCTCGGCTGATACCACGTGACCGTACTTATGCAAAGGAAATCCTGAACAGCATTGGCGCATCCCAAAGTGTTACGGATCGGGAGCGTGCACAGATTGCGCTTTCATACCATTGCCTGTCTCTGCTGGATGTGTTCTGGGTAAAAGAAGAAAATGAGACTGTCCGATTTGAGGATATCGATCTCTACACACACTCTTTAAGCAATGCTCTTGTGGACATTGCACTGCGTGGGCATCAGATGGCTGTGACAAATGCCCATCTTTTGGCAAATGATTTGTCCACTGGCGGATGCTATCCTAAAGCGTGGGTGCGCAAAGAGGAAGGCTTCTATCTTTATAAAGCTGGCGGACAAGATGCAGTCGAGCGCGAAGTGCTGGCAAGTAAGATCTGCCGATGCTTTGACTGTCATCAGGTTTTGTATGAGCAGGGGATGTTTGAGAATGAGCCGCTTTCTATCAGTAAAATCATGACCTCGCAGCGATATAGCCTTGTGACGTATGCAGCTTATGATGTCTACTGCACAAACCATGATTGGAACACGCTGGATAAAATTCTGGAACTGGATGCCCACGGATACTATATGATGAACATTTTGGACTATCTGGTGGGAAACACTGACCGCCATTGGGGAAACTGGGGTCTGTTGGTGGACAATGAGACAAATCGACCTATCCGTCTGCATGACTTGATGGACTTCAACCGAGCATTCCAGCAGTATGACACGCTGGATGGTGCAAACTGCCTGACTGTTGGAAAGCGGCATTTGAGCCAGAAAGAAGCAGCGATGGAGGCTGTGAGGAAAATTGGATTAAATCAATTTGTTGATGTGGCAGTTGACATTTTTCCTGAATATGAAAACTGGCTGATAAAGTTTCAAGTGCGGCTACATGCTCTAAAAGCAAACGAAAGCTTCAGATAACTTATATCAATTTGAGTACATGAGGAGAAAAAATTATGACATATACAGAAGACTTTAAGTGTATTCTTGCTAAACAGGACAATGTGGTAAATGCAAATCTGTTCATTTTGAGAAATAGCAACCCCAAGAAGATAAAAGTTTTTCCTGAAGAAGTGAGCAGTGTGTTGCTGGAAAAATACTTTGAAACACTATCAGTTACAACAGATGAAAGCGAGTTTGTGGACTTTATTCCAGATACAGTCGAAAAAAATACTTTGCAAGTTATTAATACGGAAGTCCTAGATCTTTGGCCGGCAATGGTGACCGCAAAGGATAGGTTGCAGAATGTGAATAGGGCTGAAATTACAGTTGAAGACTACAATTGTAGTGGAAACACTATAATGATGGACATCGAATTTGATAATGGTGAACATGTGTACTTTCTGACAGTCTATCGTAATGTCGCAGCATGGTATAGAAACAATATTTGCTTTACAAAAAAAGAAACAGGAAAATTTCATCAGCAATCTGGAAATGTGCTAGCATTGACACCATGGGTAGATGCGGTTATCTTTGACAAAAAATGCTATATTATTAACGAAGTGAACTTTAATAGAATATTTAAGTTTGATGAGGTTATTAAAAATCAAGTGGCCGCAAATGAACGGGAAATTCGCAGCATGGGATTTATTGATGACAGCGACATATTCATGGATTTTTTGGTAAAATCGAAGCGTAACAAAAATTCTATGGCAAAAATTATTATGCAAAAACGTCTTGAAAAAATTAGGACATTTTCTCCACAGTATATCAGAGAACAAATTGAGCATCAGCCAAGGTTGTCCTTTATATCGTACACAGAAAATGATAAGATTGTTATAGACAAAAAGTCATTTGAAGCGGTTATGGGAATTTTGTGTGGTCGGATTAATTTGGACCTGATAACAAAGGAGCTGAATGGAATGATGGAAAGTGAGTAAATTTGACAGACTGGCGTTAGCAATAAGTTGCTTTTTGCCACTATTCATTATTTTTGGTTTGGAAAATTTATGTGAAGCAAAAAGTATGTTTTCACCAATTGAAAACATAACTTGGAGACTCTCATTGCTGAATCAATCAAAAGGGTTTTACTTTAATGTCAGTCAATTTTCAATTTGGCTAATTCTTCTTATGGTTGGGATTGTTGGAATTGTCCGATTCCATAGAAAATTTCTGAAAGCTAAAAAGCTATCAAAAGAAGTGGTCGTTTTAGTAAAGGCTGAAAATATCACGGCGGACTATTACTTTACGTATTTTTCTTTGTTCGTGATTTCTTTTTTTAGTGTTGATCCGACAGTTCCTAAAGATGTCTTGATTTTTTCTTTTCTGATGGTGCTGATTATATGGGTTTATATTGTAAATGAAATGTATTTCGTGAATCCCGTCTTGAATATACTACGTTACAAATCTTTTTCTATTGTCTATCATAAAAACTTAAAATTAGAAGAAGATGATGAAAAAGAAATTGAGGAGTTTGAAATTAAAGTGTTTTCGAGAGTGCCGTTAAACAGAATGATGGGCGAAAAACTTTTTGTGACGTTTAGTCAGCATGACTTTTCTGTATGCTATCCAGTTATGAAAGAAGGGCGGTAGGCTATAGAAAAATGTACGTGTTCAATTTGCCGTTTGTAGCAGATCTGTAGCAAATCGAGCCTATTTAACGAATTGACGTTATAAAAATCAAAAAGCCATCATGCATCACACGCAGGGGGTCTGGGGTTCGGGTGCCTTTTTGCTCCCGGGATGTTTGCGTTTGCGCAACAGCCCGGGAAACAGGCAAAGACGGGAAAACCGCGCAGATCACGTCCAATAAACAAAGAAATGGCTGCTGCACCGGGAAGAAACCCTGTGCAGCAGCCATTTTTATTATGGTATAAGATCAGTCCTTCTTCTCGGCGGTGCGGGCAAAGAAGTTGGCGAGGACGGCGCCGGAAATGTTATGCCACACCGAGAACACAGCGCCGGGGATGGTTGCCAGCGGATACTGTGCAAAGTGGGCAGCGGCCAGAGAGGTGGCCAGACCGGAGTTCTGCATACCGACCTCGATGGAGATCGCGCGGCACTTGGTGGAATCCAGCTTCAGCAGCTTGCCCACGCCAAAGCCGGTGAGGTAGCCCAGCAGGTTGTGCAGGATGACCACGGCAAGGATCAGCAGGCCGCTGGTCATGATCTTGGCGGAGTTTGCGGACACAACAGCGCAGATGATGAGCACGATGGCGGTGGTGGAGACCAGCGGCAGCACACGGACGGCGTTCTGGGTGAAGGCGTGGAAGAAGTGGTTGACCACAAAGCCCAGTGCGATGGGCACCAGCACCACCTTGACGATGGACAGGAACATATTTACAGGGTTCACATCCACGCGCTGACCGGCATACAGCAGGGTGAGCAGGGGAGTCAGGATAGGAGCCAGCACGGTGGAAACGGCAGTCATACCGACGGACAGTGCAACGTCGCCCTTGGACAGATAGGTCATCACGTTAGAGGAGGTGCCGCCGGGGCAGGTACCCACAAGGATGACGCCGATAGCCAGCTCGGTGGGCAGGTGGAACAGCTGCGTCAGCGCCCATGCAAGGAAGGGCATCAGAGTGAACTGCGCAATGCAGCCAATGATCACATCCTTCGGGCGGCTGAACACCACCTTGAAGTCCTCCGGCTTCAGGGTAAGACCCATGCCGAACATGACGATGCCCAGCAGGGTGTTGACCCATGCGGTCTTTACCACGCTGAAGGTGCCGGGGAACAGCAGAGACAGTGCCGCCACCACAATGACGATGGCGGCCATGTACTTGCCCACAAAGTCGCTTACTTTTTCCAATGTTTTCATGATAAACTCTCCTTTTTCCTGAACACTTATTTTTGCGGATGTAAAGGCAATGAAACATCCGGGAAATGGCTTTCCCGCAAACAAAAACGCCTTTGCCCCTTACGGTTCGTAAGAGACAAAGGCGTATAAACTCCTCTGCGGTACCACTCTTATTGCCGGTGCAAAGCCCGGCCCCTCAGTGCGCATCCAACAATGCGCGGCCCGTGATAACGGGGGCCTGCCGTTCCCGCTTACTGGGGCGTAAACACCGCCCATTCAGCCGGAAAGCTCGGAGAGGATCTTCCCACGGATGCCCTGTACTGCCTTGCACCAACCGGCAGCTCTCTGTAACATTCTTTCCGGGTACTCTTTCTCGTCATAGCCGAATATTTCACTGCCACGGAGTATACTCCCCCGGAGGACTGAAGTCAAGGGATATGACCCGTCTGTTTTTTCATCTGGTTCATATCATGAATGAAAGCAGCTCATGTGATGACTGTCCCGGCCAGCTTTGCCGGGCGTGGATCCTTTATAAAAAAGGTGAAGTGACCGCTGGCCACTTCACCTTTTTGTGTTTCGTGTATTTTTGCTGTTACAGGATGCGTACCCGGATGACGGCGGGGATGCTGCTCAGCTTCTCGCTCAGGCGGACATCCACGGAGCCGGTGGCGTCCAGCATGGTGTAGGCCATGTTCTTTTTGCTCTTGTTCACCATGTTTTCGATGTTCAGACCGGCCTCGGTAGTCAGGGCGGTGATCTGGCTGATCATGCCCGGCTCGTTCTTGTGGATGATGCAGATGCGCTTACCGCCAGCGCGGGGCTGATGCACCTCCGGCAGGTTGACCGAGTGGGTAATGTTGCCGTTGCGCAGGTAATCGCTCAGCTCCTGCGCCGCCATGATGGCGCAGTTGTCCTCGGCTTCCGGGGTGGAAGCGCCAAGGTGCGGAGTGCACACGATGCCGGGACGGCCCAGAATGTCTTCGGAGGGGAAGTCGGTCATGTAGCCGGACACCTTGCCGCTGTCCATGGCCTCCAGCAGGGCGACGGTGTTCACCAGCTCGCCGCGGGCGTAGTTCAGGATCTTGACGCCGTCCTTGCACAGGGCAAGGGTCTGGGCGTTGATGGTGTCCTTGGTGGTGGGCAGGTAGGGCACATGGATGGTGATGTAGTCGCACAGGGGCAGCATATCGTTCAGGTTTACGCAGTGGTGCACCTGACTGCTCAGGTTCCATGCAGCTTCAATGGAGATGTAGGGGTCGTAGCCGTAGACTTCCATGCCCAGCTCGATGGCGCAGTTTGCCACCCGGGAGCCGATGGCACCCAGACCGATGACACCAAGGGTCTTGCCCTTGATCTCGTTGCCCACGAACTGCTTTTTTCCCTTTTCCACGCTCTTGGCCATGGCCGGGTCACCGGCCAGACCCTGACACCACTGGGCGGCGGCGGCCACGTTGCGGCTGCCAGCAATGAGCATGCCGATGACCAGCTCCGCCACGGCGTTGGCGTTGGCACCCGGGGTGTTGAACACCACGATGCCCTGCTCGCTGCAGCGCTCCAGCGGGATATTGTTCACACCCGCACCGGCGCGGGCGATAGCCAGCAGATTGTCGTTGAAGGTGGTGTTCAAAAGGTCGGCGCTGCGCACCAGAATACCGTCCGGGGCGTCGGCATCCACCGTGACATCGAACTGGTTCTTGGGCAGCTTTGCCAGCCCCACCGGGCTGATGGCGTTGAGCGTTTTAATGGTGTACATATCTGAAACCCCTCTTTATACATTCTCTTTGCGGAACTTCTCCATGAAGTCCACCAGCTTGTCCACGCCCTCGGCAGGCATGGCGTTATAGATGGAAGCGCGCATACCGCCTACCAGACGGTGCCCCTTCAGGTTCACAAAGCCCGCCTCGGCGGCTTCGGCGCAGAACTTTTTGTCCATGTCCGGGTTGGGGCTGGTGAAGGTGACGTTCATGGTGCTGCGGTAGCGGTGCTCCACAGGGTTCGTAAAGAACTCCTGCCCGTCCAGATAGTCGTACAGCACCTTGGCCTTGGCTTCGTTGATCTTTTGCATATTGGCCAGACCGCCGATATCGTTTTCCAGATACTTGAGCACCAGACCGGTCATGTAGATGCACCAGCACGGCGGGGTGTTGTACATGCTGTCCTTCGCCAGCAGGGTGGTGTAGTTCATCATGGTGGGTACGTTATCTGCGGCGTGACCCAGCAGGTCGTCCCGGATGATGGCAATGGCCATACCGGCGGGGGCTACGTTCTTCTGCACGCCAAAGTAGATGCAGCCGTACTTGCTGACGTCCACGGGCTTGGAAAGGATCATGGAGCTCATATCTGCCACCAGCGGCACGCCCTCCACCTGCGGCAACTCCACATACTGGGTGCCGAAGATGGTGTTGTTCTGGCAGATGTGGATGTAGCTGGCGTCCTTGTCGTAGTCGATGGCGTTTACATCCGGGATATAAGTGAAGTTTTTATCCTTGCTGGACGCCACGATCTTGGCCTCGCCGAACTTGGCGGCCTCCTTGGCAGCCAGACCCGAGAAGTTGCCGGACACGATGTAGTCTGCCTTGCCGGTGGTCATAAAGTTCAGCGGTACCATGGCGAACTGCTGGGTAGCACCGCCCTGAAAGAAGCCCACCTTGTAGTTATCGGGAATGTTCATCACCCGGCGCAGGGAAGCTTCGGTGTCCTTGATGATGGCATCGAACCACTTGCTGCGGTGGCTCATCTCCATCACGCTCTGACCACTGTCGCCGTATTCCAGCAGCTCGGCCTGTGCCTGCCGCAGCACCTTTTCGGGCAGCATGCTGGGGCCTGCGCTGAAGTTATATACTCGTGCCATAATGAACCTCTCCTTTTCCTGTGATACACCTATTACGCAGCACCGCCTTTTTTGCGGTGCGTCTGTTACTTTCCGTAGCCGTAGTATACCGGTTTTCCCCTGCCGAAAACAAGAGCATCTTTGCACAAAGATATGGCCCCTGCACCCCGCATGAGAGCACAAAGCATACAAATGTGCGCCGTGCGGAGACAAAATATAAGACAATTGTAAAAGAAGCGCATGATCTCTTGATTCCATGCGGATTTTCCGCCCTTGCACCTTTGGCAGAAATGCGGTATACTGGAAATACTAAGACAAATGTAAAAGAAAAACGAAGCCCAAACTGTGAAAGTGCGTTTGGAGCGGCCCGCAGAGCTTGTCGGGGCAAAGCCCCTCCATCTGCTAACGCAGACCGCTCTGCCGCTTAAAAGCCCCACTGGGGCTTTCATTGCTACGCTGCGCTCCGCAAACGCGGTCACTCCAAACGCGAAATAAAATAGTCATTCCGCTGAAAATGGTCAGAGCGAAGCGGAGACCATTCTAAATCGCCCCACCGCAAAAAACGGTGACTAAGGGAAATTGAATCATTCAAGGAGGTACAACAGATGTACGGCTTACCAGATACCCTGCGGCCGCTTTCGGCGGCGGAAGAACAGGTGATGCTTGCGGTGTGGGCGTGCCCGGGCGCAGCGGCGCGGCGGGACATCAGCCAGAAGCTCAAGGCCACCGGCTGGGCAGCAGCCACGGTGCTGAACTTTCTCTACCGGTTGGAGGAAAAAGGCTGGGTCAGGTCGGCAAAACAGGGCAACTGCAACGTGTATGTGCCGCTGGTCACCCGGCGGGCTTACGGCGTGTACTGTATGCGGCAGCGGCTGGATACCCTGTTTGACGGCGACCTTGCCGCCGCCGTCCATGCGCTGGTAAGCGAGAGCGGCTGCTCCCAGAGCGCCTTGGAGCAGGCCATCCGGGTGTTGGAGGAGAAGCATCAGGAGACGGAGGAGTACGATTTGTACGACCCCTACGGCTGAATTGTTTCATATTTTTTTACAAAATGTTGGTTGACAACGAAATATCCGTTCTGTAATATAAAAGCTATTAAAAAATGAGAAACTGATATGGACGAACAGGAAAGGAGCAGCCAGACACATGGATCATTTGCAGAATGTATTAAGCTACTTCGACCAGCAGCAGCCCCTTTGCGCAGAGCATGACCGCATCCCCAAGGACCTCTATCGGGAGTTCGGGGTCAAGGCCGGTTTGCGCGACGAGACCGGCAAGGGCGTGCTGGCAGGTCTGACCAACATCTCGGACATCCGGGCGTTCCAGTATGTGGACGGGGTCAAGCACCCGGCAGACGGTCAGCTGCTGTACCGCGGCTATGACGTAAAAGACCTCATCAACGGCAGCCGCGGCAGCCGCTTTGCCTTTGAGGAGGCGGGATATCTGCTGCTGTTTGGTCAGCTGCCCACCCCGGAGCAGCTGGAACAGTTCTGTGCGGTGCTGGGCGAGTGCCGCACCATGCCCACCAACTTTACCCGCGATGTCATTATGAAGGCACCCAGCCACGATATCATGAACAGCATGGCGCGCAGCGTGCTGACGCTGGCCTCCTACGACCCCAAGGCGGCAGATTTAGACACCGCCAACGTGCTGCGCCAGAGCATCCAGCTGGCAGGCATCTTCCCCATGCTGGCGGTGTACAGCTACCACGCCTATAACCACTACGAAAAAGACGCCAGCATGTATATCCACCGCCCGGACCCCAGCCTTTCCACCGCAGAGAACTTTTTGCGGATGCTGCGGCCGGATATGCAGTACACCCCGCTGGAAGCCCGCGTGCTGGACGTGGCGCTGCTGCTGCACGCCGAGCACGGCGGCGGCAACAACTCCACCTTTACCACCCGCGTGGTCACCTCCTCCGGCACCGACACCTACTCGGCCATGGCGGCGGCGCTGTGCTCCCTCAAGGGCCCGCGCCACGGCGGTGCAAACCTGATGGTCATGCACATGATGCAGAACATCCGGGACAACCTCCACGACCTTGAGGACGACGAGGAGCTGGAAGCCTACCTGAAAAAGCTGCTCCACGGTGAGGCCTTTGACCGCAAGGGTCTGATCTATGGTATGGGTCACGCCGTCTACTCCCTCAGCGACCCGCGCGAGGTGGTGTTCAAGGGCTATGTGGAGCAGCTTGCCCACGAAAAGGGCCGGGACAAGGATCTTTCCCTCTACACCCGTATCGAGCGCATGGCACCCCAGCTGATCGCGCAGGAGCGCAAGATCTTCAAGGGCGTCAGCCCCAATGTGGACTTTTACAGCGGTTTTGTGTACGAGATGCTGGGCATCCCCATGGAGCTGTACACCCCTCTGTTTGCCGTGGCGCGCGTCATGGGCTGGAGCGCCCACCGCATCGAGGAGCTGCTCAGCGCCAACAAGATCATCCGCCCGGCCTACAAGAGCCTTGGCGGCACCCACGATTATATCCCGCGCAGCCAGCGGGCATAAAGGGAGGGCATCAGCATGGAAGAGTTACAGCAGCATCAGGGGGAATGGTTCTTCCTCCACGAGCTCAACGTGGATAAGGTGTTCAGCACCATCCAGCGGGCAGATTATCTCATCCTGTATTATATCAAGGTAGAGCAGGAGGCACACCCCGGCGAAAAACTCTATCTTGCCGACCTTGCCGCCGTCATGGGGCTGCGGGTGACCGAGCTTTCCAAGGGCATCGAGAAGCTGCAGGACAGCGGCTTTGTGACGTGGAAAACCGACCGCGAGGCCGGGCGCACCTATGTGGAACTTTCCAGCAAGGCGGTGGAGCTGATGGCGGAGGAGCAGGCGCTTTTGCAGCGCTGCTACCGCCGGATGCGCGCCGAGCTTGGAGACGAAGAGTTGCGCCGCGCCGCTGCCACCATGCAGCGCGCCACTGCCATCCTGAAAGAAGAGCGGGAGAAGGAGCTCCCCGCAGGGAAGTAACAGCTTTTAGAGAACGATTGGGAATGCGCGCCGCTGTGCTTTGCGCATATTTAGCGGAAAATAGATTTTTAATTTGGGGTTCTGAAAAGCCTGCGGGCTTTTCAGAACCCCTTTTTCACGGGGAGGAGTTTGGGAACGAACTCCCTCAGGCATCCTCAAGGGGCTGCCCTGTGTAAAAAGAAATACCGGAGCATCCGCAGACACTCCGGTATTTTGAAAGCAAAGCTTTATTTGATGCAGCTTGCGCAGGGGGTATAGCCTGCGGCAATGGCTTCGTCATAGCTGGAAAAGAGGACTTGGTTCTTTTCCGCAGGCAGATTGGCGCAGGTGGGCAGATGGAACTTTTTGCTGTTCACGTTGCCGATGTAAGCCTGCTGCGCGGTGCTGGAAGCCGACGGGTCGGTGGGGTTCAGCTGGCTGTCCGGCACAAAGTGCTCGGTGCCCACGGTGAAGTTCTGACCGTCGCTGCCGATGGTGATGGTGCCCTGCAGGTCGGTGCGGTAGACGTCCACCTTTGCGTCCCGCAGAATGCTTAACGTCTCCTCGTGGGGGTGGCCATACTTGTTGCCCGTGCCGCAGGAGATGACGCCCATTTCCGGCAGAACAGCGTTCAGAAACAGGTAGCCGGTGCTGGTGCTGGAGCCGTGGTGCCCTACCTGTAAAACATCGGCCTTCAGGTTGGCACCGCTGTTCACAAGGTCGGTCTCGGCGGTATTTTCCATGTCACCGGTCAGCAGAAAGCTGGTGCTGCCGTAGTCGATGCGCAGCACCAGCGAGGTGTTGTTGGTCTCGCTGTACTGCGTTACCGGGCCAAGCAGGGTGACGGTGGCGCTGCCCAGCGGCCAGACGGTGCCCACGGAGGGCACTTCCAGCTGTAAGCCCTGCTGCTGGGTGTATTTGACAAAATCATTGAAGCATTTGGTGCTGCTCTCGGTCACCGGGCTGTAAGCGTGTCCCGCCGGGAACTTTGCCATTACGGCGGCAAGCCCGCCCACATGATCCTCGTGGGCGTGAGAGCAGAACACATATTGCAGCTGCTCCACCCCCTGCTTTTGCAGGTAGGAGACCACCAGACTGCCGTCGTCCACGTTGCCGCCGTCGTAGAGCATGAACTGTCCGTCACACTCTACCAATACGCTCAACGCCTGCCCTACATCAATGAAGTGCATCTCAAAGGGCTGGCTTGACCCGGTGGAGGGCTTGACGATGTGTCCGCCGCTGCCGGGCAGGCTGTCACAGGCGGTAAGCCCCAGCGCCAGCACAGCGGCCAGCGCCAGCGCAGCCAGCCGCAGGAACAGGCGGCGGGGGAGCAGGGTTATTTTTTCTTCTTTCCAGTTTTCCACGTTGTGTTCTCTTTCTGTTGATTGTTTTTGGGTTTGTGGCCGGGCGCGGAGCTGGGCGCAAAGCGTGCGCCCGGGCTGGGTTGACGGCCTGCCGGGGCGGTAGTGCGGGCATTTTTGCCGGTACCGCGTCCCTTCTGGTTGGGATGTACGGTATAAGTGCCGTCGTTGTGGATGGTCACCTCGGCGCTCTCTGCCCGGCGGGCGGTGCGCTGCACGGCGCGGCGGCCGACGGCGGGCACCAGCAGGGGGATCAGGTCCTCCCGGTGGGTCAGCTGCAAGGCCTTGACCACCTTTTCCGCGTTGCGGGGCTCGTAGTATTGCAGCAGCGCACGCTGCAATGCCTTGCCCTCGGGGGTCTTTTCCACAAATACCGGCTTGAGGGTGTAGGGGTCAAGGCCGGTATAGAACATACAGGTGCTCACGGTGCCGGGGGTGGGGTAGAAGTCCTGCACCTGCTCCGGGCGCATGTGGTTCTTATAAAGGTACTCGGCCAGATAGACCGCATCCTTCAGGGTGCTGCCCGGGTGGCTGGACATGAGGTAGGGCACCAGATACTGTTTTTTGCCCGCCTTCTTGCTCAACTCGTAGAATTTATCCTTGAACTTGTTGAAAGTCTCGATGGGCGGCTTACCCATGTAGGCAAGGGTATTGGGGGCGCAGTGCTCCGGGGCGACCTTCAGCTGGCCGGATACATGGTATTCTACCAGCTCCTTGAAGAAGGTATCGTCCGGGTCCGCCATCAGGTAGTCGAACCGGATGCCGCTGCGGATGAACACCTTTTTCACGCCCGGCAGCTCCCGCACCCGGCGCAGAATTTTAAGGTAGTCGCTGTGATCCACGATCATGTGGGAGCAGGTGGTGGGGGCAAGGCAGTGCTTGCCGCCGGTGCACATGCCGCGCAGCATCTGCTCGCGGCAGGAGGGAAAGCGGAAGTTTGCGGTAGGACCGCCCACATCGTGGATATAGCCCTTAAAATCCGGCTCGTGGGTCATGCGTTCGGCTTCCTCCACGATGCTGTCGGCGCTGCGGCTGGTGACCCGCCGCCCCTGATGCAGCTGGATGGCGCAGAAGTTGCAGCCGCCGAAGCAGCCGCGGTTCTGGATGATGGAGAACTGCACCTCGCGGATGGCGGGCACGCCGCCCATGCTCTCGTAGATGGGGTGGTAGCGGCGGGTGTAGGGCAGGGCGTACACCTTGTCCAGCTCTCCGCGCACCAGCGGCTTTGCGGGGATGTTCTGCACCAGATACTTTTCGCTCTGCTTTTGCACGATGATCTGGCCGCTGACCACGTCCTGATTGTCCATCTGGATGCGGCAGGCCTTGGCGTAGGCGGTCTTATCGCTGGCAACCTTTTTAAAACCGGCGCACTCCACATACCGCTGGGGCAGGTGGTCGAAATCGGTCAGGTAGCAGGTGCCGTTCACGTCCGTGATGGTCTCCACCGGCTCCCCGGCGGCCAGACGGCGGGCAATCTCCACGGTCTGGTGCTCGCCCATGCCAAAGCTGATGAGATCCGCGCCGGAGTCCTCGGCGATGCTGGGCAGCACGGTGTCCAGCCAGTAATCGTAGTGGGCAAACCGGCGCAGGCTGGCTTCCAGACCGCCTAAGATCACCGGCAGGTCGGGGTAAGCCTGCTTGGCAAGCTTGGTGTACACGGTGGCGCTGCGGTCCGGGCGGGCACCGGCCTTGCCGCCGGGGGAGTATTCGTCCTCGGCGCGGGGAATTTTTGCCACGGAATAGTGGCTGACCATGCTGTCCACGTTGCCGCCGCCGATGAAAAAGCCGTACTTGGGCTTGCCGAACCGCTTGAAGTCCTCGCAGTCGGTATAGCGGGGCTGTGCCAGCACGCCCACCTTGTAGCCCTCGGCCTCCAGCAGGCGGCTGATAATGGCGGTGCCAAAGCTGGGGTGGTCCACATAGGCGTCACCGCCCACCACCACAAAGTCCAGCTGCTCCCAGCCCCGGGCTTCCATGTCTGCCCGGCTGATGGGAAGAAATTCGGTGTAGATCTGGGGAGTAGAATGTTCCATAATGCTCCTTTATTATTCCTCCGGTTGGTTCATCTGCATTTCCAGCCACTGCTGGCGGCTGATGAGCACGGCGCGGGGCTTTGCGCCCTCGTAGGGGCCAATGATGCTCTTTTGCTCCATCTCGTCCATGATGCGGGCGGCGCGGGCGTAGCCCAGCTTGCAGCGGCGCTGCAACCGGCTGGTG
>SKEG01000263.1_pt1 | contig 61865 bp, 61 predicted proteins | sample 4826631 | NCBI WGS metagenome assembly SKEG01 (sample SAMN11008815, study PRJNA524170) | human gut metagenome | biome: Human fecal sample; material: Feces; isolation source: fecal sample from pouch patient p26, p34, p50 | host: Homo sapiens | place: Israel: Tel-Aviv | collected 2016-11-02
CCAGTAGTAATTATCGATGCGCGTATCGCCATGAAGCGTCATGGCGTGGGGAATGCGGGCGGCTTTTGGTAGCATGTTATTGTTCTTTCTGGTTGAAACATCTTATAAGGGTGGCAAAACTCACCGGGGATGCAAGCGAAACAGGGGAGTCATTGCTTAGATGATGACAGGTAATGGCGCGGATATCGAATGTTATGCAGACAGAGAAAATCAGCCTGTTCAAATGGCTGTGCGATTCTGGATAGCCCGAAATAGTCAACTTCAGGCTATCCAGAGAGCGGAATTATTCCGCCAAAGTGCGTTTTTGCTGTTCGAGATCGCGTTCAATGCCGTCACGAACATCCTGGGGGATTTTCAGCGCGTCACCCAGTGCATTCAGGTAACTGCGTTCCATAAAATGGTCAATATCAATAGCCGCGCAACTCAGGAAATAGATTTCCAGCGCCTCTTCTTCATTGCGGACCCCGGTAGCCAGGCGTTGTGGATCCAGCGGTTGTTCGATTGCCTGCTCAATGAGTACACGCCCCTGCTCTTCCACGCCGGCTCCACGCAATTGCTGGTCGATTGCCGCACGTTCTTTGGCATCAATATGACCATCACTTTTAGCGGCAAAGACCAGCGCAAGGATCAAACGTGCTGTACGCTCATCCAGCGGCGTACTTTGCGCGCCAAACTGCGGTTCGTCCTGATGCGCCGCGCGAATTTTATCTTTGTATTTATTCCACAGCACCGTACCCGCTACCGCTCCGCCGCCAACCAGTAACGCGTTGGTGCCATATTTCGTAAGAAGTTTACGTGCTGATTTATTTGCGACCAGCAGCCCAGCCAGTCCGCCTAATGCGCCTGGCACTAACAGTTTGACCAATCCCTGATCCGCAGACGAGGAGGTAGAAGAACTGCTTTGCCCAAGCAGGGATTGCAGTTGATTTAACCAGTTAGCCATATTTGCTCCTCAATAACCATTTTTAGTGCCTGTAGCATAGCGGATGAGGATGTCAGAAAATGTATATCGAGACAAAAGATGCGCAAATAAGCGGGGCGGTAGGCCGTTATTCAAAGAAATTCGCGCCAGGTAAGGTATTTACTGTATATCAGGTGATAAGGGTATTTTAGGTGAAAGTAGTTTGTCGTTTTGAGTGGCATTGTTTGATGCTGATTGCCCGATGCGACGCTGTTGCGTCTTCTCAGGCCTACGATTGTGGTGCGTTCTGGGGCGGACAAGGCACTCGCGCCGCATCCGCCAACAGTCAATCGAATTATCAGAAGCCATTAACGCCGCTGATATTCCGCCATTCCCGCTTTGCAGTCCACGCTGACCTGGTAATGAATATCGGCACTTTTACCACGCACGGTTAGCGGTACTGACCATTTATCATCTTTACCCTGAATGTCCTGCAAACTGACCCAAGCCACGGGATCGGCCTGACCGACAATTTTTTGATCATCTGCCCAACGCGCCACGCGATTTTGTTGATAATCACGTTTTACGCTCGCGGCAATTCCGGCAGCATCCAGACCTTCACACTTTGGGAAAGTGACCGACTTGCTGGTTTCATTATTGGCAGCGAAAACTGATGCGCAGGCAGAAACCAACAACAGCCCTAAAAACGCCCCTCTTTTTTTCATGTTTTTCTCCATAGCACAATGATTCAGGAGAAAGCATGGTACAAATTGTCAGGAGCGCAAGTTGCTTCAGGCCGCGTGTGAGGCATCTTCCTCTTCGGATTCAGCACCGACGACCTGTGGGGACGGTAATTTGCCGGTTTTCAGAATGGTGCTCAGCACATCTTTTTGTTCTGCCAGCCATAGCGAAAGGGCTTCACGTTGCTCGTCTTCCATTTGCACTGGAGAATTTGTCAGCCAGGTGTCAAGCAGATCCGCCGTATCAAGCATTTTGTCATAAGCATCGGCTTCCTTTTTGCTGGTAAACGACATTTTCTCTTCGCCCTCACGAATGACTACGTATTTAACTTCAACCGCCATTTGCAGCCTCTCATAATAACTGTGATTTTATACAGTATATTTCTTTTCGGTTGAGAAATCAACATCAGCAATAAAGACACACGCAAACGTTTTCGTTTATACTGCGCGCGGAATTAATCAGGGGATATTCGTTATGACGTTATTAGGCACTGCGCTGCGTCCGGCAGCAACTCGCGTGATGTTATTAGGCTCCGGTGAACTGGGTAAAGAAGTGGCAATCGAGTGTCAGCGTCTCGGCGTAGAGGTGATTGCCGTCGATCGCTATGCCGACGCACCAGCCATGCATGTCGCGCATCGCTCCCATGTCATTAATATGCTTGATGGTGATGCATTACGCCGTGTGGTTGAACTGGAAAAACCACATTATATCGTGCCGGAGATCGAAGCTATTGCCACCGATATGCTGATCCAACTTGAAGAGGAAGGACTGAATGTTGTCCCCTGCGCTCGCGCAACGAAATTAACGATGAATCGCGAGGGTATCCGTCGCCTGGCGGCAGAAGAGCTGCAGCTGCCCACTTCCACTTATCGTTTTGCCGATAGCGAAAGCCTTTTCCGCGAGGCGGTTGCTGACATTGGCTATCCCTGCATTGTAAAACCGGTGATGAGCTCTTCCGGCAAGGGGCAGACGTTTATTCGTTCTGCAGAGCAACTTGCTCAGGCATGGAAGTACGCTCAGCAAGGCGGTCGCGCCGGAGCGGGCCGCGTAATTGTTGAAGGCGTCGTTAAGTTTGGCTTCGAAATTACCCTGCTAACCGTCAGCGCGGTGGATGGCGTCCATTTCTGTGCACCAGTAGGTCATCGCCAGGAAGATGGCGACTACCGTGAATCCTGGCAACCACAGCAAATGAGCCCGCTTGCCCTTGAACGTGCGCAGGAGATTGCCCGTAAAGTGGTGCTGGCACTGGGCGGTTATGGGTTGTTTGGTGTCGAGCTATTTGTCTGTGGTGATGAGGTGATTTTCAGTGAGGTCTCCCCTCGTCCACATGATACCGGGATGGTGACGTTAATTTCTCAAGATCTCTCAGAGTTTGCCCTGCATGTACGTGCCTTCCTCGGACTTCCGGTTGGCGGGATCCGTCAGTATGGTCCTGCAGCTTCTGCCGTTATTCTGCCACAACTGACCAGTCAGAATGTCACGTTTGATAATGTGCAGAATGCCGTAGGCGCAGATTTGCAGATTCGTTTATTTGGTAAGCCGGAAATTGATGGCAGCCGTCGTCTGGGGGTGGCACTGGCTACTGCAGAGAGTGTTGTTGACGCCATTGAACGCGCGAAGCACGCCGCCGGACAGGTAAAAGTACAGGGTTAAACCCGGCAAAAAAACGCTACAAAAATGCCCGATCCTCGATCGGGCATTTTGACTTTTACAGCTTAGCGCCTTCTACAGCTTCACGCGCCAGCTTAGTAATGCGGTCGTAATCGCCCGCTTCCAGCGCATCTGCCGGAACCAGCCAGGAACCACCGATGCACAGCACGCTTTTCAGCGCCAGGTAGTCACGGTAGTTAGCCGGAGAAATACCACCCGTCGGGCAGAAACGGACCTGGGAGAACGGACCCGCGATCGCCTGCAGGGCTTTCACGCCGCCGTTAGCTTCAGCCGGGAAGAATTTGAACTCTTTCAAACCGTAGTCCATACCCAGCATCAGTTCGGAAACAGTGCTGATCCCCGGAATCAGAGGAATAGTCCCTTCGGTAGCAGCTTTCAGCAGCGGCTCGGTCAGACCCGGGCTAATTGCGAACTGTGCACCCGCTTCAGTGACTTCTGCCAGCTGCTGTGGATTCAGCACCGTACCGGCACCCACAATCGCTTCAGGCACTTCTTTGGCGATAGCACGGATAGCGTCAACTGCACACTCGGTACGCAGAGTCACTTCCAGAACGCGCACCCCACCAGCAACCAACGCTTTTGCCATCGGCACCGCGTGTTCCAGTTTTTTTACCACGATAACCGGTACAACCGGGCCGGTGGTCAGGATTGATTCTGCACTTGTTTTCCAGTTTTTCATCAGAGTTTTCTCTCGCCTGATTACAAATTTGTCGTCTTAAAAAGTGATACAGGTTGCGCCCTGTTCGGCACCGGACAGTTTTTCACGCAAGGCGCTGAATAATTCACGTCCTGTTCCCACGCGTGACGCGCTCAGGTCAGGAATGTGCGGTTCGCGAGCAGCCAGTTCCGCTTCGTCTACCAGCAGCGTCAGTTCGCCTGTCTGTCCATTCACACGAATGATGTCCCCGTCGCGCACTTTTGCCAGCAGCCCGCCATCGTAGGCTTCTGGTGTTACGTGGATAGCTGACGGCACTTTACCTGAAGCGCCGGAGAGTCGTCCATCGGTAACTAACGCAATTTTGAAACACCGGTCCAATAATACACCAAGTGGCGGCATGAGTTTATGTAATTCTGGCATTCCGTTCGCTTTTGGCCCCTGATGACGGACAACAACGACACAATCGCGGTCCAGCAAACCCGCTTCAAAGGCCGGCATAACGTCATGCTGGCTTTCAAAAACAACCGCTGGCGCTTCAATCACCTGGTTCTCAACCGGCACGGCAGAGGTTTTCATAACCGCACGGCCCAGGTTACCGCTTAACACTTTTGTCCCACCATGATGAGAGAAAGGTTGTTCGAAGGAAGCGATCACATTGCTGTCGAGTGATTTTTCCGCCCCTTCCCGCCAGTCCAGTTCACCATTATTCAGCCATGGTTCAAGGGTATAACGAGACAGACCAAAACCTGCCACCGTATTGACATCTTCATGCAGCAGGCCTGCTTTGAGCAGTTCACGCACCAGAACCGGTACGCCACCTGCCGCCTGGAAGTGGTTAATATCGGCCGGACCGTTCGGGTAGAGACGTGCCATCAGCGGTACAACATCAGAAAGGTCAGAGAAGTCATCCCAGTTAATCTGAATACCGGCCGCGCGCGCCATCGCCACCAGGTGCATGGTGTGGTTAGTGGAACCACCGGTCGCCAGCAGTGCAACGATACCGTTCACCACCACTTTCTCATCGATCATCTTACCGATCGGCATCCATTCATTACCATTACCGGTCATGCGTGTAACCTGACGCGCAGCTGCGGCGGTCAAAGCATCGCGCAGCGGAGAATCCGGATGAACAAAAGAAGAGCCTGGCAACTGCATCCCCATAAACTCCACCACCATCTGGTTGGTGTTGGCAGTACCGTAGAAAGTACATGTTCCCGGCGCATGGTAAGACGCGGCTTCTGACTCCAGTAAGGCCATGCGGTCCACTTTACCTTCGGCATAAAGCTGGCGAATACGCACTTTTTCTTTATTTGGCAAACCGCTTGCCATCGGTCCAGACGGCACAAACACCGCAGGCAAATGACCAAACGACAGGGCTGCCATCGTCAGACCCGGGACAATCTTGTCGCACACACCGAGGAACAGAGCACCATCAAACATGTTATGGGACAGCCCCACCGCCGCAGACATCGCTATCACTTCGCGGCTTAGCAGCGACAATTCCATTCCATCCTGCCCCTGGGTGACACCATCACACATCGCCGGAACACCGCCCGCAACCTGACCAACCGCATTCGCTTCATGCAGGGCTTTACGAATGATTTCTGGATAGTGTTCATAAGGCTGGTGCGCGGAGAGCATGTCGTTATAGGAGGTGATGATGGCGATATTGTTACGCAACATGCTTTTCAAAGAGGCTTTGTCTTCTGGCTGGCAGGCAGCGAAACCGTGTGCCAGGTTACCGCATGCCAACTGCGAACGATGAACGGTCGAAGTTTTCGCTTGTTCTATCCGGGCGAGATAAGCAGAGCGAGTCTCGCGCGAACGTTCAATGATTCGATTTGTTACGCGTAACAATTGTGGATTCATAAAGGCTCCTGAAATTGAGTTGTCAGAGCAGGATGATTCACAACGCGTTTCATTCAGAGGATTTATGACTGAAACGCCTGTAACCGGAGCTCATAGGGCAAAAACGTTTCAGTCAGTGTAATAAAAAAAGCCTCGTGGGTGAATCCGCACGAGGCCTGAAAGTGTAAAAATTGTTCTACAATCTGCGCAAGATCATGTTACCGGTAAAATAACCATAAAGGATAAGCGCAGATATTACTCAAACTCATTCCAGGAACGACCATCACGGGTAATCATCGCCACCGAGGCAACGGGTCCCCAGGTTCCGGCCTGATACGGTTTCGGCGCATCATTGTCCATCGCCCACGCCTCAGTAATGGAGTCTACCCATTTCCAGGCTTCTTCCACTTCGTCGCGACGTACAAACAGTGCCTGAATACCACGCATGGTTTCCAGCAGCAAACGTTCATAGGCATCCGCCAGATGCGTCTGATTAAAGGTTTCTGAATAGCTCAGATCCAGCTTGGTGATTTGCAGGTTATGTTTGTGGTCAAGGCCAGGAACTTTATTCAGTACCTGGATATCCACGCCTTCATCAGGTTGCAGACGGATAGTCAGTTTATTCTGCGGCAGATCCTGCCACGATTCTTTAAACAGATTCAGTTCAGGTGTTTTGAAATAGACCACGACTTCAGAACATTTGGTCGGCAGACGTTTACCAGTACGCAGGTAGAATGGCACACCGGCCCAGCGCCAGTTATCAATGTCGACGCGGATCGCCACGAAAGTTTCTGTATTGCTGCTCTTGTTCGCGCCCTCTTCTTCCAGATATCCCGGCACTTTTTTGCCCTGGGCGAAGCCCGCAGTATATTGCCCGCGTACGGTTTTTTCGCGTACGTTGGAGCGGTCGATGCGGCGCAGAGACTTCAGTACTTTCACTTTTTCATCGCGGATGCTGTCTGCGCTCAGGTCAGACGGCGGAGACATCGCAATCATGCAAAGAATTTGCAGCAGGTGGTTCTGGATCATGTCGCGCATCTGACCGGCTTTATCAAAATAGCCCCAGCGCCCTTCGATCCCCACTTCTTCTGCCACGGTAATCTCAACATGATCAATGGTGCGATTGTCCCAGTTATTCACAAACAGGGAGTTAGCAAAACGCAGCGCCAACAGGTTCAGCACCGTTTCTTTACCAAGATAGTGGTCGATACGGTAAACCTGGCACTCCTCGAAGTATTCGCCAACCTGATCATTGATTTCCTGCGAGGTCGCCAGCGACGTCCCCAGCGGTTTCTCCATGACTACGCGTGCCGGTTTAGCATTCAGTTTTGCCTCGCCAAGCCCTTTGCAAATTGCGCCAAAAGTGCTGGGCGGCATGGCAAAGTAGTTAATGGTGATACGATTTTTTTGATCCAGCATCGCGCCGAGACGGCTGAATGCAGCAGTGTCATTGACATCGAGATTACAAAAATCCAGACGTGCACTCAGGGTGTCCCATAAACCTTCATCAATGGTTTCTTTCATGAAAGTTTCGAGCGCCTCGCGGACAACTTTGGTATATGCCGCTTTATCCCAGTCAGCACGCCCTACGCCGATAATCCGGGTGTCCGGGTTGAGCTGACCGGCTTTTTCCAGTTGATACAGGGAAGGCAGCAATTTACGACGCGCAAGGTCGCCTTTCGCGCCGAAAATGACCAGGTCACAGGCCTGGGCTGTTTGCGTTACCGCCATGTCATTCTCCTTAAGTTAACTAACCCGGTACTTAAGCCAGGGTATACTTGTAATTTTCTTACGGTGCACTGTACTGCTTTTACGAGCTTGCGAAAACTGTAAACGCTTATCCACCCGTGCGATTACGGGAAAAGCGCGCAAAGTGCGGCAAAACTGATAAAAAAATCATCGTTTTCCATTGGGTAAAAATCTGACACTGATCATGTTATGAAAAAAAATAACAACTTTTTTATCTGCTTTTGTCATTAACACGGCACACAGGCGTAATATCTGACAAAACTGCATTTCGATTTCTTTCAGTGCGGAAATCGTCATTACCCGTGAGTCTCTTTACATCATGAATATGCTGGAAAAAATCCAGTCTCAGCTGGAACATTTGAGCAAATCAGAGCGCAAAGTTGCCGAGGTCATTCTGGCTTCGCCCGATAACGCGATCCATTCGAGTATTGCTGCTATGGCACTGGAAGCCAATGTTAGCGAACCGACGGTGAATCGTTTCTGTCGCAGCATGGACACGCGCGGTTTTCCTGATTTTAAACTTCATCTGGCACAGAGTCTGGCGAATGGCACTCCCTATGTTAATCGCAATGTCAATGAAGATGACAGCGTTGAATCATACACAGGGAAAATATTTGAGTCCGCAATGGCAACGCTTGATCATGTCCGTCATTCACTGGATAAATCTGCCATCAACCGCGCCGTCGACTTGCTCACTCAGGCAAAAAAAATCGCCTTTTTCGGATTAGGCTCTTCAGCCGCCGTTGCCCACGATGCGATGAATAAGTTCTTTCGTTTTAATGTTCCGGTGGTGTACTCCGATGATATCGTGCTGCAACGCATGAGTTGTATGAATTGTAGCGACGGAGACGTGGTGGTGCTGATTTCTCACACTGGAAGAACAAAAAATCTGGTCGAGCTGGCGCAGCTGGCACGCGAAAACGACGCCATGGTGATTGCCCTCACCTCTGCGGGTACCCCGCTCGCCCGGGAAGCAACGCTGGCAATTACCCTCGACGTACCGGAAGATACTGACATTTATATGCCCATGGTTTCTCGACTTGCACAGCTGACCGTGATAGATGTGCTGGCGACAGGATTTACTTTGCGACGCGGTGCAAAATTCAGAGATAACTTGAAGCGGGTCAAAGAAGCGCTGAAGGAATCGCGTTTTGATAAGCAGTTACTTAATTTAAGTGACGATCGCTAAAAACGACTGTCACTGTCCTAATCTTATACGACATCCGAATGAGATTAATTTATCGCCATCGCGGCGTTATTTCATTCGGATTTCATGTTCAAGCAACACCTGGTTGTTTCAGTCAACGGAGTATTACATGTCCAGAAGGCTTCGCAGAACAAAAATCGTTACCACGTTAGGCCCAGCAACAGATCGCGATAATAATCTTGAAAAAGTTATCGCGGCGGGTGCCAACGTTGTACGTATGAACTTTTCTCACGGCTCGCCTGAAGATCACAAAATGCGCGCGGATAAAGTTCGTGAGATTGCCGCAAAACTGGGGCGTCATGTGGCTATTCTGGGTGACCTCCAGGGGCCCAAAATCCGTGTATCCACCTTTAAAGAAGGCAAAGTTTTCCTCAATATTGGGGATAAATTCCTGCTCGACGCCAACCTGGGTAAAGGTGAAGGCGACAAAGAAAAAGTCGGTATCGACTACAAAGGCCTGCCTGCTGACGTCGTGCCTGGTGACATCCTGCTGCTGGACGATGGTCGCGTCCAGTTAAAAGTACTGGAAGTTCAGGGCATGAAAGTGTTCACCGAAGTCACCGTCGGTGGTCCCCTCTCCAACAATAAAGGTATCAACAAACTTGGCGGCGGTTTGTCGGCTGAAGCGCTGACCGAAAAAGACAAAGCAGACATTAAGACTGCGGCGTTGATTGGCGTAGATTACCTGGCTGTCTCCTTCCCACGCTGTGGCGAAGATCTGAACTATGCCCGTCGCCTGGCACGCGATGCAGGATGTGATGCGAAAATTGTTGCCAAGGTTGAACGTGCGGAAGCCGTTTGCAGCCAGGATGCAATGGATGACATCATCCTCGCCTCTGACGTGGTAATGGTTGCACGTGGCGACCTCGGTGTGGAAATTGGCGACCCGGAACTGGTCGGCATTCAGAAAGCGTTGATCCGTCGTGCGCGTCAGCTAAACCGAGCGGTAATCACGGCGACCCAGATGATGGAGTCAATGATTACTAACCCGATGCCGACGCGTGCAGAAGTCATGGACGTAGCAAACGCCGTTCTGGATGGTACTGACGCTGTGATGCTGTCTGCAGAAACTGCCGCTGGGCAGTATCCGTCAGAAACCGTTGCAGCCATGGCGCGCGTTTGCCTGGGTGCGGAAAAAATCCCGAGCATCAACGTTTCTAAACACCGTCTGGACGTTCAGTTCGACAATGTGGAAGAAGCTATTGCCATGTCAGCAATGTACGCAGCTAACCACCTGAAAGGCGTTACGGCGATCATCACCATGACCGAATCGGGTCGTACCGCGCTGATGACCTCCCGTATCAGCTCTGGTCTGCCAATTTTCGCCATGTCGCGCCATGAACGTACGCTGAACCTGACTGCTCTCTATCGTGGCGTTACGCCGGTGCACTTTGATAGCGCTAATGACGGCGTAGCAGCTGCCAGCGAAGCGGTTAATCTGCTGCGCGATAAAGGTTACTTGATGTCTGGTGACCTGGTGATTGTCACCCAGGGCGACGTGATGAGTACCGTGGGTTCTACTAATACCACGCGTATTTTAACGGTAGAGTAAGTACGTTGCCGGATGCGGCGAAAACGCCACATCCGGCCTACAGTTCAATGATAGTTCAACAGATTTCGAATATTCTGAAGCAAACTTGAACTTATCATCAGGCGAAGGCCTCTCCTCGCGAGAGGCTTTTTTATTTGATGGGATAAAGATCTTTGCGCTTATACGGCTGGATTTCGCCCGGTTTGCGAGTTTTCAGCAATTTTAGTATCCAGGTGTATTGTTCTGGTCGCGGACCAACAAAAATCTCGACTTCTTCATTCATCCGCCGCGCAATCGTATGATCATCCGCCTCTAACAGATCATCCATCGGTGGGCGCACCTGAATCGTCAGACGATGCGTCTTGCCATCATAAATCGGAAACAGCGGTACAACGCGCGCACGGCACACTTTCATCAAACGACCAATCGCGGGCAACGTCGCTTTATAGGTGGCAAAGAAATCCACAAATTCGCTGTGCTCTGGGCCATGATCCTGATCGGGTAAATAATATCCCCAGTACCCCTGACGTACCGACTGGATGAATGGTTTAATACCGTCATTTCTCGCATGCAGACGACCGCCAAAGCGACGACGCACCGTGTTCCAGACATAATCAAAAACCGGGTTGCCCTGATTATGGAACATCGCTGCCATTTTCTGCCCTTGCGAGGCCATCAGCATGGCAGGAATATCGACGGCCCAACCGTGCGGCACCAGAAAGATAACTTTCTCGTTATTACGCCGCATCTCTTCGATGATCTCCAGCCCTTGCCAGTCAACGCGCGGCTGAATTTTCTCCGGCCCGCGTATTGCCAACTCAGCCATCATTGCCATCGCTTGCGGCGCGGTGGCAAACATCTCATCAACAATCGCTTCGCGTTCAGCTTCACTACGTTCTGGAAAGCAGAGCGACAGATTGATTAACGCACGACGGCGTGAGCTTTTTCCCAGTCGTCCGGCAAAACGTCCCAGCCGTGCCAGAATGGGATCACGGAACTTTGGCGGCGTTAAAGCGATACCCGCCATCGCTGCTACGCCCAGCCATGCTCCCCAGTAGCGCGGGTGGCGAAAGGATTTATCAAACTCAGGAATGTATTCGCTATTATTTTTTTTCGTTTCCATGCTTTTCCAGTTTCGGATAAGGCAAAAATCAATCTGGTGATAGTGTAGCGGCGCAACTTGCCCCGCACCAAATAAAAAAAGCCGGTACTGACTGCGTACCGGCTGCGAATGGATGTTAATTAATCAAACCGTAGCTGCGGCACAATCTCTTTGGCCTGCGCCAGGAATTCGCGACGATCGGAGCCGGTCAGCCCTTCGGTACGCGGCAGTTTTGCCGTCAGCGGGTTTACGGCCTGCTGGTTTATCCATACTTCATAGTGCAGATGCGGCCCGGTTGAACGTCCGGTATTACCGGAAAGCGCGATACGGTCGCCACGTTTCACCTTCTGTCCCGGTTTCACCAGAATCTTGCGCAAGTGCATATAACGCGTGGTGTAGCTGCGACCATGACGAATAGCCACATAATAACCTGCTGCGCCACTGCGTTTGGCAACCACCACTTCACCGTCACCCACTGAAAGCACTGGCGTACCCTGCGGCATGGCGAAATCAACACCTCTGTGTGGTGCAACGCGACCGGTCACCGGATTAGTACGACGCGGGTTAAAGTTAGACGAGATACGGAACTGTTTCGCCGTCGGGAATCGCAAGAATCCTTTCGCCAGACCAGTACCGTTACGATCGTAGAATTTGCCATCTTCAGCGCGGATAGCGTAATAATCTTTACCTTCTGAACGCAAACGTACGCCCAGCAGCTGGCTTTGCTCACGTTTACCATCAAGCATTTCTCGAGACATTAACACCGCAAATTCATCGCCTTTTTTCAGTTTGCGGAAATCCATTTGCCACTGCATGGCTTTAATCACTGCGCTCACTTCGGCGCTGGTTAAACCGGCGTTTCTGGCGCTGGCAACAAAGCTTCCCCCGACGGTACCTTTCAGCAGATTGTTAACCCACTCTCCTTGCTGCATTTCGCTGGTCATTTTAAAACCGTTAGCGGCAGTACGGTCATAGGTTCGGGTTTCACGACGAGACACTTCCCAGGTGAGGCGCTGCAGTTCGCCGTCCGCGGTTAATGTCCAGGAGAGTTGTTGACCGATTTTCAGGTTACGCAATTCTTTGTCGGCCGCAGCCAGTTGGGTGATATCACCCATATCAATACCATACTGATTGAGAATGCTGCTTAGCGTATCGCCAGTGGAAACAACATATTCATGCACGCCCGCTTCACCGGCGATTTTGTCATCCAGTTCGTCCTGGGGAATGGCTTCATCTTCTTGTGCAGCTTGATCAATCGGCTCACTGGCTTCAGGTAAGAGCGAACGAATTTCGTTCTGTTCCAGCTCAATGGTTTTGACAATTGGCGTGGCATCACGGTGATAAACATAAGGCCGCCAGACAGCGACGGCCAGAGTAAGAACGGTGAGCGACCCCAACATAACGCGGTGTGGTCGCGGTAAATTATTAAACGCCAGGGCGACAGAGCGGGCTATCTGTTGCACGTAATCACTTCCTCATTAATCTCCTTTCAGGCAGCTCGCATACTGGTTGGCTAATTGACTCAGGAATTCTGAATAGCTTGTTTTACCCAGTTTGATATTCGTCCCCAGGGGATCCAACGTTCCCATACGAACGGATGTCCCTCGTGCGACGCTCTCAACGACCGCTGGCCTGAACTGTGGCTCAGCAAAAACGCAGGTTGCTTTTTGCTCAACCAACTGTGTTCTTATTTCATGTAAACGCTGCGCGCCAGGTTGAATCTCAGGGTTAACGGTAAAATGACCAAGCGGTGTCAGTCCAAACTGTTTTTCGAAATAGCCGTAAGCATCGTGAAAAACGAAATAACCTTTCCCCTTGAGCGGCGCGAGCTCGTTACCAACCTGCGTTTCGGTTGAGGCTAATTGTGCCTCAAAATCCTTCAGGTTGGCGTCAAGTTTGGCTCGACTTTGCGGCATAAGTTCCACTAATTTTCCATGGATTGCAACCGCTGTAGCCCGCGCTATCTCTGGGGAAAGCCAAAGATGCATGTTGAAATCGCCGTGATGGTGATCTTCGTCACTTTTTTCCGCGTGGTCGTGATCATCATCATCGCCGTGAATACTTTTCATCAGTAGCGGTTTCACATCTTCAAGCTGCGCAATCGTTACCTGCTTCGCTCCTGGTAATTTGCTTACCGGTTTTTGCATAAACGCTTCCATCTCCGGGCCAACCCAAACGACTAAGTCCGCGTTCTGTAAGCGTTTTACATCCGATGGGCGCAGTGAATAATCATGTTCTGAAGCGCCGTCAGGAAGTAAAACCTCTGTTTCTGTTACCCCATCAGCAATGGCAGAAGCGATGAACCCAACGGGTTTAAGCGAAGCGACAACGGCGGCATCTGCGGCCTGTGTTGCACCTCCCCAGAGAGCGGCGGATAATGCTGCGAAAAGAAGCGTTTTTTTATGTAACATAATGCGACCAATAATCGTAATGAATATGAGAAGTGTGATATTATAACATTTCATGACTACTGCAAGACTAAAATTAACATGACAAGTCTGGTTTCCCTGGAAAATGTCTCGGTTTCTTTTGGCCAACGCCGCGTCCTCTCTGATGTGTCGCTGGAACTTAAACCTGGAAAAATTTTGACTTTACTTGGGCCAAATGGCGCAGGTAAGTCGACACTGGTACGGGTAGTGCTCGGGCTGGTAACACCCGATGAAGGGGTTATCAAGCGCAACGGAAAACTGCGCATCGGCTATGTACCGCAGAAGCTGTATCTCGACACCACGTTGCCACTGACCGTAAACCGTTTTTTACGCTTACGCCCTGGTACACATAAAGAAGATATTTTGCCTGCACTGAAACGTGTCCAGGCCGGGCACCTGATTAACGCACCGATGCAAAAGCTCTCTGGTGGCGAAACGCAGCGTGTACTATTAGCGCGAGCATTGTTAAATCGCCCGCAATTATTAGTGCTGGATGAACCCACTCAAGGCGTGGATGTAAATGGCCAGGTGGCGTTATATGACCTTATTGACCAACTGCGTCGTGAACTGGATTGTGGCGTTTTAATGGTTTCTCACGATCTGCATCTGGTGATGGCAAAAACCGATGAAGTGCTGTGCCTGAATCACCACATTTGTTGTTCCGGCACACCGGAAGTTGTTTCCCTGCATCCGGAGTTTATTTCAATGTTTGGTCCTCGTGGTGCTGAACAACTGGGTATCTATCGCCATCATCATAACCATCGTCACGATTTACAGGGACGAATTGTTTTGCGTCGGGGAAATGATCGCTCATGATTGAATTATTATTTCCCGGTTGGTTAGCCGGGATCATGCTCGCCTGTGCCGCGGGTCCGCTGGGTTCGTTTGTAGTCTGGCGTCGTATGTCTTATTTCGGTGATACGCTGGCTCATGCCTCATTACTTGGCGTCGCGTTTGGTTTGTTGCTGGACGTGAATCCATTCTATGCGGTGATTGCCGTTACGCTGCTGCTGGCGGGCGGTCTGGTATGGCTGGAGAAGCGTCCACAGCTGGCGATCGACACGTTATTAGGGATTATGGCGCACAGTGCCCTGTCGCTGGGCCTGGTGGTCGTGAGTCTGATGTCTAATATTCGTGTTGATTTGATGGCTTACCTGTTCGGTGATTTGCTGGCAGTGACGCCAGAAGATCTCATCTCTATTGCGATTGGCGTGGTCATCGTGGTGGCTATTTTGTTCTGGCAATGGCGCAATTTGCTGTCAATGACGATAAGCCCGGATCTGGCGTTTGTTGATGGTGTGAAATTACAGCGAGTGAAATTGTTGTTGATGCTGGTGACGGCATTGACGATTGGTGTAGCGATGAAATTTGTCGGTGCGTTGATTATTACTTCGTTGCTGATTATTCCTGCTGCTACTGCGCGTCGCTTTGCCCGCACGCCGGAACAGATGGCTGGTGTCGCTGTTTTGGTGGGGATGGTGGCAGTGACTGGCGGTTTAACCTTTTCCGCGGTTTACGATACGCCGGCGGGTCCGTCGGTGGTGCTATGTGCGGCACTGTTATTTATTCTCAGTATGATGAAAAAGCAGGCCAGCTAATCTATCGCTGAACACATTTGTCGGATGCGGCGCGAGCGCCTTATCCGACCTACGGTTCGGTATCTCTGGTAGTCCTGGTAAGACGCGAACAGCGTCGCATCAGGCATATTGCCAGTGCCGGATGCGGCGCGAGCGACCAATCCGACTTACGGCATTTCTGGCGGCGTTATGCCAAAGTGATTCCACGCCCGCGTCGTCGCCATACGCCCACGCGGTGTACGCTGCAAAAAGCCTTGCTGAATCAAATAAGGTTCCAGCACATCCTCAATGGTTTCACGTTCTTCGCCAATGGCTGCCGCCAGGTTATCCAGACCTACAGGTCCACCAAAGAACTTATCGATTACCGCCAGCAACAATTTGCGGTCCATATAATCGAAACCTTCAGCATCGACATTCAACATATCCAGCGCCTGAGCAGCGATATCTGCCGAGATGGTGCCATCGTGCTTCACTTCGGCGAAATCACGCACTCGACGCAGCAGACGGTTGGCAATGCGCGGCGTACCGCGAGCGCGACGAGCAACTTCCAGCGCGCCGTCATCACTCATCTCAAGCCCCATAAAGCGTGCGCTGCGACTGACGATATATTGCAGATCCGGCACCTGATAAAACTCCAGACGTTGCACAATACCAAAACGGTCGCGCAACGGTGATGTCAGCGAACCTGCGCGCGTGGTTGCACCAATCAGGGTAAACGGCGGCAAATCAATTTTAATGGAGCGTGCCGCCGGACCTTCACCAATCATGATATCCAGTTGGTAGTCTTCCATTGCCGGGTACAGCACTTCTTCAACAACTGGCGATAGACGGTGGATCTCATCAATAAACAGCACGTCATGCGGTTCAAGGTTAGTGAGCATCGCAGCCAAATCGCCCGCCTTTTCCAGCACCGGACCAGAAGTCGTGCGTAAATTAACGCCCATTTCATTGGCGACAATGTTGGCAAGCGTAGTTTTACCCAACCCCGGAGGACCAAAAATCAACAAATGATCGAGGGCATCGCCGCGCAGTTTCGCTGCTTTGATGAAAATCTCCATCTGTGAACGAACCTGCGGCTGACCAACATACTCTTCCAGTAATTTGGGGCGAATGGCGCGATCTGCTACATCTTCCGGCAAAGTGGTACCGGCAGAAATCAGACGGTCTGCTTCAATCATCCTTTACCTCATAACGCGGCGCGTAGGGCTTCGCGAATTAAAGTTTCACTGCTGGCGTCAGGGCGAGCGATTTTGCTCACCATGCGGCTTGCTTCTTGTGGTTTATAGCCCAGCGCCACCAGCGCGGCAACCGCTTCTTGTTCAGCATCGTCGGTCGCCGGGCTGGCAGGAGACGTGAGTACCAGGTCGGCGGCTGGCGTAAAGAGATCGCCATGCAAACCTTTAAATCGGTCTTTCATTTCAACAATCAAGCGTTCGGCGGTTTTTTTGCCAATACCCGGCAGTTTCACCAGTGCCCCCACTTCTTCACGCTCAACGGCATTAACGAACTGCTGCGCTGACATTCCGGAGAGGATCGCCAGCGCCAACTTCGGGCCGACGCCGTTGGTTTTGATCAACTCTTTGAACAATGTGCGCTCTTGTTTATTGTTAAAACCGTACAGCAGTTGCGCGTCTTCACGCACCACAAAGTGGGTGAAAACGATCGCTTCCTGACCCGCTTCAGGGAGTTCATAAAAACAGGTCATCGGCATATGCACTTCATAGCCTACGCCGCCCACTTCAATTAACACCAGCGGGGGTTGTTTTTCAATGATGATGCCTCTGAGTCTGCCTATCACATGACGCTCCTGCGTAATGAATCAAAGATAATGCTGTATGATAAAAAAATGCTGGATAGATATCCAGCGAAGGATGAAGAAAACTTGCGAGGTGTCTCGATGAACTGAAAAATGGCACAGTATAATTTATTCTACAGGTTATATTGGAAGCAAATATTTTAATATTACATATTCAGTGAAGAAATGCGTAATAAAAATATACATTGCGCCTCCTGAAAAAATAAATTTTTTATGCTATTACGTATATTTGTATCTATTTCAATGGAATGACAACGTGAATATTAATTACCCTGCTGAATATGAAATTGGAGATATCGTCTTTACATGTATAGGTGCTGCCTTATTTGGTCAAATATCAGCTGCATCAAATTGCTGGAGTAATCACGTCGGGATCATTATCGGTCATAACGGTGAAGACTTCCTGGTTGCAGAAAGCCGGGTTCCCCTTTCAACCATCACCACGCTATCTCGTTTTATTAAACGTTCGTCTAATCAACGCTATGCTATAAAGCGATTAGACGCTGGGCTGACAGAACGACAAAAACAACGAATTGTTGAACAGGTTCCCTCCCGGCTACGCAAACTTTACCACACCGGTTTTAAATACGAATCTTCGCGCCAGTTCTGTTCAAAATTTGTTTTTGATATTTATAAAGAAGCGCTATGTATTCCGGTGGGTGAAATAGAGACGTTTGGAGAATTGTTAAATAGCAATCCGAATGCAAAACTCACTTTCTGGAAATTCTGGTTCCTGGGTTCTATTCCGTGGGAGCGTAAAACCGTCACGCCAGCCAGTTTGTGGCATCATCCGGGTTTGGTGTTGATTCATGCGGAGGGAGTGGAAACGCCTCAGCCGGAACTGACCGAGGCGGTATAACTTAACGCAGTCGCCCTCTCGCCAGGTTCAGCCGCGATTCGCTCATCTGCATCGCATTCTGACTAACGTGGCAGTGGGTGATAGCAATCGCCAGCGCATCGGCGGCATCCGCCTGTGGATTAGCGGGCAGTTTCAGCAAGGTGCGGACCATATGCTGCACCTGGCTTTTTTCGGCACTGCCAATACCTACCACCGTTTGCTTTACCTGACGTGCCGCGTATTCAAATACTGGCAACTCCTGATTCACCGCCGCCACAATCGCCACGCCGCGCGCCTGGCCCAGTTTCAGGGCTGAGTCAGCGTTCTTTGCCATAAAGACTTGTTCAATGGCGAAATAATCAGGCTGGAACTGGGTGATGATTTCCGTCACGCCCGCATAGATGAGTTTCAGACGAGACGGTAAATCATCCACTTTGGTGCGGATGCATCCGCTACCCAGGTAGGACAGTTGCCTACCTACCTGGCGGATGACGCCGTAGCCGGTCACGCGCGAACCCGGATCAATGCCGAGAATAATAGCCATCACGCGTCTCCGTTTTGCTGTTTAGCAGGCCTCATCAGAGAGTCGCTGCGACCTCATCAGAGATTTCACCGTTATGGTAAACTTCCTGCACGTCGTCGCAATCTTCCAGCATATCGATCAGACGCATCAGTTTCGGTGCGGTTTCTGCATCCATATCAGCTTTGGTAGACGGGATCATGGAAACTTCCGCGCTGTCTGCTTTCAGACCTGCCGCTTCCAGAGCGTCGCGCACTTTACCCATTTCTTCCCATGCAGTGTAGACATCAATCGCGCCGTCATCATAGGTCACAACGTCTTCAGCACCTGCTTCCAGTGCTGCTTCCATGATGGTGTCTTCATCGCCTTTCTCGAAGGAGATCACGCCTTTTTTGCTGAACAGATAGGCAACGGAACCATCAGTACCGAGGTTACCGCCACATTTGCTAAATGCATGACGCACTTCAGCAACGGTACGGTTGCGGTTGTCAGACAGACATTCAATCATGATTGCCGTGCCGCCAGGACCGTAACCTTCGTAGATGATGGTTTCCATGTTTGCATCATCATCACCGCCCACACCACGTGCAATTGCGCGGTTCAGTGTGTCACGGGTCATGTTGTTAGACAGTGCTTTATCCACCGCCGCACGCAGACGCGGGTTAGCGTCCGGATCGCCACCGCCCAGCTTAGCCGCGGTTACCAGCTCACGAATGATTTTAGTGAAGATTTTACCGCGCTTAGCATCCTGCGCAGCTTTACGATGTCTGGTGTTGGCCCATTTACTATGACCTGCCATAAAAATATCTCCAGATAGCCCTGCCTGTTCAGGCAGCGTTAATTACAAACTGTTCAATCGCCTGCCGGTTGCTCCAGGACTTAGTGAGCGCCGCCGCAGCAGGCGCATCAAGCCACTTGTAAGCCAGATGTTCAGTGAAAACGATCTGCCGCTCGTGCGGAAGCGCAAGACAGAACCATGATTCCGTATTACGCGTCACGCCCGGCGCATAGCGATGACGTAAATGTGAAAAAATTTCAAACTCTACCGTGCGCTGACAGTCAATTAAGGTCAGTTGTTCAGCGACAACATCAATGGTGACCTCTTCCTTTACTTCGCGCATGGCAGCTTGCGGCGCGGTTTCACCCTCTTCCACGCTGCCGGTTACCGACTGCCAGAAATCGGGATCGTCACGCCGCTGCAACATCAGCACCCGTTTCGTATCTTGTGCGTAGATGACCACTAAGATCGAAACGGGACGCTTATACACTTTATCCTTCACGCTGCCTCTTCGTTGACTGCCTTCGCTCATCCCATTCACATAGTTATCTATGCTCATGGGAGTTCACTCAGTTGCCGCCTCGATGCAACGCGAATGATTTCGTGTATTTGAGTCATATCAGTTATTCTCAGCCTTCTTCACAACCTGAATGCTCAGCTCAGCCAGTGCAGTCGGGTTAGCAAAGCTCGGTGCTTCAGTCATCAGACACGCTGCCGCCGTGGTTTTCGGGAAGGCGATAACGTCACGGATATTGTCGGTGCCGGTCAGCAGCATGGTCAGACGGTCAAGACCGAATGCCAGACCTGCGTGCGGCGGAGTACCGTATTTCAGAGCGTCGAGCAGGAAGCCGAATTTCTCGCGCTGTTCCTCTTCGTTGATACCCAGAATACCAAACACCGTCTGCTGCATATCACCATTATGGATACGTACTGAACCACCGCCCACTTCGTAACCATTGATGACCATATCGTAAGCGTTCGCCACCGCATTTTCCGGTGCAGCTTTCAGTTCTGCAGCCGTCATATCTTTCGGTGAGGTGAACGGATGGTGCATTGCCGTCAGGCCGCCTTCACCGTCGTCTTCAAACATCGGGAAGTCGATAACCCACAGCGGTGCCCATTTGCTTTCGTCGGTCAGACCAAGGTCTTTACCCACTTTCAGGCGCAGTGCACCCATCGCGTCGGCAACAATTTTCTTGTTGTCGGCACCGAAGAAAATCATATCGCCATCTTGCGCGGCAGTACGATCCAGGATGTCTTCGATGATTTCTGCATTAAGGAACTTCGCTACCGGGCTGTTGATACCTTCCAGACCTTTCGCGCGTTCGTTAACTTTGATGTAAGCCAGACCTTTCGCGCCGTAGATTTTAACGAAGTTACCGTATTCGTCGATCTGCTTACGGGTCAGCGATGCGCCGCCCGGAACGCGCAGAGCCGCTACGCGACCTTTCGGATCGTTCGCCGGACCTGCAAATACAGCAAACTCAACAGATTTCAGCAGATCAGCAACGTCAGTCAGTTCCATCGGGTTACGCAGATCCGGTTTATCAGAACCATAACGGCGTTCTGCTTCCGCAAAGGTCATTACCGGGAAATCGCCCAGATCCACACCCTTCACTTCCAGCCACAGATGACGCACCAGCGCTTCCATCACTTCACGCACTTGCGGCGCGGTCATGAAAGAAGTTTCCACATCGATCTGAGTAAATTCAGGCTGACGGTCAGCACGCAGGTCTTCGTCACGGAAGCATTTAACGATCTGATAGTAACGGTCAAAACCGGACATCATCAGCAGCTGTTTGAACAACTGCGGGGATTGCGGCAGTGCGTAGAATTTACCTTTGTGCACACGAGAAGGCACCAGGTAGTCACGCGCGCCTTCCGGCGTGGCTTTGGTCAGCATCGGAGTTTCGATGTCGAGGAAGCCGTGGTCATCCATAAAACGGCGCACCAGGCTGGTGATTTTAGCGCGGGTTTTCAGGCGCTGAGCCATTTCCGGACGACGCAGGTCGAGGTAGCGGTATTTCAGACGCGCTTCTTCGGTGTTGACGTGGTTAGAGTCAAGCGGCAGAACATCTGCGCGGTTGATGATAGTCAGCGAGGACGCCAGCACTTCGATTTCGCCGGTCGCCATATCGCGGTTAATATTTTTTTCGTCACGCGCACGTACGGTGCCCGTGACCTGAATGCAGAACTCATTACGCAGTTCAGAGGCCAGCTTTAACGCGTCCGCACGATCCGGATCGAAAAATACCTGCACGATACCTTCGCGGTCGCGCATATCGATGAAGATCAGGCTACCAAGATCACGACGACGGTTGACCCAACCACACAGAGTCACCTGCTGCCCCACGTGGGACAAACGGAGCTGTCCACAATATTCTGTACGCATGAGATATCCCTTAACTTAGCTGCCGGCGGATGCCCCCTGCTGCGCAGGTGACCAAGTCGCAGCGTTAGCTGTATGTCACAACTGAATGAAAAAAGGCGGCTATTATACTGGAAATTCTGCCGCACCGTAAGAGCCTGGCCCGCGCTGGAACGCCTCGTTACCACTTTATATCGGGCCTGAAATCAGACTCTACGCCAGTTTGCTATAAAGGTGTTGCCCGAACTCATAAAAATTAACAAAATTTGTCGTTCCGCCATCGGCTAATCGCATTAAGGTGTGAGGCACGATTTTGTTTTTTCAGGAGTCATTATGCTTGAACTTAATGCTAAAACCACTGCGCTGGTGGTGATTGATTTACAAGAAGGCATCTTACCTTTTGCCGGAGGTCCACATACTGCCGATGAGGTGGTTAATCGCGCCGGGAAGCTGGCGGCGAAATTTCGCGCCAGCGGTCAGCCCGTGTTTCTGGTGCGCGTTGGCTGGTCTGCCGATTACGCCGAAGCATTAAAACAGCCGGTTGATGCCCCCTCCCCCGCTAAAGTGTTGCCCGAAAACTGGTGGCAACATCCTGCTGCATTAGGTGCAACTGACAGTGATATCGAAATCATCAAACGTCAGTGGGGGGCGTTTTACGGTACAGATCTGGAGTTGCAATTACGCCGCCGGGGTATCGATACAATAGTATTATGTGGGATCTCGACCAATATCGGTGTTGAATCCACCGCCCGCAATGCCTGGGAACTCGGTTTTAATCTGGTGATTGCCGAAGACGCCTGCAGCGCCGCCAGCGCCGAGCAGCACAATAACAGCATCAACCATATCTACCCACGCATCGCCCGTGTGCGCAGTGTGGAAGAGATCCTCAACGCATTATGATTTACATCGGTCTGCCGCAATGGTCGCATCCTAAATGGGTGCGGTTGGGGATCACCAGCCTTGAAGAGTATGCCCGCCACTTTAACTGCGTGATACGGAATTTTTAAAAATCACTAAAGAACGCCCAAGAGCATGTTTTTTATTTAGAAGAATCAAAGCGTTGTATTTCCATGTCATATAAAAATCGGCAAAGTTCATATGTAACAAAGTGTCCCAATCATGCCCCAAAATGCCCCACAACAAATATTTTTGCCCCATGCATGCCCCAAAAAATCACTTTCCTTCACCCTTGACACTGTTTATCCATACAGTTAAAAATGATACTGTATACAAACACAGTGTAGAGGGATTTTTATGCGTATTGAAATCTGCATAGCCAAAGAGAAAATGACTAAAATGCCAAACGGTGTTGTGGATGCGTTAAAGGAAGAATTAACTCGACGCATCAGTAAGCGTTATGACGATGTAGAGGTGATCGTAAAAGCCACCAGCAACGATGGCCTTTCTGTTACGCGCACCGCCGATAAAGATTCAGCTAAAACTTTTGTTCAGGAAACTCTGAAAGATACCTGGGAGTCTGCTGACGAGTGGTTTGTTCACTAATTAACACGTAAAATCGGTAACGGCTGGAAATCATTCAATACTCGCACTATCGAAAGTTCACCATCCAACCGCAGCACGTTCCTGCATACGACGTGTCTGCGGTTTTAACTCCACCAGTGCATGGATAATGATTGGGCTGTGACAGGACAGCACTAGCAAAAACAGGAAATTAGCAGTCTCAGCAGAACACCGATCATACGGTGAGGAGACAAAAGGATACGCAAAAGAGCGCGGTTCCCTAGTGACATGAAAGCCTACAACTGTGGACTTTTTTGTTTTTTCCATCTATCTCCCTCAAAGAGTACTCATCTTCTCTTTCACAGTTTCCATATACCAACCAAGCACAATAGTCTTTCTGTCATAAAAATGAATATCTGTTATGAGCAAGGTTCTGACTTTGGAATTTAAGAATTTATTTCTGACTTTTATCATAAATTAGCATCATGTTATTATGAGCGTTCAAATATTGATTTGAACAACGATGATATTGTAAGGAATATATATGAGCTTAGATACTGCAGATCAAGACCTTATGTGGCCGATGGACGTTGAATATTCATTAGTCGATAATTCATCCACAAAAGCGATAATACAAGTCGGACCAGGTATTACAACGATGGTCGGGCCAAATGGTAGTGGTAAAACCCGAGCACTGCGTGCAATAAAATCAAAATTATTGAGTGAAAACCGAATAATTGGACAAAATAGAAAAGTACATTTTCTTTCGGCAGGACGGTGTAGTCCATTTGAATCCTATAGATCTAGCTCAGATTCTCCTTATGGCATCAATTCTAGCGATGCTGCTATTGGAAACGCGAGTTACGTTGAGCAATGGTGGAATTATGAAAGTGTTACTGGTGACTTAATGATCTTAGACCAGAGACCAGACCTCAAACTAAAGATTGAAGCACGCCTACAGCAGTTGTTTGATCGAAGCGTTGAGCTCAAGTGGTCTCAAAATGGAATGACTATTAGAATAACATCCGTCACTGGCGGCGATGGCTACGCAGCTAATCACGAAGCCAGCGGTATACTGCAGGTTGTCTCGTTACTAACTGCAATTCATAATGACGAAATAGGTGCATTGATTATCGATGAGCCAGAAATCTCCCTACACCCACAGCATCAAGCATTTCTGCTCGAAGAGATGGAACTGGTAGCCGGTGATCCTCAAAATCCAAAGAAAAAAATGATAATCATAGCGACACATTCACCTTCAATACTACCGCTGCGACGAATTGAAGAGTTATCAAAAATAATCTTTTTCAACTCCGCACAGCAACCTCCAGTTCAGATACCAAAAAATGCAGATATTCTTTGCAGCACAAAACTGGCCGCATTAATAGCACGCCTTAGCGCTACCCATCGAACAGCTATGTTCGCTGAGCATGTTTTATTAGTCGAAGGTCCTAGTGATGAAATAATAGTAACACAACTTGCAAGAAAGTTCGGTCTCCGTCTCCTTGCACGTAATGCTCAGATACTTCCAGTTACTGGTAAGGGAGAGTTTATCGAAGCTGCCAAACTGTTTCGCTTGATGAATAAACGAGTTAGTTTGCTTGCAGATCTCGACGCCTTAGCTGACGATAATAATTTAGTCAACTATTTCAGTGGATTAACAGAAGCTAGGGCGATTGCAGACCAAGTCGGAAGAACAAGTCTCGCTGATCTTGACAGAGATTTGCGTGCAGAAATTACAACCTTCATGACTGACTTTAAGGAAGAGGTTGAGATAGCAGCTGAAAGTTATCCTAATTGGTCAAGTAAAGATTCTGGGGCTGATAGCAAACGTCGCGTGACGTTAGCTCGTATTCTTACTGATCCAACAAGCTTTGGTACAGAAGCATCTTCTCGAGCCGAAAGTCTTTGTAGAAAATACAATGTGCTTTTGAAGGCATTAAGTAATCTTGGGTGCTTTTTTTTACGTCGAGGAGCAATTGAAAACTATTACGGGACGATAGAAGAAATTGGAACTGGAAAACCAGATCGTGCTGCACTAGAAGCTGCTGGATTTGATGCTAAAACTCAGAAAGAACTTGCAATGTGTTATAATGATATTTATGATGCCTTAAATCATACGGCTCCAAATCAGTTTGTCGATGAAGATCGTCTCCTTCGTATGAAGCTCGGTGCTATGTTGACACCAGTGATGCTTGAAATGACATTGAACAGTAGCGATCAAGAACTTGATACACTAGCTAGATCTACCATCGGGGTTGATGCAACAGTATTCAAATTAACGAATAAATCTACTGAGCAACAGCTTAAGCTTAAAGTTGATATAGTCTCACCATTGTTTGAGCGTACGACTTTCCCATTTGAAATCTCCCCATCCCAAAACCCAATTACCATTATACCGGAAGTATTACCAGGAATTCAGGAGTAAAAATTTAAAATCTATATTATCGTAACTTTTAAAGTTACAATTATATTGGATATTAGTGATATGGTTCCATTAATTAATAAGAGTTAAATTTAGCAATATGAAATTTCTGATCAGGGTTGCTGCAACCCTGATCAATCAACATCCAATTATCCAAGATATGTCTGATGCATCAGAAACTCCTGTTTATACCTAATTGAATATACTCCCATTTTTTTCATACTACCTAACAGAAATAGTGCGCAAGTAAGTTCTTAGCTTATTGTACATAAAGTAAGATAAAACTATGTCTACTTCTGGCACATAGCACACCTAAAACAGTAGCGTGTAATCATGTAAGCTCGGTGTAAGGAGGAGCAAATCCTCTCATGCAAAAAATACATAAAATCAGTAATGGCTGGAAATTATTCAATACCCGAACTATCAAAGGTTCGCCAGCAAGCCGCAGTATTCCGCCATGACAAGTTGCTGCGACTTTTTATGTTGAACGGATAAATACCCAGACCAGCAGACACGCCACCACCGGCACAGCAAAATCCATCAGGCTTGCCACATCCCAAGCTCGCGGATCAAAACCGCCCCACCACGGCATATTCATTCGCTTGCCATGCCCGAACATTTCAATCCAGCGATATTCTGCCTGGGTATGTTCACGCGCAATGAAGAACGTACAACCGGCTATCGCTCCGTAAGCCCAGTTTCCGGTAAAAAGACCAACCAGTATCTGCGCAGCCACAGCACAAAGTGCATGAAGTAAGGGGCTTATATCCATTATTTCCTCCTTTCAGCTCCATTCCCGAAGCGGTGTTTCCAGCTCCACGACATAATCAGAGAATACAGAAACATCAAACAAGTCATCAAGAATGCGAATGTTGACAAAATAACCATCATTCCGGATACAGACAGGTTCTCCCTCTTCTGTTACCCCTGTTTCTGTGTAGGTGAAACCAATTTCATCAACTAACAGTTTATTCTGGAGGTCTTCATCTTCCGCCCAGCCAAGAGATGACAGGAAGGCCTTAAACTGCAGTTAGTCATGAAACTTCAAAGTTAAATCTTTCATACGACCTCTTTTAATTGCCTGTCATTTAATTCTTTATGCCATATGCGGAAATTGCGAATATGGCCAAACAGATGTCGTTCTCCAGTATTCGTCTGCCCTCCAAATCGGATATTTTTATCAGCGGTCACGCCATTATATTCACAATAAACTTCATTAACCGCTTTACCATTTGTCACCACATGAAAGTGACCATCAGCTTTTGCAATACATCCAAATGTGGTTTTCTCTGCAAATACATCTGTCGCTGCGCTATTAACATACGAGCCTGAAGGGTTTGACAGACTCATATATAACTTACCACTACCTCTGTTGATTGCTGCAATTGCTGATTGCCCGGTATTGGCTGCTGCTATATCCCACACGCGGGGTGCGGCGTTTGGTGCAATATCCCAGTTTTTATGAATCTCAAGTGAAAAAGTAAATGGTAACTTATAAAGATTATTTCTGGTGGGGATACTAACCAAATCACTGGCTCTTGTCGTTGCGCTGCCTCCTGAAATAATAAATGATGATACACACGGCCCATTCTCTACTTGTGGGGTGGCAAGATAAATATAGTCACCAGATACTGTTGCCCCACCCCGCTCAGGAGAATACTGTATCTGAGAGCCTATTTTTAACTCACCATCAATTGCCTGAATCGTTGCCTCTGCAAAAATCCAGCCTGTGGTCTTATCCTTCCTGACTCGTGCCGTAATTCTGCCGGCAGCACCACCTGTCATATTAATTTCAAGCGTTTGCGTATCAATGTACGCATCGCCAAGAAAAGTTGTTGCACTACCATCATACTTATCAAACCGTATACGTAACCTTACCTGTCGTTCTGTTTTAAAACGGCATGAGGTTGTCACGTACTTATTATCGCCTGAGACATCAACTGACTTTGTTGCAGCAATTGATGCCATATTAATAGCCGAAGTTTGCCCAACCAGAGAATCGTTGCAGACAAACTTTCCATAAGTAAAACCAAAACTATCCGTCCCGGTTTCGGGCACATCCATGTTTGATGACTTCCCCCAGCTGGCTGGACTTTCCGAATTGAGCATGTAGTTCGTTCTTTGTCCCTCAATAAGCAGGCCATCACACTCAAATCGCGGCTCATTAATTTCCGCCGTTTTCAGTTCGCCAGATTTGTTGATATATGTTGCCGTTGATGCGCGACTGAAATTAACCTGTTTATCACTGGCGACCTGAACCACATCGTCACCAATAGCTATTTTTTTATAGCCCGGAGAAAAACCCGCAATCATATCCAGTGAATCGTTAAACGGTATCCACACATCAGGCAGCGGCGGCACTATATTCGCATAGGGCTCTGCAGTCACTTCCGCTGCGGCTTCTGCGCGGTCTGCCGCCTTTTCAGCTCGTGTCGCTGCCGACAGAGCCTCATCCTTTTTCTGCCCGGCCTTTGTTGCGTCTGCTGCAGCCTCCCGCGCTTTTGTGGTGGCGACTCCGGCATTTTCAGCGGCTGACTCTGCATTACGGCGGGAAGCCTCTTCACTGTCTGCGGAGGCTTCTTCTGACGCACGGGCATTTGTCTCTGAACGTTCTGCCGCTGTTGCTGCGTTTTGTGCGGCTGTTTTTGAAGAAGCTGCCGCTTTCGCGCTGTTACCTGCATTCGTCTCTGATGTTTTCGCCGCGTTCCTGGACGATGCCGCTGCTGTTTCTGATTTCTTTGCTGCCGCTGCGCTCTGAGAGGCGGCTTCAGCGTTGCGTGCCACATCCTCCACCATTACCTCAAAACGACGCAATGCCTCCGGCATGACATCCTCTTCCGTCATGGCACCCAGAAAATCATTCAGCGTCCCCGGCTTAGAATCCTCATACACGGTGATGGTCCCGGCATGTGAAGGCGGAAAACCTTCAACCAGCAGGATAACGCTGTACTGGCCATACTCGACATCCATGCTGTAACGTCCGGCTTCATCCGGATTTTCTGAGGCCACCGTGTTCACCACAACCGTGGTGCTGTTACGTTTTGCTTTGAGCTGAATGGTGCAGTTCTGTATCGGTTTTCCTGCACCGTCTTTCAGCACGCCTGAAATCTGTACTGCCATATTCACTCCACAAATAAAAAAGGCGCCATTTCTGGCACCCGTATCTGGGTTATAAAATTCAACTGATACTGATACCAGCTGTAGATTTCTTCATCACAACAACAAGAAGGTCGCTGATACTGGTCGTTGGCGTCCAGTTATTAGCACCATATGAAGAAACATTGAAAGTCAGGGTGACATGGCCGTGTCCGGCAGGCATATCAATGACTGATGAAAATACCCTGCTGACATCCGTCGCGGGTTGCTGAAAGATTTCCTGTCCGTTCTTCAGCACCTGCAGCTTACAGGTTGAATACCAGTATGACTGTTGGTTGTTGCTGTTGAAGTTTTCATGCTTACCACCGCGAAACAGAACGGGGGGGATTACTATCTGACGGTCAAAAGCCTGGTCATCGTACACAGTGACCGTTATTATACCGCTGGCATAACTGCCATTTCTCGGAAAGGCTTTTCCCACCGTTTTGACAATATCACCTTCAATCTGGTTGGCTGACAGTTTTCCCAGAATCCGACAGTTCTGATTAATCGTGACGTTGTTGAGCGTCCCGGAGTTCGCGTTCACGTTACCGCTGATATCCGCATTTTTCGCCGTCAGTCGCCCGTCAGGTGTCAGTGAAAACGTTGGGGGATTGCCACCGCTGGTAATGGTGGGAGCCGTCAGATATTTCAGGAACACTTCGTTCATAAATATCTGATCGCCCTGACCAACAAACATCGGCTTTGTGTTGCCATTCGCAGGATTAATCATCGCAATCCTGTCTGCCGCCAGCAGCACCTGACTCTGCATACCGTCGGGGGTGTTTTCAATACCGGCACCGATACCCGCGATATAAAGGCGTCCGTCCTGCATCTGCTGCAGCTTCACAGCCCACATGCTGTTCAGGTTATTATTTGTATCAACCTGAACCTTCTGTATCTGCTGGATCGCTGCACTCTGGTCTTCCAGTTTCTTATTGACGGTCTGCGTGATTTCATTGCTGACACCCGTAATGGATGTCCTGATTTCAGCCAGGTCAGGCGCAAGCTGACCGTTATCAATCTGCGTCCACAACTCCTGAGCCAGGTGTGTTTTTCCTATCTCGCCTTTGAAAAAATCCAGATAGCCGGATGCGTCATCACTCGGCTGACCGACAGCCTCCACGAATGTCGATTTGCCGACGGTGTTCACACTGCGAACGTAAAAATAATAATCATGGCCCGGTTTGATATTGATACTGGCGGCTATCCAGTACAGCGCCGTGCCAAGATAGCGGGCTGTGGTTTCAACCTGCCTGATATCCGCAATCCGCTTTTCCGAGAACCAGAACTCAAACTGTACCGTCGGATCATAAACCGCAAGATGCGGCGTGGCGGTTATCTGAAAATAGCCCGGCGTCAGCTCAATCCGCGACGGCGCTGCCGGTGCGGCAATCCGGAACGATACCGATGCCGGATCGCCCTGCTGTCCCCACGCATTTACCGCCCGGACTGTCAGCCTGTAATTCCCCAGCGCCAGTTGCCTGAAGCGGTATGTGGTTTCCGTCGTCCGGGCCGTGCTGACCAGCCGCTCACTGCCGTCGTCCGCTGCCACGGTCAGGCGAAGCAGGAAGCTCACCCCCTTCACCACCTTCGGCGTGTCCCAGCGCGCCAGCACCTGGTATTCCCCGCTGTCTGCGGTGACTTCTGCGGTCAGGTGCTGCACCGCTGGCGGCGTGACACCATTCACCGTGCCGCTCTGGTCGCCGTCAAAGTGCGCCCCGTTATCCACGATGGCCTCTTTTTCCGGCACATGCTGCACAGCGGTGATGGCATACGTGCCGTCGTCGTTCTCACGGATACTCACACAGCGGAACAGGCGCTGACGCAGCATCGGCAGCTTCAGCCCCCACACGCTGTATTCGGCAACGCCGTCAGGAACACGGCTCACTTTTACCTTCACGCCGTCGGTGACGGACTGGACCTCCACGCTCACCGGATTACCCTGCCCGTCAACCAGGCTTATCAGCGTGGTACCGGAGGATGGCAGCGTGATTTCACGGTCGAGCGTCAGCGTCCGGGTCTGGCTGTTCACCGCCAACACGCGACCACCGGTGCTGATACCGGCATAGTCATCATCGCAGATTTCAATAACATCGCCCGGCACATGGCGAAGCCCTTCTGCGCCCACGCTGAAATCCACGGTCTGCGTTTCCAGCAGTTCCGTTTTAATCAGCCACAGCCCGGCGCGGTGTGCCTGCCCCCGGCTGGTACAGCCAAAGGCATCCATCTTCGTGACATTACGACCGTAACGGGCAATGGCCTGCGTATCTTCAACAAGCTCTGTCGCCGTCTCCCAGCCGTTGTTCGGGTCAATCCAGTTCACCTCAACGGCATTATGGCGGTCCTTCAGGGCGCTGAAGCTGTAGCGGAACGGCGCGCCATCATCCGGCATCACCACATTACTGCGGTTATAGGTCCACACCTTATCCGACTGTCGGTCCTGCACGAACGTCAGCGTCTGCCCGTTCCATACCGGCATACAGCGCATCGCCGAGCAGAAATCACTGAGCACATCCCACGCCTTGCGCTGTGTGGTCAGGTACGCATTACAGGTGATGCGCGGCTCCGTGCCGCCAAAGCCGTCCGGCACTGACTGGTCGCAGTACTGGCCGATGACATACAGCGCCCATTTGTCCACATCCGCCGCACCAAGACGTTTCCCCATGCCGTAGCGCGGGTGGGTCAGCATATCCCACAGACACCAGGCCATGTTGTTGCTGTATGCTGGTTTTAACGTTCCGTCCCAGATACCGCTGTATTGTCGCGTCTGCGGGTTATAGTTCGACGGCACCTGCAGAATGCGCCCGCGAAGATGATAATTACGGCTCACCTGCTGGCTGCCGAACTGCTCCGAGTCCACCTGTACGCCGACCAGTGCCGTGTTCGGGTAGCACTGTTTCACATCGATGATCTCGGTGTATGACGACCAGAGCGTTTTGTTCTGCAGCTGGTCTGTGGTGCTGTCCGGCGTCATCCTGCGCATCCGGATATTGAACGGGCGCGGCGGCAGGTTATCCACCACCACCGAGGCCAGATACTGCGAGGTGGTTTTGCCCTTAATGGTGATGTCTTTTTCCGTCACCCAGCCACCGTTACGCTGTATCTGAACCAGCAGGCGGACTTCCGACGGATTCCTGTCTCCCTTTGAGGTGGTTTCCACCAGTGCCTGTACACCGAAGGTAAAGCGCAGACGGTCGATGTTTGCCGACGTGATGGTCCGGGTGATCGGCGTTTCATATTTCACTTCCGTACCCAGCACCGTCTCGGAACCGGAGGATTCAAATCCCTCCGGCGGTGACTGCTCCTGCTCACCTGCCCGGAACACCACCGTGACGCCGGAGATATTGGTATTCCCCTCACTGTCCAGCACCGGCGTACTGTTCAGCAGCACGCTTTTTAATCCATCCACCGGACCTTCAATCGGCCCTTCACTGATGGCGTCTATCACGCTCAGCATCTGGGATGATTTCAGGTTGTCCTTCGCTTCGCGCGGGATATGCCCCTTACTGCTGCCTTTACCCATTCCTCACGCTCCAGAAACGACAAAACCGCCCTGAGGCGGTTTCACACAAAACATTCTGCATCAACGACCAATCACCACAACCTGACCACCATCTCCTTCATCTGCCGTGCTGATCTCCTGCGAAATCACCCGTGACCCCACGCGCATTTCACCGTACAGAACCGGCAGAACATTGCCCTGGGCAACCATGTTATCCAGTGAGGAGAAATAGGTGTTCTGTTTGCCGTTATCCGTTGTCTGTGTACGGGGAGTTCTGGCTTTCGGTGCCAGCATCTGCGCCACACCACCGAGCACCATACTGGCCCCCGCACCATACATTCCTGTAATTGCGGCAGCCCCCAACCAACCTGCAGGGTTCCACCATGCCACCGCAATCAGCGCCGCCCCCAGCACAGCCTGAAAAAGACCGCCACTTTTGGCTCCCGCCAGACGCGGCACAATGTGGATCACGGCACCATTTGCCAGCGGTTCATTAAGACGGGCTGATAATTCAGTTTCACCTGCATCACGCCCGGCAATGCGTACCTGATACCAGCCGTCGCTCAGTTTCTGACGAAACGCCGGGATCTGCATGGCCAGCGCCCGGATGGCTTCGGACCCCGTTTTCACTCGAAGGTCGATGCGGCGGCCAAATCGTTGTAAATCCCCGTAAAGGCAGATGCGTGCCATGCCCGGTGACGCCAGAGGGAGTGTGTGCGTCGCTGCCATTTGTCGGTGTACCTCTCTCGTTTACTCAGTTGTTCAGGAATATGGTGCAGCAGCTCGCTGTCACCACAGTAAATGGCGGCATGATTCGGCACCGATGAACCAAAACAGCACAGCAGCACATCGCCCGGTTGTGCTGATGACAACGGCACCTGATACAGCCCTGTGGCCTCCAGATTATCCAGATAGAGATTCTGACCGTGACGCCACCAGTCATCCCCGCGATGAAAATCCGGCATCTCAATTCCCGCCAGATGGTAAGCATCCCGGAACAGCGTGTAACAGTCCGTCACCCCGTGCTCAAAGCGCCGCCCGGTAAGATGCGGCACACAGCGGAATTTATGAATCTCACCCCGGCAAACCAGCCACCACGGCAAATCACTCTGCACCTGCAGCCGCCGGTCGGCCTCACTCAGCCAGGGCAGACCACCGGGGTGGCTGTGGACCAGCGCCACAATCTCACCCTGCGTCTCTGCCCGCAGCCAGTCCTCCGGCGACATCCGGAAATACTCCTCCGGCTCACCGGAGATATTCACGCAGGGAAAATATCTTTCCCCTTCCGGCGTTCTCACCACGAAGCCGCACGACTCCGCTGGCGCACATCGCCGGGCGTGCGCCAGAATCGCTGATTCTGTCTGTGTCATGGGATTTACTGCGAAAGTTTGTTAATGGAAAGGAAGCCGCCAAAGTTGCCGACATTATTGCGGAACTTACAGCCACTCAGGCATTTGCTGCATTTATCCTTCGTGATTTCGGATGTCGGCTGGTCATATTCATCCGCGACCGCCGGACCGTGATAACCGCACTCATCACCGCGATAGGTCCAGGTGCAGGTATTAGCAAGCATGATGCGCCCCGGAAAAACAGCGCCGTCCGTTTCCGTCGGCGTGGACAGTACAAAGGAGGCACTGACCGCGCTCAGTTCGCTGCACTGCTCAATACGCCAGCGGCTGATCACCTCCTGCTCCGGATCGGCGTCACTGTTTCCGTTGACGAAGTTCACCGCATCCAGAAAACGGGCGTAAACCTTACGCCTGACCACCGTTCCGCCGACCAGACTCTGCAGGTCTTCCGCCATCCCGGTGACCATGCCGTGCAGATTAGAGACTTTCAGCGTTGGCCTTGCACTGGCACCTTTGCCGTTCATCTCAAATCCACTCCCCTGAATGGGATAGGCCTGATACTGCCGACTCTGCCAGGTGACAGACTCTCCTTTCTCGTTCTGCTCATTGCAGAAAAAGTAGCGATCCCCGCCTACCTCGGTCAGGTCGATTTCCCAGAGCACCACGCTGGCCGACTGCTCCGCACGAATGCATTCATTCAGCGTTTCCTGTTGTATGTCCTGCATCAGATCACCACTTCGTCAAACTGACACGAAAAATCGGTATAGGTGATATGTTCTGTCGCTGACCACGTTCGACACACCACTCTGATTTTTCTGTTAATACCAGGCGGGCGCCAAAAAAAAGATTTATAGCCTTCATGCCGGGCTAAAAATTTTTCAAATGAATCACGTTCATTCGCCTCAACTTTGAAATCACAGGTGAAAACGCGCAGAGAATGATTAAGTCCATTTGGACTTCGTTGCTCATAACCATCGCCAAATCTTACAGTTTTTATCGATGGTTTATTTTCTGTTTTCATTCCATCCTCTGGTAACCAGTGAAATTCTTCCGTATTAGCCACTTAACATTCCCCCATCACGTCGCATATTTAACAGATTGCCCTGCACCCGCTGATCAACCATCCCCATAAGTGCTTTTATTGCCTGAGGGCCAATCTCTCCATTCTGGCCGTCATTTTGAATAGTGATTTGGTATACAGGGGCATAGGTAATATCTCCGCCTCCATTACCACTTTTACTATTAATAGCTCTGACACCAAGAGAACCATCGGATGTTCGTGTTAATGGCATAATGGCTTCCGGACCAGCCTCACCAAAAACACCAGCCCCTTTTGCAAAAGCAAAAAATTGCGGGGAATCATAAATACCGTTCGAATACGTGTTCAATGACGGAGACTCATAAACACCGCCCTTTGCATTCGGAATAAATTTACTAATAGCACTCCCGATAGTTCCTAAAATCCCCCCCGAAGAACTGTTACTAATGCTGTCGAAAATCCCAGTAATTGAAGCCTTTAATGCTATTCGACTAAGATCCGAAATCACGGAAGTAGCGAAAGAACGAAAATTTGCCTTGCCTGTCGTGACAAAATCACCCAGCGCATCGGTCATTCCATCAAACATCTGAGTCGTGGTTGATTTTATCTGCTCACTGATATCCTTAGTGTCATCCAGCCAGTTATTGAATCCCTGGGAGGCACCACTAACCCAGTCTCCTGCCTGAATATCGAGCTGCTCGTTTTTCTGTCTGACAATTTCTTTTTCTCGTTCCAGAGCATCATTCAGAGCCTACATTTTCTCCTGAAAAACATGATTTGACATCCCACGGGATTTATCTGCATAGTCACGTTCAAGTTGCAGACGCTGATTGTTATATTCACGTTCAATCCGCAGTAATTCCTGCTGGCGTTGCTGATTTTTATCGCCAACCCCATAACCAGCAATCTGAATATCATACCCCTGTTGACGATTATCAATCGAAGCCTGCAATAAATCACGCCATGCAGCTATTTCGGCGGATTCCTTGATTAGCCTGTTATTTTTTTCAATCGCAACATTTTTCTCCATCAACGCGGTTATTTCTTCCCGGTGTAAGAGAAGCGATTTCTGATCCTGGGTTAATTTCGATGACGGTCGTGACTCCAGGTCGGCAATCTGCTGACGCCACTTAACCAGTTCCTGTTCAGAGGAACTTAATTTAACGGTTAATTCAGTTTGTGAACTTAGTAACGCATTCTGTTGATTCAGATGATCAATCATTCGTTGGGCAGCATCATCCGAATAACCTTTCGCCTTTGGTTGCTTTGGATCTTTATAACGCTCATTTATTTGAGCGATAAAATTATTATATTCTTCCTTTGAATACTGACTCTTTAGCTTTTCCAGTTTTGCAAGTTCACTAGCTCTCTGCTGCTCCCGGGTCTGATATTGTTTTGAAAAGGCATCTGCTCTCTGTCTGAGTTCAATTCCTTCCTGTTGTCGCTTGTTGTAATCGTTTATTGATGAATTTAGGACGTCCTGAGCAATTTTTTCTGCTTGAAGTACGCCCAATTGCTGCTTTAATCGTGCCAGCCTTTTATTTTGAGCTCCGCCATCTCCAATGCCACCTAACCCGAAAACTCCGGGTCGGGTATTTTTTTCTATTTCATCAATTTGACGGAGAACATCTGAGATTTTTTGATCAAGGGAGGCCTCACGGCCAATGTCCAGCATGGAATCCCATGCCCATTTTGCGGAGTCTGCGACAGCTTTCCATGCAGTCTCAAGATAACCAAGATTTTCTTTAATCTGGTTGGTGCGCTGGATCATTGAGGATGAGTATGCTTCTGTCGCAATGCGGGCGGCCTCCTGCTGGTTCCCTTCATCCTGTAGCGCCTTAATCTGGTTATAAGTCGCAATTGTCAGAAAATGGTACTGATCATTAAGTTTTGATATGGCACTGACAGGATCCTTTGCAATTTCATTGAAGTCATTAACCAGTTGTTCGGTTGATATTCCTGTTACTTCGCTCGTTTTTACTATCGCTGTCGTCACTTGCTCCAGCGAACTGCTCGCTACCTTTCCCGAACGCACAAGCTGGTTTAATACTGCCGCCGCAGCGCCAGTTGTCGAATCAGCCGCATTCCCGGCACGTTGAGCTATATCGGCCAATTGCCCGCTGGTTGTCCCCAACTGATTTCCGGTAAGAATAAGAGATTTATTAAATTCGTCCTGCTCCTGAGAGCCTTTATAGTAAGCCAGCCCTAAGACGCCAACGGCTGCTGCGGCCAGGGTAAAAGGATTAATTAATCCCAGCACATAAGAACCAACACCTTTGATCGCCGGGCCAATCCCACCGAACATATCTTTTAGCTGGCCGCCCTGCTGCATTAACACCATAAAAGGCGACTGACCAGTGGACAACCCAACAACAATATCCGTCATTTGTGCAGGCAACATGCGCATAGCAAAAGCCGTTTGTTTTGCCGACATTCCGGTTTTGCTTAATTGAGATTGAGTAACCTCAAGCTCACTCCGCATAGCACGAAGTTTTCCAGAAAGTTCCTCATACATTTCAGGAGAGAGCATCCCCTTAGCTTTTGCTTCATTGAGCTGTTTCTGTTGTTCTACCAGACGATTAAAAGCAGTTCCGACAGGGTCAAGTTGAGCAATCAGACGTTGCAAAGCAGCAACCTGTTCATCATGCGCTTTTGCTGCTTCTCGCTCTGCCTGAGCCTCTCCGGTAAGCTCTCGCCGTGTTTCCTGTATTTTTCGGCTATAATTCTCAAACTGAGAACCATTTATTTTCCCGGATGCAAACGCAGCATTAAGTTCATCCTGCTGTTGTTCAAGATTTCTTAGCGCCGCAGCCAGAGGGTCGATCTTGTCCAGCATTCTTTGAAAGGCCTGAGCCTGCGCTTCCTGCTGGGCGGCAGCAAGTTTTCCGGCCTTCTCGGCTTCTCTCTGCGCTTGCGCAACCCCGCTCAATTCCTCTGTGGTTTCATTAAGTTTACGGACAAGAAATTCATATTCTTCTTTATCAATAAGCCCTTTATCGAAAAATTTCTTTAATTCAGAATAGCGTCGACCGACAGTATCAATTGCGGCACCAACTGGATCAATAGCTGCTTTTAATTTTGCGAGCGCGTTCTTCTCATCTTCTGTTGCCTTAGTCACTTTCCCTGCGCTATTTGCAGCAGTTTCCCCGGCCTGCGTCATTTTGACTAATGAGGAGGTCAGATTGTCAGCATTATTTTTTGCTCCAGTGCTATCAATAATTATTGCGAGACGCGAGGTTTGCTCTGCCATTTATTAAAACTCCAGACAACAAAAAGCCCACCGAAGTGGGTTTCAGGCGACATAATAGTAGATATAGCGATTACGAGGCCACGCAATGCTTTTCTCCAGGAGCATCATCGATTTAATTAAAGACACCATCACATCTCTGTAACAGAGTGTACGTAATTAACAACTACACACACTGATCCTGAAAATACTGGTCATCCAGTGCAAAGATCACTGCTTCAAACTCATCGCGCTCAATCAATACCGGATGAGTGGCTAAATATTCATTTATCTCTGTCAGAGATAAAGGCAAAGGCACCCCGGTCATTCCAGCATAACGTCGGGCACGGGATATTACCGAATAGGCGTACAACAATTCCTTAAGCACCGGGTCTATTTCTGGTTCCGGTATCGGTGGCAACCTGAGTTTTTCTCGCTTCCATCTTGCCTTTTCCCCCCTTTCTCCCCCGAACTCCGATAACCACCGCTGGGCGGCTATGGCTTTTTTATCGTATCCTGCTTCTGCTGCTCTTTACCCTGGGCGATGCTGGCTGCTTCTGCAAGGATCTGCCAGTACAACTCTGGATTCTGCTTAAGCAGCGCGATCCCTCGTTCTGGCGTATATTCCAGTGCAACCTCAGCACCATTAACCAGTTCACCAACCCCTTTCCAGTCTTTCAGCAGATAACGAGCAGCATTATCAATGAGTAAATCATCAACAGAATCTACCTCGGAAACCTTTGAAATATCAAACTCCTTCGTTCCGACGTGCAAACTGGCATCCATTTTCTCAATGTGACGACGGATTAATGCATTACGGGAGCGATACTGATCGTTATCGCTGCTTGCCACCAACAGTTTTAACCCGTCTACAGGTTTTAAGTCCTTCATTGGCGTAAACCAGCGTTCTCCACCGATGATAATTTTCTGATTAAGAATAAACATCCATAACCTCATTCAATGCGTCCCCCTGTAGTGCAGTACCACAGGGGGAATAACGGAAAATCAACTAATCGCATCAGCACTGGCTTTTGCGATCACGGCAGTCGGGGAGCATTTTTTTCTGGTTATCGTAGGTGCTTCATCTGCTGCGGTAATGCTCAATTGAACCTGGATAATGTCAGTATTACCCCCATCAGGCCATTCACCTGACACCTGAACCTTCGGGAAACTGAAAGTGTATGCCCCCTCTCCATTCGAAAGCGTGAAGCTGAACGGAACTGTTTCTCCAGTCAGTGTTTTACTCCAGATTTCCCACGCGGCTTTAGACCATGAAAGCGTCACCGTACCGGACGGTGTAAAAGTAGTCGGAATATTTGCTCCTGCATAAGGCGAGCCAGTCCCGATACAACGCTGTGTCTGGAGTTTGTTATCGAACTGAATATCAAAACTGTCGATACAAAAACCGTTACCTCCGGCAACACCATTCAGGCTTACTGCTGAAACCTCCTTAAACGAATAGCGTAACTTTCCTGCACTATCCACAGGTTTGCCTTTGATAAAATTCGTATCATCGGCCTTTGTTTCCCAGCCCAGCCCGGCAAAGGTTACGGTCGCTGTAATATCGCCGTCGTTAGGGATCTGCATTTTCCATGAGCCAACCTGCGCTCCTCTGACGACAGAGGCAATTCCGACATCGGACGCATAGGTCGCCAGAGAAAATGTTATTCGCTCATTCCCCATTGTCAGAGAATCGCCTGACCATTCCGCGCCGAAACAGGATGCAAGAAAATCATCATGTTGACCCCAGCGAAATTTGGTACCAACATCACCGCCGACATCCACAGTGCCAGGCGTCGCCCCCTGAGCCATCCGGGAGCCACCAATCTCATTATTTTCGCCTTTATTCTGGGTGGGTTTTACTCCCCAGCTTGTGCGTTTTAATAAACTCCAGTCACCACTTGCTGGCGTAGTGCCTGCAACTGTCTCCCGGATAAATGCCGAGATAACCTTTGCACCTGAACTCACAGAAGCCTCCTATGTCATTAATTGCGCTAGAGCGCGCGATATGGAATTTGAAGATTAAGCTGGAACCAGCCATTCTTTTCGCCGACGGCTATTGAGGAAACAGCCTGGTAACTGAGACGATCGTCATCCTGAAACTCAAACAGTTCCCGCAATTTATCGGCTGTCTCAGTAATGAGTTTTGAACCAGAACCTGCGGGGACAAATAACTGAATAATGATTATCCCCGTGCGATAAACAACCGGCCCCGCGCCAATTTCATTAACCCCAGCCTGCCCGGGAATATTACTTAACCGCGCCCAGATTAACTTACCGGAAGGATCGAACGTTGGCCCGTTCGGATACAATACGTCTTTTCCATCAATAATCGTCTGTGCCGTCATTCTGGAAATAACCGTATTTCTGATTTCAGTAAACTTCATTTGTAAGCCTGTAAAACACCATAAAAAGCGTTGGCATACACGCCAGTTGGCGCTTGTTGTGAATGACCGTTTTCAAGAGCCTCTGCATAAGGAAGGTTATTCTGGATATAAATAACCCCGTAATTTGCAGCTTTCGAAATAACCCCGATCCCACGCTGAACAGCAATCGTACCGTTCGGATCCACGTTATCAGATATACCAAAATCGGGATGCTGTAACGACACCAGGTTGTTATTTCTGAAACGTCCGGTATCAACCGGAGCAGCAATATCAATAGCAGTAAGAATCTGCATAGCGATGTAGCGAATCTTCAGCCCTACATCTTCCTCAATCATCCCGGCAAATATTGACGGTTCTATATCCCATGCCTTTGCCATTTACGCTCTCCTTAACTGGATAGAGTAAACTGATGCGGAAGGATCTAAACTTGCTGTAATTACCTCGTATCGTTGTAACTGCCTTGATACAGGATCATAAATCTCAATAATATGGTCGACAGCTGGTTTATCCGTAACCTCGCATACCAGAGCGGTTAATTTAAGGTCACCATGCAAAATATTAATCCCATCAATTCTGCCCAGCTTATAACGTGTCAACACGCCTCGCCCGGTATAGATTGCGGTGGATTCGCCGCCAGTTTCCGTCACAGGATCCCAGTGCCGGTGCGTAACGTAATAACCAGAAAAATCACTCACGGCGTCCGCTAAATCCTCATCAAAAGCAGCGGCAACCTCTGACTGAATCTCTTCACGAAGCCCCATTATCCCCCCCTCACAACCCTGACTTGTGAGCGACTAAGTCCGTACGGTTTCAGCAGTGCTATCGCAAGCTGTAAATCGGGTTCAAGCAATGCAGTGCTGTTTGCTGGCAACTCAGAAAATGATTTCGATACACTGACCCCGTCAGCCGACACGGCTTTACTGATAACAACGCCAGAATCATTTTTCTGCTGAAACAACTTACCAAATGAGGCAATTCTGGCTGCATATGCTCCCGCAAGTTTTACCTCTTCCGGAATACGGGATGGGTTAATTTTCAGGTTGAAGCCATTAAGCCAGGCATTAGCCATTAAAACAGCTTTATTTTTAGCGTTCTCACTCGTCCAGGCGTTCCCAAACGCATTATCAACGTCATCACAGGTCACGTAAGTGATCATGTGTTACTCCTGAGTTTTCCAGCCCATAGCCTTCCAGTTGTCAACTTCATCAGGATGAACATTAGCGATAGTTGGTGCGCCGGGAAACATCTGATAATCGGTCACCATAACCACTAACTCAATTTGCGTTTTTTGTGCGGCTTCACGCTGTGCTCTTTGCTCTTTAGTTAATCCGGCCATATGCCCCCCATTAAAAATGGGGCCGAAGCCCCGTTTGAATGTTTAACCAAGAATCAGACAACCATGTGCCGGCTTCACTGATGAAACACCCCATGCCAGTCCAACTTCATAGCGCACCTGGCGATACTGACGATACAGTGCAATCTGGAACGTAATCCCTGAAATCGGGTCCGTAACATTCATTACATCATCAGCATTATCGCCACCTTCCGGCATTGCCGGAGTACGGGATGCCAGCAGAAACGCGTTGCGATCAAACGCCATATTTGCAGTAAAGGCCCCAACAACTGTGATGGCAGTATCATCGGCCAGATCCTGACGCAGTCCGGGCGCTGCAAGAGTAATCAGATTGCTGGTCGCTGCTGCCACAACATACTGATTCGGATCACCAGCGAACGTAACAATCTGACCTGCAGAAATACTCCCCGAACCAGTATCAATGGAAATAAGAACATCGCCTTCTTTTTTCTCTCCATTCACGAGATAACCAGTTGCAGCAACCTTTGGCGCTCGTTTCACACCTGCCGAACTGTGAATATTGAATCCCTCCAGACGCCCCAACACGCCCTCACGCAGTAGCTGTTCAGTGCCGGATTCATTCACTTTAAACAATACAGACTGTTTTCCGCGCAAATTAGCAATGGCAGTGGAGCCAAGCACCATCTGCAGATCGGTTGTCGGTGCGCCGTTATCCTCCAGAACCTGACGAGCCAGAGCAGCATCAGAAAGATCATCTTTAACACCAAACGGCGTTGTCCCTGCGGTTCCCACGGCGCGGGAAGCACCGAAATACAACGCACCAAGATCAGCCTCAACCTCGTTTGCAAGGGCGCGAAAAGCCTGCTTGAACTGATCAGCCAGAATGGTGTTGTAAGTCCCTGAAGGACCAAGAGCCAGTTGTTCTTCACCATTCCATTTAACCGGTGCCATTTTGGATTTAGTAATTTTTACATCAACAGTGCCAATATTTTGATCACCGGTATTCGGAGCTGACGGCCCCGGTACGATATCTTCGGTTTTCGCCTCAGGCGCAACTGGCGCGGTTACCGTCTGATCTTTTGCTGCGGCGTCAGCTTTTGCGTTTTTTGCTACCGCAGGGATAAAACCTACCTGCTCACGGGATACAACATCCAGGGCGGTATAAATAGTCGGGATCAACCCGGTCAGGGTATTTCCAGCCATAATTAAATATTCCTTAAAAATTTGCGTAATTGTGAATAGATGGAGTAATGAGCTATCCAGCCCTGACACCAGCTCCCATCCGGAAGCTGACAAATGTGTTAATCAACGATTGTGATACCGTCTTTCAATGCGTTTTGCTTACCTGCAACATCCAGTGCATCAAAAGCAGAGCGTTTCATCGTTTTCTGACCAATATCATGCTGTGTCGGACGGGAGCCGCCGCCATTGTTGCCACTGGCTTTCAGGATGTAGTCTTTCTGAGGGTAATTTTCGACAAGGAACTCCAGCGCCTCATCAAACTGCGCCAGTTCGCCAGGCTTCGCGCGGGAATAAATTTTGTTGCCGGAAGCGTCATAAGCAACGATCCTCCCTTCTTCCACTTTGAATGCCTGCCCGAAGCGTGATTGTAATAAATCTGCCGGGATCGCAATTTTATCGGCAATATATTTTGAACCCGCAAAACTACCGCCAATCATAGAATCGTAAAGCTGCTTCTCCAGCATCTGAGAGCGTTGCTTTTCTTCATCTAATTGCTGCTGAAAATTTTTCGTAATTTCTGCCTTAACCTGGTCAACCTGTCCCGCATCGAGCAGCTTTTTCTGGTCGATTTTTGACAGCATTTCCAGTGCCTCGATCGCCTTCTTCGGGTCTTCGATAGCGGCAAACTTAGCCAGTTTTTCCTCTGCAGCTTCTTTAGCCAGGCGATGATTTTTTGCCTCGCTATTAAGCTCTGTAATTTTTTTTGTCGCCAGCGGTGCATCGAAGCCAATTTCTTTACCATCGTCGTGCACATAAACTGGCAGGCCAGCAGTATCAATTTCTGCGTATTGTTTTCCGTTAATCTCGACCGTTTTCAGTTTCATATTAGTACCTGGTTTAAGTCTTCCGACAGTTACGCTGCTCACCATCCGGATCGCAGCAATAAAAAAGGCCACCCGAAGGTAGCCTGTTGTAATAAATGATTTATTTAAATCCCTGCTTTTCTGAATACCTGTGCATCACGCTCACGGAGCTGCTTCAGCGTCAGCCATTCGCCTTTATCGGTGTAAAATTCATCTGGCGACATACCACCATCCCGAATCAGCTTTGCTCGGGTTTCCCCCACAATCTGTTTTTGTCTGGTGTAAGGCTGACGCAAAAACCATTCCCTGTAGGTTGTATCTCCGGCCACCACGCCATCCATGCTGGCCCGCTCAGCCGGGGAAATATCGCGAACATCAATACCCAGTTCCTTCGCTGATTTCAGAATGAACGTTTCCGTTGAGCGGCAGCAGAAATGAATTTTTCCCGGCCCCTGCAAATAAGGCACGCTGTGACCTACAGGTTTATTATTCAGCGTATATTTGAGGCGATCCCTGATTCGACATTGTGGCGTAGTACGATTATCAAGCGTTGATAACCATTGCTTACCCTTAATCAAATCATTATTCGCGCTGGCAAAACTCTCACGGGCAGTAGCAGCAAGATGTCCAACCGCTGTTTTTGCAATGCTGGCCGCATTAGCCCGGCTCATCTGCAATGCACCATCCTGAAATCCCTTACTGACATGTCCCCGAATTTTTCTTGCGATCTGCTCATTGGTATCCCCCAGCAAAAAACCCTGACGCACTGTATTTGTTATGCGTCTGAGCCGATCCGCCTCAAGATCTGAGGCCCACTCACTGAGCAGTCGTCCCTGAAATGGTCGCGCCATTGCAGCGGCATAAAGTGCATCAGGAGAGATACCAACCAGAGGGTGAACATCAGCAACAAAATCAGGTAGCATAGAATCAAACAGACTTAACTGATAACCAGCCTCATAAATTGCCAGCTCGTTCAGCTCTCCGGAGAGACTGGTAAACATGCTGTTAATAGCAGTGCGGTTAACCTCTCTGACGCTCGCCAGAAGTGACTCCAGGCGCTTAACGGTAAAACTACCTGGATCGAGGCTGTCCAGTGCTATCAGCAGGCGAGCAGTAAGTTCCGCATCGCTGTCATTCAGTATTTTCACCATTCTGGCAGCCACGCCAGTGCTATAGCGGGATATCCAGACTGCATGAGCAATTGATTCATCACGCAGCCGTTCATTCACGGTTTGCATCATTGATTTCCATCAGCATTACACTCTGATTTTTTAATTCATCGATCACTTCCTCTGGACGGGAATCCTGATCGATAAATTTCAACGCCTGCAACACCCGAATCGCATCAATCTGACGTATATCACCGCCCTGACGCAATGACTGAACAGCCAGCGCGGAGGATGAGTCAAACACCTGGGCAGATACATCCAGTTCAGTGCGCACATCCACATTGCCACCGCAACTCTCTCCGATCCATTCCGCCATTATCTGGAGAATATTATCGAGGGCATCTTCGAGGGAGTTCGCCATTGTATAAAGCGGCGAGTTTTCCTGCATTCGCTCTTCATTAGTCTGATCAACAGATTTGGTGGATGTATTTTCAGCACGCAGAAGTTTAGCGCCGGCATGACGCATCTGATTTTCCAGCTTCTCAAGTGATGTTTCGCCAGATTCTATCGCTGCGCCACTATGTTCAACATATTCGAGGCCATTTTTTGTTCTGTCCTCAAAAATCGTAGCGGTGGATGCACCAACCGTCAGTTCTTCATTCCTGTCCAGCCCGTAGGCCACCAGCAATGGAACGCGGGCAACATGAAGAATATTGTCCTGCTCGCTCTGGCTTTGCCAGTGCTTGATATTCAGCAAGCCAAGATTAAGCAATGGCGGTGTACCACGCATAAATCCTGTTTTCTTCGTGTACAGTGTTACCAGAGGAATATCATCACGGCTGGTATTCCATGACTCATGAAGCGTCCAGACAGATTCGCCATTAGTGCCTTCGCTACGTCGATAAATTTCAACTCGACGGGGCATAATATGGCGGATCTGCTCCACCTTCTTCTGCCCGAAATCATCACCATCAATAATGATGACCTCTTTTATACGCAAATCAGTGAGAACAACTTTCCCTTTTTCAACTTTCGATTTCCATCCAATAACCTGGCGTGGATTCAGCATCGTAACGTACGGACGACTACCGGCCGCGTTTTCATCGGCTTTTGTCCGAATCTCTTTCATATCCGTTCGTGGATAGTCCACCAGCGCATGTGCCACACCATACTGAAATGCGAGGCTGAAAAATTGCTGCGCCCACACATCCAGTCGGCTTCCCTCCATGTCGATATTTTCTGCATATTCCCTGATTTTTGCCGGCGTTTCCTCACTCAATACTGTCGGCTCTGCAAATATGCGCCCAATATTTTGCTTGATGCTTTCTTCATACACAGGAAGTAGCGTAGCCACAGACAGGCGTTTTTTATAAGCGTCTTCATCTTCGTTAGGCCATTTTGGGAGATAATTTTCCCCCTGCCTGCGCATTTCAAGCGTACCGCCCATCAGTGCGTCGTTAATATCCCACGCCTCCAGCATATCGTTATAGTCGAGGTTGGGTGTTGATATATCAGCCATAATTAAATCCGAAGTGATGTGACTCTTCCGGTCGGTTTGACAATAGGGAATTGCTTAACGATGAAATAACCTCCGGCATCATTCGGGTGATCATTGCCAGATTTTTTATCAGGCTCCCCCTTCTCATCCCAGACCTGTTGCTCCAGAGATTCGGCATATAACGGGCAACGCTTCACATTAACTTTATAGCGACGCTCACCATTGGCATTGCAGAACATTGCATTCATTGAGTTAACGCGATCTTTTACTGGCGGGTTCGAGCTGTTCACCACAACGTTAAAACCAGCCTGCTTAAGCTGGGCTATATCCGTCGTACTTGCGTTACTTGATTTTCTGGAATCCCCGGAAGCATCTGGATAAATATAAATTTCCCTCACTTTCCGGTAATCATTCCCATCATACAGCCAGAAGCGTTCTTTAATGATGCGGATCATATCCGGCGTATCGTAGGCATTGATGATTTCAGTTACCGCACATGGAAGCCCCAAACGCAGCACATGGACGATTCCCGCCATCTTTCCAACGTTAAAATCCATCCCAATATAAATCGGCTCCCCTGGCTGCTCCACTTCTTCGCAATTATTCAGTTTCCGGTCAAACTGATGGTAAACAGTACCACTTGTCAGGTTAGTAAACTGTCCTCGCAGATAGGCTTTAATCAGCTCTGGAGGGTATGATTCAAGAAGCGAAGGAATGTAATCTGCTGGCAGGTTCTTTTCATTATCGAAAGTAGATGCCTGCACCAGACCATACAGTGAGGCCAGCTCTGTTTTTTCACGCACGGCTTTAACAAACTGCTCGTAGACAAATTTGAATCCTTCCGGCGTGGTTGTAACGTCAATACCGTTGCGAAGTCCATCAATCTTATAACGCATACGCGCAATTATCTTGCGCCACGCCGTTCTGGCTTTTTCCTTCGGCAAAATGTCCAGTTCATCCACCAACGCATTACCAATTTTGAAACCGACGATCGTTTGTGGCTTCTCCATCGATCTGCAGATAGTGGTTCCCCGATACTGGCGTCCGTAATAAAAGTGAACCTCTTTATTTCCCTCATTAATTTTTACGTTCAATCCCCAGTCAGCAGCAACTTCTTCCACTGTAGGGTAAAAAATATCGCGAATTTGGGGATACGTTGGCGCAAAATATCCCTGATTTATACCTGGATGCTCCCAAATCCCCTTGCATATGCCGCCACACCCAACCCATGTTTTGCCCGAGCCAAAACCAGCAATATAGGCTTTAAATTTATGGGGCATTGAAAGAAATCGCGCCTGAGGCACATTAAGCGTCGGAGAGATCATCTTCATCACTCCTTACTCTGGCATCAACCACATTAATATTGATCGCCACAGGCTGGGGATGTTCATTATCTTCCACCGTTTCGATCTCTTTGCGCAGCTTCTGGTTTTCCATTCTGCGCCGTTCAATTTCCAGTTCCTGTAGCCGCTTATCTGCACATAAATCCCCGCCAGCAGAAAGCAAACGCAACAATTCACGCCGGGCGGCAGCCTTATCCTCCAGCAGGATCTCAACGCCGAATTTTCCGAATTTTGCCCCTGCATATAATTGCCGCGCATCCCCATCAAGCAGAGTGGTATCAGCCATATAAAGCTGTCCCGTTCCCTCACCGCAGCACTTCGGGCAGTCCGGATTGGGTATGGCGTTATCAACAAAGCCGAGGCCTCCATATTCCGGTTCGGGTTTGCCATCTCTGGAAGCCTGCGCCGCTGCCTTGTCGAATTCTGCTATATCGCGCCACTGGTAGAGATGATTCTCGCCCCAGCAATAACGGCAGTTAACACGGCGAAATTGTGCAAGCTGATTGGGGTCGGCCAGGACAATAGCCATCAACTGACTCACTAGTAAATCCAGGTCTGCGGTATAGCGTTTCTGGTACTGATTGCGGAAGTAGCTGATAGCGCGAAAAACCCTGGCATTTCTAAGCATACGACTGGCGTTGCTGTTAGCTGTCGCACCTTGCCCCTCATAACCGGCTAGTCGGTACGCCTCTGTCGGCTTTTTACCCTGAGCAACAAGCATCGCAAACTTAGCCTGCTGGTCAGAAATGCCGAATTCATCGGGACAGAACGAAAATTCCTCCGCGTCGCCCTCATTCAGGCCCGCATCGAATACTGGCTTTTTTTCCTGAGATTTTTCGTTCCGCTTTTGTGCAGTCTGCGCAGATTTTTTCTGCGCACTTTTTTGCGCAGTTTTGCACATTTCTGTCTGCGCATTTTTCGGAGTTTTTTTGATGTAACGACGGGCTGTTGCGTAATTCAGTCCCCTTGCTTCACACCATGCCACCGGAGATATACCGGAGCGGGTGTATTCAGCAATATACTCCTGCTGCAACGCCCCCCAGTCCGGTCTGCTCATCAGTTAGTCCTGATTTTTATCCACCCTGAGTAGTTCGCGCAGAGCAAAGGCATCCCCTTTTCTGGCAAGCTTAAACAATGCCGCTCGTAACTCGGCTTCACCTTTCGCTCTGCCCTTACGGATGGCCGCATAAAAATCTGTCATTGCTTCCCGATTTTCTTTCAGTCGGTTCAGATCAACATCCAGAACGTCAGCGATTTGTTGTGCAGTCATCCGGCACGCTGCCAGAGACTCGACTTTCGAATACGGAATCATTTGTCACCCCCATTGATATGCAGGGTGTCTTCTTCCTGTATTTTTCGTGAAGGATTTTTACTGCAGCGTTGTTCCAGGTGACCTGATGGTGAATGCGTTTATGGCTGGCACCCATCAGTGAGATTTTTACGCACGACGGCGCATACATGACGGAGTAAAAACTTTTAACGTAGGTTCCGGAATCCAGATACAGCTCGGTCATTCCGCCGCTGTTTTTCTGCGTCTGTTTCTGCCCTAACTGGACAGCACCGATCGTCATAAACAATTCACCACAGCGACCGAGATTCGTGTACGTATTCACATCCTCGTTAATGCGCCCCATGAATGAGAACGGTCGATCAACCGAACAGATAAAGCTGTTCATTGCCTTGCGTTTCACCCACGAAGCATGGCCGCCATTGTCACCAAGAAAATCCCCGCCCTGCGACATAGCGATGGAAAGAGCAGGTATTGATTCGTAGTACGCCAGCATTTCAGAAAGGATCGCATCCAGTTTCCTTATCGGAAAATAGGCCTGGTCATAGTTGCGATCCACCCGAAACTGGAACTCGTGATAATCATCATCGAGCTGAATGAAGTATTTACACCCGACCAGTTTTGCCAGGTCGAAACAGGCATTACGGGCGTAAAAAATTGAGCGGCGGTCACAGAAATTATCGGCTTCGTCAAAACGACTGGCGATATCGGCTTTGGAAAACACCAGCACCTGTTCACCAAATTCAGCCATGTACTGATTCCGTGTCTTATCTTCATCATCAACAACGATAAAAATTTTCCCGGTATAGCCAGCACGACGCAACGTCCGGTAAGTCAGAACTTTGTCCGGTCGCCCGTGAGTCAGAATAAAGGCGCAAAAATCATCACGCATATTCCTCCTCCTCACCACCATGCATGATCTCCACCATGCGCTGCGTCATCCGGACAAATCCATTTTCAATAGCCTGCTGATAATCAATGATCACCAGCGCCGACTCCTCGAAAAAACACTGAATTTCAGAGGGGGCGTGAGCGTAATAGTCCGCAATTCTGCTGAAATTAAACACCGTGTGACGTTCTGCCGCACACAGGAGGAATTTCTCAATATCAGGCTCAAGGGACGCCGAACGTATCCGGCTGATCAGCTCCTGAGTTTTCGTATCGTCGTACAGTTCACTGATATCCGGTTTACCGCCCGACGGCTCATAAACAGGCGTATCAATTTTCGTCGTATACGGCTCCTCCTCATTTCCTGTACCGGGCAAAACATCCGTCAACAGTTCATCAATTTCTGTCGGGATGAAGCCTGTCAGGGAGACATCAAAATCAGCATTGATTAGGTCCGACAGCTCCATCCGCAACAGATCTTCATCCCAGCCAGCATTCATCGGCAGGCGATTATCTGCCAGGCGGTACGCCTTTTTCTGCTCATCCGTCAGGCCAGACAGAACAATGACCGGAACAGAATCCATTTTGAGCATTTCAGCCGCCATAACACGACCGTGACCCGCAATAATTTCGCCCTTTTCGTCAATCAGCACCGGATTAGTCCAGCCGAATTGCTTAATACTTTCTACCAGTTGTGCCACCTGCTCAGGGCTGTGCGTCCTGGCGTTGTGCGCATACGGTGACAATTCTTGTAATGGGCGATAGACTATCTTTAATTTCTCGCTCATACAGCCTTGCTTTATGAATAAAACGCACCCCAGCAGCCAGTGCTACTGGGGACGGAGGGGTTGCTGGTAAAGTTAGGTATTGGATCAATGAGTGAGTCAACATAATATTAAACTCACAATTATAAATCAGCCATATATTAGGAGCGCCAAAAAAAACCTGAAAACAATATAATAACAGGATAAATTTCAAGGCGACCAAGAATCATAGCTATGCACATTAAACATTTTGCAATGTCATTAAGCACTCCGAATGACGATGCAGTAGCCCCAAAACCTAATCCCATATTATTAATACATGCAGCCACTGTTGCAAATGATGTAAGAAAATCATATCCCATACCATTTAACACCAGTATAAAAAACACCGTGAAGAGAGTATAAAGAAAAAAGAAACTCCATACAGACCTCATTACACGATCTGTAACTATCTTCCCTCCTACATTTACACTCAACAACGCTCTGGGATGAGAAAGCTGATTTATCTCGTGTTTGCTTTGTTTGAAAAGTATAAGAAATCGAAGTGACTTAATTCCACCACAAGTTGAACCTATACATCCCCCAAAGAAACTTGACAACAGCAAAAACACTATCGTGTGCGTGGGCCAACTTGCATAATCCTGCGTAGCTAAACCATTATCAGTGAGCATGGAGCTGGCAAGAAAAAACGAATGAATAAAACTTCCATGCAAGTCATACATACCTATATGCCAGACCTGGAAAGAGGTAACAATGATCACCCCTAAGGCTATTAACAGAAAGAAACGAAGTTCAATATCTCTGATTAAAGGTTTTATCGTTTTCCTGCTAATAACAATATACCAAAGAGTGAAGTTGAAAGCCGATAGCAGGGAAAAAGAACCAGCCACCAGCTCAACCAAATAGTTATTAAAATATCCGATACTCTCGCTATGAGTTGAGAAACCACCAAGCGAAACTGTGGAAATCCCGTGACAAATAGCATCAAACAAAGGCATTCCTGCAAGTCTATAACAGACAATACAAGCAATACCTAATAAAGAATAAGTTATCCACAGTGTCCGTGACGTATCGGCCAGGCGGGGAGTGAGTTTGTCATCCTTAAATGGCCCCGGCATTTCTGACTGATAAAGCTTTGCACCACCAATACCCAATAATGGCAATACAGCAACCGCCAGAACAATAACTCCTAAACCACCTATAAAATTTAACTGTGACCGATAGTACAAATATGCCCGAGGTAATGAACTAACATCATCAATTACAGTTGCTCCTGTTGTTGTTATTCCAGAAACCCCTTCAAACAGAGCATCAATGAACGTTAAATTAAGTTCTGAGTCAATCCATAAAGGGAATGCACTAATAACAGAAAACAAAATCCAAAACATTACAATTATAATAAACCCATCACGGGTACGTAATTGAATGCCAGATTTCTTAGTTGTATACCACGCTCCGCCACCAATGCAAAAAAATATAACGAAAGTTATAAAGAAAACGAACAGGCTTTTTTCTTTATAAAACAATGCTACAACCATTGGTGGCAACATTGAAAGACTATAGAGCCAAACCAGGAACCCACACATATGAGTAACAACTCTTACATGAGATGTATTCATATCTAAATATTCTTTCAATTATAACCACCTTGCTGCAATATTATGATTATACTGTATAAAATTTAACTCCTCTTAGATCTTACTTCACTGTTCCTTATGAAACAATCATCAAAATGAATCATATTGTAGTTAAGATTTTACTTTAAACACTGTTCGGTTATGTATTGCTGAGCACCTTCAAGTTGGGCCTGCATCATTACCAGTCGTTCCCGGAGGGTGAAATAATCCCGTTCAGCGGTGTCTGCCAGTCGGGGGGAGGCTGCATTATCCACGCCGGAGGCGGTGGTGGCTTCACGCACTGACTGACAGACTGCTTTGATGTGCAACCGACGACGACCAGCGGCAACATCATCACGCAGAACATCATTTTCAGCTTTCGCATCAGCTAACTCCTTCGTGTATTTTGCATCGAGCGCAGCAACATCACGCTGACGCATCTGCATGTCAGTAATTGCCGCGTTCGCCAGCTTCAGTTCTCTGGCATTTTTGTCGCGCTGTTCTTTGTAGGCGATGGCGTTATCACGGTAATGATTAACAGCCCATGACAGGCAGACGACGATGCAGATAACCAGAGCGGAGATAATCGCGGTTACTCTGCTCATACCTCACTCTCTCTGAGCGTTCCGCCAGCTTCTTTGAATTTTGCAATCAGGCTGTCAGCCTTATGCTCGAACTGACCATAACCAGCGCCCGGCAGTGAAGCCCAGATATTGCTGCAACGGTCGATTGCCTGACGGATATCACCGCGATCAATCATCGGTAAAGCACCACGCTCTTTAATCTGCTGTAATGCCACTGCGTCCTGGCTTTTGGGGGAGAAGTCTTTCAAACCAAGCTGTTTACGGTAAGCATCCCACCAGCGTGAAAGAAGCTGATAACGTCCGGCGGCTGTTGATTTGAGTTTGGGGTGTAGCGTGACAAGTTTGCGAGGGTGATCGGAGTAATCAGTAAACAGTTCGCCGCCAACAATAACATCATAACCGTGGTTACGTGTCGGTTGTCGCCCGTTATCCGTTCCTTCTGACCACGCCAACATATCGAGGAAGGCTTTACGCTGAGGATTAAGATTTTGCATTTTTCACCCCTGTCAGTCGTTCCCAGAAGTACGTCAGTGCAACCGAACCCATCGCACCACTAATCCCCGCTGTCGCGAGAATCATGTAAATACTGAATCCACTTTCGATGCTGATCAGGCCACCAATAACACCGGTGAATCCTGATACCACTATTTGAGCCAGAGCATTTATCCAACTCCACGTTGCTTTACTCTGCTTCACATCTATCAGGTAGCGGACCAGACCGCCCCAACCTGCGATGATCAGCAAAACGAGCCAGAACGCTCCGGCAAGGCTCTCTTTTTCGTGCATATGAATAGCCAATGTTTCGCCGCCGACAAAAGGCCGGGACGTTAAATGTCAGAAATCAGGCTCACGGGGTAATTTAACGACAAAGCACGGAGTTGATGCTCCCCGCAAGCCTGGAATAAAAAAGCCAGCATGTAGCTGGCAACAGAGGGTTAAGCAATATCAACTCAACAGCTGAAGACACCCTGGCTGGGGTAGGTTGGAAGGCTACTCACCGTTCAGAAACAGAAAAGCCCAAGGCTTTAAACCTCGGGCTTGAATTTGGATTACTGCCAGTGCGTACAACATTGGCAAAATATCAGATTTACATAAAATATATGATTTTTAATCCAGTTTTGCAATATCTTGCTGTGAAAATATGGTCTTTTGTTTTGAACGTGTTTTCGTTAAAAGCAATAAAGCTTGGCTATCAAGCTGTAGAAAAATGTGCTTCATTGCAACCCAGCGTTCAGTAAATGTCTCAGACCAGTTTTTTGATGTCACTCCCACCAGTGATGCCAGCTCCTGGTATTCATAGGTCTTACGCCCTGCCAGCTCGTTCTTCACATCCTGTGCCGCCAGCCAGATCAACTTCTTCAAACGTTCCAGTGTTTTACCTGCAATTTTCCTGGTACCCAACAGAGTCTTAAACTCGCTCCATGCCCACTGCGTTATGGTGACCTGATGTTCCCAGCGAACACTTTCGCTGTAACTCCACAGCAACCACGCTTTCTGATGTTCTTCGAGAGACAGAACCGCGCGGCGCCATGACGAGGTTGAGAACTCAACCTGGCTGACCAGTGCAATGGATGAACCTTTTGCGTACAACTGCTTACCGGAAATCGGCGGATTATCCAGCGTAATCATCCTGCCAGTTACCTCATCCAGAATGCGCGGCTTCTTTCGTTTGTATGTACCAGTATCAAATTGTGCATGCTCCAGCCAGGCTTCAAGCTGTCCTTTCGTTGCTCCGCTCAAATCAGCGGTAGCCACAATGAGTTGCTCGCGGACATACTGTAAATATTGGGTATTCATGCGGCAGCTCCTTTCAGTGTTTTGGCGTAATTCTTCAGTATCCGGTAATCGGTCAAAACAGAACTAGGAAAACGATATAAGCGCAGGCGCACCCAGCGGCGGCGAAGACGTTCTGCCATATAAGACTCAAACATCATTCATCTCCCAGTTCAGTGATAGTCAGCTCCAGCTTCCCACCTTTGGTAACGGGCATCTTCACAACGCGGTAATCAACGACCTGAGCATCATCCAGCCAGAAACCTGCTTTGGTGAGTGCGTCAAAAGCGGCCTTTTGCAGATTATCAAGGTCACGGCGACGGCGATCCGGCATGTGGCACTCAATGCTGATTTTCACAGGAATAGCCAGGCCGATATCCAGCATTGCGTTTTTAATGATTCGGGCGACATTATCGCGGTATGCCTGCCCCTCTGCGCTGATATGCGTGCGTCCGCGATTATGGCGGTAATAGCGATTATTGCTCGGCGGCCAGGGTAGTGTGATGCAGTAAGTATTCACGCCTTAATTACCCCCTCTTTCAGCCAGATAACCTGTGTTCTCGCCATACCTTCCAGCGCGCATTCTTTTGCATATGCGGCATCGACAAAATGTGTGCGGCGGTCGATTTCGTCGTGGCAGGCAGAACATGCAATGGTGGCAATCAGGTCTGGCGGTTTGATACCGGTACCGCACAATCCAGCCAGCCGGATATGTGCCAGTACTGACGTTTCAGGATTGCCATTACATACGCCAGGGATTCTTACCTGGCATTCCCGACCACGCGCTGCTTTTCTCAAGTCAGCCATGATTCCTCCTTGCTGCCAGTCGCAACCATTTTTTATCAACCAGGCTGGCGGTATATCCGAGCAGTGTTGGTATTTCGGATGGCTTCAGCTCAGGTTTACGCTTACGACGATTTGGTACTCTGTAGATGTGTCCGTTCATGACACGAATAAGCGGTGTAGCCATTACGCCTCCTGCTTGTCGCGCAGCAGCTGGAACTCGCAGCTCTGCGGAATAGTCAGGTGGCAGCCAATATTCACCGCCCAGGCTTCAACCTTACACAGGAAGACATACATCTCTCCGGTATCGAGATCGGAGGTATGGCGTAACGACTGGATAGTAGTGATTTCGCCGGTTACGACATCAACCAGGTCCTTGGTTTCATAACCGAGGTATGTGTGTTTGAGAGCATCTTTTACCCATGCTGCGGTAGCGAACGATTTCCCCCTGCTGATAAGGTATTCACTGATTTCGTTGTACCACATGTGGCTGAGTGCATTCTGGGAAAGACTGCGTTTCTCACGCCACGGTTTAAGCACCATGCGAAAGCATTTTCCGTCCTCCAGATAAGGCTGGATCTGCTGGCCGATAGCGATGAAGTTACCGCGATGCAGTTTGATGCCATCTTGTGGTAGGTTCACGCTTCACCTCCACAGAGGTCAGACGCTGGATGCAAAAAAACGCAGGTGCATTTCTGCATCTGTGAAGGGAGAAGAGAGTTTGGATTGTGTGTGCGCATAAACGTCCCCGTTTAGCGCAGAAGTCACCGGAGTTGTTCAGGCTCCGGTGATACAATTATGGCGAATTGATTATTCATAATCAAACAAGATAAGGTCTCAAACTTCATGCAAGCCAAGATTTATTTCTGACAGAATTATACAAAGAAGCTATTGGTCAGAATCTACTCGGACTGTAAAACATACGCATAACCTTAAGCTCTCACTTTAAGCATTGTTGAAATAATAGCCGTCAAGTACAACCTTAACCACGACTGGGATATTTCCCTGGCTACCACGAGTTGTACGGCTATTAAACTGCCGTTAAATTCAGTAAGAGAATTTCATCCGATAAGTCAAGGCATGTAAAACATGAAAATTAACAAGATATTATCATCTGCAACACTATTGTATGGTATGTCAATGGCCATGTCGGTCGGGAGTTGTGCAACACCTGTCCAGACTAATCTTCCTGGTTACACCCCGGGTGCAGATATCATTAGTGTTTCACCGACCAGAAACCAGGTCGATCTCATTGGTGATGTTGTTTATTCCCAGATAAAAGGAACTCGTTCTGTCAGACAGCTTCACATGTCAGTTCTTGTCCCGCGAACAAATGATTTAAAACCAGCCATTATTTATTATCCCGGCGGCGGATTCATGTCTTCTGAACATGACAAATTTATTGAAATGAGAATGGCTCTGGCAGAAGCTGGTTTTGTTGTGGCCGCTGTAGAATACAGAACAATTCCTGATACATTTCCAGCACCAGTTGAGGATGGAAAAGCTGCAATACGTTACCTGAGAGAGCATGCCAGCAATTATGGGATTGATCCTCAAAGAATCGGAGTTCTGGGTGACTCTGCCGGTGGATGGCTTGCCCAGATGATGGGAACTACAAATGGTGACAAAACCTTTGATAAAGGTGACTTTCTTCAGCAATCCTCAGATGTTCAGGCAGTTGCCACACTTTATGGGATTTCTGACTTGTTGAATATTGGCGAGGGGTTCCCTGAATCAGTGCAGGAGGTTCATCGCTCTCCTGCCGTAACCGAAGCCTTAATGATCAATGGCCCTGCATTCAGAAATTTTGCGGGAGCCCCCATCACAGCGTCAAAAGAAAAAGCGCTAAACGCCAGTCCAATCGGACATATGAAAGGAGTAAAACCCCCATTTCTTATTATGCATGGTAGCAAAGACACTCTGGTTTCACCTGAGCAAAGCGCCAAACTATTCAGGATGTTGAAGAAGAACGGTGATAACGCTGAGTACGTGCTGGTAGAAGGGGCCGAGCATGGCGATAAGACATGGTATCAGCCAATTATTATAAACAGAGTCGTTGAGTGGTTTACTAAAAACCTGGGAGCGCCTATAAAAACAGCTCCCCAACAACAAAACCCAAACGCTAACCTGTAAAAAGAGGGAGGGCTAAGCCCTCCCCATTCAATTTTGTTAACTATCCTTTTCAGGTAGTTTTACAACATAAGTCCTTATTGTTTTCTCATATGTATTTTTGCTATTCGTTATTTTGGCCTTAATCCAGTGATAACCACTTTCATAGGTGCTGAATTCCGAAGCTGCATTACCTGTCCAGTGTAACGTTACTGTAGCAGGCTCCATTTTGACCCGTTGAGAGTCTGGACTATCTTCACTACCAGCAGAAAACTCAACCGTACCAGATAATGGGTTTCCAAAATGATCGACAAATCGAGCATAAATACCTACTGGAGATCCATCGTTTGTCTCATAACCAGGATCTTTTGTTAGAGTCAATACTCCATTTGCGTCATCAGCGTACAGGGAGAATGATTTCACCGCGCTAACATCACTGCCAAGTTCGTTTAAGGTCGCCGTTAATTTATACGAACCAACCGTTCGACCATGTACGCTTACCGTAGCCTGACCGTTCTCATCAGTCGTTACTGTGGTTTTATCAACCACCAACGCACCATATTTAGACGGCCCAGATGTCTTAACATTCAATGCTCGACCACTTAATGCTTCGCCTGACTTACTTTTCAACAGTAACGTAAATACCAGATTGTTGGTATCGCTCACTACAGCCGAAGATGCAGATGATGTGATCTCCAACACAGCCCCCTTCACATCCGTCACGGCATCAATATTCTGGCTTGCGGTTATGCGTTTCCCATCCAGAACATACTCGGCCTGAATTGTGTACTGGCCTGATTTCGATGCAGTGAACTGCGTTGTTGCCTGTCCATGAGCATCCAGTTGCAGATTACTACTGGTCAATGATGCTCCCGTCGATGGTGTAATCGTTAAATCCACCTCGCCTGTAAACGCATTGTTATTCGCATCAACCAACTGAATGTTTACTGTTGCGTTTTCACTGCCATCGGCCACAATCTCCTGTTTTGATACACTCATATTCAGTTCTGCAGAAGCAACATCGGGCACAAAAGTTAACTTAACGCTGCCAGATTCCACGCTATGGGAACCGTCAGTCACCCGTGCAGTCACCGTGTACTCACCAGCTTTCACCGTTGTAAGCGGAACAGAAACATGCCCTGTTGAATCAGTCACGATATTTGTTGGTACAGATAATCCTTCAGATGAGGCGATGAGCTGAATCTTTTGCCCATTGACCGACGCATTCGTATTTGTCAGCTGCACATCTAATACCGCTGCATCCTTACCATTAGCAGGAATATTGGAAATTAAACTACTGCTTTCAGGCGTCAGTGACAGTGAAGCTCCGGTCATATTTGATGCAAAGGTCACTGTTAACTCAGTAGACATCTGAGAACCAGCATGAGCTGTAATCACGTAAGACCCCGGAGTGGAGCTTATTAACGCAAAAATAGCATTACCATTTTCGTCAGTTGAAACAGCATGTTCACCACCAACTTGAGTTATCCCTGCTGGTAAAGACAATGTGACAGCATAACCAGGAACAACATTGCCGAAACGGTCCGCAAGGCTTACAGTTACCATATTTCTCTGTTTTCCATCAGCCAATGCATTATTTTGGCTGGCTTCAAACTGAGAGAATGTAACCTGCTGCCGGTCCTCAATAAAGGTGATTTCTTTCTTAACACCTGAGAAATCATGACTATCAGATTTAACACCGATAGTAATCTTACCAGCTCGTTTTGAAGTTACTGTCGCGCTATAGACACCGTCTTTTTCCGTTACAGTCCCAAACTCGACTCCTTCTGCCTGGTTAAGAGCATAAAAGCTCAGAGTGTTATCACCAGTGATTGCATTTCCTTGTGAATCCTTCACTGCCAGTTGTAGATTGATATTGTAACCAACTACCTGTTCTGCTGGTGCAGCGGTTAAAACAGCACTGACCTCAGAATCAGGTTCTGTTGCTGCTGTTTGCTTAATACTGAGAGTAAATGTTTTTCCCTGAACTTTTGCAGTTACACGTACCGTACCAGCCTGCGAACCAGCAGCCAGAACAGAGCGATATACACCAGCAGAGATTTCCTCTACCGCGCCTAATGACGGAGCAGTTACCGTTTCACGCTGTCGAGCACTATTGCTATCTGCTGTAAATTCCACTGACATTTCAATGTCATCAGCCAGTCCGGTTAATGCCTTACCGTTACTATCTTTCAGGCTTAATACTATCGGATAAGTGGATTGGCTATCAGCAGAGATCGTCGGCGACGAATCTCCATCCAGTGTAAAAGACGAATCAGCCGTCGAGACACCACTATCAGTAACGCTAATATTCATCACGGCATAGTTGGAAACGTTGCCTCTGTTATCCTGTACTGTGGCTCCAACATTCCACGAATTTACACCTTCGCTTTTATAAGCCGGTAAAGTGATCTGCCATGATGTGCCATTTCCACTGATCTTGCCGCCAGCCGCAGTGAATGCACTATCATTCCACTGTACAGACTTGATACCACCACTAGCATTGTTGATTGTCAGTGTTACAGGGATGATTGATTCCCCCTCCCCCTGAACAGACTCTGGCAAACTGATTTTCAGTGCATGCTTCTTCTTGTACTCCAGAACAATGTTGTTATTTCGTTCAACAAAATCATAACGCCGATTCTGGACTTCTCGCATAACTGCAACATTATCGCTGCTAAGCTGTTCAGCCAGGGAAACGCCCGGGCGATAATTAAACTCAACACCGAAGGTTGTATCGTGAACGTTGCTCTGTCCTTGCTTATGCTGTGCAGAAAACTTAATCAGAGGAACTGGTGTATAAGAAATTCCCCCAGTAACTGCGTAAGGGTTTTCCTGAAGGTTATCGCTTCCAAATAACCCGACATTTTTACCATAATATTTTTCAAACTGAATAGATGCCCCTAATTGCGGATAAGCAGGTAGCCATCCTTCAGCAGAAAAATCCCAGCCATTTGCAGGTCTTTCCAGATAATTATCAATATCCCGACTGTTCTTCCAGTCAGATAGACCAAAATAGGTATTTACACCAAGCCTGAAATAATCCCTCCAGTACTCAACCCCAAAACCTGCACGAGAGTGACTGCGACTTAAATCGTAATCATAGAAAACATTCGCACCCAACATTGCGTTATCAGGAGTGAAATGACGAATCCCCAAACCAATATTGGTCTGATTTCGGTCATCAGTACGATGTAGTGATGTCTGACTGAATAACACATAATCCTGAGTATCCAGCCATGGATATAAAAAGTCGAATGATGAATCCTTCAAGGAAAAAGAATCATCGACATTAAGCTTGATGCGCGCATTGCCATATTGTTGCAACCAGTCGACGACCTCTTTTGTCGCCTGAGTTGATAAAGTATTTACAGCAAAACTACTTGCATTATTATTCGCTAGGCTCTGACCTGCACTTGCTGCAAATGAGGCCACTTTATTTGCATGCTCATCGCTGGCATAAGTTTGCGTAACATCTTTATTACCAGATGATGCAAAACTGTTTGCTGGGATCAAAGAAAGAGAAACTGGAGATAATATCTGGGTAACAATTACCGACCATGTAATCGCGCCAGATGCAGTTTTTTTTAACTTTTTATTCACAGTGGTCATAGTTCAATCAACGTTATGAATATAATGAAAAAAATAACTGGTATGACAAGAGGCGCGAAATATACAGATCGTTACAAAAAAATCAACTCAAAAATAAAATAAAATCTCTGCATAAACTTTATGGCTAAATGATTTCACAACAATGGAAGAGACACTTTGTTACTCACGCAATCAATCATTTCGGGCATAACAACTAGTCCTAGATTATATTCGCTAGGTATACTTTATTTTTAAGCTAATACTTTAGCTCTATTTCATCACTCCTTTCAGCCCGAACTTAGCTTTGATTTCTGCGATCTTCGCCAGCGCCTGAACACGATTTAGAGGTCTACCGCCCATGACAGGAAGTTGTTTTACTGGTTCAGGTATCGCCTCACCACGGTTAATTCGCGCGGTCATACAAGTCAGTTCATCGGCAGCCTTGCGCCGTAATTCCGTATCAGTAAGCGCATTGGCCCGCATATTCTGGTACAGGCTAGTAACCAGCCAGTAGTGCGCGTTTGATTTCCACGGATAAGACTCTGCATCCGGATACAGGCCACGCTTCCGGCAATACTCGTAAACCATATCAACCAGCTCGCTGGCGTTTGGCAGTCCGGCAATAACGGATGCTTCTTCACGGCACCATGCAACAAACTGCCCGGGTGATGGCAGGAATGGTCGATTCTGCCGACGGGCTACGCGCATTCCTGCGTTAACCTGTTCCATTGTGGTGATCCCGTTTTCCCGGAAAGCCAGAACCCACTGGCGGCGGATTTCGTTCAGTTCGTTCTGGTCCCGGTTAGCCAGGCTCGCCGGGAAAGTTGCCAGTAACTGGCTGAACACACCGTTGATGATCTGCGCTACCTGCTGTACCTGCGGCTTTTCGTCGTACTGT
>SKEG01000273.1_pt1 | contig 60775 bp, 46 predicted proteins | sample 4826631 | NCBI WGS metagenome assembly SKEG01 (sample SAMN11008815, study PRJNA524170) | human gut metagenome | biome: Human fecal sample; material: Feces; isolation source: fecal sample from pouch patient p26, p34, p50 | host: Homo sapiens | place: Israel: Tel-Aviv | collected 2016-11-02
CCAGCATGGACTTCCGATCCCTGGACAGATTTCTGCATTTGTATTAATGATCTGTCTGGTATTCTTTGCATTTACTACAATTCTTGGATGGGATTATTACAGTGAAAGATGTCTGGAATATCTGACACAAGGACATAAGAAAACAATCCTTACATATCGCTGGCTTTACATTCTTGCAGTATTTATCGGACCGTATATGACAGTAAGTGCGGTATGGACGATCGCAGATATTTTCAACGGACTGATGGCAATCCCGAATATGATTGCATTGTTTGCATTAAGCGGAGTGATCGTCAAAGAAACAAAAGCGTTCTTTGCGGCTGAGAAGCACAAAATGTAAAGAGCGGAAAGTAATGAATTAATAAAATAATGAAAAATTGTGAATCCTCTGATTGTGGAATTGATATCCCGGTCAGAGGATTTTTTCTATAATCAGAAATTCCTAAGAACTTTCTATATATACAAAAAGCCTTTCAGGAAGGATTCTTTTTTATCTGAACGGGATCTGCCAGTGAAAGATAAATGACTGAATTTGAATGAAATAGAGAAATAAGAATGCTTTTTGTGCAAATTAAACCAAAATCAATCATTATTTTTATGAATTAGTTTGATTGACTTTGAACGAATATGACTGTATACTAAGACCATAAACAAAAGGCAGTCACGAACATGCAGGAAGATATGAAAAGATAAATGGGAGGGAAAGACGAGATGATTTACACAGTAACTTTTAATCCGTCTCTGGACTACATCGTTTCCGTAGATGATTTTAAACTGGGACTGACAAACAGAACAAGTTCAGAGCTGATGCTTCCGGGTGGAAAGGGAATCAATGTTTCCACAGTGCTGATGAATCTGGGAATCGGAAATACAGCACTCGGTTTTACCGCAGGATTTGTGGGAGAAGAAATTATCCGCAGACTTCAGGAGATGGGTGTGAAATCTGATTTCATCCAGATCGAGGAGGGTGTTTCCAGAATCAATGTGAAACTGAAATCCATTGATGGAACGGAGATCAACGGTGCAGGACCGGTGATCAGCAAGGATAAAGTAGAAGAACTGATGAAGAAGCTGGATATGCTGGGAGAGGGAGATGTACTTTTTCTGGCAGGAAGCATTCCATCTTCCATGCCGGATGACATGTACGAACAGATCATGGCGCGTCTGGAAGGAAAAGGAGTCATGATCGTAGTGGATGCGACGAAAGACCTCCTGCTAAATGTTCTGAAATATCATCCATTCCTGATTAAGCCGAACAACCATGAACTTGGAGAGATTTTCGGTGTGGAATTAAAGACAAGAGAAGAAGTTGCTCCTTATGCAAAGAAACTTCAGGAAAAAGGTGCCAGAAATGTTCTGATCTCCATGGCTGGAGAGGGAGCGGTTCTGGTAGCCGAGAATGGAGAAGTCTTCGATGAGCCGGCACCGAAAGGAACACTGGTAAACGGTGTGGGAGCCGGAGATTCCATGGTGGCCGGTTTCATGGCCGGATGGATGGAGAAACAGGAATATGAACATGCATTCCACATGGGAATCGCAGCAGGAAGTGCCAGTGCATTTTCCGAGAATCTTGCCACAGAGGAAGAGATTAAAGCGGTTTACCGTCAGGTAACCGGAAAATAATAAAGGGGGAAGAAGAGATGAGAATAACAGATCTGCTTGACAGACGGAGCGTATCACTGACAGCAGCTCCGAAAACAAAGTCAGAAACTCTGGATATGGCAGTTGATCTGATGGTAAAGAGTGAGAAGATCAGCGACCGTGAAGCTTATCGCAAACAGGTATATTTAAGAGAAGAAGAGAGTACGACAGGTATTGGCGAAGGAATCGCCATTCCTCATGGGAAATGTGATGCAGTTAAGAAACCGGGACTTGCAGCGATGGTTATCAGGAATGGTGTAGAGTTCGAAGCACTCGATGACGAACCTGTAACCTTATTGTTCCTGATCGCAGCACCGAATACCGAGGATAACATTCACCTGGATGTGCTCAGCAAGCTCTCTGTAATGCTGATGGACGAAGAATTTACAGCATCTCTGCGCAACGCATCCTCTGTAGATGAGTTTCTGGAGATCATTGACAAGGCAGACAGTGAAAAGAAAGATATTGATGAGAGACTCGCAGATACCGGATCGGCAGAAGGAACACAGGCGAAGATCCTTGCGGTTACTTCCTGTCCGACGGGTATCGCACATACTTACATGGCGGCGGAAGGAATTGAAAAAGCTGCAAAAGCAAAGAACTGTTTTGTCAAGATTGAGACCAGAGGCTCCGGCGGTGCGAAAAACGTGCTGACAGATCAGGAGATTGCAGATGCAGACTGTATTATCGTCGCAGCAGATGCCAAGGTTCCGATGGAACGTTTCGATGGCAAGAAAGTGATCGAGTGTCAGGTATCAGACGGAATCAGCAAAGCTGATCAGCTCATCGAGAGAGCAATCAACGGGGATGCACCGGTCTACCACGCAGCAGCCGGTTCTCAGTCATCTTCCTCCAGTACCAAATCCGGCGGAAGCGTAGGACATAAAATCTATACACAGCTCATGAACGGTGTATCCCATATGCTTCCACTGGTTGTGGGCGGTGGTATTCTGATCGCAATCGCTTTCCTGATCGATGGATTAAGCGTAGACTTGAGTGCACTTCCGGCAGATCAGAGAGCAAACTTTGGTACCATCACTCCGTTAGCGGCTCTGTTTAAGGGTATCGGTGGTACCGCATTCGGATTTATGCTTCCGATCCTTGCAGGATTTATCGCAATGGCGATCGGTGACAGACCGGCACTTGCACTTGGCCTTGTAGGCGGTATGATGGCAGCTAACGGTAAATCCGGTTTCCTTGGTGCATTACTTGCAGGTTTTGCAGCAGGATATATCATCCTTGGACTTCGTAAATTATGTGATAAACTTCCGGAAGCACTGGAAAAGATCGCACCGGTTCTGATCTACCCTGTAGCCGGAATCCTTATTATGGGATTTTTAATGACATTTGTGGTAGAGCCGGTCATGGGCGGTATTAACACAGGTCTGAACAATGCCTTGACAGGAATGGGAAGTTCTAGTAAAGTAATATTGGGTATGGTGCTTGGTGGAATGATGGCAATTGATATGGGCGGCCCGTTCAACAAAGCAGCATATGTATTCGGAACGGCTGCGATTGCAGCAGGTAACTATGATATTATGGCAGCAGTTATGATCGGTGGCATGACGCCTCCTTGTGCGATCGCACTGGCAACTCTGCTGTTTAAGGATAAGTTCACAAAAGAAGAAAGAGACGCAGGTCCGACAAACTTTATCATGGGTCTTGCATTTATTACAGAAGGTGCGATCCCGTTTGCGGCATCTGACCCGCTTCGTGTACTTCCATCCTGTATCATTGGTTCCGCAGTTGCGGGAGCGATTTCCATGGCATTCAACTGTACACTGATGGCACCACACGGTGGAATCTTCGTATTCCCTGTAGTTGGAAATGCGGTTATGTATCTGGTTGCGCTGGTTGTGGGAACAGTGATCTCCGCAGTTCTGCTTGGCCTGTTAAAGAAGAAAGTGGCATAAGCAGTAAAAAAATGATAATAACAAAAAACAATAATGAAAACAAATAAAGAACATGGAGGATATTAAAATGAAAGAATTTAAGTATGTAGTAACAGACAACGAAGGAATCCACGCACGTCCGGCAGGAGAGCTTGTAAAACTGGTAAAAGGTTTTGAGTCCACTATCTCAATCGAAAAAGAAGGAAAGAAAGTAGACTGCAGAAAGCTTCTTGCACTGATGGGACTTGGCGTAAAGAAAGGCCATGAAGTTACTTTTACATTTGACGGTGCAGATGAAGAAGCAGCATACGAGGCAGTTAGCAAATTCATGCAGGAGAACCTGTAATTTACGGAATAACATATATTAAGAGATAAGAAGTGAACGGACAGGAGATGATGCATTCATCTCCTGTTTCTGTTATAATTGATAATAAGATATCAGAGTAAATAGATAATGGGGGCAGAAATATATGCTGACAGAACAAAGATACGACATTATTCTGAAGCTTCTGGAAGAACGAAAAAGTGTTACTGTAACAGAACTGAGAGAACTTCTGGATGCGTCAGAATCTACGGTGCGCAGAGATATTACCGCATTGGATAAAGCAGGAAAGCTGACCAAGGTTTTTGGCGGTGCAGTAGCATTAAATCATAAAGTAACTGCCTATGAACCTACCGTAGCGCAGAAGTCGGAATTAAATAAAGAAGAAAAGAAAAAAATTGCCAGATATGCAGCCAGCCTGATCGCAGCAGATGATTTTGTCTATCTGGATGCAGGAACCACCACCGGGCTGATGCTGGAATATCTGGAGGGCGCAGGAGCCATTTTTGCCACAAATGCGGTATCTCATGCTCAGACTCTGGCGAAGATGGGGATTCGTGTTTATCTGATCGGAGGGGAACTGAAGAGTTCCACAGAGGCAGTTGTAGGCAGTCAGGCGATGCAGATGATCCAGATGTATCATTTCACGAAAGGTTTTTTTGGAACGAATGGGATTACGAAGAGAGAGGGGTTTACCACACCGGATACCAATGAGGCGATTGTGAAGGCGACGGCTATGAAGCAATGCAGGGATGTGTATGTTCTTGCGGATGGGTCTAAATTTGGGCAGGTGAGTTCTGTAACCTTCGGAGAATTTCGGGATGCGCAGATTCTGACAGAAGCAATTCCGGAAGAATATCAGGAAAGTAAAAATATATCAAAAGTGGATTGAGTGTATGTTTGGAGCCAGGCTTATGGGAGCTGGCTCCTTTTTGTGTGGTGGAAGAGGGACGCGTAGAAAAATAATTGGTTTTATGTGCGGTTTCGGAGCCTAAGTAATTCTAAGCCATCAGAAATCTGCTAAGGGCATGAGCCGTCTTATCAAACTCGCTCCGTTGCAAACTTCGCTCAGACAGTGATGCAGACGGCTCATAACGCAGATTTCTGATGACTAAGAATTACTAAGACTCCTGCAAATGCACATAAAACCAATTATTTTTCTACGCTGTAAACTGGCTGTGTAACAGTAACAGGAGCAGTAACAAGGACATCTTTATCTTTGGGGATGTTGTGGTAATTTTGGGGGTGTTTTGGTAAAATGGTATGCAGGAATAAATTTTTGATTGGAGTGAAGTGGGATGAAGTTTGCGCATATTGCGGATCTGCATATTGGAAAAAGGGTGCATGATTTTTCCATGCTGGAGGATCAGAGATATATATTGGAAGAGATGTTGAGGATTTTTGATGAGGAGAAGGTGGATGGTGTCCTGATTGCGGGGGATGTTTATGACAAGACGGTGCCGTCGGCGGAGGCAGTGCAGGTGTTTGATGATTTTATTACGAAACTGGCGAAGCTGGAGATGCCGATATATATGATCAGTGGAAATCATGATTCAGCAGAGAGGCTGGCTTTTGGCGCACAGTTGTTTGAGAATGATGGTGTTTATATTTCACCTGTTTATGAGGGAGAGGTGAAGAAGGTGGAAGTGGAGGATGTGTATGGTACGGTTAATATCTGGCTTTTGCCTTTTTTGAAGCCTGCGACGGTGAGACATGCTTTGCAGAGGGAGGATATCAATACTTATGAGGAAGGTGTCGTGGCTGCTTTGCAGGGGTGTGAGATTGATACAGAGCAGAGGAATATTCTGGTTGCGCATCAGTTTGTGACCGGGGCGGACAGGAGTGATTCAGAGGAGACTTCAGTAGGCGGTCTTGACAATGTGAGTGCGGAGGTGTTTGAGGATTTTGACTATGTGGCTCTTGGGCATATTCACAGAGCGCAGAAGATGGGAAGGGAGACTTTGCGTTACAGTGGAACACCGTTGAAGTATTCTTTTTCGGAGGCGGATCATAAGAAGTCGGTGACGATTTTGGAACTTCTGGAGAAGGGAAGAGTAGAGATTCATGTTGTGCCGCTGGTTCCGAGACGGGATATGCGTAAGATGAGGGGGACTTATATGGAAGTGACTGCAAAGGATGCCTACACTGAGGAAAATAAGATGGATTATCTTCAGATTACTCTGACAGATGAGGAAGATGTGCCGGGCGCGTTGCAGAAATTGCGGACGGTTTATTCGAATCTGATGCGGCTGGAGTATGACAATGCGCGAACGAGGGAGAACCGGGAGGTTCAGGCGGTGGAAGCGCAGGAACAGAAGTCAGAGCTGGAACTTTTTGAGGAGTTTTATGAATTGTTGAATAATGAATCTATGAAGGATGAACAGGTGGAATTTGTTGAGAAACTGATTCAGGGTTTGAAGGAGGTGCGTGTATGAAGCCGTTAAAGTTGACATTATCTGCGTTTGGTCCGTATGCGGATGAGGTGGTGATTGATTTTAAGCAGTTTGGCGGCCAGGGGCTTTTTCTGGTGACCGGGGATACCGGGGCTGGTAAGACGACGATTTTTGACGGGATTACATTTGCCTTGTACGGGGAGACGAGTGGGGGTGTCAGAGAGGTGTCCATGCTCAGGAGTAAGTATGCAAAGCCGGAGACGCCTACGTTTGCGGAGTTTGTTTTTGAATATAAGAGTGTAGTGTATACGGTGAAGCGGAGTCCGGATTATGAGCGGCCGAAGGCGCGAGGCACAGGGATGACTGTGCAGAAGGGGGAGGCGTTGCTTTCTTTTTCGGATGGGAAAGCTCCTGTGACGAAGCTGAAGGAGGTAAATCAGGCGGTGGCGGAGCTGATCGGGCTGGATATGAAGCAGTTTACGCAGATTGCCATGATCGCACAGGGGGATTTCAGAAAGCTGCTTTTGGCTGATACGGAGGAGAGGAGTAATATCTTTCGGAAGCTCTTTCACACGGATCTTTATAAGACGATTCAGGAGAGACTGAAGTTTGAGGCCGGTGGTCTGGATAAGGCGTATAAGGAGCTGTTAAGGAGTATCAGACAGTATACAGAGCAGGTCAGATATGCAGAGGAGAAGCCTCTGGGACAGCAGTGGATGCAGATGGAGAGAAATGGTTTTGAAGGGAATCTGGAAGAGGGGCTGGAGATTCTGCAAGAGTTTTTGAAGATAGATAAGGAAACTCTGAAAAGTCTAAATAAGAGGATGAAAGAGAATGACGGGGAACTGGAGAAAGTGAACCAGCTTCTGGGAAAAGTGCATAAGGAGGCGGAGGCAGGAAAGAGAAGAGTTCTGCTTACAGAAGAAAGGGAAGAGCTGCTTCCACAGTTAGAACGGGTCAGGGAAGAGGCAGAAAAAGCGGTAAAGGAACCTGGGCAGATTCAGAGGTTAATGCTTTCCATACAGAGGGAAAGAGAGAATCTGGAACGATATATGAATTTGGAGAAATTGAGTGGAGAAACGGAAGATGCTGCCAGACAGATAGAGAGACTGGAGAAGGACAGTATTGTGCTGCAGAACCGCCAGAAAGAAATGAAGAGTATTCTTGAAGAGAAGCAGACAGAATATCAGGTGACGGATTGTGTGGAAAAGGAAAGGGCAGAAACAGATTTTCAGAAGGAGAAGACAGATAATCTTTTTGCAGGAGTTTATAAGAACTGCGGGAATCTGGAGTTTCTTCAGGAGAAAATTAAGGAACTGGAAATTCAGTCCGGGGAAGCGGAAAAGTCACTCCGGCAGATGAAAAAGGAATTGACGGAACTGGAAGAAAAGCTTGCTGTAATGGATGATCTGGAGATAAAAGAGAATAGTTTGCGTATGCGCCAGCAGCAGATACAGAAGATCCATATGCAGCAGAAGCACTGCCGGGATATGGAAAAAGAGGCTGAGAGTAAAAAGAGGGTATATCTGACTGTTTCTAAGGAACGGATGGAGATAAAAGAAGTTCTGGGCAGAATGGAACAGGCGTATCTGGATGCGCAGGCGGGAGTGCTGGCGGCCGATCTTCAGGAGGGGATGCCGTGTCCTGTATGTGGTTCTGTCCATCATCCGAGACTTACGCAGATTCCACTGGAAGTTCCGACAGAGGAAGAATTGAAGCTGCAGAAAGGAATGGCAGAAGCAGCGGAGAAGGCGGTGTCTGAGGCGAGTGTGCAGGCTGGTGAGGCTGCCGGACTGGTACAGCGTTCGAAGGAGGAACTGCGGGAAAATTTCAGGAATTATTTGGGTCAGTTTCTGGAAACAGAGGATACAGAGAATGTTTTAATGACAAATGAGTTTCTGGATGAGCAGGAGAGAATTGTAAAAACGGAAGAAGGAGAAGTAAGGAAGCAGAAAAAAGTTCAGCAGGATTTGCTGAAGAAGAAGGAGGAACTTGCCGGGCAGTTGGAGCAGGGGACAAGGGAATTTCAGAAACTGCAGATCAGTCTTGAGAAGAGAAAGAGCCAGCAGGAAAGTATTCTGGAACAATTGAAGGAGCAGTTATCGGGTGCTGTTTTTTCATGGCTGGCAGAAGACATGGAGCAGGAGCAGGGATCCGGGGAACTGATGCTGTTTTTGCGGCAGGGAAAGAAAGCTTCAGACTGGCTGGGACAGCAGAAGAATATTCTGGAACAGAGACAGGAAAAGCTGGCAGCACTTTTGGAACAGAGAAAACTTCTGGGAGAACAGATCAGTAAGACGCAGGCAGAACTGACCGGATTTATGGATCGGATCAATCAGAATCAGAAGCAGACTGCAGCAGAGAAATCCAGATATGAACAGTTGTTAAGACAGATGGAGAGCCTGAAAAAGGAACTGGGAGAGAGGACGAAGGAGGAAATTTTGTCCGGAATCCAGATTCAGACACGGGAACGGGAAGAACGGGAATCTCATTATAAGACGGTGATGGAGAAAAAGGATGTATTAGAGAAGCGGATGACAGAACTGGATTCTGTAATTGCATCTCTGACAGAGCAGTTAAAGGAAGCAGTTGATCTTTCTGAAGAGGAATTGAATGTTCAGAAAGAGAATCTTGTGGAAAGAAAGAAGGCACTTTCATCAGAGCGTGATGAGATTCATGCAAGGCTTGAGATTAACGGGGATATGTATGAAAAAGTGTGCAGGCAGCAGATGGAACTTGTAAAGACGGAAAGCCGCTGGAAATGGATGAAGACTCTTTCGGATACGGCAAATGGCACGATCACGGGCAAAGCAAGGATTATGCTGGAAACTTATATTCAGATGCAGTATTTTGACCGGATTCTGACGAGGGCGAATATCCGGCTGATGACGATGAGCAGCGGGCAGTATGAGCTGATCAGAAGAAAAGAGAATAAGAGCAGAGTAGGAAAAACAGGACTGGAGCTGGATGTTGTGGATCATTATAATGGGACAGTGAGAAGTGTCAAGACATTATCCGGTGGAGAAACGTTCCAGGCTTCTTTGTCTCTGGCGTTGGGGCTTTCGGATGAGATTCAGTCAAATTCCGGGGGAATTGAGCTGGATACAATGTTTGTGGATGAAGGTTTTGGCTCACTGGATGAGGATTCACTGGATCAGGCAATCCGTGCTTTGAAAGATCTCAGCCAGGGAAGCAGACTGGTGGGAATTGTTTCCCATGTATCTGAACTGAAGGAGCGGATCGATAAGAAGATTATTGTGACTAAGAAGCGGACAGAGGATGGGATTGGAAGCAGTATTTGTATAGAGAGCTGACCGGATAACGGAGGAGTGTCAGATTTGTGGTGCTCCTCTGATATTTTTGAAAAAAACAGAAAAAGTTATATAAAATTAACTTGACAAAAAATATGTAATAGTATATATTAAGATATGAAGTTAGATATGAATAACTTGAACCGCTTCAGGGCTTTTCGGGGCTTCCTGTAGCAGCCATTCAGGCTTTGCATAAAACAAAGAATTAAGAGAATGTTTTGTAAAGCTTTATTTTTTGATGGCTGGTTAGCATATACTAACTGATATTCTGCCATTAAGAAAGGATACCTGATATGCTGGAAAAATCTGTGATCGAACATTGTTCACCTACATTAGCGTCTATTAAAACCGGAAATCTTTTTACATATAAATATGAATCGGAAGAAGAATTATGGAAGAGTGTGGAAGGCTTTAATGAATGTGTAAAGGAAAAAGGTGTTTCCCTCACAGTACTTCGCAAGAGTGAAAGTAAGGCACTGATTTATGTCTGCCGTCTTTCCAGCCTGGAGAGAGATTTGAAAAGACCTGGTGTGGCGAAGTTCATGAAGAAGTATGGATATGAGAGCATTGATCCTGCGTACGCACTGGAGAGGCTGAGAAGCCGTCTTGCACAGAGAGAGGATTTTCCTCATGAAATTGGACTGTTTCTGGGATATCCTCTGGGAGATGTGATCGGATTTATCAAGAATGCCGGTCAGAATTGTAAGTGTGTGGGATGCTGGAAGGTTTACTGCAATGAATGTGAAGCAGTGAAGGTTTTTGCAAAATTCAAGAAATGTACCAGTGTGTATGTGCGTCTCTGGAATCAGGGCAGAAGTGTACGCCAGCTTACAGTGGCAGCCTGAGAGTAACCTGAGAATTACTGCGGATGAAAGAAACAGTAATATCTGTGAGAAAAGATGAAAAACAGAAAATATTTTCAGGTGAAATGAGTACAATAAGAGAATTGGTACAGGAATCAGTATAATAGAAAAGTTGTGAGACTTTTTATTATAAAAGAGGGTTCTGCGAAAAGAGCAGAGCGAATTTTAAGGAGGATTTTAATCATGAGTAAAGTAGCAGTTGTATATTGGAGCAGCACAGGAAACACAGAGGCAATGGCAAACGCAGTTGCAGACGGAATCAAGGAAAAAGGCGGAGAAGCTGTTCTTCATACCTGTGAGGATTTTGATGGATCTAAAGTAGCTGAGTATGATGCAATCGCTTTCGGATGCCCTGCAATGGGAGATGAAGTTCTGGAAGATACAGAATTTGAGCCAATGTTCGATGGATGTAAGGATGCTCTGAAAGGCAAAAATATCGCTCTGTTTGGTTCCTATGGATGGGGAGACGGCGAATGGATGCGTAACTGGGAAGATTCCTGCAAAGAAATCGGTGCTAACCTTGTATGTGACAGCGTAATCTGCCAGGAAGAGCCGGATGATGAAGCTACAGACGCATGCAAAGCTTTAGGTGCAGCATTAGCATAATAATAAATAACAGAATCATAACGGAATAATAACAGAACAGAATCAGTAAGAGATATTTCAGGAGACTGTCAGCATGGGAAATGTGGCAGTCTCCTTTTTGCTGTTATACTATATTATGCAAAATGGACAATTTTGTTGTAAGAGATTGATGATACAAGGTTGTGAGCTGCTTCAGGTCAGCAGTGTCTCATGTTTGTGGCGGGTACGATATTCCCGGGATGTGCACTGGTAATATTCCATATGTTTCCATTTTCATGCGCTGGAGCGCCATGACGCAGGCAGAGAATTCTGCAAGAAGAATTTATTCCTGTGGTTCATTCATATGATATAACAAGATGTTGTAAAATGACAGAAAAAGGGAGTTTTGGCTCATGACAGACAGGAAAAGCTGTGGTATGATGGGATTATAGAAAGAGAATTTATGTAATTGTAAGAAAATATTACTTCAGAAAAATATTACTTTAAGAGATAATATTTTATGGAATTACAACAGATTCAGAAAGAATGAAAATCAGAAAAGGGGTATAGAATATGGGATTAATAAAAGCGGCAGCAGGTGCATTAGGTGGAACAATGGCGGATCAGTGGAAAGAATTTTTTTACTGTGATGCGATCGAGAATGAGGTACTGGCAGTAAAGGGAGAGAAACGTGTCAGTGGACGTTCTTCCAATAAGAGAGGGAATGACAATATTATTTCAAGCGGTTCCGGAATTGCTGTGGCAGACGGTCAGTGTATGATCATTGTAGAGCAGGGAAAAGTTGTGGAAGTATGTGCGGAACCGGGTGAGTTTACTTATGACAGTTCCACGGAGCCGAGTCTTTTTACAGGCGGACTGGGTCAGGGAATTCTTAAGACTTTTGAGACGGTAAAGAAGCGTTTTGAATATGGCGGAGATACCGGAAAAGATCAGAGAGTGTATTATTTTAACACAAAAGAACTCGTTGGAAATAAGTTTGGAACTGCGAATCCGATTCCTTTCCGTGTAGTAGATCGTAATATTGGTCTGGATATTGATGTTTCTGTGCGCTGCAATGGTGTTTATTCCTATAAGATTGTTGACCCGCTTCTGTTTTATACCAATGTATGTGGAAATTTCGAGCAGCAGTATGACAGAGAAGAAATTTCCGGTCAGCTTAAGACGGAATTTATCAGTGCGTTGCAGCCGGCTTTTGCAAAGATTTCAGAATTGCAGATCCGTCCAAGTGCGATTCCGGGACATGTACAGGAACTGTGTGATGCCATGAATGAGGCACTTACAAAGAAATGGCTGGAGACGAGAGGTCTTGCGGTGGTTTCCATTGCCATGAATCCTGTGACACTTCCGGAAGAAGATGCGCAGATGATCAAAGAAGCGCAGAGAACAGCGATCATGAGAGATCCGACTATGGCGGCAGCAACTCTCGCAGGGGCACAGGCTGATGCCATGAAAGCAGCGGCTTCCAATACTGCCGGTGCGATGACCGGATTTATGGGAATGGGCATGGCAAATCAGGCTGGCGGTGCAGATATGCAGAGCCTTTTCCAGATGGGAGCACAGCAGCAGACTCAGGCAGCACAGACACAGGAAGCGCCGAAGATGCAGCCGTCGTCCGCAGCAGGTACATGGAAATGTGAATGTGGTGCAGAAAACACCGGTAAATTCTGCGCAGAGTGTGGAAAGCCGAAACCACAGCCTGCAACTTGGACCTGTAGCTGTGGCTCTGTAAATACCGGTAAATTCTGTCCGGAATGTGGCAAACCAAAACCACAGGAAGAATGGACCTGCAGCTGCGGTGCTGTAAATAAAGGAAAGTTCTGTGCGGAGTGTGGAAGTCCAAGGCCATGACCGAATATACAAAAATAAGAAAATAATAGAAGCAGAAATAAAGAAATGAGGAGGAGATGCCGATGTCAGATCTGAAAGAGTATAAATGTCCGGCATGTGGCGGTTCGGTAGAGTTTGACAGTCATTCACAGAAAATGAAGTGTCCATACTGCGATACAGAATTTGAACTGGATACGCTCAAAGCCTATGATGAACAGCTGGAAAAAGAAGCAGAACAGAAAGATGATATTTCCGGCTGGCAGACAGATGCGGGAAGTGAGTGGCAGGAGGGTGAGACGGAAGGAATGAATGTTTACACCTGTAAGTCCTGCGGCGGCGAGATTATAGCACATGAGAATACAGGGGCATCGAACTGCCCGTTCTGCGGAAATCCGGTTATTATGACTGAGAAATTCAGCGGAGCTTTAAGACCGGATCTGGTCATTCCTTTCAAACTGGATAAAAAAGCAGCAAAAGAGGCTTATTATAAACACATTAAAGGAAAGAAGCTGCTGCCGAAAGTATTCCGGAAAGAGAACCATATTGATGAGATCAAAGGTGTGTATGTACCATTCTGGCTCTTTGATGCGGATGTGGATGCAAATGCGCGCTATAAGGCGACGAAGGTCAGAGTATGGAGTGACAGTGATTATGATTACACGGAGACCAGCTATTATTCTGTGGAGAGAGCAGGGAATATGGCATTTGCCGCAGTGCCGGTGGATGGCTCTTCCAGCATGGCAGATGATCTGATGGAATCAATTGAGCCATTTAAACTGAAAGATGCGGTGGATTTTCAGACGGCATACCTGTCCGGGTATCTGGCAGATAAATATGATGTGACTTCCGAAGAAACGGTACAGTGTGCTCATGAGCGTATGAAAAGAAGTGCGGAAGAAGTCCTTGCAGACACTGTAAAAGGATATGCAACTGTGACACCGGAAAATACGAATGTTAAAGTATCCGGAGGTGCTGCGAAATATGCACTATATCCGGTATGGATTCTGAATACAACCTGGAAAGACAAAAAGTATATTTTTGCAATGAACGGACAGACCGGGAAAATGACCGGAGATCTTCCGATTGATAATGGAACTTATGTGAAATGGCTGGCAGGTCTGACGGCAGTATTTTCAGTGATTGCCTATCTGGCTGTCTGGCTGATTTATTAGGGCGGCTGTGAAAGGAGACTGTTTTATGATGAAAAAAAAGATAATTCCCGGTTTTCTGGCGGCAGCCCTGACTGTATCAGGTCTGTTCGTGGTACCGGCTGTGAGTGTGGAGGCAGCAGAGGATTCCCATCCCGTAAGACTGATCGATTATGCAGAACTGCTGGATGATACTGAATATACGGAACTGGAGTCAAAACTTGACCGGATCAGTGAGGAATATGACTGCGACGTGGCAGTCATCACGGAAGACAGCATCGATGGAGAAGATGAAGTTGCATATGCAGATGACTTCTTTGATTATAATGATTATGGCATGGGAGAAGATAAAAGCGGCGTTCTTTTTCTGATCACCATGTCAGAACGTAAATGGTGTATCTCCACTCATGGAGCTGCCATAGATATTTTTACAGATCGTGGTCAGGAATACATATCCGGAGAGATAAAACCGTCGTTGTCGGCGGGCGATTACTATGAAGCGTTTGATACATTTGCAGATCTGTGCGAACAGTTTATCATTCAGGCTGAGTCAGGGGAGCCTTATGATGTGGACAATATGCCTGAGGAATCCATGTCATCGGCTGTCTGGATTCCTGTTTCCCTGGGGATCGGACTGGTGATCTCGCTGATCATCACCGGAGTGATGCGTGGACAGATGAAGTCCGTGCGCAGAAAACCGGACGCTGCGGATTATATGCAGAAAGACAGCCTGCACATTACCAGAAAAAATGACCTGTTTCTGTATCATCAGATTTCCAGAAGTGCAAAACCGAAGAATGAAGATTCCGGAGGAGGAAGCAGTACACATACAAGTTCTTCAGGGGAAACGCACGGGGGATCCAGCGGTTCATTCTAAGCAGAAAGGAAGAGGGTGTATTCTGACGATATCTGCTTTCTGCTGAAACGGATCAGAAAGATTTATTGATAATAAAAGAAAACTACAGAAAATCCTGTTTTTATATCCTTTCTGTCCGGCGTAAAGCTGTGCAGGGAACCGGATTGTGAATATCCGCCTGACAGATGCCGGAAAGGGAACATTTTATATATAGAAATGTTTGCCATGGGGATATAGAATCGGGATTTTCTTTTTGGTACTTTTGTGGAAAAAGGGATTCTGAACAAAAATATGGAGGATATCAGTTGCAAGAGAGATAAGAATATGCTACAGTACAAGGTGGCTTGCTCTGTAAAAAACAGTCAGGCTGCTGCGGTCTGGAAATCATTTGTCCAAATCGTTATGAAACCAAATAAAAAATAGAAACGATGGAGAGAACATGAAAAAATACGTTGAGAATTTTATGCAGTACCAGTTTCTTCTGTCGGAGCTGGTAAAAAAGGGAATCAAGCTGAAATACAGACGTTCTTATCTGGGAATCGTATGGTCCCTTCTGGAGCCATTGCTGACCATGATCGTACTTACCATTGTATTTGGTACCCTCTATGGCAATACAGATAAGACCTTTCCTGTTTATATCCTGACAGGACGTCTGCTGTACAGCTTCTTCTCTCAGGCAACCAAAGCCGCACTGAAATCAATCAGACAGAATTCGGCAATGATCAAGAAAGTTTATGTACCAAAATATCTGTATCCATTGTCCAGTGTTCTTTTTAACTATGTTATCTTTTTGATCTCACTGGTCGTGCTTGCACTGGTAAGCATTATTCTGGGAGTAAAACCTACACACTATTTATGGCAGGCTGCTGTGGCACTGATCCTGATCTTGTTTATTGCCTATGGCTGCGGAATGATCCTGGCTACGATTGGTGTATTTTTCAGGGATATGGAATACCTCTGGTCAGTTGCGCTGATGATGGTCATGTATACCTGTGCGATTTTCTATTATCCGTCAAAACTGCTCAAGAGTGGTTGGGCATGGATTTTGAAATACAATCCGTTATACTGTGTGATCGATATTTTCAGATGTGCAGTATTTGGACAGCCTATGAATATGCAGTATGTTGCGTATGCAGTAGCTTTTGCTGTCGGCAGTATGCTGATCGGACTGCTTTGCTTTAAAAAGAAACAGGATGATTTTATTTTATATATCTGATCCTGAAACCGGGAAACAGAAAGCCTGGCTGAGACCGGGAAATAAAAACAGATAAACAATATCAGATACGAGGAGAAAAAATGAGTAAACCGGCAATTATTGTTGATGATGTTAGTATGAAATTTAATCTGAGTAAAGAAAAAGTAGACAGCCTGAAAGACTATATCATCAAATCTCTGCGAAAAGAAATCAAGTACAATGAATTCTGGGCATTAAAAAATGTCAGCTTCACTGTGGAGAAAGGCGACCGTGTGGGAATCCTTGGCCTGAACGGTGCCGGAAAGAGTACCCTCCTTAAAGTGATCGCAGGAGTTTTCAAACCTACATCCGGAACTGTGACCAAACATGGAAAAATGGTTCCGCTGCTGGAACTTGGTGCGGGATTTGATCCACAATATACAGGAAAAGAAAATATTTATTTATATGGTGCCATGCTTGGCTACACGAAAGCATTTATTGATGAAAAATACGACGAGATCGTGGAATTTTCGGAATTAAAGGAATTTATTGATGTACCGCTTAAAAACTATTCTTCCGGTATGAAATCGAGACTGGGATTCTCGATTGCAACCGTAGTATCTCCGAAAATCCTGATTCTGGATGAGGTTTTATCCGTAGGAGATGCGAAATTCCGTAAGAAAAGCGAGAAAAAAGTGCTCAGTATGTTTGATTCAGGGGTAACAGTACTGTTCGTATCACATTCTCTGGCACAGGTGCAGAGAATCTGCAATAAGGCAATGATCCTGGAAAAAGGAAAGCTGATTGCATACGGAGATATTGATACGATTTCCGAGCAGTATGAGAAAATGACAAATTAGAACAGGCAGGAGGGAAGACCGGTAATGTCAAAAGGGCTGAAAAAAGAGGACTCCATGGCATTAAAGGGAATTGCTGTCCTGATGCTTGTTTTTCATCATTGTTATCGCACAGCTGCCAAATTTGAGCAATATGACGTGGTTTTCTGCGGGTTGTCCGCTTCTCAGGTGATCACTGCAGCAGAAATATGTAAAATCTGCGTGGCCATTTTTGCCTTTGTTTCCGGATATGGACTGATGTATGGATATACAATAGATAAGAAAAAAAGAAATACACGAAGTATTTCCGCATGGACTTTAAGGCACATTCTTTCTGTGATGTCCGGATTCTGGTTTGTATCTGTGATCTTTTACGGGATTTATATCTGTCTGGCCAGAAACGGCTTTTATAAATGGGGAGAAAACGCTGTTGAGAAATGTTTTTGTATACTGGCTGATGTCTGCGGCGTTTCCAGTTTCCTTGGAACCAAAAGCCTGAACGGAGCCTGGTGGTATATGAGTGCAGCAGTGACGTTTATTCTGCTGTTTCCTGTACTGGATGCGGTGATGGAGCGTTTCGGGGAGCTGAGCTGCCTTGGAATGATATTTCTTCTGCCAAGGATTACAGGCAAAGGATTTCCGGGAGGATCTTCGCCGTATTCTTTTCTGATGATCTTTGCAGTTGGGATGGTATGCTGCAGACATGATTTTTTCAGGCTTTTTCATGAATATCCCAGGAAAAAAATAAAATTTGTCCTGCTTCTGTTTCTGCTGCTTCTGGCACTGTGGGGATATTCAAAGATGGATATTACGTTTATGTGGGAAAGGCAGTATGCAGTCACCCCGTTTCTTGTGATTCTTTTTTCTGTGGAATATCTGTTCCGGCTGCGTCTGCTCTCAGCAGTATTTCAGTATCTGGGAAAACATTCCATGAATATCTGGCTGGTTCATACATTTGTGAGGGACTGGCTGAATACTTATGTATATGCAGTGCGTTTATTCTGGCTGATCCCTGTAGTGATCCTGATGATTTCGCTTGGAATCAGCTATTTCCTGGATTTACTGAAAAAATATACAGGATATGACCGGCTGTTTGAAAGACTGCAGGAGAGACTGGATGAAGGAGAGAAAAAATGAAGATACTTCAGATTGGAATGGGAAATGTTGCCGGAGGCCTGGAAGCATTTGTGATGAATTACTACAGAGTACTGGTCCGGATGGATGTACAGTTTGACTTTGTATGTATGTATGATAAAATTGCATACGAGGATGAAATTTACAGACTGGGTGGAAAAGTCTACTATGTTCCAAATGTGAAAAGAGATTACAGAGGCTATGCGAAAAGTCTGAAGCAGATTCTGCGAAAAGAGAAGTATGATGCGGTTCATGTGAACATGCTCTCAGCGGCGAATATTGTTCCTCTGCGTATAGCGCATACGATGGGTGTAAAAAAAGTGATCGCTCACAGTCACAGTTCTTCCTGCCCGGGAGTGATCAGAAATCTCATGGACAGCTGGAACAGACCCCGGATTTCCAGATATGCCACAGATAAGGTGGCATGTGCAGAGATTGCCGGAAGATGGATGTTTGGATCAAAAGCTTTTGAACAGGGAGAGGTTACAGTCATTCAGAATGCAATCTGCGCAGATAAGTTCAGTTTTTCTGCTGAGGAACGAAAACTGCTCAGAGAGGAAATGGGATGGCAGGGAAAAACAGTGATCGGTCATGTGGGCAGATTTGATATTCCCAAAAATCATGAGCGGATGATTGAGATTCTGGCAAGTCTCAGGGACAGAGAAGAGAACGTGGTACTGTGTCTGGTAGGGCCGAAAGAAGGACTGTATCCGTCAGTCAGGGAAAAGGCACAGAAACTTGGAGTGGAAGATAAAATCTGTTTTGCGGGAAAACAGGAAAATATACGCAGATATTTATCGGCTATGGATGTTTTTTTGTTCCCGTCTCTTTTCGAGGGAGTTCCGTTTGCGCTGATCGAGGCACAGACGAATGGTCTGGCGTGCGTCATGTCAGATGCTGTTTCCGAGGAAGCTGTTGTTTTTCCGGAGGCAGTGAAACGTCTGCCTCTTCAGGAAGAGAACCGGGTGTGGGCAGATACACTGCTGGAGATGAGCAGATTAAGGAAAACGGATGCAGATTCCACAAAACAGCGTCTGGCAGAAGCTCATTTTGATATTACAAAAGAAGCACAGCGTCTGAAACAGCTTTATGAGGAGTGAAAAAGATGAATGAGATCGACTTTGTATTACCATGGGTAGATGGCTCAGATACAGACTGGATCAGAGAAAGAAACCATTATCTGGGGATTAAGGAAGAAAATGTGGAAACCAGCAGATTTCGGGACTGGGAGAATCTTCAGTACTGGTTTCGCGGAGTGGAGAAGTTTGCACCCTGGGTTCACAGGATTTATTTTGTGACATGGGGACATGTCCCAAAATGGCTGAACACGGCTCATCCAAAACTGACGGTTGTCAGACATGAAGATTATATCCCCGCGGAATATCTTCCGACATTCAGCAGTCATCCCATTGAGCTGAATCTTCACAGAATTAAGGGACTTTCTGACAGATTTGTCTATTTTAATGATGATACCTTTCTGATCCGCCAGGTACAGCCGGAAGATTTTTTTAAAAACGGGCTGCCAAGGGACTGCTGTATTGAAACGGCTCTTGTACAGGATGATATCCATAATCCGTTTGCCTCAATCCTGATGAATGATGCGGCACTGGTAAATATGCATTATTCCAAGAAAGAGGTGATAAAGAAGCACTGGAAACTCTGGTTTCATCCGGCCTGCGGGACAATGGTGCTGCGTAATCTGCTGATGCTTCCATACAGAGAATTTTCCAGTTTTAAATATTCTCATATTGCGAGTTCGTTTCTGAAAGAAACCTTTGAGAGGGTCTGGCAGGAAGAAGGGGAGATTCTTGACCGGGTGTGCAGGACACGTTTCCGATCCGCTTCTGATGTCAATCAGTATGTGATGAAGTACTGGCAGTACATGGAAGGAAAATACGTTCCACAGTCACCGAAGACCGGAAGATTTTATACTGTGGGGATTCATGATGAACAGATTCATGATACGCTGCGCAGACAGCAGTGTAAAATGATCTGCATCAATGATACTGACAATGTGGGAGACTTTGAAAAACAGAAAAAAAGAATCATAGAATCTTTTGAAAGCATTTTGCCTGAAAAGTCATCATTTGAAAAAGGACTCTGACCGGGGAAAGAATGAAATGAAAAAGGAAGCAATTAAAAAATATACAGAAGAACTGGGAGTCGGCGGGATGATCCTGCATTACATCTGCCGTTTCCTGACAAAGGCGGAAATGCAGATCATCGGAAAACTGACACAGCGGTTCAAAAAAGTAAAAAAGAACCGGCTGGTGTTTAAAAACCGTGAAAAGATGGATTATACGGATAATCCCCGTGCTTTTTCTGATTATCTGGTTCAAAATGGATATAATGAGAAGTATGAGATCGTCTGGCTGGTTTCTGACAAAAGAAAATTCAGAAATATAAAAATCAGGAATGTACGGTTTGTCACAGCAGAAAACAGGTATGGCTGGAGCAGTCCGGCAGCTTATTATTATGCAGCTACTGCGTCGTATTTTTTCTATTCGCATAACAGCGGTGGCTTAAACAGATTTCGATGTCAGGGACAACAGGTGGTAAATCTCTGGCATGGATGCGGATATAAAGATGCAGAACAGGGAAGAAAAAAAAGCCAGACTTCTCCGGATTTCGATTATGCACTGGTACCGGGACCTGTCTTTGTAAAAACGAAATCCCTTCTCTGGAACTGTGACCCTGACCGGCTGCTGATGATGGGATATCCCAGATATGACTGGATGCTTGCACCGTCTTTACAGAAAACAGAGATTCTGAAGAGGCTGTTTGGATGGAAAGGGGACAAAGCAGTTCTGTGGATGCCTACTTTCAGAAAAAGTGAGCTGGGCGGATGTGCGGAAAACGAGATTGAACTGCCATATCAGCTTCCGGCAGTCCGAAACAGGAAAGAATTAGAAGAGATTGATTTGTTTCTGAGAATGAAGAAGATGTTGCTGATTATAAAAAAACATCCGCTTCAGACCGGCTGGTCTCAGGACACACAGGAATTTACCAATATCCGTTATGTGTCGGAAGCCATGCTGGAAAAAGAAAAACTTCAGTTATACGAACTGATCGGGATCAGCGATGCACTGATCTCTGATTATTCCTCTGTGGCTGTAGATTATCTGCTCCTGGACAGACCTCTGGGATATGTACTTGCAGACTATGAAATTTACAGAGAAAAAAGAGGATTTGTGTTTGAAGATCCCCTGGAATATATGCCGGGAGAAAAGATATATAATGCCTGTGACCTGAAACAGTTTCTGCTGCATATATCTGACGGGACGGATGCTTACCGGGCAGAACGACGGAAAATGCTGTCACAGATGCATAATCAGACAGAAAACTATTGCAAAAGGCTTGCAACATATTTTAAACTGTAAGAAAAGAAGGAGGAACTTTTATGGAAAAAGTAATAGGGTACACACAGGGAACATTCGACATGTTCCATATCGGACATCTGAATCTGATCAAAAATGCAAAAAGACACTGTGATTATCTGGTGGTAGGAGTTAATTCCGATGATCTTGTGGAGTCATATAAGAATAAAAGACCGATTATACCGCTGGATGAGCGTGTGGAGATTATGCGCGCCATTAAATATGTGGACGAAGTGATCGTGACAAACACACTAGATAAAAAAGAGATCTGGGAAAAAGTGCGCTTTAATGAAATCTACATTGGTGATGACTGGAAGGGAAACGAGCGCTGGGAAAAAACCGGAAAAGAAATGGAACAGCTGGGAGCCAAACTGGTATTTCTGCCTTATACCAAAGATACTTCATCAACCATGCTTCGTGAAAAGTTAAAGGAATTTTAAGTGGATTATGAATATAATAAAGAGAATTCTGAGAAAAAGTAAGAAAATCGCAAAAAAAGTAAAAAAGAAAATCAAAAAGATTAAAAAAACAAACAAAAAAACGATCAATAAATTTAAAAAAGTAAAAGAACAAAAAGGCACAAAAGCAATGTACCAGGAAATCTGGGCTACGATCACTTTTGGAATATATGACAAACGCAGGATCAAACGTCTGAAGAAGTTTCCGCCTGCACTGGTAGAGAACAGAATGCTGTTTGAGACAAACGATGATTTCACAGATAACGGCCGTGCCCTGTTCGATTATCTGATCGAAAACGGATATAACAAAAAATATGAGATCGTCTGGCTGGTTCATGAACCGAAAAAATATAAAGAATATGAAACAGAAAATGTAAAATTTGTCCAGAACTTTAAAAAAGGTTCTACCATCCGAAGAGCAGAAGCGTATAAATATGCACTGACATCCAGATATATTTTCTATACACAGGCATTTAACTGGATCGCCATGTCCAGAAGAAATCAGCTGTTTATCGATTTATGGCATGGATGTGGATATAAGGCAAACAAAAATGGAAGAAAAGTATTCTTTGACTACTGTCTGGTGCCGGGAGATATTTTTATCAGGACCAAAATGGAATTTTTCGGATGTACTTCCAAAAAACTCTTATCCTTTGGATATCCACGTTATGATATGATGTTAAGAGGAAGCAGCCGTGCAGATGAATATAAAGCAGAACTGCTGAAAAAGACAGACAGCACCAAACTGATCCTGTGGATGCCTACTTACAGACATGCTTCCAGCGAACGTCTGAATGAAGAGACATTAAATAATGAGTTCAATATTCCGATCATTGATGATGCGGATAAACTTCTGGAACTGAACCGTTTCTGTAAAGAGAATCATATCCTGATCGTGATCAAGAAACATTATCTTCAGATTCCGTACGATTTCGGAGATAATGTTCTGACCAATATTGTTTATCTGGAGAATAAAGATCTTGCAGACAATGGTCTTCAGCTTTATGAATTTATCAACTGTTCAGACGCTCTGGTTTCAGACTATTCTTCTGTTGCAATCGATTATCTGCTTCTGGATCGCCCTCTCGGCTTTACACTGGATGATTATGAGGCGTACACAGAATCCAGAGGCTGGGTATTTGATGATCCGCTGGAATATATGCCGGGAAGTCATATGTATAATATGCAGGATTTTGAACAGTTTATTCTTGATGTCAAAGAGGAAAAAGATCTCTACAAAGAGCAGCGTGCTGTTGTAAGGGCAAAGACACACAATGTCTGCGATAATTACTGTCAGAGAGTGCTGGACTATTTTGATATTACTTTATAATTGTACCGGAAACAGGAGAAGAAAATGAAAATATGTATTTGGTGTACCAAGATATTTGATCTTGGAGGAACAAAGAGAGTTGTCACACTTCTTGCCAATGAACTGGTAAAAGAACACGATGTAACGATTATGGTATATCAGGACCGTTTTAAAGAGGACCGGAATATGTATCATATGAGTGAAGATATCAAGGTTGACTTTATTGACAATAATGAATTTGTCAACCGTCATCATACACCGGCGTTCTTCTGGCGGTATCTGGTAAGAAAACTCAATGCGAAATATGGAACATTTAACAAAGAGAAATACAATGACATTCTGGCAGATGCAATCTTTCCCAAAAAGACCAGAGAAAAATGGGTAGAATACTTAAATGAACAGAATTATGACATTATCATCACAACCGCTTCTCTGAGTCTGCGTCTTGGCATGCTGGCACCTGATCTGAATGCCAAAACGATTGGCTGGCAGCACAACTGCTATGCCGGATATCTGGATGTCCCGAACGTTGTTTTCTGGAAGCAGGAATGCCTTCTTCAGGAATATCTTCCAAAACTGGACAGATATATCGTACTCAGCGATTATGACAAGCGGGATTATAAAAAATTCCTCGATATTGATACGGAAGTCAAGATCAATCCGAGAAGCTTTGTCAGTGACCGTAAATGTGATCCGAAGTCCAAGCGTTTCCTGATGGCAACCCGTTTTGTATATGCCAAGGGCCTTGATATGATGATGGAATCCTTTGAGGAATTCTGTAAATATGATGATGAATGGCAGCTGGATATTATAGGAGCCGGTGATCTCTGGAATCAGATTATAGCAGATGCGAAACGACGCCACATTGAGGACAGAGTAAACTTTGTCGGTTATACCAATGAACCAGAGAAGTATTATCTGAATTCTTCTGTTTTCCTTCTTCCATCCAGATGGGAAGGATGGCCTATGGTTATTATGGAAGCTTTTGAATTCGGACTTCCTGTCATCGCATTCCATACAGGAGCCATGGATCTGATCATTGATGACCAGAAAACAGGATTTCTTCCGGAAGCCTTTGACACCCATAAATTTACAGAGGCAATGCTGAAACTGGCTCATGATGAGGAACTGCGCAGGGAAATGTCCAGAAATGCCATCTGGAAATCAGAAGACTTTACCATTGAGAAAGCGGTAAAAGAATGGAATCGTCTGTTTAACCGTGTAATGGGAATTGAAACTTTTTATGAGAAGAATAAAGCCGAGATCCAGGAATATCAGGAAAAGTACCCGCTCCGTACCAGCTATGCGGAATATGTAAAGGAATATCCGGTAAGAGAGAATACGATTCTTTATGAGGCATTTGGAGGACGCGGAATGATCTGCAACCCTTATGCGATTTTTCAGTATCTGCTGGAGAAAGAAGAATATCAGGACTATACACATATCTGGGTGATCGATGATTTTGTGGATAATAAATTACAGATTGAGAAATATGAGCAGTATCCGAATGTCCGTTTTGTAAAATATAAAACAAAAGAGTACTGTAAGGCACTGGCTACAACCAAATATCTGATCAATAATGTAAGTTTTCCGAGTTATTTCCTGAAAAGAGAGGAGCAGATTTATCTGAATACCTGGCATGGAACTCCTCTGAAAAATATGGGATTTGATATTCCGGGTGCGAATATCACACAGGGAAATACGATGAAGAATCTTCTGAGCGCAGATTATCTGATTTCTTCAGGTCCTTATATGACCCGGACAGCTTATGAGAATTCTTATAAGCTGAAGAATCTGTATGAGGGTACGATTCTGGAAGAAGGGTTCCCGAGAAATGATAAATTTGCAGACAGCAGTGACAGGGATGCGATCCTTCAGAAGCTTCAGGCTTATGGAGTGGATGTAAAAGAAGATAAGAAAATCGTTCTTTATGCACCTACCTGGAGAGGAGATCAGTATGGCCAGCCGGAAACAGATCTGCAGGAAATTTACCGGCTGCTTCAGAAGATGGAAGACAGTATTGATACAGAGGAATATCAGATTCTGATAAAACTTCATCAGACTGTTTACTGCTATATGAAGGAACAGAATATTGAACTGGATCAGGAACAGAATAAATTTGTTCCTGCAACTATGGATACCAATGAGATTTTATCAGTGACAGATGTGCTGATTTCTGATTATTCCAGTATTTTTTATGATTTTCTTATTACCGGAAAACCTGTTTTATTCTATACTCCGGATATTCAGAAATTCGAAGAATACAGAGGTTTATATTTTTCAACAGAAAATCTTCCGGGACCTGTGGCTGCTGATGCAGATACGCTGGGAGAGTTTCTGAAAGATATCGCAGCGGCAACTGCACCGTATCAGGAGAAATATCAGAAAGCACGGGAACAGATTTGTCCGAAAGATGACGGAAATGTATGCCGCAGAGTTACGGATGTGGTTTTCAAAGGCGCAAAATCAGAGAATGCGGTAGTTCTGAATCAGACAGATAAGATCAAACTTCTGATCTATGCAGGTGATTTTGCAAACGGTGGTGCAAAAGGGAAATTTAATAAAATTCTGCAGGAAATTGATTTTGCACATATGGATGTTTCACTGGTTGCAAGTGGTGTGAAAGATGAGAAAGCAGCAGAACGTGTGGCAGATCTTCCGAAAGAAGTAAGGGTCCTCTACTGGAAACGTTCTTATCCTGCCACAGATGAAGAATATGTATGCCATGATCAGTTCATAAAATCTGAATCAGAAGAAGTACCGGAAATGCTGAAAGATTTTTACAGCAGAGAATTACGCAGAGTGATCGGAATGTCTCATTTTGATTATGCAGTCGTGCTTACCAAAATGAAGAGATTTTTCCCGATCATGTCAGGCTCCCTGGATGTGAAAAAAATTTATACAACAGAAAACTGGGAAGAAATTCTGAAACTGTAAAAAATAAGGTATGTAAGGGCAGTCTGGCTTATCCGGCCGGGCTGCTTTTGCGTTAAAACTGAATCTGGAACTATGGATTTACTGGTTTGTGCTGCCAGAATCAGGAATCAGAGAGAAAGATGATAAGAAAAAATTATGGGCGCAGATAATTGCGCATATATTTCAGCGCGCTTTTTTCGAGACGGCTGACCTGTGCCTGGGAGATACCAATTTCCTGAGCGACTTCCATCTGGGTTTTTCCTTCATAAAAACGCAGCTCGATAATATGTTTTTCCCTGGGGGCGAGTCTGCGCATGGCTTCCCGCAGGGCAAGATTCTCAATCCAGCGTTCTTCTTTATTCTTTTTATCGCTGATCTGGTCCATGACATATAAAGTGTCTCCGCCTTCTGTATAAACCGGCTCAAAGAGGCTGACCGGATTCTGGATCGCATCCATGGCATAAACGATCATTTCTTTTTCGATACCGATTTCTTCTGCGATTTCCGTGATCGTAGGTTCTTTTAAGTGCTGTTTCATGTAATTTTCTCTGGTATAGATCGCCTTATATGCAATATCACGCAGAGAGCGGCTGACACGGATACTGTTATTGTCGCGCAGGTAGCGGCGGATCTCCCCAATGATCATTGGAACCGCATAAGTGGAAAACTTTACCTGCAGGGTTGTATCGAAATTGTCGATTGCCTTGATCAGACCGATGCAGCCGATCTGAAACAGGTCATCGGCATTTTCGTTACTGTTCTGAAAACGGCGTATCACGCTTAAAACGAGGCGGAGATTTCCTCTGATATAAAGTTCTCTTGCCTGCTCATCTCCTTCTTTGATCCTTTTGAAAAGTTCTTCTTTTTCTTCTGCTTTGAGAACAGGAAGTTTCGATGTATTGACTCCACAGATTTCTACTTTGTTCAGTGCCATCTTTTGAATCCTCCTTTAATTCACCTGAATGGTTCCGCTATAAAAATGATTCTCAAAGACAGGAATATTTATACTTTTTTCCGGAAAATATAAAAAATATAAGCCCTTGACAAAGTGGCTGTTTACAGACTGGCAGTACGAAAGAACAGATTATGTATGGGAGAAGGAAGGACGGGAAGCAGGACAGGATACTTATTTTTCCGTCAGTTTTTGTGGAAACATTTTTCCTCATCGATTTCCACAAGAATAATGTCATCTCCGATCTGGCAGATGCAGTCCCAGGGGATAACATATTCGTTATCTCTTCCGAAAAGACAGCATAATTTGCCCGGTCCCGGAACAATCAGTGCGGTGAGAACACCGGTCTTGCAGTTGAATTCGATGTCAACAGGACAGCCGAGACTCCGGCAGGTACAGGTGTTGATGACTTCTTTTTGTTTTAATTCGCAGATGCGCATGGAAAATTCCTTATAATCAGATTGTTTTATTAAATTTATGTATTTTTTTGAACATTTATGCAAGTCCTTTTATTGACACAGGAAAGTGAAATACAGTATAATAAGACTATACAATGTTACGGAAAACAGAACGAATAATAACGAATGATAGGACTTAAGGGGGACTTTTTATGAAATGTCCATTTTGCAATCAGGATAATACAAGAGTTGTGGATTCAAGACCTGTAGAAGATACCAATTCCATCCGCCGCCGTCGTCTGTGTGATGCATGTGGCAGGAGGTTTACTACATATGAGAAGGTGGAGAGTATTCCGCTTACAGTCATTAAGAAAGACCAGAACAGGGAACAGTATGACCGTTCCAAAATCCAGGCCGGGATCCTGCGTGCCTGCTATAAGAGACCGATCCCAATAGAAAAAGTGGAAGAGATGATGGATGCGGTAGAGGGCGAGATCTTTAATACAGAAGAAAAAGAAATTTCCAGCAACAAGATCGGAGAGATCGTGATGGAACATCTGAAAGAACTCGATGCGGTAGCTTATGTGAGATTTGCGTCTGTTTACCGGGAATTTAAAGATGTGAGTACATTTATGGATGAACTGAAGAAATTTATGAACTGAAGAAGTTTATGAATCGAAGAAGTTTATGAATCGAAGAAGTTTATGAATCGAAGAAGTTTATGAATCGAAGAAGTTTATGGCAGTCCGGAAAACTGATTGTATCCGGACTGCCATAATTTTATAAAATTCAGAAAACCGGTCAGAACTGGCAAAGCAGATCCGGACCGGTTTTCTGTGATATTTTTTATGGGGTAGTTAACTATATAACGTATATGAATTAAACAATACCCTGAGCTTTCATAGCATCTACAACTTTTTCGAAGCCTGCGATGTTAGCACCTACAACGTAGTTGCCTTCCATGCCGTAACGTTTGGAAGCATCGTCAACTTTATTGAAGATGTCTACCATGATCTGGTGAAGTTTGGAATCAACTTCTTCTGCTGTCCAGGAAAGTCTTGCAGAGTTCTGGCACATTTCAAGTGCGGAAGTAGCAACACCACCAGCGTTTGCTGCTTTACCAGGCATGAATGTTACGCCGTTTGCCATAAGATAATCTGTTGCTTCACGGGTAGTAGGCATGTTAGCACCCTCTGCAACATATTTGCATCCGTTTGCAATAAGAGTCTTAACAGCATCAAGGTCAAGTTCGTTCTGAGTTGCACATGGAAGATAGATATCGCATTTGATGTTCCAGATGCCTTTTCCTTCTGTGTAAGTAGCACCCTCCACACGGTCAGCGTATTCTTTGATACGTCCACGTTTTACTTCTTTGATATCTTTTACGATGTCAAGTTTGATTCCTTCCGGATCATAGATATATCCGTTGGAGTCGCACATAGCAACAACTTTACCGCCAAGTTCAGTAGCTTTTTCTACAGCGTAGATAGCAACGTTACCGGAACCTGTTACGATGAGAGTTTTACCGGAAATGGTATCATTTTTAGCTTTAACCATTTCGTCAAGCATATATACAAGACCATATCCTGTAGCCTGTGTACGGATTAAAGATCCGCCGTAGGAAAGTCCTTTACCTGTAAGAACACCTTCATATAATCCACGGTTTCTCTTGTACTGTCCGTAAAGGTAACCGATCTCACGTCCGCCTACACCGATATCACCTGCAGGAACGTCCATGTCAGCACCGATATATTTGGAAAGTTCTGTCATAAAGCTCTGGCAGAATGCCATTACTTCTCTGTCGGATTTTCCTTTAGGATCGAAGTTGGAACCACCTTTGCCGCCGCCGATCGGAAGACCTGTAAGAGAGTTTTTAAAGATCTGCTCGAAACCTAAGAATTTAAGGATTCCCTGGTTTACTGACGGATGGAATCTTAAACCACCCTTGTATGGTCCGATTGCACTGTTGAACTGTACACGGTAACCTTTGTTAACCTGTACAACGCCTTTGTCATCTACCCACGGAACACGGAAAGAAATGATTCTTTCTGGCTCAACAAGACGCTCAAGAATGGAAAGTTTACGATATTCTTCTTCATTTTTGTCGATTACGACTTTAAGGGAGTCTAAAACTTCCTTTACTGCCTGGTGGAATTCAGGCTCATTTGGATTCTGTGCTACGACTCTTTCGTATACCTCTTCAGTATAAGACATAATGATTTCCTCCTCGTCGATCGTTTAATGTATTTTTTAAATCGACGTTATTATACACTAAAGTGTTACAAATGGAAAGAGCCAAATGCGATTTTTTTGTAAAAAAATTTTGAACAAAGTTAAGACTTGCGAAATGCGGTCAAATATGAGAAAATGATAGGAATTAGAAATTAACGGGAGATTTTTTCTCCTTTCAGACAAAATCTCCGGCGGATTTGAAAAGGAGCATAATTATGAGAAAATTTGAAAAATCTTCAAAACTTGATAATGTGTTATATGATGTACGTGGTCCGGTTGTAGATGAAGCGAACCGTATGGTGGAAGATGGAATGGAAGTTCTGAAGCTGAATATCGGAAATCCATATCCGTTTGGTTTCTCCGCACCGCAGGAAGTGATCCTGGATATGCTGAGCAATATCCGTACTTCTCAGGGATATTCTGATTCCAAAGGTATTTTCTCCGCCAGAAAAGCAATTATGCAGTATTCTCAGTTAAAACATATTCCAAATGTTACCATGAGCGACATTTATACAGGAAATGGTGTCAGTGAGCTGATCAATCTGTGTATGCAGGCACTTCTGAATAACGGGGATGAGATTCTGATCCCTGCGCCGGATTATCCGTTATGGACAGCCTGTGCGACACTTGCAGGAGGAAAAGCAGTCCACTATATCTGTGATGAGCAGTCAGAATGGTATCCGGATATTGAAGACATTAAGAGTAAGATCACAGACAGAACCAAGGCAATCGTTATCATCAATCCGAATAACCCGACCGGTGCGGTTTATCCGAAAGAAGTTCTGGAACAGATCGCACAGGTTGCGAGAGAACATGAGCTGATCATTTTCTCAGATGAGATTTATGACAGACTGGTCATGGATGGATATGAGCATACTTCTATTGCATCCCTGGCTCCGGATGTCTTCTGTGTGACATTCTCCGGACTGTCCAAATCCCATATGATTGCAGGATTTCGAATTGGCTGGATGATCTTAAGCGGTGCGAAAGACAAGGCAAAAGGGTATATCGAAGGGTTAAATATGCTTTCTTCCATGCGTCTGTGCTCCAATGTACCGGCACAGTCGATTGTGCAGACTGCACTGGGCGGATATCAGAGTGTAAATGAATATATCCAGCCGGGCGGAAGAATTTATGAACAGAGAGAGTATGTATACAAAGCACTGACAGATATTCCGGGAATTACCGCAGTAAAACCGAAAGCTGCTTTTTATATCTTCCCTAAGATTGATACAGAGAAATTTAATATTACCAATGATGAACAGTTTGCCCTGGATTTCCTGCATGAAAAACAGGTTCTTCTTGTTCCTGGAAAAGGATTCAACTGGGGACAGCCGGATCATTTCCGTGTGGTTTATCTGCCGAATGTGCTGCAGCTTGAGAAGGCGATCGGCAAGCTGAAAGATTTCCTTGCAGCTTATAAACAGAAATAAGGAAATCGGAGTTACGGTAAATGGAAATGATGTCCGGAAAAATTCGGATGTAGACCGGAACAGAAAAAAATGCTATACTTTATTTAGAAATACATAGAATAACAGACAATACGATAACAGGGAATGAGGAGGGGACCTTTATCGAAAGAATTGTAAAGAAAGGGGATTTAATTACATGGCGGGATTTAAAACAAAAGTAACACCTGAAATTGAAAATCTGACAGACATCTGCAAGGAGCATACAAGTCTGGATCTTTCTCTTTACGGGAAATATGACGTAAAGAGAGGTCTCCGTGACATCAACGGAAAAGGTGTCCTGGCAGGTCTGACTCAGGTTTCCAATGTCAAAGCTACGAAAATTGTGGATGGTAAGGAAGTTCCATGCGCAGGAAGTCTTTCTTACAGAGGATATGATATCAAGGATCTGACAAAGGGATTTATCGAAGATGACAGATACGGTTTTGAAGAAGTAACATATCTTCTGTTGTTCGGAAGCCTTCCGGATAAGAAACAACTGGCAGATTTCACGGAACTTCTGGCAGATCAGAGATCACTTCCTACGAATTTTGTCCGCGATGTCGTGATGAAAGCACCAAGTAAGGACATTATGAATGCTCTTTCAAGAAGTGTACTTACGCTGTATTCTTATGATACAAATCCGGATGATACTTCACTTCCGAATGTACTCAGACAGTGTCTGAACCTGATCAGCGTATTTCCACTGTTATCTGTGTATGGCTATCAGGCATATAATCATTACATTAAGGGTAAGAGTCTTTATATTCATAATCCGAAGAAGGAACTGACTACGGCTGAAAACATTCTGAGAATGCTTCGTCCGGATAAGAAATATACCCATCTGGAAGCGAAGATCCTGGATATCGCACTGATCCTTCATATGGAGCATGGCGGTGGTAATAACTCTACGTTTACCACTCATGTAGTGTCTTCTTCCGGTACAGATACTTATTCTGCCATTGCGGCAGCACTGGGTTCTCTGAAAGGTCCGAAACACGGTGGTGCCAACATTAAGGTTGTAAAAATGTTCAATGACATGAAGAAAGAAGTAAAAGACTGGCAGGATGAAGAGGAAGTACGTGCTTATCTGAAACGACTTCTTCATAAAGAAGCATTTGATCAGAAAGGTCTGATCTATGGTATGGGACATGCCATTTATTCTGTATCCGATCCAAGAGCTGAAGTTTTTAAAGGATATGTGGAAACTCTGGCGAGAGAGAAAGGAAGAATGAAAGATTATGGCCTTTATTCCATGGTAGAGCGTCTGGCTCCGGAAGTCATTGCAGAAGAGAGACGTATCTATAAAGGTGTCAGTGCCAATGTGGACTTTTACAGTGGATTTGTTTACAGTATGCTGGATCTGCCGCTGGAGTTATTTACTCCTATGTTTGCAGTTGCACGTATCGTCGGATGGAGTGCACATCGAATGGAAGAGCTGATCAATGCGGATAAGATCATCCGTCCTGCATACAAGAACGTACTGGAGCCGGCTGTATATGTTCCGCTCAACGAGCGCTGAATATCTGTGAATCTGTCAGATCACAGGTTCACGGCAAATACAAATAACGGAAGAACGAACTAAAGGAAAGAATTGGGAATGTTTAAATGTTTTTTTCCAGATGAATATCTGGATTCCACGTATGTAATTGATTTTGACAGCCTGTATGCGCAGGGATACAGAGGATTGTTGTTTGATATTGACAATACTCTGGTACCTCACGGTGCACCGGCAGATAAAAGGGCCTGCGTGTTATTTTCACATCTGAAGGAACTGGGATTTAAATGCTGTTTTCTTTCCAACAATCAATATGAGAGAGTTTCCTCTTTTAATGATGTGATAGGAGAACAGTTTATAGAAAATGCCCATAAGCCTTCTGTGAAAAATTATGTCAGGGCAATGGAACTTCTGGGGACAGATAAAAGCAATACGATTTTCATAGGAGACCAGTTATTTACTGACATTTATGGGGCAAAGCGCGCCGGAATCCGAAATATTCTGGTGAAGCCCATTGATTCAAAAGAAGAAATTCAAATTGTACTCAAGCGCTATCTTGAAAAAATTGTACTATATTTTTACCGTAAAGAGGAGGGGAATTCATGAACCATATCGTGATCATAGGATTTATGGGTTCAGGTAAGACAAGAGTAGGAAAACGACTGTCTAAAGATTTTGATATACCATTTATTGATATTGACCGTGTTGTCACAAGAAAAATGAATCTTTCTGCAAAAGAAATTTTTGACAGATTCGGAGAACCTTTTTATCGTGCACTGGAAACAACAGCAGTAAAAGCGCTGATCGAGGACCCGGAACAGAAGATTATTTCTCTGGGTTCCGGGCTTCCGATGCAGGAGCAGAACGAGAAATACATTAAAAAACTGGGAACCGTTGTGTACTTAAAAGGCTCTTATGCAACTCTGAAGAAACGACTCGAGAATTCCAGTAATAATCCGCTGATCGAAGGCGATGATAAAGAGGATAAGATTAAGAAACTTCTCAAACAGCGTGATCCGGTTTATACCAAATTTGCAGATATCGAAATGATCACAGGGGACAAGCCTTTTGAGGAACTGATCGCGCAGCTTGAAGAAAAATTAAAAACATATGTAAAAAATAGTTGAAAAAAACGTCGGAATATTATAAAATCAGATAAGAGTGTGTCACGAAACTGAAGAAAAGGAAAGACACACACTTTGAACCGGCTGTTGCAGTCCGATGCAACGCCAGAGTGTACTATTAAGGAGGAAATATAACTATGATTTCAGCAGGTGATTTCAAAAACGGTATCACACTTGAAATTGACGGAAATGTATGTCAGATCGTTGAATTCCAGCATGTAAAACCAGGAAAGGGTGCTGCCTTCGTAAGAACAAAATACAAAAACATCATTACAGGAGCAGTTCTGGAAAAATCTTTCCGTCCTACAGAGAAATTCCCGGCAGCACGTATCGAGCGTGTAGATATGCAGTATCTGTATGATGATGGTGATTTATACTACTTCATGAATGTAGAGACATACGATCAGGTTGGTCTTACAAAAGATCAGGTTGGTGATTCTCTGAAATTCGTAAAAGAGAACGAAATGGTTAAAATCTGTTCCCATAACGGAAATGTATTTGCAATCGAGCCACCTCTGTTTGTAGAACTTGAAGTTACAGAAACAGAGCCAGGATTCGCTGGAAATACAGCACAGGGTGCTACAAAACCGGCTACTGTAGAAACAGGAGCACAGGTTCAGGTTCCGCTGTTCGTTAACCAGGGTGACAAACTGAAAATCGATACAAGAACAGGAGAATATCTCTCCCGAGTATAACTCAGGTAAGCTGTGAACCGGATGCTTTTATCCGATCAACATGCAGGCGATCGTCAGAGCGCTGTGGTTATAAAGATGTAAACAGACTGCCATCGGTGAATGCCGGTGGCAGTTTTTGCGTAGAGAGAAATCGCTATACGCCGGAGATAAGAAAGCGGGTAACTGTTCAGTATCTTTACAGTCAATGGACTGCTGAACAGTTATGATAGCAGACAGTAAACAGGAGGAAAAGAATATGGAGTGTGTAACACTTGGAAAAACAGGTCTGAAAGTCTCCAGAATGGGACTTGGAGGCATCCCGATCCAGAGAATTGATGCGGAAGGAACAAGAATTTTACTGCATAAACTGGCAGATCAGGGAGTGAACTATATTGATACGGCCAGAGGATATACAGTCAGTGAAGAATATTTAGGATATGCACTGGAAGGAATCAGAGATAAATTTATACTTGCAACCAAATCCATGGCACGTACCAGAGAGGCAATGGCGGCAGACATTGAGAAGAGTCTTCATAATCTTCGCACAGATCATATTGATCTGTATCAGGTACATAACCCGAACATGGAACAGTTGGACCAGGTACTGGCAGCAGGCGGAGCTCTTGAAGCATTGCAGGAAGCAAAAGCGGCAGGAAAAATCAATCATATCGGACTGACAGCTCATTCCACAGAGGTATTTGCCCGTGCACTGGAACTTGACTGGGTAGAAACAATTATGTTTCCTTATAATATTGTGGAAAGCCAGGGAGAGGAACTGATCGCGCAGTGTAAAGAGAAGAACATCGGATTTATTGATATGAAGCCACTGGCCGGAGGAGCGATTGAGAACGGAACACTTGCCATGCGTTATATCTGTGCCAACAAAAATGTGACGATCGTGATCCCGGGAATGGCAGAAGAAAAAGAAATTGAAGAAAATATTAACGCCTGTCTTGACCCTTCTCCACTGAGTGAGAAGGAATTAAAAGAAATTGAAACCGTACGTGAACAGCTCGGTACCAATTTCTGCCGCAGATGCAATTACTGTGCACCATGCAGTGTGGGAATCAGTATTCCGAATGTATTTCTGTTTGCAGGATACCTGAACCGCTACGGATTAGGCGACTGGGCAAAAGACAGATACAGCTCTCTGGCAGTAAAAGCTTCTGCCTGTGTAGAATGCGGTGCCTGCGAGACCAGATGTCCTTATCACCTTCCGATTCGGGAAATGATGAAGGAATGTGCACAGCAGTTTGGCGAATAATAGTTACTGTTCACTCCGTTCTCAGTAACACGAATAATATTTATTTGTTAACCGGCTTATAAAAAATTCTTGACAGTTAAGGCTTTTCCTCATATAATAAAGACAGTCGGCATATACTATGCCAGTGTAAAGAAACACGCTTTCGTCTCATCACCAGTGCTGCTTTTTCAGGAAAGCAGGATAAAGTCATATTTCAGGGCTTGTACTGGTTTCGACGGGGGCTTTGAAGTTGGGGAAGCCATCCGCAGACTCCTGGACTGCGTACCAACCGGGAACCTAAATATAAACGCAGACGAACAGTTAGCGTTAGCAGCCTAATTGCTGCTCGTCAGCCCTGATGCACTCACACATCAGGAATCTGGCGTCGACCATGTGAGAAACCTTGCCGGGTAAGCTTTGCCCCGGTAGATGTATCATGAAGCTACTGAGCTGATAAGCCTGTCGGTGGGCGTGTCAGCGAGGGAATGTTAAAACAGCGACTGTGATGGGAGATGCCTTAATGAATAGGCTTTCGGACGCGGGTTCGATTCCCGCCAGGTCCATACAAAAAGCACCGTATTTACGGTGCTTTTTGCTTTTTATGTCATATATTGTGGTATATCATATCAAAATGTGGAGATTTTTTGCAGAACAAAAAGTTTTCACATTTTTTTGCGTTTTCCTCTTTATTTCTCATCCATGTTCACAAATCTTACATAAATCTCTGCTATAGTACGGTTATAGAAAAAATACAGAGGCATTGTTTTAAAATGCCGGGAAACTGCTGCGTAGCTGAGGTTTCTGCTGATAAAGAATAATAATGGAGGAGATAGGATGGATGCATTAAAGATTCTGGTGGTTGACGATGAGAGCCGTATGAGAAAACTGGTAAAGGACTTTCTGACAAAGAAGAATTTCCAGGTGTTAGAGGCCGGTAACGGGGAAGAGGCGATGGATATTTTTTATAATGAGAAAGATATCGCCCTGATCATCCTTGATGTGATGATGCCGAAGATGGATGGATGGGAAGTCTGCCGTGAGATCCGTAAGAATTCCAAAGTGCCGATCATTATGCTGACTGCAAGAAGTGATGAGAGAGACGAACTGCTTGGATTTGACCTTGGAGTGGATGAGTATATTTCTAAACCTTTCAGCCCGAAGATCCTGGTTGCGAGAGTGGAAGCAATCCTTCGCCGTACCGGTCAGGCAAATCCGGAAGATGTTCTGTCTGCGGGTGGTATTGTAATCGATAAAGCTGCACATCTTGCTACTGTAGATGGAAAACAGATGGAATTAAGCTTTAAGGAATTTGAACTTCTGACTTATTTTCTGGAGAATGAAGGGATTGCTCTTTCCAGAGAAAAAATCCTCAATTCAGTATGGAATTACGATTATTTCGGAGATGCCCGTACCATTGACACACATGTTAAGAAACTCAGAAGTAAAATGGGTGACAAGGGAGAATATATAAAGACTGTATGGGGCATGGGATACAAATTTGAGGTAGACGAATGAAACAAAAGAAAGAGACTGCCAGAGAGCAGGACAGACAAAAACAAAATAAAAAATGGAAAAAAAATTCCAGACCAAAGAAATTTCATTCTCTGAAACATCAGATATCCGTGCTTTTCATCTGTCTGCTGCTTCTGTCTATTTTTACGATCACACTGATCAATGGTCTTTTTCTGGAGAAATATTATGTATCAAAAAAAGTGGAAGTGCTGGAAGAAGCAAAAAGTGTTCTTTCTCAGATGAATCTGGATGATATTCTGAAGTATGATGCTGATTCGGAGGAAGATACCGGAGAGACACCAGTCGAGATACCGGATGAGATTGAGAAAAGCAGTTCCAGAAATAATCTTACCTGGATCGTGGTAAATGAAGAAAACAGCGGATATTATTACTGGGGTGAGAACAATATGTCAAAAATGCTCCGGAGCAAACTTTTTGGATACATTAATGATCTGGATAAAGACATGGAACAGAGTCATCTCCTGAAAAAAACAGATAATTGCACCATGTGGCAGGTACATGACCGCTTTGCAGGTATGGAATATGTGGAATGTTGGGGACAGTTTGACAATGGCTACTATTTCCTGATCCGTTCTCCACTGGAAAGCATCAAGGAGAGCGCTTCCATTTCCAACAGTTTTTACTTTGTGGTAGGAGCGATTATTGTGGTGATCAGTGGTCTGATCATTCTGGTGGTAACGAATCGCATCACCCGGCCGATCAGCGAACTGACAAAATTATCTGAAAAGATGTCTGATCTGGACTTTGATGCCAGATACCAGAGCTGGGCCGGAAATGAGATCGATGTACTGGGTGATAATTTCAACAAAATGTCCAGAAAACTGGAAAGTACGATCAGCGAACTGAAATCTGCCAATAACAAACTGCAAAAAGATATTGAAGATAAAATCAAGATTGATGAGATGCGTAAAGAGTTTCTGGATAATGTTTCACATGAGCTGAAAACCCCGATCGCGCTGATCCAGGGATATGCGGAAGGACTGAACGAAAATATTTCCGATGATCCGGAAAGCAGGGAGTTTTACTGTGAGGTTATCATGGATGAAGCATCCAAGATGAATAAACTGGTCAAGAATCTGCTCACGCTGAATCAGCTTGAGTCCGGAAAAGATGCTCCTGTGATGGAACGTTTTGACATTGTTTCCCTGATCCGGGGAGTACTTGGTTCCATGCACATCATGATTGAGCAGAAAGAAGCAACCGTCATTTTTGAAGAAACAGAACCGGTTTATGTCTGGGCAGATGAGTTTAAGATTGAGGAAGTTGTGACAAACTACACGAGCAATGCCCTGAATCATCTGGACGGGGAACGAAAAGTTGAGATTAAAGTGATTCAGGAAAACGACTGTGTGAAAGTAACAGTATTTAATACAGGCACTCCGATTCCGGAAGAGGATATTCCGAACCTGTGGAATAAATTCTACAAAGTAGACAAAGCCCGCACAAGAGAGTATGGTGGAAGCGGTATCGGACTTTCCATAGTTAAGGCGATCATTGAGGGCATGAACCAGAAGTATGGTGTATGCAACTACGATAACGGCGTAGAATTCTGGTTTACACTGGACTGCCGACAGTAGACGAGTAAGTATGCTGGCGGAGACAGGGCAACCCTGATATGACCATAACAAAAACAGACAGAAGCAAAGAAAGCACTTTGCAACTGTCTGTTTTTAGGTTATACTATATGGTAGCGATTTGATTGAATTTAACCAAATCAAGTAAGTCCCCTGCTTCAATTGCGAAAAGCAATAATCAGTGGGTGGGGACTTGCTTGCATCAGGAGGAGTGCAAGCTCATCCTGATAAATTGCGGGGCAGTTATTTGGTTATGAGCAAGTAGCGAAGCGGATTGCGAATATCCGCTTGACACAGCAAAACAGAAGATTTTATTTTCTGATCCGGGCCGGAAAAGGTTTTAGCTGGTACCGAGCCATGCGGAAAGGAAAGATTCTGGAGGTTTTGCCGGAAATTGCTAATGAGGAAAACAGATAATGATAATATCGGATAATGACACATCAGGAGGACAACATGATCGGAATTATTGATTACGACGCGGGCAATATCAAAAGCGTAGAAAAAGCACTTCATTATCTTGGAGAGGAGACTGTGGTATCCCGTGATCCGCAGGTTCTGTTAAAGGCAGATAAGGTAATTCTGCCGGGAGTGGGAAGTTTTGGACAGGCAATGGAAAATCTTCATACATATGGGCTGGTACCTGTGATCCATGAGATGGTTGAGAAGAAAACACCATTTCTCGGAATCTGTCTGGGGTTACAGCTTCTTTTTGAGAGCAGTGAGGAGACACCGGGAGTAGAAGGTCTTGGAATTCTGAAGGGCAGAATCGTAAAGATTCCACCTGCACCGGGTCTTAAGATTCCGCATATGGGATGGAATTCCCTGCATTTACAGAACAATGGAAGATTATTTAAGGATATTCCGGAGCAGACGTATGTGTACTTTGTACATTCTTATTATCTTCAGGCAGAAGATCCGGAGATTGTAAAAGCTACTACACAGTACAGCACGGATATTCATGCTTCTGTAGAAAAAGATAATGTGTTTGCATGCCAGTTCCACCCGGAGAAGAGCAGCAAATGGGGACTGAAGATTCTGGAGAATTTTGCTTCCATCGGAAAAGAAGAAACATTCGGAAAAGAAGAAAAGGAGGGAAAATAAGATGTTTACAAAAAGAATTATTCCCTGCCTGGATGTAAATAACGGAAGAGTGGTAAAAGGTGTAAACTTTGTTCAGCTTCGGGATGCCGGTGATCCGGTAGAGATCGCGAAGGCTTATGATGCGGCTGGCGCAGATGAGCTGGTATTTCTGGACATTACTGCGTCCTGTGAAGAGAGAGATACCGTTGTTGACATGGTGAGACGCGTGGCCGCCAATGTGTTTATTCCCTTTACTGTAGGAGGCGGAATCCGTACAGTAGATGATTTTAAGAAACTGTTAAGAGAGGGTGCGGATAAGATTTCAGTTAATTCTGCGGCCATTGACAGACCGGAGCTGATCCGTGAGGCCGCGGAGAAATTTGGAAGTCAGTGTGTGGTAGTTGCCATTGATGCCAAGAGAAGAGCGGATGGCGGCTGGAATATTTACAAGCATGGCGGAAGACTTGATACAGGAATCGATGCTGTGGAATGGGCGAAGAAGGTGGAAGCCCTTGGAGCCGGAGAAATTCTTCTTACAAGTATGGACTGTGACGGAACAAAAGCCGGATATGATCTGGAACTTACCAGGGCAATTGCAGATGCAGTTTCCATTCCAGTGATCGCATCAGGAGGTGCCGGTACTCTGGAACATTTTTATGATGCGCTGACAGAAGGCGGTGCGGATGCTGCACTGGCTGCGTCGTTGTTCCATTATAAAGAACTTGAAATTTCTCAGGTAAAAGATTATCTGGCAGACAAAGGAATTTCCGTGAGAAGATAAAGAGAGGGGATAGCAGTCATGGGAGCTATATCAGGTGACTGGCTGGATGCGTTAAAAGGTGAATTCCGCCAGCCGTATTATGCAAAATTATATAAAACAGTGATGTCTGAATATCAGACGAGAAAGATTTTCCCGCCTGCGGATGATCTGTTTAATGCGTTTCATTTTACACCACTTCATGAGGTGAAGGTAGTGATCCTGGGACAGGACCCTTATCATAATGACGGACAGGCACATGGACTGTGCTTTTCCGTAAAGAAAGGTGTGGAGGTACCTCCGTCTCTGGTAAATATCTATCAGGAACTTCATGATGACTGCGGATGCTATATTCCAAATAACGGATATCTGGAAAAATGGGCGAAACAGGGTGTGCTTCTTTTAAACACAGTTCTGACTGTCCGGGCACATCAGGCAAACTCTCACCGTGGAATCGGATGGGAACAGTTCACAGATGCAGCGATCCAGGTATTGAATGAACAGGACCGTCCGATTGTATTTCTGCTCTGGGGACGTCCGGCACAGATGAAGAAATCCATGCTGAATAATCCGAAGCACCTGATCCTGGAAGCTCCTCATCCGAGCCCGTTATCTGCTTACAGAGGCTTTTTCGGATGTAAGCATTTCAGCAAAACAAATGAATTTCTGATTGCCAACGGTCTGGAGCCGATCGACTGGCAGATAGAAAACATTTAACCAGATCAGGCGGGCAGCAAAACGGATAAACTTATTCACCCTGCAATAATTTATAGTAAGAAAAGAGGTAATGTGCAGTCAGAAAAAAGACGCACAGTAACAACAATGAATCAGAAAAACAGTTTAGTAAAAAATGCATCCTTTCTGATGATCGCGGCGATGATTTCGAAGGTGATCGGACTTCTGTATAAGAGTCCGCTTTCCAACATTATCGGAAGCCTTGGAATGGGATACACCAGTCTTGCACAGAATGCATATATGATCCTTCTGATGATCGCATCATTCAGCATTCCGCAGGCGGTGTCAAAGCTGATCTCCGAGCGCATTGCTCTGAAAGATTACAGAAATGCGCATAAGTTTTTTAAGGGTGCCATGATTTATGCCATGGTGGTCGGCGGAGCGGTGGCGCTGTTCTGTCTCTTCGGGGCAGGGCTGATCATCCCGAATAACCAGAAAGATGCGATCCCTGCACTTCAGATCCTTGCACCGACAATTTTTCTGTCGGGCATTCTGGGAGTGTTCCGTGGATATTTTCAGGCGTACAGAAATATGATGCCTACTTCAATCTCTCAGATTCTGGAGCAGGTATTTAATGCGGCAGTCAGCCTGCTGGCAGCATGGGGATTTATCAATGCCTTTGCTGATGGAACAGAGAACAGCATTGCGAAGTGGGGAGCGGCAGGTTCTACAGTAGGAACCGGTGCAGGTGTAGTGTCAGCACTGATTTTCATGCTTCTTGTCTATGGCGTGAACCGTGGAAAGATCATGCACCGTGTAAACAGAGACCACAGACATCAGGAGGAATCCTATAAAGAAATCTTCCGTGTGATCGTACTGGTTGTCTCACCGATCATCCTCAGTGCATTTGTCTATAATGTGAATGCCTATATTAATGGATATCTTTTCTCTGATATTCTTGGAAGAAGAGGCGGAGATGCCACACAGATTGGTATTCTCTATGCAGAGTATGCGACATACTTTATGACAATTATCAATATTCCACTTACTTTATCCAGTACAGCTCCTACCTCCATGATTCCGGAAGTATCTGCGCTGTATGCAACAGGTGATATCGAGGCGACCAGAGAGTGTATTGATCAGACGGTACAGCTTTCCATGGTAGTTTCCGCACCGTGTGCAATGGGACTTGCAGTCCTGGCGCAGCCGATCGTATTTCTGCTTTATGGAAATTCCACAGGACTTGCAGCCAATCTGCTGATCCTTGGTTCCTTCTCCATTCTTCTGAATGGAATGTCCAATATTTCCAACGGTGTTCTTCAGGCAATCGGACAGCAGAGAATCCCGGTGATCACGGCGGCAATCGCGCTGGTTGTGGATATCATTGTGGTTGTAGTATTGTTGTTTACGACAAATCTTGGTGTATATGCGCTGCTGATCGCAATGGTGATCTATTCCGTTGTTGTATGTGTACTGAATGATCTGGCAATGAAAAAGTATCTGCAGTATAAGAATCCGTGGAAACAGGGATATCTCTATCCGATCCTCGCTTCCATTCCAATGGGAATCGTTGCAGGATGTATCTGTTATGGACTGAACATCTTTGTGAAATCCAACTTCATCTGTCTGCTGGTATCTATTCCGATCGCGGCAGTGGTTTATCTGTTTACCTATCTGATCATCAGCAGACCGTCAGAGAACGAGCTGAGAAGAATTCCGGGTGGAAGCTATCTTGTGAGAATTGCAGAGAAACTTCCGTTCTGGCAGAATATGTAGGGAATAAAACCTGAAAAATAAGAGTCAGAAAACAGAAGTAAGAAGAAAGATAAAGAATAAAAACAGAAATAACAATAAAAAAATAAGAACAAAAAATAAAAAGCCATATTCCGGGATCCAGGTGTATGTTCCAGATGGAAACAAAAAATACAGGATGGATACGGAATATGGCTTTTTCTATGTCATGGAAAGTCATGGAAAATTATTCTATAATAATATCTGTTAAATATATCTGTGATATAAAGAACTTTGAGAAAGATGCTGTTTACGCATCTTTCTCCTGTGCTTTTTTCAGGTTCTTCTGTGCAGTGGAGAGCATCAGTTTGATTCGGTTGAGCTGGTTAACTTCACTTGCACCCGGGTCGTAGTCGATGGCTACGATATTGGCTGTTGGATATTCGCGGCGGATTTCTTTGATCACACCTTTACCAACGATATGATTTGGCAGACATCCGAATGGCTGGATACAAACGATGTTCGGAACATCTCCGTGGATCAGTTCCATCATCTCACCTGTCAGGAACCATCCCTCACCGGTCTGGTTTCCAGTGGAAACGATCGGAGATGCCATTCTTGCAAGGTCTTTAATATCAGCAGGCGGTGCGAAATGACGGCTCTGCGCAAGCGCTTCACTTGCCGGTTTTCTTACCCATTCGATTGCTTTGTTTCCCCAGTTTGCAATGGTTGCTTTAGACTTCTTAAATCCAAGGTTTTCTACCTTGAAGTTCTGGTTATAGAAGCAGTAGCACATGAAATCGATCAGATCCGGTACAACGGCTTCGGCACCTTCGGATTCCAGAAGCTCTGCCAGATGATTGTTTGCGGCAGGCAGGAATTTGACAAGGATCTCGCCTACGATACCGACACGTGGTTTCTTTACATCACTGATCGGGATGGTATCAAATTCATGAACTATTTCGCGGCACATTTTCTTAAACTGACTGTGGCTGACACTGCTTCCGCTTAAGAAGGAGATGACACGCTGCTCCCAGATTTTATGCTTTCTGTTTACGATTCCTTCTTCCAGTTCATATGGACGCATCCGGTAGACACATTTCATCAGGATATCTCCGAATACAGCGCCGTAAGCGACTTTTTTCACCAGTGGAAGAGTCAGCTTGAATCCAGGGTTGCTTTCCAGACCACTTAAGTTAATGGAAATAACCGGAATCTGCTCCATGCCGGCTTTCTTTAAGGCACGGCGGATAAAGGCGATATAGTTGGAAGCACGGCATCCACCGCCCGTCTGGGACATTACAACGGCTGTCTTATTCAGATCGTATTTACCGGAGAGCAGTGCATCCATGATCTGTCCGACTACGATCAGAGACGGATAACATGCATCATTATTTACATATTTCAGACCAACATCTACTGCGTGCTTATTGTCATTCGGAAGCACTTCCAGATTGTATCCGCAGGAATTGAACGCGGCCTGCAGGAGACTGAAATGGAACGGTGACATCTGCGGGCAGAGGATGGTGTAGTCCTTTCTCATTTCTTTTGTGAAAGATACCTTGTCGATGGAGGCTGGTTTGATCGTACGTTTCTGCCCCTGTTCTTTCTTTGCACGGATCGCGGCGATCAGGGAACGGATACGGATTCTTGCTGCACCGAGGTTATTTACCTCATCAATCTTTAAGCAGGTATAAATCTTATCACTTCCGTCAAGGATTTCATAAACCTCATCTGTGGTAACGGCATCCAGACCACATCCGAAAGAGTTTAACTGGATCAGGTCCAGATCATCGCGGGTCTTTACATAGTTTGCGGCTGCATAGAGTCTGGAATGATACATCCACTGGTCATTGACACGGATCGGACGTTCCACAGGTGTCAGATGAGAGATGGAATCCTCAGTCAGTACGGCGATGCCATAGCTGTTGATCAGATCCGGGATACCGTGATGAATTTCCGGATCAATATGATAGGGACGGCCCGCAAGGACAATACCGTGACGGCCTGTTTCTTCCAGATATTTCAGGGTTTCTTCGCCTTTTTTCTGAACATCGCGGCGGGCAGCAGCCATTTCTTCCCATCCCTTGTGAGCAGCAGCTTTGACTTCTTCTGCCGGGATGTCTTTAAATTCTTCTACCAGACGTTTTGTCAGGATTTCCTCGGAAGTAAATGCGAGGAATGGATTGCGGAACGTGATGGACGGGTCATTTAATTCATCTACGTTGTTCTTGATGTTCTCGGCATATGAAGTAACGATCGGGCAGTTGTAGTGGTTGACTGCATCCGGGAATTCGTTTCTTTCATAAGGAATACATGGGTAGAAAATAAATTTTACACCATTGCGGATCAGCCAGGTAACATGACCGTGTGCAAGCTTCGCCGGATAACATTCGGATTCACTTGGAATGGATTCGATACCCAGTTCATAAATCTTTCTGGTGGAAGTCGGGGAAAGTACCACTTCATATTTCAGCTCTGTAAAGAATGTATACCAGAAAGGATAATTCTCAAACATATTCAGGACGCGCGGGATACCTACCTTGCCTCTGGATGCTTTGTCAGCAGTGAGAGGTGTGTAGGAAAAAATACGTTTATATTTGTATTCGTAAAGATTCGGAATATGATCTTTGTTCTTTTCTTTACCGATACCACGTTCACAGCGGTTACCGCTGACATACTGGCGGCCGCCGGAGAATTTGTTGATGGTCAGACGGCAGTTGTTGGTACATCCACGGCAGTTTGCCATTGCGGTTGTGTATTTCAGTTCATTGATCTTGTCAATGGAGAGCATGGTGGTTTCCTTACCCTCCTGGTGACGTTCGCGGGCGATCAAGGCAGCGCCGAACGCACCCATGATTCCGGCGATATCCGGACGGATGGCTTCACAGTTGGCGATTTTTTCAAAGCTTCGCAGAACTGCATCATTATAGAAAGTACCGCCCTGTACAACGATGTGCTTACCAAGTTCGGAAGCATCGGAAACCTTGATAACTTTATAAAGCGCATTCTTGATAACGGAGTAAGCAAGACCTGCGGAAATATCGGAAACTTCAGCGCCTTCTTTCTGCGCCTGCTTTACCTTTGAGTTCATAAATACGGTACATCTGGTACCCAGATCGATCGGATGCTGGGCAAAGATTGCAGCTTTGGCGAAATCCTGTACGGTATAATTCAGAGATTTGGCAAATGTCTCGATGAAAGAACCACATCCGGAGGAACATGCTTCGTTTAACTGTACACTGTCAACGGTCTTGTTACGGATTTTGATACATTTCATATCCTGTCCGCCGATATCAAGGATACAGTCTACTTCCGGGTCAAAGAATGCTGCTGCATAGTAATGGGAAACAGTTTCAACCTCGCCCTCATCAAGGATCAGGGCAGCTTTGATCAGTGCTTCGCCGTAACCTGTAGAACAGGAATAAGCAATCTTTGCATCTTTCGGAAGCAGTTCGTAGATCTCTTTAATGGAACGGATGGTGGTTTTTAACGGATTTCCGTTATTGCTGCTGTAGAATGAGTAGAGAAGTGTTCCATCCTCACCTACCAGCGCAGTCTTGGTTGTGGTGGAACCTGCATCAATACCAAGATAGCAGTTTCCCTTGTATGTAGCGAGATCTCCGGTTTTTACTTTGTATGAACTCTGGCGTTTCGCGAATGCATCGTATTCTTCCTGGGAAGCGAACAGTGGTTCCATACGCTCTACTTCAAAATCCAGTTTAATGGAATTACGGAGTTTGTCTTTCATCTCTGTCAGAGAAATGGAGTTGTCTTCTTTTGCGTTCAGTGCAGAACCGATCGCTGCGAACAGATGAGAGTTCTCCGGGATAATAGTATGCTCTTCATCCAGTTTCAGGGTACGGATAAAGGATTCTCTCAGCTCGGACAGGAAATGAAGCGGACCTCCCAGGAATGCAACGTGTCCGCGGATTGGCTTTCCGCAGGCAAGACCGGAAATTGTCTGGTTTACAACTGCCTGAAAAATAGAAGCAGATAAGTCCGGCTTGGTCGCACCGTCGTTGATCAGCGGCTGGATATCTGTCTTGGCGAAAACACCACAGCGGGCTGCAATCGGGTAAAGTGCCTTGTAATCTTTGGCATATTCATTCAGACCTGTGGCATCTGTCTGAAGAAGAGAGGCCATCTGGTCGATAAAGGAACCGGTACCGCCTGCGCAGATACCGTTCATACGCTGTTCTACGTTACCGTTTTCAAAGTAAATGATCTTGGCATCCTCACCGCCAAGCTCAATGGCAACATCTGTCTTTGGTGCCAGTTTCTGCAGAGAAGTAGAAACTGCGATAACTTCCTGGGTAAAAGGAACGCCCAGATGGTTGGCAAGAGTCAGACCGCCGGAACCGGTGATCACAGGATGGAGAGTCATCTCGCCATACTGGTCAAAAGATTCCTGAAGAAGGTCTGCAAGGGTTTCCTGAATGTTCGCAAAATGTCGCTTGTAATCTGCGAAAATGAGATTTTCATTCTCATCCAGAATAGCGATTTTTACAGTAGTGGAACCGATATCGATTCCCAGTGTTTTGGAATTCATAAAATAAATTCAAGCCTCCTCTTAATTGTATATAAAATGTTTCAAATGATTTAAAATCTTTTCTGTTCTTTCCTATTAAATATCTGTTTTCAGATATGGAATATTCCGTAATATTATACGCTAAAGGTCAGGAAAAGACAATATGAAAGTTTACCAAGGATTCTTTGCTTTCCTGTTGAAATTTCGTCTATTTCAGGTTATAATAAAATTTACGAAACTGTTTGGCACCCTGCAGAACAATAACACATGTGGGTTACGGGATACAGGAGTGTGAACAGTACATAAAGTACACTGAAAAATCAATGACAATAAAATGAAAAGAGGAAGAATAAATGGCAGAATACAAACTTCTGAAAACAGAGGGTCGTGCCAAACGTGCAGAATTTCATACTGTGCATGGTACGATCCAGACTCCTGTTTTTATGAACGTAGGAACAATCGGCGCTATCAAGGGTGCAGTATCTACCATGGACTTACAGCAGATCGGAACACAGGTGCAGTTATCCAATACCTACCATCTTCATGTACGTCCGGGCGATAAGATCGTGAAGCAGTTAGGCGGTCTTCATAAATTTATGGTATGGGATAAACCGATCCTTACGGATTCCGGCGGATTTCAGGTATTTTCCCTTGCCAAACTAAGAAAGATCAAAGAAGAGGGTGTTTATTTTAACTCCCATATTGACGGACATAAGATCTTTATGGGGCCGGAAGAGAGCATGCAGATCCAGTCAAATCTGGGCTCTACCATTGCCATGGCATTTGATGAATGCCCGAGCAGTGTGGCAGAGAGAGATTATGTACAGAAGTCTGTAGACAGGACAACCCGCTGGCTTGCCCGCTGTAAGGCAGAGATGGCAAGACTGAACAGCCTGCCGGATACCATCAATAAAGAACAGCTTCTTTTTGGTATTAACCAGGGTGCTGTCTATGAAGATATCCGTATTGAGCATGCCAAGGCAATCTCAGAGATGGATCTGGACGGTTATGCTGTCGGCGGTCTGGCAGTCGGTGAGACACATGAAGAGATGTACAGAATCCTTGATGAGGTAGTGCCGCATCTTCCACAGAATAAACCGACGTATCTGATGGGCGTGGGAACACCGGCCAACATTCTGGAAGGCGTAGAACGTGGAATTGATTTCTTTGACTGCGTATATCCAAGCCGTAACGGCCGTCATGGACATGTTTATACCAATCATGGAAAGATGAATCTGTTCAATGCAAAATATGAGCTGGATACACGTCCGATCGAGGAAGGATGCCAGTGCCCTGCATGTCAGCATTACAGCAGAGCCTATATCCGTCATCTTCTGAAAGCAAAAGAGATGCTGGGAATGCGCCTCTGTGTACTTCATAACCTGTATTTCTATAATCATATGATGGAAGAAATCAGGGATGCTCTTGACGCAGGAAAATTTGCCGAGTATAAGAAAATGCGTCTGGAAGGCTTTGAAGAGGGAAAGATTAATTCAAAAAGATCATAAAAAGATAATGGAACGGTTACTGAAAACGGATCAAACAGTGACTGGATAATGATAAAATTATTATAAAATCTATCGAAAAGTCTTGAAGAAAGACTGAAATTTGTGTATGATGTACAGTGACGCTGTGATCAGACGGATCACAGAACAACAGGAATAGTTAAAATAACAGGAGGAATGGAAATGGACGCATCAAGCGGAATGAGTATGGTCGGTGCTATTATCTGGATGGTAGTTCTGTTCGGAATTATGTACTTCTTAATGCTTCGCCCTCAGAAAAAAGAGCAGAAGAGACTTCAGGCAATGTTAAATGACATGGAAGTCGGTGACAGCATTGTAACTACCAGCGGATTTTATGGTGTAGTCATTGATATGACAGACGAAGATGTAATCGTAGAATTCGGTAACAACAAAAACTGCCGTATTCCGATGAGAAAACAGGCAATCGCTGAAGTAGAGAAAGCTGGAAGCGCTGCTGAATAATGAAAGCTGAAAGAAACATTACAAAAAGCGGAACACATGGTCAGAAATGACTGTGGTTCTGCTTTTTTAATTATAGCAATCCTCGTAAATAATGCATTTAAGACAGTTCAGCAGAGGGTGAAAGACAAGGAAGATATCCGCTTGACTAGAAAAATGTCCGAAAAACAGCACTTTTATATTTTTTCACTTTAATAGGTTGAAATCTGTCGGAAAGTGCGTTATTATAATAACAATTACGCAATTAGAGTATTTTTTGGAGGAAATTATTATGGATTATAAGATTGCATTGATCCCCGGTGACGGAATCGGACCGGAAATCGTAGGAGAAGCAAAGAAAGTACTGGACAAGGTATGCGAGAAATATGGACACAACTTTTCCTATTCAGAAGTTCTGTTAGGCGGCGCATCCATCGATGTACACGGCGTACCGCTTACTGATGAGGCAATTGCCACTGCGAAATCATCAGACGCCGTACTGATGGGCTCTATTGGTGGAGATGCAAAAACTTCTCCATGGTATAAACTTGAGCCATCCAAACGTCCGGAAGCAGGACTCCTTGCGATCCGTAAAGCATTAAATCTTTTTGCAAACTTAAGACCTGCTTATCTTTATAATGAATTAAAGAAAGCATGCCCGCTCCGTGATGAGATCATCGGAGACGGATTTGACATGATCATTGTACGTGAGCTGACAGGCGGTCTGTATTTTGGAGAACGTAAAACAATCGAAGAAAACGGCGTAAAGAAAGCCATCGATACACTTTCCTATAATGAGAACGAGATCCGCCGTATCGCGATCAAAGCATTCGAGATCGCACGTAAGAGAAGAAACAAAGTCACAAGCGTTGACAAAGCAAATGTTCTGGATTCTTCCAGACTCTGGAGAAAAGTGGTAGAAGAAGTTGCCAGAGATTATCCGGATGTAACATTAGAGCATATGCTGGTTGACAACTGTGCAATGCAGCTTGTACGTGATCCGAAACAGTTCGATGTTATCCTGACAGAGAATATGTTTGGAGATATCCTTTCTGATGAGGCAAGTATGGTAACAGGTTCCATCGGAATGCTTTCCTCTGCAAGCTTAAATGAAACCAAGTTTGGTCTCTATGAGCCAAGCCACGGTTCCGCACCTGATATCGCAGGTCAGGACAAAGCAAATCCGATCGCGACTATCCTTTCCGCAGCAATGATGCTTCGTTTCTCTCTTGACATGGACAAAGAGGCAGATGCAGTAGAAGCAGCAGTACAGAAAGTCCTGACAGACGGATACCGCACAGGTGACATCATGTCAGAAGGATGCAAACTGGTCGGAACAAAAGAGATGGGCGATCTGATCGCAGCAGCTCTGTAAGAAACAAAAAGGAACTGATACAATGATTCAGGTGTCTGCAGATAAGCATAGGATCATCTGCAGACAGGATCATTGACAAATAGGTAAATGATAAACAATTAAGAAAAGAGGAAATAGATCATGAGAAGTGATGCAGTAAAAACAGGCACACAGCAGGCACCTCACCGTTCCCTGTTTAATGCTCTTGGAATGACAAAAGAAGAAATGGACAGACCTCTGGTAGGTATCGTAAGTTCCTATAACGAAATCGTACCAGGTCATATGAACCTTGACAAGATCGCACAGGCAGTTAAACTTGGCGTAGCAATGGCAGGCGGTACACCTGTTATGTTCCCGGCAATCGCAGTCTGTGATGGTATCGCAATGGGACACGTTGGAATGAAATACTCTCTGGTAACCAGAGACCTGATCGCAGATTCCACAGAAGCCATGGCAATGGCACATCAGTTTGATGCCCTGGTTATGATCCCGAACTGTGACAAGAACGTACCCGGACTTCTGATGGCAGCAGCCAGACTGAATGTTCCGACTGTATTCGTAAGCGGCGGTCCGATGCTTGCCGGACATCTGAACGGACATAAGACAAGTCTTTCCAGCATGTTTGAAGCAGTTGGTGCTTATGCAGCAGGTAAACTTGATGAGGACGGCCTGACAGAATGTGAAATGAAAACATGTCCTACCTGTGGCTCCTGTTCCGGTATGTACACAGCAAACTCCATGAACTGCCTGACAGAAGTTCTTGGTATGGGTCTGAAAGGAAACGGAACCATCCCGGCTGTATATTCCGAACGTATCCGTCTTGCAAAACATGCAGGTATGCAGGTTATGGAGATGTACAGAAAGAATATCCGTCCAAGAGATATCATGACAAAAGAAGCAATCCTCAATGCCCTGACCGTAGATATGGCACTTGGATGCTCCACAAACAGTATGCTTCATCTTCCGGCTATCGCTCATGAGATCGGAATGGACTTTGATATCAGCTTTGCAAACGAGATCAGTGCAAAGACTCCGAACCTCTGCCATCTTGCACCGGCAGGCCCGACATACATGGAAGACCTGAATGAAGCAGGCGGTGTATATGCAGTTATGAACGAACTGAATAAGAAGGGACTCCTTCATACAGAGTGCATGACAGTTACAGGTAAGACAGTAGGCGAGAATATCAAAGACTGTGTAAACTTAAATCCTGAAGTTATCAGACCGATCGACAATCCATACAGCCAGACAGGCGGACTTGCAGTACTCAAAGGTAATCTTGCACCGGACGGCGGTGTTGTAAAACGTTCCGCAGTTGTAGAAGAGATGATGGTTCATGAAGGACCTGCAAGAGTCTTCGACTGTGAAGAAGATGCAATCGCAGCGATCAAAGGCGGTAAGATCGTAGAGGGTGACGTAGTCGTTATCCGTTATGAAGGACCAAAAGGCGGCCCTGGTATGAGAGAGATGCTGAACCCGACATCTGCAATCGCAGGTATGGGACTTGGTTCTTCCGTAGCCCTCATCACAGACGGACGTTTCAGCGGTGCATCCAGAGGAGCATCCATCGGACACGTTTCACCGGAAGCAGCAGTTGGCGGCCCGATCGCACTTGTTGAGGAAGGTGATATCATCAGCATCAACATTCCGGAACTGAAACTGGAGATCAAGGTTTCTGATGAAGAAATGCAGGCAAGAAAAGCAAAATGGCAGCCTCGTGAGCCGAAGGTAACAACAGGATATCTTGCAAGATATGCAGCAATGGTAACCTCCGGAAACAGAGGTGCGATCCTCGAAGTACCAAAAGCCAAATAATAAGCGGGTTCCAGACTTAAAAGTCATATCGTGCAGTTATGAATGACTTTTAAAGTTTTTGACCCTGACATCAATCAGTTAGGAGGAACACAAGATGCAGCTTACAGGTGCTGAAATCATCGTTGAATGTTTGAAAGAACAGGGCGTTGACACCGTTTTCGGATACCCGGGCGGTGCCATCCTGAATGTATATGACGCCCTCTATGAATATAAAGACCAGATCACACATGTGCTGACTTCCCATGAGCAGGGAGCTTCCCATGCGGCTGACGGATATGCAAGAGCTACCGGTAAAGTCGGTGTATGCCTTGCAACTTCCGGTCCCGGAGCAACCAATCTGGTAACCGGAATCGCTACTGCATACATGGATTCTGTACCAATGGTGGCCATCACATGTAATGTAGGAACCCCGCTTCTTGGAAAGGATTCTTTCCAGGAGGTTGATATTACCGGAATCGTAATGCCGATTACAAAGCACAGCTTTATCGTAAAAGATATTACGACTCTGGCAGACACTGTCCGCAGAGCATTCTATATTGCAAAGAGTGGTCGTCCGGGTCCTGTCCTTGTGGATGTAACAAAGGATGTAACCGGTGCGAAATATGAATATGAATCATGCCAGCCGGCAGCTGTCACACCAAAGGTTGATACGATTAAAGATGAGGACATTGCAACAGCAGTCCAGATGATCAAAGACGCAAAGAAACCGTTTATCTTCACAGGCGGCGGTACCATTATCTCAGAGGCATCCAGAGAAGTGACAGAACTTGCTCATAAGATTGATGCTCCGGTATGTGACAGCCTTATGGGGAAAGGCGGATTTTCCGGCGAAGATCCTTTATATACCGGAATGCTGGGAATGCACGGAACAAAGGCTTCCAATCTGGGAGTTTCCGAATGTGATCTTCTGGTTGTACTGGGAGCCAGATTCAGTGACCGTGTCACAGGAAACACAAAGACTTTTGCAAAGAATGCGAAGATTCTCCAGATCGATGTAGACGCTGCAGAGATCAATAAGAACATTGTAGTAGATGTAAGTGTCGTAGGAGACGAGAAAGAAGTTCTGAAACGAATCCTGGAGCAGCTTCCTGAAATGAAACACGAAGAATGGACTTCACATATTGCTGAACTGAAAGAGAAATATCCATTAAGATATGACCATACTCAGCTTACAGGTCCATATATTATCGAGAAACTTTATGAGCTGACAAAAGGAGATGCCATCATCACAACTGAAGTAGGCCAGAACCAGATGTGGGCAGCTCAGTATTTCAAATATAAAGAACCAAGAACATTCCTTTCTTCCGGTGGATTAGGAACCATGGGATATGGACTTGGGGCAGCAATCGGTGCGAAGATGGGAAGACCGGACAAAACTGTGGTAAATATCGCAGGTGACGGATGCTTCCGTATGAATATGAACGAAATTGCGACAGCAGTCCGCTGTAACAGGCCGTTAATTCAGATCGTACTGAACAATCACGTGCTCGGAATGGTACGTCAATGGCAGACATTGTTCTATGACCACAGATATTCCCATACAATTTTAAATGATTCCGTTGATTTTGTGAAACTGGCAGAAGCTATGGGTGCAAAAGCAATCCGTGTTACTACCATGGAAGAAGTGGAACCGGCTTTGAAAGAAGCACTTGCATGTCCGGGACCAATCGTACTTGACTGTATGATCGATCAGGATCTCAGTGTATTCCCGATGGTACCGGCAGGCGCAAGCATTGATGACATTTTTGACGAGGAGGATATGAAAAACAATGAGCAGAGTGTATAATTTTTCCGCAGGACCGGCTGTATTGCCGGAAGAAGTATTAAAAGAGGTTGCTGAGGAGATGATGGACTATCAGGGAACTGGTATGTCTGTAATGGAAATGAGCCACAGAAGTGCTGATTTCCAGAAGATCATCGACGAAGCAGAGCAGGATTTGCGTGATCTGATGAAGATTCCGGATAATTACAAGGTATTATTCCTTCAGGGCGGAGCTTCCCAGCAGTTCGCAGCAATCCCGATGAACCTTATGAAGAACAAAGTTGCTGATTATATCGTAACAGGACAGTGGGCAAAGAAAGCATATCAGGAAGCACAGAAATATGGAAAAGTAAACAAAATTGCTTCTTCCGAGGACAAGACTTTCTCCTATATTCCTGACTGCAGCGACCTTTCGATCAGCCCGGATGCGGACTATGTATACATTTGTGAAAACAACACAATTTACGGAACAAAATTCAAGAAACTCCCGAACACAAAAGGAAAAACTCTGGTAGCAGACGTTTCCTCCTGCTTCTTATCTGAGCCGGTTGATGTATCCAAATACGGAATTATCTATGGCGGTGTACAGAAGAATATCGGACCTGCAGGTATGGTAATCTCCATTATCCGTGAAGATCTGATCACAGACGATGTTCTGGAAGGAACACCAACCATGCTGAAATTCAAGACACAGGCTGATGCCGGTTCTCTTTACAATACTCCGAACTGCTTCTGCATCTATGTATGCGGTAAAGTCTTCAAATGTCTGAAGAAAATGGGCGGTCTGGAAGAAATGCAGAGACGTAACATCGAGAAAGCAAAAATTCTCTATGATTTTCTTGACCAGAGCAAACTCTTCAAAGGAACTGTTGTACCGGAAGACCGTTCTCTTATGAACGTACCGTTCGTAACAGGTGACAAGGACATGGATGCCAAATTTGTAAAAGAAGCAAAAGAGGCAGGACTTGTAAACTTAAAAGGACACCGTACAGTCGGTGGTATGCGTGCAAGTATCTACAACGCTATGCCAAAAGAGGGTGTAGAAGCACTGGTTGCTTTCATGAAGAAGTTTGAGGAGGAGAATGCATAATGTTTCAGTATCATTGCCTGAATCCCATTGCAGAAAAAGGTCTGGGATTATTTGATGAAGAATATAAAAAGAGTGAAGATCTGCAGGAGTGTGATGCAGTGCTTGTAAGAAGTGCAAAGATGCATGATATGGAACTCCCGGAGAGTGTAAAAGTAATCGCACGTGCAGGTGCAGGTGTCAACAACATTCCTGTAAAAGAATGCGCAGAGAAAGGTGTTGTAGTATTCAATACACCAGGTGCAAATGCAAACGGTGTGAAAGAACTTGTTCTGGCAGGTATGCTCCTTGCTTCCCGTGATATCGTAGGCGGTATCGAATGGGTTGCCAAAGAGAAAGACCAGGAAGACATCGATAAACTTGCCGAGAAGCAGAAGAAACAGTTCGCAGGATGCGAGATCATGGGTAAAAAGCTCGGTATCATCGGTCTTGGTGCGATCGGAGCCATGGTAGCAAATGCTGCTTCTGCACTTGGAATGGAAGTTTACGGATATGACCCATACATCTCCATTGATGCTGCATGGAATCTTTCCCGTACTATCAAACATATCAAGAGCCTGGATGAGATTTATTCCCAGTGTGATTACATAACTATTCACGTACCGCTTCTTGACAGCACAAGACAGATGATCAACAAAGAAGCATTCAGCAAGATGAAAGATGGCGTGGTATTTCTGAACTTTGCCCGCGACCTTCTGGTTGATGAGGATGCGCTGATCGAAGCATTAGACAACGGAAAAGTTAAGAAATATGTGACAGACTTTGCAAACCATACAGTAGCAGGACACAAAGGAATCCTGGTAACTCCACATCTTGGAGCATCTACAGAAGAATCCGAAGAAAACTGCGCAGTGATGGCTGTAAAAGAAATCAGAGATTTCCTTGAGAACGGAAATATCAAGAACTCTGTAAACTTTCCGAACTGCGACATGGGAACCTGCGTGGCAGTAGGACGTATTTCTATCTGCCACAAAAATATCCCGAACATGATCAGCCAGTTCACCAAGATTCTTGGTGCAGAGGGTCTGAACATCGCAGATATGACAAACAAGAGTAAAGGCGAATACGCTTACACTCTGATCGACCTGGAAAGTGCAGCTTCCAAAGAGGCACTGGATGAACTGAAAGCAATTGAAGGTGTTTCTAAGGTTCGTGTGGTAAAATAATAAATAAGAATTTGTAAAGTAAAAGTTTCCTGCCAGATGGGTTATAAGCCCTCTGGCAGGAATTTTTTGCGTTAAAAAAGGGAAGCCCCTGACGTTGTCAGAAAGGGCTTCCCAAATTAATCATCTAGTAAGAGGATGATTAATTGACACCTCTTGATTTCATAAAATCAAGAACTTCTTCTTTTGTGGACATTACACGAAGAGCACCTTTACGTGTAGTGATAAGAGAAGCTGCCGCATTTGCGAATGTAAGCAGTTCTTTTAAGTTCTCTTCTGTCAGGTTATCCAGACCGTGTTCCAGAACATAGTTCAGGGAACTTGCACAGAAGGTATCACCTGCACCGGTTGTCTCGATGGTGTTCTCCTGAAGGAAAGGAGCTGCCTCTACTTTCATGTCTTTGTAGTAAGCACGGCTTCCGTCTTTACCCAGTGTGATAAGGATAAGCGGAATGTTATATTTCTCTTTCAGAAGTGCGGCACCTTTGTCATAGTCTGTGGTTCCGAACAGGAATTCTACTTCATTGTCGGAGATTTTCAGAATATCGCATTTGCCAAGACCATATTCAATCTCTGCCTTTGCATCATCGAGAGATTTCCATAATGGTGGACGAAGGTTCGGGTCGAAGCTGACGATACATCCGGCTTCTTTGGCAACATCAATGGCATGACGGGTTGCTTCTCTTACTCCTTCATGAGTAGAAGAAAGAGTTCCGAAGTGGAAGACTTTAGAATCTCTGATCAGATCTTCCTGGACTTCATCTTTGGTGAGCATCATGTCAGCACCCGGATTGCGGTAGAAGGAGAAATCTCTGTCTCCGTCCGGATAAGTATGTACGAATGCCAGGGTTGTATGTACTTCGTTATCAATTACAAGATTGCGGGTGTCGATCCCTACTTCTTCTATAGCATTTTTAAGCTGGGTTCCGAACATATCATTTCCAACTTTTCCGATAAATGCGGTCTTTTTGCCAAGTTTCTCAAGCATGGCAAGTACGTTGCACGGAGCACCGCCAGGATTGGCTTCCAGCATCGGATTTCCCTGTGCGCTGGTTCCGTTCTCTGTAAAGTCGATCAATAATTCGCCTAATGCGGTTACATCAAAGGTTTTGTTTTCCATTTTTTGTATCCTCCCTATATTCCTCTCTGTATATTGATAACATAAATTTAGCGCAGGAACGGGAATTTGTCAAACAATTTCCTTTATTTTTTTGTGCAAAAATGCTAAAATAAAAACAGCTTGATTTGTTTTTGCCCGTACATGTCCGGGAGACAGCCGGAAAATGTGGAAACGGTTACAGCCGTTTACGCAGAATGCTTTACATATGACGAAGAAAGCCATTGCGGACAGGAAACAAAAAATGACTTCGACAACAGGGGAGGAAAGCATGGTTATGGATGAAAAATTATACGGTTATATGAACTGGCCCAGAATTGAAGCAATTGTATATGGAGAAGAAACTGCTCCAAGAGATGTGATGGGACCGAGGATCACTCAGGATGGTGTTCTGGTGCAGGGATTTTTTCCGGATGCAGAAGAAGTAAGCGTCATCAGCGGGAAGAAGACCTATGTCTGTGAGAAAGAAGATGAGGCGGGATATTTTGCAGCATTACTGCCTGTACGGAAGGTACCGCAGTATAAGTTCCGTGTCAAAATGGGTGAGAATGTAACAGAGCTTTATGATCCATATGCTTTTGCATGCCAGATTACAGAAGAAGAGGAGAAGGCTTTCTGTGCCGGTGTTTATTATGAAGCATACAAAAAACTGGGTGCACATCCGATGGAGATCAGAGGAGTAAAAGGTACTCTGTTTGCTGTCTGGGCACCGAATGCCATCAGTGTAAATGTTGTGGGTGATTTTAACGGATGGATCGGACGTGCGACGATCATGCACCGTATGCCGATGTCCGGTATTTTTGAACTGTTTCTTCCGGGAGTGAAAGCAGGGGCACACTATAAATATGAAATCAAGGTAAAAGGCGGGGAAGTTCTTCTGAAAGCAGATCCATATGGAAATGCGGCAGAACATGATCCGGAAGGTGCATCCGTTGTGGCTGATGTGAGCAGCTTTACATGGAATGATGCGGACTGGATGGAGGAACGCTCCAGATTTGACAACAGAAAACAGCCGGTTTCCATTTATGAAACTTCTCTGGAAGAGTGGGAATCCGCAGAAGAACTGGTGGAATTTCTGGCAGAGGAAGATTTCACTCATGTGGAGCTTCACCCGGTCATGGAATATCTGGATGACATTACGGGCGGATATTCCACTTACGCTTATTATGCTCCGACTTCCAGATTCGGAACTCCGCAGGATTTTCAGAAGCTTGTGGATGAACTGCATCAGGCAGGAATTGGTGTACTTCTTGACTGGACACCTGCGCAGTTCCCGAGATATGCCTGTGGGCTTGAGAGATTTGACGGAACGTCTCTTTATGAGCGGCATAAGGAAGCTGAGGCCATTCATCCATTCTGGGGAACGTTACTTTATAATTATGTCAGCCCTATGGTAAAAGATTTCCTCATTTCCAATGCATGTTTCTGGGCTGAGGTTTATCATGCAGACGGACTTCGCATGGATGATGTGGATGCGATGCTTTATCTGGATTATGGCAGAAATCCGGGAGAGTGGACACCAAATATGTATGGAACCAATGAGAATCTGGATGCTCTGGAATTTCTGAAACATCTGAATTCCGTGATCAAACAGAGAAATCCGGGACTGCTTCTGATCGCGCAGGAAGATGGTCTCTGGCCGGAGCTGACAGACAGTGTGGAAAATGATCATGCAGGATTCGATTATAAATGGAGTGGCGGATGGACAAAAGATCTTCTGGAATACCTGGGCAAAGATCCGATCGAACGGAAAAATTATCATGATCAGCTTACGGTTTCCATGCTTTATGCATACTGCGAACATTATATCCTGACACTTGGCAGCAGGGATGTAGGCTCCTTAAAGGATTTTGCAGATAAATTACCGGGAACAGAGGAACAAAAGCGTGCACAGATCCGTGCGGCATATGCTTATATGATGCTTCATCCGGGATGCAAAATGATGGCACCGGATAAAGATATGCCGAAAGAACTGGAAACATATATTAAAGATCTGAATAACATGTATCTGGCTCACCAGGCTCTTTACCAGATGGATGATGAGTATGATGGATTTGAATGGATTCAGTTGATGAAATATGAGGAGAATGTAGTGGCATTTTTAAGAAAAACAGAGAAACCGGAGGAGACGATCCTGGCTGTTTGCAACTTTGCGGCAGTTCCGTATGAAAATTATCAGGTGGGTGTTCCGTTTGCCGGTAAATATAAAGAAATTTTTAACAGTGATGATAAGAAATACGGCGGAGAAGGTCTGGTAAATTTAAGGGCAAAATCTGCGAAGAAAGCGGAGTGTGATGAGAGAGAGTATTCTGTTACGCTGAAACTTCCGGCACTTGGCGTAGCAATCTTTACCTGCACACCGGAAGAAGAGCCAAAAGAGAAGACAACTGCGGCGCACAGCCAGATCAAAAAATCTATTACCAAGGCAAGAACTGTTCGAAAAGCTGCCGCAAAGGTAAAAACAGCAGCAAAAACAGCAGTAAAACCGGCAACAAAGAAAGTTACAAAAACAGCCCCTAAAGCAGTCCCCAAAGCAGCTCCAAAAGCAAAGACAGCGAAAACAAAAGTGACTGTGAAAAAGGACTTGACAGAAAATAAATAATATTATAAACTAGATGCTGTGGTTGTCAGAAATAACTATTTCTGGCAGCACAGTATAAGCTGAAATAGCTCAGTCGGTAGAGCACTTCACTCGTAATGAAGGGGTCGTGAGTTCGAGTCTCATTTTCAGCTTGACGTTCAAATTGCTCCAGATTCTTATAAATTGAGAATCTGGAGTTTTTTTATGCCGCTGAAGTGCCCTGCCGCGTAAAGAACGCCGGGATTATCCGTGAAAGCCAGGCGGATATTCGCAATTGGAGCAGGGGACTTACTTGATTTGGTTAAAAATGCCGGGAAATATTTTGAATAACTGCGCGTTGCATTCTCGTTACTTCCAGTGATGAGTTAGACGCGCAAATTTTTTTACAAAACAACAGAACAAATGTTTACATGAACCAATACATATGGTATAATATTTAT